>Ga0207422_1000267_pt1 | contig 189760 bp, 137 predicted proteins | sample MarCyaLeptolynsp_FD_187757 | JGI IMG/M metagenome (GOLD analysis project Ga0207422, IMG submission 187757) | Marine cyanobacterial communities from Panama - species 1 Leptolyngbya sp. (SPAdes) | ecosystem: Environmental > Aquatic > Marine > Unclassified | place: Panama: Panama City | collected...
CCAGGGCAGGTGCCAAGGGGGCCTTTATGTTGGACCATATAGTGACGGTCTCTGGTGATGGGATATTGGACATAGATTTCATCGATACGGGCAATGGTAGCCCAGTGGTCAATGGTATAGAGGTATTAGAGTACATAGGAGGAAGCAATTCTAGAGTTGCTGAAAATAGTTTAATATTGCAAAATAATATTAAAGATGAATTTGAAATTGACATAAATCCTAATCCAACAACGTCTTTGATAGATATTAATATCTTAGGATTAGATTATGAGAGCGGTAATATTACCATTTTTGATGCTGTAGGACGATTAGTATTGACACAAAGTATCAAAGGTGAATCAAATGTAAAAATTAACCTTAGGGACTACACAAATTCTTCTGGTATTTACTTAATTAAAATAGCGGTAGATAATGAATATCCACATCTAAAGAAAATAATGCTTAATTAATAAACACAAATACATAATTCTAGATTTCGAGCTAGCTGATAATTATTCGTTTCAGCTTATAATATTATTTTAATTCCAATTGGAATTAAAATAATATTATAATAACAAGTTATCCCTTTACCTTATTCTTTTAAAGAAGGAACTATTTCTTATAATTTGATAAATACTCTGACAAGAGATTTAAGTTATGCTAATAATTTCAATCTCCCTTTTTATGAATTTATATTGGTAATCATCATTGAGCTGTTTTTAACAAAATGTATCCATGCCTGACAAAGATCAGACGATAGTGTTCTTTACCCTTGTTTTTTTGACGATGGGCCTGTTCAGCAACCGTATAAAACCCGTGACCCTGTTTTTGGTCTGCGTGATGATCTTCCTTCTCAGCGGGTTATTGAGGCCGGTGGATTTTTTGCAGGGGTTCGCCAACCAACAGGTCAGTACCATTGTCCTTTTGATACTCATCTCGGCAGGCCTGAGGAAAAATTTCAACATATCCTCAATGTTCGACGGGATCTTCAAAGCGGCCCATTCGACAAGGTCCTTCCTTTTGACCATGATGTCCTTTGTGGCCACGACCTCAGCCTTCATCAACAATACGCCGATGGTGGCCATCATGACCCCTTATGTTTACGACTGGGGGAAGAAAAGGAACGTGGCCCCCTCCAAACTGTTGATACCGCTGTCGTATGCGACCATGCTCGGTGGCATGATCACATTGATAGGCACCTCCACCAACCTTGTGATGCAGGGCTTTTTGGAACAGCATGCCCTTCCGCTCCTTGTTTATGAAGATTTCCTTTACCTGGGATTATTGGTCACCATCATCGGCATAGCCTATATCCTGTTCGCAGGTTTCCATCTGTTGCCGGACAACAAGGACAAACTGGAACTTTTCAAGGAAAGTGCCAGGGAATACATAGTCGAGACCCGTATCTCCCAAGGTTCGGGACTGGACGGCAAGACCGTTGCAGAAGCACGGTTAAGGAGCCTGAAAGGGGTCTATCTGGTCGATATCATCCGCGATGGAAAGATCATCTCCCCTGTTGCCCCAAAGGAGAGACTGTTGACCAATGACAAACTGTTGTTCGCAGGGGACACAAAAAAAATAGTCGAACTGGTCAAGAACAACAAGGGGCTATTATTGCCAAAACCCAATGGCAGCTTTATCGGCAACAACCTGGACATCACCGAAGTGGTCATCCCTGTCAACTCCCCGCTGTCAGGTAAAATAGTAAAGGAGTCCGATTTCAGGAACGGGTATGATGCCGCCATCGTGGCCATCCATAGAAATGGGGAAAGAATGCGGGGAAGGATCGGGGACATCAGGTTGCAGGTCGGCGACCTGTTACTACTGACCATTGGCAATAATTTCTATAAACAAAATGATATCTCGAAAGGACTATATGTGATATCCAAGATACAAAAAGCTGCCCCTGACAACCAGATGAACAGCCTGTTGTTCCTTGCCATCCTGTCCGGTACCGTTCTTTTGATAATCACAGGTCTTTTGGAATTGTTTCTTGGACTATTGGTTTTATTCACGGCCCTTGTCACACTCAGGTTGTTCACCATTGCCGACCTGAGGAAAGAATTGGACTATAATTTGGTGGCCATCCTGGTCTGTGCCCTGGCCATCGGTAATGTGATGATCGAAACAGGGGCAGCAGGTTCGATCGCCGGTACCCTGATGGCATTCATCGCCCCCTATGGGAACGTGGGGCTCCTTGTGGGCCTTTTCCTTTTGACCATCTTCCTGACCACGTTCATCACGAACGCGGCCGCTGTCTCCATCGTGTTCCCGATAGCCTACAGCCTGTGCACCGATATGCAAGTGGACGGTACACCATACTATGTTGCCATCGCCTTTGCGGCCTCCTGTGCCTTTATGACCCCGATCGGTTACCAGACCAACCTGATGGTCTATGGCCCCGGGGGCTATAGATTTTCAGATTATTTCAAGATAGGGCTCCCATTAACGATCATTTACTCGGTTACTTGCCTGATCTTTATAACTTTGAGGTATAATTTTCAAATATGAGCGAAAGACTGCATATCATCCCGCATGATCATAAAATCAAAAAAGCGGACAGGACCGTGCTCCATAAGCACAGGCCCGCCATTATTTGGTTCACCGGGCTCTCCGGTTCAGGTAAGTCGACATTGGCAAGTGCACTCGAGTACAGGTTACATCAATCTGGACTGAGGACCTATATCCTGGATGGTGACAACATCAGGAACGGCCTCAACAAAGGACTGACCTTCAGTGATGCCGACAGGCAAGAGAACATCAGGAGGATCTCGGAAGTGGCCAAGCTCTTTGTCGATGCGGGCACTATTGTACTTACAGCTTTTATCTCCCCGTTCAAGAAAGACCGTGAGGTGGCAAGGGACCTTGTGGAAAATGGGGAATTCATCGAGGTCTTTGTGGATTGCCCCTTGGAGATCTGTGAGCAAAGGGACGTGAAAGGACTTTATAAAAAGGCCAGGAAGGGCGAGATAACAAGATTTACCGGGATCGACTCCCCATTTGAGGCCCCGGAAGATCCAGAGATCACCATACCGACACACCTATTGCCCCTGGAAGAATCCGTGGACAGACTTTTTAAATCTATCTCAAAGAAATTATCATAACTTATCCCCTATGGAAAACTATTATTTGAACAATTTTCAGGAACTGGAGGCAGAATCCATTTATGTGATCAGGGAAGTGGCCGCACAATTCGATAGGCCCGCCCTGCTCTTTTCAGGAGGAAAGGATTCCATTGTAGTGACACATCTGGCCAGGAAGGCCTTTTATCCTGCAAAGATCCCTTTTCCACTGGTACACATAGATACAGGGCACAATTTCCCGGAGACCATCCAGTTCAGGGACGACCTGATGAAAGAGATCGGGGCCAACCTGATCGTGGGTTCCGTCCAAAGATCCATCGATGAAGGGAAGGTAAAAGAGGAGACTGGTTTTTATGCGAGCAGGAACGCTTTGCAGACCACGACCTTATTGGATACCATAGAGGAACATAGGTTCGATGCCTGTCTGGGAGGGGCCCGTAGGGACGAGGAAAAGGCCAGGGCCAAGGAAAGGTTCTTTTCCCACAGGGACGATTTCGGGCAATGGGACCCCAAGAACCAGAGACCGGAGCTATGGAACCTGTTCAACGGCAAAAAGCACATGGGCGAACATTTCAGGGTCTTCCCGATCAGTAACTGGACAGAAATGGACATCTGGCAGTACATCAAGGCCGAGGGCATCGCCATACCACCTATCTATTTTACACATAAGAGAGAGGTAATAGAAAGAGATGGCTCCCTTTTGGGGCATTCCGATCATCTCAACCTGAAACCAACTGAGAAACCTGTGGAGATGCAGGTAAGGTTCAGGACCATCGGGGACATGACCTGTACGGGTGCCGTACTGTCGAATGCCACGACCATCGATGATATAATAGCAGAGGTCTCTGCTGCCAGGGAGACCGAAAGGGGTACTCGGGCCGATGACAAACGCTCGGAGACGGCCATGGAGGACCGCAAGAAACAAGGATATTTTTGATCTTGAAAACCGGCCCCAATGGAAACCGTAAAGATAGTTGAACTGCGCTCAAGGTTCGAGAAACTGATGACCTATTTCGAGGGCATCGAGGTATGGCTTGCCAGTGACCTCCAGATCATGCTGGGGTATACCGGATGGCATGATTTCAAGAAAGTGATCACCAGGGCGATGGAGGCCTGCGTGAACTCTGGGGAAGACCTTGGCGACCATTTTGTCGAACTCAATAAAATGGTGGAGCTGGACTCGGGGGCTACCCACGTGGTCAAGGATTTCATGCTCTCCCGTTATGCCTGTTATGTACTGGCTCAGAATGGAGATCCCAAAAAAGAGCCCGTTGCCTTTGCACAGGGTTATTTTGCACTGAAAACAAGAAAGTATGAGCTGATAGAGGAACGCCTGGAACTGGACGAAAGGATAAGGGCCAGGGAAAAGCTGAACGATACGGAAGAAAAACTCTTGAAGAGCGTATTTGAAAGAGGGGTAGATAGCCCGGGGTTCAAGCGGATAAACAGGAAAGGGGACAAGGAACTGTTCGGGGGCGATCCGGCAAGTAAATTAAAAAAGAAGATGGGTGTACCGGCCAATAGGTCCCTGACGGATTTTTTGCCCACCATTACGATAAAGGCCAAGGATTTTGCTGCCGAGATCACGAATTTCAATATAGGGACCCAGCACATACATGGTGAAAAAGATATCACCAAAGAGCATATGAAGAACAATAGGGACGTGAGGGAACTATTGAAAAAGAGGGGGATCAGACCAGAGGAACTACCTGCAGAGGAAGATATCAAAAAGATCCGGCGCAGGGCAGGATATATCGATGAAAATATTTTGGAACAAGATAAAAAACCAAGGGGCTGAACATCCCCACATTAAAAATAGAGATTATGGCAATTGATGATTCTAATATGGAGATACTCCGGTTCACGACGGCCGGGAGTGTCGACGATGGGAAAAGTACACTGATCGGTAGGTTATTGTACGATTCCAAATCGATCTTTGAGGACCAACTGGAGGCAGTAGAAAAGTCCAGCAAGGGCAAGGGCCTGGAACATGTGGACCTGTCCCTGTTGACCGATGGCCTGAAGGCAGAAAGGGAACAGGGCATCACCATTGATGTGGCCTATAGGTATTTCGCCACACCAAAAAGGAAGTTCATCATCGCAGATACGCCCGGCCACATCCAATATACCAGGAACATGGTCACCGGTGCCTCGACGGCCAATATGGCACTGATCCTGATAGATGCCCGGAAAGGCATCCTGGAGCAGACATGCAGGCATGCCTTTATCGCATCATTGCTGAAGATACCGCACATCATCATCTGTGTGAACAAGATGGACCTGGTCGACTACGACCAAGGGGCATATGAAAAGATCGTATCGGACTTCAGGAAGTTCGCTGCCAAACTTGAGGTGAACGATGTACATTTTGTGCCCATAAGCGCCCTCAAGGGTGACAATGTGGTCGAAAAGTCGGAAAACATGGACTGGTATGAAGGTGCCACACTGCTCTACATGTTGGAAACGATACACATAGGCAGTGACCAGAACCATGTGGACTGCCGTTTCCCGGTCCAATATGTGGTGAGGCCCCATTCCGATGAGTTCCATGATTACAGGGGATATGCGGGCAGGATTTCTGGCGGGATATTCAAGAAAGGCGATGAGGTGACCGTCTTACCTTCCGGGTTTTCTTCAAGGATAAAATCCATAGATACCTTCAACGGGGAGATAGATATGGCCTTTGCCCCCATGTCGGTGACCATCAATCTGGAAGACGACATAGATATAAGCCGTGGGGACATGATCGTGAGGCCCAACAACCAACCGGAAAGCTCCCAGGACCTGGATGTCATGTTGTGCTGGCTCAACCCGAAAGGGCCCGTACCAAGGGCAAAATATCATATCCGGCATACTTCCAATGAGGGGAGGGCGATGATCAAGGAGATACTCTACAAGGTGGATATCAATACACTGCACAGGATAGAGGACGATCAGGAGATAAAGATGAACGATATCTCTAGGGTAAGGATAAGGACCACGAAACCATTTTTTGTGGACAGTTACCGCCGGAACAGGTTCACGGGTAGTATCATTTTGGTAGATGAGGGCACCAATGAGACCGTGGCGGCAGGTATGATCGTTTGACCGTTGGTAAAAAAATTATATCGATGACGGAACAATTTCTATCGGAATGGCTGGAAAAGGCCAAAGAGGTCTCTATAAGGGCCGGGGAAAAAATATTGGAAGTATATGGTTCCTCCTCTTTTGGGGAAGAGATCAAAAAGGACAGGTCGCCATTGACCAGGGCGGACAGGCTCTCCCATGAGGAGATCATGGCCGTTCTGGAAAGATCGGGCCTGCCAGTACTCAGTGAGGAGGGAAGGGACATATCTTACGATGAGCGCAAGGGATGGGAATACTTCTGGATGGTCGATCCTTTGGACGGCACCAAGGAGTTCATCAAGAAGAATGGGGAGTTTACCGTGAATATTTCCTTGATCCATAAGGACAGGTCCGTTTTAGGGGTGGTCTATGTACCGGTGAGCGGCGACATGTTCTGGGCAAGGAAGGGCAATGGGGCTTATCATAGTAAAAATGGCAGTCCCCCAGTCCAATTGTCCTGCGCTTCTTTCACCAAAGATGATGAAGGACTGAAGATAGTGGGTTCCCGCTCGCACATGAACAGTGAAACTGAAGTATTTATTGCTGAATACAGTAACCCTGAGATAGTGAGTATGGGGAGTTCATTGAAGTTCATGCTGATAGCTGAAGGGAAGGCACATATCTACCCAAGGATCGCACCTACCATGGAATGGGATACCGCTGCCGCTCAGATAATCGTGGAAGAGGCAGGTGGCACCGTAAAACAATATGAAAATGGAAGGCCAGTGGTCTATAACAAGGCAGACCTCCTGAACCCGTTCTTCATCGTGGAAGGTAATTTGGATTAATGGAAGATTTCTTTATCAGATAAGAACTAGGAAGTTTTACCAAAAATGATGAGGACAAAACAGAGAATTGTTTTTTGAAAGTCTAAAGCCTATACTTATTTCGTGGTTTCCCCTGCTATATGCTGAAATATTATTTCCAAAACCAGAAGCATAACTGTAAGCTATATCAAATTGCTTGTTAAGGGCAAATCTTGTAAATGCAATTACTTCATTATTACTGCGCCAAGAGGTACCTAACCAAAATCTTTGATAGAATCCAGCAATAAGGTTAAAATCGGCTGTCCATTCCAGGTTTTCTAGTTTTTTTATAAGAGTACTGCCTGCTATTTCAAAAGTGCTAGTTTCAATAAATTTATAACCTGCTGATAGTAACCAATGTCTATAAGGCGCTACAATTTCATTATTATCTATATTACCAGTTTGCCAAAGTTGGTAATAAGAAATGCCCGTAAAATACTTTTGTCCACTTAACCATAAACCTGTAGATATTATTGGGTTATTAGTAGGGTCTATAAAATTATCCGTTACTGGGTCACCTACATTGGCAAATTCTAGCATATTAGCATTAAGCCTTTGTGTAAACAAACCGAGACCTAAACCAGCAGATAATTTATGTTTAGGTCCGATAGGTAAATGGTACGCATAATTTAAAGTAAACTCATTTTGAGAAAAGGGACCTATCTCATCGGCAAAAACACTGATTCCTAAGCCATGGATACTTTTATTATCATTTTGTTGGAAAGGCAGTTTCGGTTTTTGCTTTTTATTATTCAACTCATTTAGCGCTACTTGGATAGTAGCGTAAACTGTTTGAGGAGAACCCTCTATTCCAGTCCATTGTTGCCTATACCCTACCCTTGCTGCAAGTGTTCCTTCCAAACCTGTAACAGCAGGGTTAATCAACATACCATTTTGTATGTAGTGTTGGTATTGAGGTCTTTGCTGCCCCAATAATGGAGCTGCCAAAAACAGCATCGAAATATAAAGTATAATTCTGATCATAAGCTTATTTTAATATACTTACATGCCCTGTAATCGGCTTATTTTCATTGGCTAGCTGTATCACATAAAAATACGTGCCTACTGGTAGTACACGCCCATTTGTCGTTCCATCCCATGGTTCGATATATTCTGGTGTATAAAATACTTTTGCCCCCCAGCGATCATATACACTTACTTCCAAAGTATTATCGATAGAAATACCGGCTATTTCCCAATTGTCGTTCATGCCATCATTATTCGGGGAAAAAACATTAGGAATTCTTATATCATAAGGTAGGTTTATTTCGGGATTGTCAATGGTTATTGTCACTTGTTCCTGTGCCTCACAGCCATTTTCTGAGTTAATCAATACAGTATATGTTGTCGTCTCTGTTGGTGTAGCAAAAGGATTTGACAAAGAAGCATCACTTAAACTAGTTGCAGGTAGCCAAGTATAAGTACTTCCACCTGTTGCTTGCAATTGTATTTCTTCTCCAAATAATATAGTAGTATCATCAGTGATGCTTGTAACTAATAACTCGACTTGCAAAGTAAAAGGTGAAGAAGTTTCACTACCGCATTGGTTGGTTACAGTAGCTAGATAAACGCCTGGAACATCAGCAACAATTTCTTCTGTACTCTTTCCAAGGTCTACTCCATCCAATGTCCAAGATACGTCTGAGCCTACTTTGGCAGTAACACCCAAAATAGTATTTTCGCCCTCACAAATTAGACTATCACCTGTAATTTGTGGAATATCTACTTCCACATTTTCAATAATGGTTTTCAATTCACTCTGTTCAACACCACATTGCGTGTTTACTTCATAAAAATAGCTTCCCGCTTCTGCTATTTCCAATATTGATTCAGTTGAAATTGCTTCATTCTCCCCTTCTTTAAACCATGTAAGGCTTGAACCTTCAGGGAGTCCAACCGCTTCTAATGAAATCGATTGGCCCGTACAAAATGAGTCATCTCCTTCAATGGAAAGTTGAATTGTTTCTCCAATACTATTAACTTCAATAGATTCACTTCTCTCTATACCACAAGCCGTATTTACTTCAAAAAAGTAATTTCCACCCTCTGTTATTTCTAAAATTGATCCAGTGAATAAAGCTTCGTTCTCTCCTTCTCTAAACCAAAAAACATCTAAACCTGTAGGTACTCCTACAGCTTCCAATGCAGTAGATTCACCAATACATAAAAAATCTTCTCCATTGATAGTAAGTGAAAGGGCTTCCCCAGCAACTTCAACTTCTAGGACATTGCTTTCTCCAATTTCGCATTCGGTGGTTAGAAATACTTTGTAAGAACCGGCTTCAGTAATGGTAAGGACATTTTCGTCTTCACTAACAATAGGCTGCCCATCTTTGACCCATTGGTAAGTGAAAGCTGGGTTGAAATTATCAATGGTTAAATCTATTGTTGTGCCTTCACAAACTACTGTGCCCCCGGAAATAATAGGTTCTTCAACAACTTCATTGGTAATTTCTAATTCGATATTATCAGATAAGCTATTTTGGCAATTATTGGTGGCAATCACTTTATATGTACCAGTGATGTTCGTTTCCAAGAAATTGATACTACCTGATTGTAAAGTATCTGTATCATTTAAAACCCAAACATAATCTACATCAGTTTGTGGATTAGTAATAGTTAGCCTTCTAAACTGTGATCCACATTCAAAGTTTTCAATGATTAAAGTTGGTGTTTCAGGAATGAAAGCTTGAGTAACTGTGAAAGCTTCACTTCTTTGTACCTCACAAATTCCTGTAGCCTCAATTTCGTAATTTCCTTGAGCTGTTACTGCGGTTCTTGTTCCATCTGCTCCATTTATAGGATTACCTTCAAAAAACCATTGGTAGGTAACTCCCGCCTGTGGATTAAGTAACCTCAGCTCTCCATCATTTCCTTCACAAAAGAATGAAGTGCCGGTGATATTAGGCACTTGCGTTGGCGCTTGAAAATTAACTTCAAATACTTCACTTAAGATTTCTCCACATGCATATTGAACGCCAACAGTATAATTACCTGGGGCATTTACAGTTATTTCTTCTCCATTTTCACCTAGTGCTGTACCATTGAAGTACCATGCATAAACAACATTAACTGCAGGATTTTCTACTGATAAAATTGCATTCTCAGTACCACAAATTATAGCATCACCGCTAATTACAGGATCAGTTGGCATGTCTACTAATTCGATAGTTACGGGCGTGCTTTCCACCTTATTACACAAGAGGCTAACTTCCACTCGATACTCGCCCGGTTCTTCAGCAAGAATCATATTTGAATTTATACCTATAGGATTATCGTCTAAAAACCATTGATAAATAGCACCAGGCACTTCGTCTACACTCAATTCTGGAAAATTACCAGGACAAATCTCATTGGCGGTAGTATTGATCTCTGGTGGAGTCAGTACGTTGGATTGGGCTTGCAAATTATCAACCAATACGTAATCCCTATTACAGCCTTCATATAAACCTGCTAATATTTGAATATGCGAAAAATTAGCTGATGGGGTAAAATTGACCGTAAAAGTTTGCCAAGCTGAATTATCAACTACTACAGGAGATTTCCAAAGTAATTCCACAAAATCATCTGTATCGTTTCCACCCCAAATTTCAATACCTCCACAGCCCCTAAACTCGCCAGGCTCGCTGGCAGGATTTGCCAAATCCACTAAAAATAAATATTCCCTGCCTGCTTCTAAAGGAGTATTTAATGCCTGTGCTACACCTTCTTGGTAGTCACCCCTAGTACCACCAGGAAAAGCTGTAACCCCCAAGTAAGAATTACCTTCTGAAGCATTCAATCCCACATCAAATGGTTGTACATCAGGTGAAATCTCATTTTCAATCCCTTCAATACCACTTATCAACCATGAATTTGGCGCTTTATTTATACCTGGCGTATCTTCAAAACTTGGGTTTTCCCAATCAGGAGATAAAACTACGCCATTGGGGCACTCTCCTCCTGCATCGCAAGATTCCATAGAGAAAAGAAAAGGGATATTAGTTACAGGAACCCTCGAACCTATTAAAAAATTATAGGTCTCACCAGCTTCTAGTTGTAATCCATCAAGTTGTGGATTGCTTCCATTTTCACTTAATGAAGAGGCTATACATTCCCTAAATGGTTCGCATTGTTGGGTTACAAATAATCCTATAGGTTGCTGCTCTGGATTTCCTATTTGTATTTTAACACATTCATTTTCTGTAGGTGTGTATGAGAAAATAAACTCTTTCCCCTCAAAATAATCAGGATTACAAGCGTCTTCACCTGTATAATCATTAACACTCAACCTTGTTTCAAAAAAGCCCCTAGCTGGTTGATCATAGAATGGTAAGGTAGGAATTCGGAAATCGCTACAATCAGTTCCAGTACCATCGCAAACTGCCTCTGGGATATTTACAACAAATTCTGTATTTGACCTTGCTGTTTTGCAACCATTATCTGCCAACAGATAATAAGCACCCCCATTAGAAGTAATCAATACTGGTCCTTCTGCTACTGGTGAAGCTTGTCCAATTTGATACCAAATATACGTAATACCGTTTTGAGGATTATCTACTTGTAAAGTCGCCTCTTCATTCAAACATAACTCTACACCACCAGAAATTCTTGGCGTAATGGGCGATGGTCCTTCAGTAACTTCAAAAAATTCGCTGGTTGTATTTCCACATCCATTTTCTGTCTCAACCCTATACCTGCCTGGCAGCATCGGATTAAATACTTCCCCTTCTGCTAAAGCATTTGCTTGATTTTCCTCATACCAAAAATAAGTGGAAGCATTATCTGGGTTTTGTACAAACAAACTGATTTCTTCTCCATCTTCACATAAAACCGCATCTCCTGTAATTATTGGTTGAGCAGGTGGTGTGCCAGCTTGTATAGTAATCTCATTACTTAAAAAGTCATCACATGCCGTTAAGACCTCTACTTCATAATTGCCTGCTACATTTACTTCTAAAAAATTTTCATTGGTTACACTGATTTCATTTCCATTCAACAACCATCTATAACGTGCATCAGCTACAGGATTTGTATAAATAAATGTCTCATTACCACACAAGGATGTATTTGTAGCATTAATAACTGGGTCAATATCTCCTGTATTGGCATAAGCCCTAATATTATCGGCTAATAACTGTCCTCTTCCACATGTACTATTGGCCCTTAATGTTATATATCTAAAGTTATTCGCTGTGTTAAAGGTAACTAGGTAGGGCTGCCAATCATCTGTATTTTCAATTTCAGGTGATTGCCAAAGCAGCTCTTCATTATCTTCACAACCATTACTGCCATAAACTTTAAAAGTCATACATGCATTCACATCAACTTTACGTAAGTCTATTAAAAAGGCATAGTCTTGATTGGCAACAATAGCTGGATTAACCACTATTCCTGTACCCGATTCGCGATTGTTATTTTCTTCTGAGGTAAAAACGAGATAGTTTTCGCCTTCGCTGGGAGTCACGTTTAAATTAAAACAAAACCCCCTAGAGGTAATTGGGAATGGCGCATTACCTACATCGGTTAAACCACAGTTATTCCAAGGTACTGGTGGTCCTAAACATAGACCTAAGCCTTCGAATGATGGATTACGAAAGGCAGGAAAAATGCTGTTGTTATTGCAAGGTGATGGAAATGTTGGTAAGTCAGGTACTTCTTCTTGGGCAAAAATATAACCGCACAAGCACAGAAAAATCACCAATAGTAACGATTTTCTCATAATAGCAGCGGAAGAAGTGTTTTGTTTAGAAATATAGGAGTAAAAGTCCGGTATAATACCGGACTTTTACAAAATTATTGAGCCATACTAGTTCTTGATAAATCTGAATAATTCTTTACCAAATTTATTAGACTCTATGCTTAAGAGATAAATTCCTCTTTGTAAACTACCTACATTCAATTGGTAGTTGTTCATATTTTCCCTAGCATCCATATTTTCTTGAAGGAAAACTCGACCGCTCATATCTAAAATCATAATTTTCAAATTGCCACCTTCAACTGCTTTAATCGCTAAATTCAATTGCTCTACTGCAGGGTTTGGATAGATACTCACATCTTGTAATAATCCTTCAGAGGCTATTTTTCTACCGATGTTTTCATCTCCACTGTTATCAACATTGCTACCCACTGTTTTATCTACAATCTCGATAGTAATAGTTAATGGAGAGGCTTCGGCATTTCCTTTTAATTTAGGAGTAGCAGTAATGGTGTATTTACCTGGTGCCGGTTTCCATTCGAAATAATCACCTCCTATGTCACCAAATAAAGCATATGGGAATACTCTTTCCACTCTGTGATTTTCTTTATCGTTCAATGAGAATTTAACCCATTGTATATCTTCTGAAGGGATGTTTAGGTCGGCCCTAATATTGATCAATGTAGTTAAATGAATCACATCGCCATCAAGGATCGGAGTAATATCCTCATTGGTAATGGCATCTACTAAAGTGAAACCTGTAACACCACCAACTGCATTTACTACTGTGAAATTCACGGTTAACGGGGTTCCGGCTTCTCCTCTTGCCCTTCTTTTAGAGTAAGGCGTTGCTGTCACTGAATATTCCCCTGGATTTAACTTACCACCGAAATAATTACCTGCAATATCACCTAGTAACGCATATGGCACTACGTTCTCAACGCGTCCTCTTCTACCATTTAACTCAAATGCCACACTACCCACTTCTTTCGGGCTTACATTCGCTCGAATATTGAATCTTCTAGTTTTAATATCCGCGAGATTAATCTCCATACCCTCCATGATATCGAACAAAGGTTCATTTGTTTCGGCGTCTATCAATGTGAAACTCATTACTTTATCTGCAGGTGGTAATAATACTGCATCAATTACATGAATTACGCCATTACTAGCAATAATATCGGCAGGAGCTATATTAGAGTCATTTACTTTTATCCCTTCATCGTTTACAGTAAAAGTCACTAATCTGCCATTTAATGTTTCGGCCATTTGCCCATCTTCTAACTGATTTGAGTAAACAGTTCCTCCAATTACATGGTATAAAAGGATATCAGTAATCTGTTCAACTGATAGGTCATCCAAACTAGATACACCTTCTGTAGCTTCTAATAATTTTATAAAGGCATCGTTGGTCGGAGCAAATACGGTCAGGTCATCATCACCTGCCAATGCGTGTACTAAGTCTGCTTTTACCACTGCCTCTACCAAGATGCTGAAATCTGGGTTTGAAGATGCTATTTCTACGATGTTCATTGGCGGGTTCAACACCATGTCTATCACATGGATCACACCATTACTGGCAATGATATCCGTATCTATGATATTGGAATCATTGATCTTTGCTCCCATCTCGTTGATGGTGAACCTTGCATCACTGCCGTTCAAGGTAGTAACTATCAATCCATCACTTAGGTCTGCAGCATAAGTCGTTCCTGCCAATACGTGGTATAAAAGTATATTAGTAATTTGTTCAACCGATAGGTCATCCAAACTAGATACACCTTCAGTAGCTTCCAATAACTTCACGAAGGCATCATTGGTCGGCGCAAATACGGTCAGGTCATCATCACCTGCCAATGCATGTACCAAGTCAGCTTTTACCACTGCTTCTACCAAGATACTGAAATCTGGGTTTGAAGATGCTATCTCTACGATGTTCATCGGTGGGCTCAATACCATGTCTATCACATGGATTACACCGTTACTGGCAATAATATCTGTATCTATGATATTGGAATCATTGATCTTCGCTCCCATTTCGTTGATGGTGAACCTTGCGTCACTGCCGTTCAAGGTTGTTACGATCAAGCCATCACTCAGGTCAGCGGCATAAGTCGTTCCAGCCAATACATGGTACAATAGGATGTCAGTAATCTGTTCTACTGATAAATCATCTAAACTAGATACACCCTCAGTAGCTTCCAATAACTTCACGAAGGCATCATTGGTCGGCGCAAAAACGGTCAGGTCATCATCGCCTGCCAATGCATGTACCAAGTCAGCTTTTACCACTGCTTCTACCAAGATGCTGAAATCTGGGTTTGAAGATGCTATCTCCACGATGTTCATAGGTGGGCTCAACACCATGTCTATCACATGGATTACACCGTTGCTGGCAATGATATCAGTGTCTACGATGTTAGAATCATTGATCTTTGCTCCCATCTCGTTGATAGTGAACCTGGCATCGCTGCCGTTCAAAGTTGTTACGATCAAGCCATCACTTAGGTCAGCAGCATAAGTTGTTCCTGCCAATACATGGTATAAAAGGATATCCGTGATCTGTTCTACCGATAGGTCATCTAAACTAGATACACCTTCTGTAGCTTCTAATAACTTCACAAAGGCATCGTTTGTCGGAGCAAAAACGGTCAGGTCATCATCGCCTGAAAGCGCATCTACCAAGCCTGCTTTTACTACTGCTTCTACCAAGATACTGAAGTCTGGATTTGAAGATGCAATCTCAACGATGTTCATTGGTGGAATCAACACCATGTCTATTACATGGATTACACCATTAGTAGCCATGATATCTGTATCGATGATATTGGAATCATTGATTTTCGCTCCCATGTCATCTATCGAAAACTTCACATCATTACCATTCAAAGTAGTAGCTATTAGCCCATCACTTAGGTCTGCAGCTAATGTAGTTCCTGGTAAAACATGGTATAAAAGGATGTCAGTAATCTGCTCTACTGATAAATCATCTAAACTCGATACACCTTCTGTGGCTTCCAATAAAGCTACAAAAGCATCATTGGTCGGGGCAAAAACGGTCAAAGCATCGTCACCTGAAAGGGCATCTACCAAGCCTGCTTTTACTACTGCTTCTACCAAAATACTGAAATCAGGATTTGATAAAGCTATTTCAACAATGTTCTTTGGTGGGCTCAACACCATGTCTATCACATGGATTACACCGTTGCTGGCAATAATGTCTGTATCAATGATATTTGAGTCATTGATCTTCGCGCCCATTTCATTGATGGTGAACTTTACATCATCACCATTTAATGTAGTAACCATTAGGCCATCACTCAGGTCAGCAGCATATGTCGTTCCTGCCAATACATGATAGAGTAAGATATCTGTTAGCTCCTCAACTGAAATATCATCTAAGCTAGATACACCAGCTGTCGCTTCCAATAAAGCTACAAAAGCATCATTGGTCGGGGCAAAAACAGTCAGGTCATCATCACTTGAAAGTGCATCTACTAATCCTGCTTTTACCACTGCTTCTACCAGTATGCTAAAATCTTCTAAGCCCGATGCAATCTCTACAATGTTCTGAGGTGGAGTCAGTACTACATCAATTACATGAATTACACCATTATTAGCCTTTATATCTGTTAAAATAATGTTTGATTCATTGATCATCGGAAATTCGCCACCCAATGTAAATTTAACATCATCACCGTTTAAGGTAGTTGCAATAAGACCATCCGTTAAATCACCAGCTAAAATAGTTCCACTTAATACATGGTATAGTAAGATATCTGTTAGGTCTTCTACTGAAACATCATCTAAAGTAGCATCGCCTAACAATGCCTCGAATGCTGCATTAGTTGGCGCAAACACTGTGTATTCAACTTCTTCATCTGATAGAGCTCCCACTAAATCGGCTTTTACCACAGCATCTACCAATGTACTAAAGTCAGGATTTGATAAAGCAATCTCGACTATGTTCTGTGGTGGCGTTAATACTGCATCTATAACATGAATTACACCGTTAGATGCGATAATATCTGTCATCACGATATTAGACATGTTTACTTTTACTTCTGTCTCATTGATCGTAAATGTTATTTCATCTTCGTTTAACGTTTCTACCATTAGACCATCGCTCAATTCAGAAGCATATGTTTTTCCTTCTATTATATGATATAATAAAATATTAGTTAGGTCTTCAACGGAGATATCGTCGATTGTAGCGTCTCCTAAAAGTGCTTGAAAAGCTGCATTGGTTGGTGCAAATACAGTCAATTCATCTTCTTCCTCGTCATCATCATCATCGTCGTCATCTTCTTCTTCAGATAAAGCATCTACCAAATCTGCTTTTATTACTGCTTCTACCAAGATGCTGAAATCTTCATTAGCTAAAGCAATTTCAACTATACTTTGTGGAGGGGTTAAAACAGCATCAATTACATGAATAACACCATTTGAAGCAATGATATCAGTATCAATTATATTAGATTCATTTACTTTTGGAAATTCACCTCCTAGTGTAAATTTCACGTCTTCTCCATTCAACGTTTCAGCTATCAATCCATCACTTAAATCGCCAGCGAGTACAGTTCCTCCAATTACATGGTATAATAATATATCTTCTACTTGTTCTTCGGTGAGGTCATCAAGAGAATTTACCCCTTCAGTTGCATTTAATAATGCCACAAAAGCATCATTAGTTGGTGCAAAAACCGTCAGTTGTCCATCATCGTCTGACAGTGCATCAACTAAATCGGCCTTAATAACTGCTTCAACCAAAATACTGAAATTTTCATTTGCCTGAGCAATTTGAACAATGTTTTGGTCTTGCGCTTGTGTTGCTTGAATAAAAGATAGCGGTATGACCAGAGACAGCAATAATCGCCTTAAAAAATTCGATAGTTTTACTTTCATAGTTCTTTGGAGTTAAATTTTGTATTATTTCTTACATCCATGAACTACTGGAAAGCACTTTAAGCAATAAAGATGAACTCGAATTGTTGTTTTAAAAGGATGAATTGTTGAAATAATTCCTTGAAATGCTATTGCCTTTTTTGTTTTTTCAAAGAATTGTCAGAATCGTTTTGATATCATCATACTTCCATTCACCTATTATTAGGGGTTCATTTCCGCTTCATTTCAGGAAACACAATTCAAAATTCTTTTTCTCCAAATTCACTCTCTATAAACTTGGCACCACTATCACTTTTATTCAATAAATAACTGAAGTTAATAAGTACCATGTCTACCTCATACACATAATTGGTAGTGGTGAAAAATTCATCTTCTACACTTGTCGATATTCTTTGTTCATTGGCATCCCACAGTCCTAAATCCATATTCAGCCATTGCAAAGTAGCTGTTAGCCTACCATCCATAAAAGTCTTTCTTACAGTTAAATTAGGAGAGAAAAATCGGGAATCTTCACCTTGGGCAGTTATTCTTTCAGAAAGATAATTAAGGGTAAATTGGGCATTCCAACTTTTAGCGATATCAACCGTGGTATTGGCATTAAAGGTATACATCCAATTGCTATTATCAACTTCGCGCCCGGCAAAATCGCCAACTATATTTGTATGAAAAATATTGATTCCGCCAAAGGCTTTCCATTTTTCAGTGAGTTTCAATTCAGCTCCTAGTTCTACACCCCATGTTCGCCCATTGCCCACATTAGAATAAATTCTATTTAGAATAGTATCATTGAAAACTGTGTTCACTCTATTGATCAGGTTTTGCACATCTCTGTAATACAAGGTGGCAAAAACAGTTTGCTCTTTAATATTTTTAACCAAACCCAATTCTACCAAATCTATAAATTCCGGTAATAAATCAGGGTCACCTTGCTCCAAGGTTTCAGAATGCTCTCTTTCAGGGAATGGATTCATTTTAAAAGTAGTAGTTCTTTCTACTCTTTTACTATAGGCAGTCTTTAACTGTAATGTTTCATTAAATTGATACGCCAAATTGAAGGCGGGATAAAGTTTTAAAAAATCATAATTAAAAGTGGTATTGATCTCCCCTGCCCTATCTTGCAACAACAACTCTCTATCCATTAATTCTACTCTAGCACCTGCACTATAACTGAGTCTTCCTTCATTTCCCGCCAACTCTCCATACACGGCATGAATTCTTCTAATAAGATTGACAGTACTTGAAAATGCTGGAACTAACTCAAAATCATTCGTTTGTAAATTTTTTCTGGTGTAAATAAAGTCACCTTTATGATCTAAATTTCTGTAAAGGTAACCTACACTTAATTTCCCAAATGAAAATGCAGCGGCATCGTAATCTATTTGTAACCTTGTGCCATTCAGTGGATTATCGTTTGTATTGAATTCATCTTGCACTACTTCTGTTGTATTTGGCCAACTAAGATTCCTATTGGTCGTGGGGCCACCCAAAAGCGTATATTCGTAAAGCAAAGAGGTCTTTAGTGCTGACTTATTGGGAAAAACATGCGAATAGTCAAAACTGCCTAGAAAAAAATCGCCTTTCCTAATTCTTAGGTTCTCATTAAAATAGGAATGGGTATACAGTCTTTCACCATTGGGTATTACAAAGGCATGGTTATCAAAATAAAGTATATCTGCCGTTCTGTCTTTAGATCGTTTGCCTCCGTTAATACCTAATTGAAAAGTATTGCTTTTATCTGGTTTAAAGCCAAGTGAAAACCGACCAGAAAGGGTGTATTCATCAAAGCTTCTTTCCCCATCTGAAGGAAAACGAGTCAATGTATCATTGATAATCGTAAATACATCTCCTTCCCTTCTACCTGAAATATCATTCTTCTGATAACTTGCTCCTAAAGCCAAATCCCATTTTTTAGTGCGGTAACTCAATGTAAAATCACCACCATATCTGCTTGCATTTTCGGCATTGTCATAATCCTCTATACTTGGCAAACCAAGTCTTGTATTTACCATAAGAAATAGTCCTGTTTCTGCTCCTTCTTTTAAAATGATGTTAATGATGCCCGCCTTTCCATCGGGATCAAATTTTGCGGAAGGTGCCGTTATAATTTCTATGTTTTCAATTGTATTTGCTGGAAACTGATTTAAGACAAGCTTTGGATCAGATTGGATAGGTTTACCATTGAGCATTATCAAAAACCCGTTTGTGCCTCTTACTGATATATCTCCATTTGCATTAATATTTAAACCGGGAAGATTTCGTAAAATATCTACAGCTGTGCCACCTATGCCCGATTGAAATTTAGCTGCAGTATAAACTTGTTTATCTATTTGGTGCAAGGCAGTAAGCTTATCACCTGTTACTTCCACTTCATTTAAAAACTGTTGATTGGGTGCTAAATAAAGAACTCCCAAATTTATTTCCTTTTGTTTGTTCAATGAAAAAGAGGAAACCTTGAGGCTATCATAGCCCAAGAATTTTGCAATAAGATAGTAATCTCCGGGTGCAACATTTTCAATTTCAAAAATCCCATCGGCCTTGGAAATACTGCCATTCACCATTGCATCCTCAATATGATTGTATAACAAGACACTACCATATTCAATGGGAGTCTTATCTATATTATCTACCAATTTACCCTTAATAGAAGATTGACCTTTTAGCTGATAAATGAAAGAAAAAAAGATAAAAAAAAGCAGGATGATGCGGGTCATTATAGCATGGTTAGTTTTCTATAGTAAAGCAAGACAAAAAAGATTGGTTTGGCAAAAAAGGAATATCAACAATTAATGAATATTATTTCGATACAATCAACAAGGAACCATTTTAAAAAAATCTTGCTAATCAATTAAGCTTAAAAAAAAAAAATTATAATATAAATAACTGATAATCAGATATTTACTTCGATACTGATTTTCTTTTACCATCCAGTTTTTCTCTCATTTCTTTAAGTATATTTTTGTAATCCTTATCTCCTACTAAATTGAAGTGTTCTTCTGGATCTTTCTCATGATCATATAGTTCTTCATTTTTTTCTTCTATATTTTCAGACCATCTGGTGTACCTAAAGCGTGATGTTCTTATAGAAGCTGCTTTACCATTTTGTGTAATAGTGTAAGCTGTTGGATTATCTAACTTGAAATCTTTTTGTGTAAAAAAACCTGATAAATCTTCTCCTTGCAATATACTGGGTTGTTTATCTTTTAATCCTCCAAGACTTGCAATGGTAGGGTATAAATCAATTAGCTCAATAATGTCATCTACTACTTTTCCATTATTTTCTTGGTACTGAGGATGGGAAATAATCATGGGCACCCTGATACTTCCCTCCCACAAACTGATTTTGGACCAACAATCGTGCTCTCCTAAATTATAACCATGATCCGAAACAAACACAACAATAGTTTCTTTTCTCAAATCGAGTTGATCCAAAGTATTGAGTAGTCTTCCTACCTGGCTATCCATAAATCGTACACTAGCCATGTAAGCACTTATTACCCTTTTTTGCTGAGCTTCACTCATGCCCCAAACATTGTTGTTACGTCTCCTTAGTGCTTCTTTAGGCACATTCTCTCCTATTTGAAATTTTGGTAAATCAACTCCACTTTCAGGATAATAATCGAAGTAACTTTTAGGAGCAATTAACGGAACATGTGGACGTACCAAACCAACCGCTAGAAAGAAAGGTGCATCTTTTTTCTTTCTTTTTTTATTTGTACCACCTTCAGGCAATTTAGCTGCCCTATTTTCTAAAATAGCAATGGCTTGGCTCGTAGCTAAATAATCTGTTTGAGTATAGGCTTTATCATCATCTAAGGCCATTGCCGAAAAATTGCCTCCATAATGTAAATTATCTGGTGAAAGCAATTCCAATTCTCCTTGGCTCAAAGTTTCAGGCCCGACAACATTGTAGGTATAATCCCAAGAATCAGGATCGTCCCCTCCAACATCTCCCCTTTCAATCCCCCCTGGTACTCCCATGTGGTAGATTTTAGAAACCCTTGCTGTGTAATAACCCTGTTCTCTAAAAAAACCTGCTATTGATGGATGATTGGCTAATGAAGGGGTTTCTTTCCGATAACTGCCCGGTTGATCGTTATTTGTAAGCACCCCGTTGGTTTCTGGATATAAGCCACTCATCAAAGAAGCCCTTGAGGGACCGCATAAGGGAAATTGGGAATAAGCCCTACTAAATCGCACACCTGTCTTGGCAAGCTTATCTAAATAGGGTGTATGCTTATCTGTTTCCATGTAGGGGCCAATACGTGTATTCAAATCATCTGAAATGATAAAAAGTATGTTGGGACGGTCTAAAGTTGGTTGGGCCGTTGCATGTATGTAGCCTAAGAGAATTAAGGGTAGAAGAAAAAATTTATTCATAGTGATCAAGCAGCAAATTAAGAATTTTTAAAAATTATGAATGTTTAAATTTTTATAAGAAACATTTTAAATTAATAGAACTAATATTGATACTTGCGACTTTTCTTCTTTTTCAGGAAAATTTCAGTTAGCCCAATTATAGAATTTCTACCATAAATAGTTGGGTTTGCTGAATCATAAGAAATAATAAAGTCAATATCTTTTGGCCTAATATCATTCACTAACGATTTGGCTTTAAACATCTCAACAGGAATCCCATCTACTATCACTTGCTTACAGAGTTTACACAAATAATCTTTAATCACTAAATCAGGTAAATTATTATTTAAGTTTTTTTGAATTAAGTTCAACTCTTCAATTTTCTTATTCCTACTTTGATGATAATCTCCTGCTCCAACAAGTATCATGTAATGACACTTTTGATGATATAAAATCGAATTTTTTATGTTGACAATAGCTGTAATTTTTATTTCAAACTCATTATAGGCTTTTAGTGCTACTACAAAATCTTCCTTGTTAAATACGATTCCATTAAGTATATATGTATCACAGTAATTTAATGTATCGAGGCTCAAGTTAAATCTAGCTTCAACAGCTGATTTAATAAATTTCATATCTACTTTTTGAGCATTTATAGTTGATCCATTAAATAAGAAAAATATTACAATCAAAAAATGCTTCATTGAAAAAAAGTTAATCCCTCTTGAATTTTCCTTTAAAGCATTTCTTTGATTTTTGTCAAAATTGCAATGGTTGCATCAATATCTGCTTTGTTCTTTGAGGCAGAAGCATTTTTTAACTTATTTTCAGCGGTTTTAAAGAACTTTTCCAGTTCACTGTCAATGTTTACAGCATTTTTACCCAAATCCTTTGAAAGCTGCTTATTTTTGAGTTTTTGTAAATACACTTCAATATCATTGGTAGACTTAAAAGATGGAAGTTTTTTAAGCTGAAGTTTTCCCATTTGCTGCAAAGAAGCTTTTTTGATTTTAGTCCTACCTGCAAGCATGTCGGCTTTCAACACCGCATTCACATCACCAATTAATTCTATTCCCCTGGCAAATTCTGCATCGCGCCTTATGGTTTTCTCTCCTACGCCAAATTCTTTAGCCAAAAATTCACTGAATCTGCCTTGATCTGGCAACGGGTCATTTTGACCACTTGATTTTCTATCACCTCCATGCTTGGCTTTTTCTCTTAAATATCGCAAGCCCCTCAAATAACTCCGCTGCTCATTGGTCAAATTTCTTCTTCCCAACTGGTTTTGCAGCATCCAATCTTTTGCCTCTTCAAAATCAGCAAAATCTAAATATTTTACCCCGTACTTAACGGTACGCCCCTCAGCTTCTAACTTTTTAATAAGATGGTATCTGTTGTAGCCATCTACCAAAATGTGTTCTTCTTTTTCATTCACCCACAGCAATAAAGGTTCACGTACCCCTTCTTTTCTAATACTTTGCTCTAATAGTAAAAGTTCTTCTTGTTGCAAGGGTGGAATAAATGCACGTAAAGCTTCATTTTCTTTGATCTGCCTACCAGAGAAAGGTTTCACCAATTGTGTTGCCACGTGGTCTATATTGACTGTTTTTGGCTTTTTCCTATTCCTGAGTTTACTAATACTGTCTTTAGCCATGTTGTACTCTTTTTGCTACTTCTTTAGCCAATGAACGATAATCATCCGCTGCTTCTGAACCTGCTGCATGGTCGAAAATATCTAGACTTACATATTCAGCCTCAGGAATTTTAGTAAGTTGTTTAATTCGAGTGTCAAACAATTCACCTTGGTAATTTTCAATCAAATCTGCTTCCACAGCACGATCTACGCGGGTGCGTTTATCGTAAAAAGTAAGCACTATGCCCAAGGGCTCAATTTTAGGATTAATGATCCTTTTTACTTCGTTATCTATCAAAGCTTTGGCTTCGGAAATACCGCTATGGGCAAATTTACTACTACACTTTGTAGGAATGATATACTTCGTGGAAGCCGTTAAAGCATTTTGTGTAAAAACTCCCAAAGAAGGAGGGCAGTCGATAAAGATAAAATCATATAAAGGAGAAACAGGATTTACCGCTTCAGCGATTTTAAAATTTCTATTGAAATCTGTATTGATTTCCAATTCTATGGCATCAAGATCTGAAGAGGAGGGAACCATGTGAAAATTAGCCCCAACTTCTAAAATAGGTAAAGCTAAACCAGATTTATATACATCATAAATGGTTGGGGTAAGGCGATTCATCCCCTCGTATGCTACCTCGATATCCAAGCCTTCAGTTAGGTTCGCTTGCGGATCATTATCGATCAATAAAACCTTGTATCCATCGAGAGAAAGGGCTTTGCCAAGATTAATGGAAGTTGTCGTTTTTCCTACACCTCCCTTTCGATTCAAAATGGAAATAATTTCTGCCATACTTATCGTCTATCTTCAAAAAATTTTACGCTGTGAAGATAGCCATAATTTAAAGCAGTAAAAAAAATGAGGAATTATTTTGATTGAATTAATCTTATTTATGCGCTTGCTATTGGCGACCTGTCAATTATCACCTAATTTTATTCTATGGAATTGATAAAAATTTATCAGGGAAATGTGATTTCAGCCAGAGAACTCCATGCATTCTTTCAATTAAGAGAGCGTTTTTCAAGATGGTTCGAAAGAATGTTGAGCTATGGCTTCGATGAGAATGTAGACTATACCCCGTACCAAAAGGTACACCCTCAAAATCAACAAACCATTACCGACTACCATTTAACTTTTTCATGTGCCAAAGAAATTAGTATGCTTCAGCGGTCTGAGCTGGGCACACAAGCGAGAAGGTACTTCATACAATGCGAAGAGACGCTTACTGCCATTCGCAACAACAAACGGTTGGAATACTGGGAAAAATTGGAAAGTGTGAAAGGACAACTCAAAGATTATATGCTCGACAAAGGCCATCAACATGAGCATTACCTACAAGTAGACTACAAAGGCAGAAAAATTCTTTTTAATGGCGAACCATTGCCTGACGAAGTACTGCCCAATATCTTACTTACTGCTCGTAGTTTTGCCATAGAAATGAGCAATGAGTTTTTAAAACAAACAGAAAAGGCATCATTAGACGATATTACTGAGGTACATGCCAATAACCATGATGATGTACGACAATTGATTCAAGAAAATACAGGTAAATTGCCAGAAGACTATGACGAAGACACGCCGATAAATAAATCGTTAGAAGGTGAAAAGGGCAACAAAAAAGAGGGGGAGGGGGAATCTTAACTCACTACTTTCCTTTTAAGTGTTTTAAAAAAGACTCTTCTGTGAGCCAACAATACGGTAAGCATCACCTTGTTTTTCTAGCTGGTAGCCATGCTGTCTGTAAGCCCAGTCCATAAAATGTTCGTGTTCTGAACGAATACGGTTATCAAGGAAGAAAGTCATTAAAAGACTGCCTTCAGCAGCTATCTTATCCAATTTGCCGTTCTTTTTTATTTTTCTAGCAAAGGTTGCATATTTGCTATCGCCAATCATTAACTCAAAGTCCTCCCAATCTTTTGGTGAAAACTCGCCAATAATCTCTTTTAAATACTGCTTGCGCACTTCTATAAAAGCCGCTTGTAAACTTTCTATTAGTTTTGTTTCCTTTTGCAATGCTGCCTTTTTAACAATAGGAGTTTGTATCACTTTTTCTTTTTTAACTTCTTCTTGCTGTACAAAAGAAGATTTAACATTGGCATCATTTTCTATTAAGCGCACAAGGTATGCAGTAGGATTTTTCACCTTACCCATTTCGAACCTTCGCTTAGTTTCCTCAATTAAAGACCAAAGTTGCTTTTCATCGCGTTGCTCATCCTTTAAATATTTCTTTATTTGCCCTTTAGTAATCCCCATATTTGCCAAGGCAGCCTCTATGGTATTATCTTCTTGTTCTGCAATTTTCGGGGTGTCTGACTTTACCCTTACTCTATGGATCCTAAATTCAATAGAAGTAATCTTTCGGCCAGTTTTAAATTCTTGATAAGTAAAACTTATATCGCAATGTTTATCTAGATCATTACGGGCTTTTTCAATAACTTTTCTTTTGAAAAGGTTATAACTCCCGTACTTGTCTTCAAGCATGAGCATATGCCTCAATTTTTCTACAGTAATCTTGCGTTTGCCAATTACTTCATACTGCTTCAATAATTCATAAATCCGCATAGAGTATTGGCTATTCAGTGCTAATACATTGGCATCGTAAAAACTGGTGAAGCGTTCTTTTAAGTCTAAAAGATGAGGCTGCATTTGTGGAACAAAAGTAAGGTTAATGGTACCTTCTTTAGCGCGGTGTTTTGAATAAGTAACCAGCGGGAATAACTCGACATTGTTATTTTCATCCCGCACTTCAATCACTTTTCCCATTAATCTTTTTATTACCTTCACCATGTACTCATGTAAGGAGTTACCAGAAAGATTGCAATCACGTTGAAATTCCCTGATACTTAAATGATATGTCTGAAAAGCATCGTCACCAGGTTTTATTTGGCGAGCCATTAAATAAATAATTTTCATTTCTAGTGGGGTGTAACTATATCTGGCATTTACCAAATAGTTACTTTTAACAATCAAAGAACTGTTCCCAACTTGATTACTCCCACTAGAATTAATTCCTTTAGTGACAGATTTACTTTCTGACATAATTATCTTTTATATTCTGGCTATTAAACGCAAGTTAGATAACGCATTTTAAAAAAGCAACTCTATTTTATTTGGGTAGCTTTTAATTTTTTTACATCCCATAGTGGTAGCTTTTAAAGTAAAAAAGGGTAATATTTACTATTAAAACTACTTCTTTTCCACACCAAACTTCCCTAATTGGTAGCTTTTAAAGTTCAAGTGCTACTTCAATGGGACATTTTCGCGACATTAAAACAAGCGTTACTGCCATAATAGACTGATTTTGATAATATACATCCCAAATTGGTAGCTTTTATGCTTTTTGAAGTGTTACTTTAAGGCTATTCGGTGCAGAACACGGAATACCCTTCCCTAAAAAGTAGCTTTTAAATAGTATTCGCCTCAAATGAAGAGTTGATATTATCATTATTCCCAAAAAAGTAGTTTTTAGTCCCAAAAGAGTAGCTTTAACTTTATAATAATATTTGAAAAGTGTTGATTAACAATAACTTAGAGGGAGTATCCCTATTAGGTAGTAGTTAATCCCAATAAAGTAGCGGTAAACTGTCCTAATTTAGTAGCCTTTAAATGTAAGTTGACTTTAATTAATTGAATATCAACTATTTAATGAAGATATCCCAAAAAGGTAGCTTTATCCCAAAAAAGTAGCTTTAAATCCTAATTTAGTAGCTTTTAAGCTTATAAAATATTGAATATCAATTGTTTACTTGCAAGTAAAATATTAAAACGAAGATGTAGATTTAAAACATCGACTAGTAATTTTTTATATTTAAAAGGAAAATTCTACTTACTAGGAATTCAAAAAAATGCTTTCACTTTGCTACATTTACTAGCTTAGTGTTAAAAAGAAAACCCAGACATTAATTGATTACCCTTTTAACTGAAAACTGATATGATATTCAAAAAGACAATCCTTTCTCTAATCCTTATTTTACAAATACTTTGCTTTGAAACCAAAGCGCAGACATATGCCAAAAATGGTATGGTGGTTTCTAGTAGTGAAATAGCATCACAAGTAGGTGTAGATATTATGAAACAAGGTGGAAACGCAATCGATGCTTCTATTGCTACTGCTTTTGCCTTAGCAGTTACCTTACCGACTGCAGGCAATATTGGTGGGGGAGGCTTTTTAGTTTATATGGACGCAACAGGAAATGCAACCACTTTCGATTTTAGGGAAAAAGCTCCTTTGAATGCCACCGCCGATATGTTTTTAGATAAAGATGGAAAGTTAGTGAAAGGAAAGAATCATTATGGGAGAAATTCTACTGAAAATCACTTTGGTTTAAAGTCGGTAGGAGTGCCCGGTACAGTAGCAGGACTTTATAAAGCGCATCAAAAACATGGAAGTTTGCCTTGGGCTACTTTGGTACAACCAGCTGTAGATTTGGCTAAAGAGGGCTTCGTACTTACACAAGATTTGTATGAAGATGCCGTCTTTTTTAAAGAGAATTCTGGTATTCCTTTTCTACAAAACTACTTTACCAATGAACAAGGTGATTTGGTACAATTCGGTGAAGTATGGAAACAGCCCGAATTGGCCAATACCCTGATTCAAATTAGAGACAAAGGCCGCGATGGCTTTTATAAAGGAGAGGTAGCTGCGGAAATTGAAAATTACATGAAGGCCAATGGAGGTATCATTACCCAAAAAGATTTAGCCAAATACGAAGCAATCGAAAGAAAACCAATTAAAGGCACTTATAAAGATTATGAGATTTATTCTATGCCACCGCCTAGTTCTGGTGGAATAGCTTTGGTGGAAATGTTGAATTTGATGGAACAAGCAGATCTAGACGCCATTGCTTTTAATTCTGCAGAATATGTGCATTTGGTAGCGGAAGTAATGCGAAGGGCATTTGCAGATAGGGCAGAACACTTAGGTGATCCAGATTTCAATCCAGATTTACCATTAAAAAAATTGACATCAAAGGAATTTGCAAAAAAGCGTTTTGAGAACATTGATATGAAAATGGCCTCCAAAAGTGATTCAAGCAAATTCGGCCAATTGTATGATGGTACCAGCACCACTCATTTTTCTGTTGTAGATAAAAGTGGAAATGCTGTTTCCTTGACTTACACTTTAGAGCATGGATATGGTTCAGGCATGGGTTCACCTAAGTTGGGTTTTATTTTTAACAATGAGATGGGTGATTTTAATCCACGTCCTGGCTTTACCAATACCTCAGGACTTATTGGTTCAACACCTAATTTGATTCAACCGGAAAAAAGAATGCTTTCCAGTATGACACCGACCATCGTTGCAAAAGATGGTAAACCTGTTTTAGTAATTGGTAGTCCTGGTGGAAGAACCATTATCAATACTGTTTTTCAAACGGTACTCACCTTTTTAGAATATGACATGGGCGTAAGAGAAGCCATAGAGTCTATGAAAATTCATCACCAATGGTTACCCGATAGGATTTTGTACGAAAAACATTTGCTTTCCCCTGATACAAAAAAAATCCTTGAGTCTATGAACCATAATTTACGGGAAGTTAGAAGGCTAGGGAATCTTATGGGTATAGAGATTAATCGAGAGCTTGGGGTTTATGTAGGTGCTTCTGATTCTTCTTCAAAAGACGGTGCCGCTGTAGGGTATTGATAGCTGAAAAAATAAGTAAAGTAAATACACATACAACCTCTTATTCAACAAAACCTATAAAAGTGATAAAATTTATAAAAAGAATAGTGTTGAGTTCATTATCCGTATTGGGCATTGGATTCTCTTTTTGGATGATTATGTTCTTAAATCCTGAATTGGTTTACGCCAAAAGCCATCGGGTTGAAAATGTGACAATTCATTATAATCATGATTTAGAAGCCGGAACCGAAGAAGTAATTAAAAATGCGCTAGAAATCATTAGAACCTCAACACTATTTGATGAAAATATTGAAATTGAATTGTGTTTAAATGATGATACATTTTATCCCAAACTTCATCCATTGGCAGGTGGCATTGCTTACACCATTTTCAACAAGGCGATTTTAAATGATTGTAGACCTAAGTTCGATGAGAACATTGCTGAAAACAGATGGAGAATCAATGATTTTCAGTTAAGGAAATCAGATTTAACATGGCTTTTAGCACACGAGTTTAACCATGTATTGCAATGGGATAAGCATACATCTTGGGTCTTAAAAAACACGCTTGGTAAAATATCATGGAAACTAGAAGGACACTCAGAGTATATTTCTAGAAAATTTAAAGATGATGGTTTATTAAAAGAAAAAATAGATTTTCTAATGTTAGAATTTGCCAAAGAGCACGTCGGAATACCAGTTTTTGAATTAGAAGATGGCACTATTCAAAACCTTGCTTATTTTAAATATGGTTTAGTTTTTCAATATCTAACAGAGCAAGAAAACTTATCATTTGCACAAGTATTAGATGATCAAAGAACACTCACTGAAGTATATGCTGCAATGTTAACTTGGAAGGCTAAAGAATAAAAATTTAATAGGATAGGCTTTACCAAAATTAAAAAGCTGGATTTTTTGAATGAGTGGATTCTGCAAAAAACAGGATGTATTTCTAGGAATTAATGAACGGTGGCGTCTAAAATCAATCATATTTCAAGGTTAAACTTGTCTTATAAACCTTGAAAATTTTATGATATGATAATTGCTGAAAGTAATCATGAGGGTGGAATAATGACACATAAGTTTCATAAATTCTGGTTGAAAGTCACAGCCTTTGTAGTCGGGTCATTTGGTCCAGTATTTTTCTTGGGTACTATGGCTGCCACTTTGGAACCCGCCCGTTTAACACTCGATATTTTAAGTTGGCCAATTGATGGAATGACGACTTATGAATCACCTGATACGCGTTTTTTATCGGCGCTTACTGGGGGCTTTTTATTGGGTTGGGGGGTAACTATTTGGTTTCTCTCAGAGTACGTTTACGACTTGGCACCGGAACCTGTTCGCAAGGCAGTGCTTTTGGGAGTTTTATCTTGGTTTTTCCTAGATAGTGCTGGTTCTATAGCTTCTGGAAATCCATCAAACGCTTTTTTTAATATACTTGTCCTACTATTGGCAGTTGGCCCTTTGTGGAAGCCAGCAAAGAATCTTGCATCCTAAGAGGACTGTAAAAGTTGTTAAGAAGGATGATCTTTTAGCTTGTTTCAATTAATTTTTCCCAAAACCTCATTTTAGCATTATATTGTCGTCATATCTAATAATGTGAAAATGAGATTGAAAATATTATTTCTTTTACTAGGCTTTTCTTATGGTGCGATACTAGCCCAAGAGCTGCCAAAACCAAATGCTGCTCAGCTGGCATGGCAGCAAGCTGAAATGGGCGCAGTTTTCCATTACGACCTACATGTTTTTGATGGGAAAAAGTATGCACAAAATGGTTTGGCAGGTAATCGAACAAATCCTGTATTAGATTATCAAATATTCAATCCTGAAAAACTTGACACCGACCAATGGATCAAAGCAGCAAAAGATGCTGGATTTAAGTTTGCGATTTTAACAGCTACCCATGAGACAGGTTTTGCACTTTACCAATCTGATGTAAACCCTTATTGCTTGAAAGCCTTGAAATGGAAAGACGGTAAAGGGGATATAGTAAGAGATTTTGTGAATTCTTGTAGGAAATATGGCATTAAACCTGGCATTTATTTGGGGATCCGTTGGAATTCTTTTTTTGGGGTACACGATTTTAAAGTAAACGGAGAGGGTGAATTCAAAAAAAATAGGCAAGCTTATTATAACAAGATGGTAGAAGGAATGGTGACTGAGATTTGTACGAAATATGGAGAATTGTTTGAAATTTGGTTTGATGGTGGGGCTAGCCATCCAGACTTAGGTGCTCCTGATGTACTGCCGATAGTACAAAAATACCAGCCCAATTGTTTGTTTTACCATAACAATCAACTTGCCGAAGCCCGTTGGGGTGGTTCAGAATCTGGGACAGTACCTTATCCTTGTTGGGCAACTTTTCCCAATTTCTACTCACATGCCGGAGATACGAATGAAGAAAGAATGCAACTTTTAAAACATGGTGATCCCAATGGTAAATACTGGATGCCCGCGATGTCTGATGCCCCTTTGCGTGGCTATAATGGCAGGCATGAATGGTTTTGGGAACCTGGAGATGAAGCCCATATTTTTCCTTTAGAAAATTTAATGGATATGTATTATCGTTCGGTTGGGCATAACTCAACCTTGATCATGGGTCTTACACCAGACCCCAATGGCTTACTGCCTCAACCAGATGTTGAAAGGCTCAAAGAATGGGGCGAAGAAATTAAGAGAAGGTTTTCAGAACCATTAAACAGTATCAGGGGAGAAGGAAAAGTTTTAAAGCTATCATTTGAAAAGTCAAAAAAGGTAAATCATCTGGTTTTACAAGAAGATATTGCACATGGAGAACGAGTAAGAGCATACCATATCGAGGCCAAAGTAAATGGAAAATGGATTGAAATAGGTAGTGGAACAAGCATTGGACACAAGAGAATTCAAACATTAGAAACCGTTGAAGCCTCAGCAATGAGAATAAAAATTACTGCTTCTAATGCTACACCACTATTGAAAAATTTTAGTGCATTTTATGTGGATTAAGAATAGGGTTGGTAGGAATCACTCAACACTAAACCCGACGGTGTAATACTCTTTTTCTAAATCAGGTAATTGGCTTATATCTTGGTCGAATAAGCGGTTGAGGTTATTACCAGCTAGATCTTCAACTCGGCCAGAAATTTTAAGTTGATAACTACCCATTTGCCATTTCTTTTCTGGAATATAAGAGATAGTTTTTTCGTTTTCCCCAATTTCCCAATTACCATTTAAAATCTTTCCTTGAGCATCTTCAATTTGAATCAATGATAAGACACTGCCAAAGTCCATTCTTTCATCGAAATTAAGCTGTAAAGTTTTAATACTGCCTGCTTTAGGAGGAGTTACTTTCCACAAAGTATAATTGGGTTTTACTCTATCATCTGCTATGGTTTGAATTTTTTTACTTATTGGTGTCTGGAGTTTTATGCCATTGGCATCGCGTAGGTCTCTACTGACCCTGATAGTATATTCATTGTTGGGCAACATAACGGGTCCCAGTCGCTCATTGGGGCCTAATCCTTGTTTGATGCGCCCCGGTTCTATCCAAACACAAAGTTCAGTTCGGTCTTCATTCCAAAGTTCGGGTATTTCTTTTAAAATCCCTCGCTCAATTTTTTCACCTTCTCTATTTAGTAAATCAATAAATGGATAGGCTTTCAAGGCCATGGGTTTATTAAAAGTAATATAGAACTTAAGCAGGTTTGAAGGTACGAGAGAATCGGTTGGGTAGATGGCGTCAATTGTTGGTAGGAGATAATCTTCTGGAAGTGGTAATTCAAAAACCATTAGTTGCTCGCGGCATTTCACGGTGTAGGTTTGTTGTAAACCAAATGGTATAAAGGGGAAAAAGGTATTATTTTCTGTTTTTCCTGCAATAGAAGGCTGGTCTTCGGGAATACCATTTTCAAAGTTTCCCAAATATACTTGTATAGCATGCCCATCGGCATTGTGGCAAGTAATACTTTTTGAATCGAAAGTAAAAGTGATTTGGGCATGTGCGGTCAGAAAAAAACCGAACATGCCCAAAAAGAAATATAATATTTTAATGTATTTCACAAGAACTATTACCTAATGCTGTGGAATGTGGCGCACAATCCACAAATACATATTTATTGGGCTGTATGTAACAGCCCAAGGCTTTAGAAACCTAGTGATCCTCACAAGCACTATAGCCAACGACCACCACTAGATTTTAAGACCAAATCGCCATCTGCTGTTCTTTGTAACATTACAAAAGAATCATCTCCCATTTTATCTAGTTGTAAAACATTTACGAATGGCAAAGCGATGAAAGGCACGCCATCTGTTCCTGATCTTTCTGCTACTCTAGAAGTTAAAAAATTGTCAAATTTCTCAATATCAGAAACCTTAATTTTCATTAAAGCACGGCTAGAATTTGCCATGAAAACATACCTTTCACCTTCTTTTTGCAACTCAATAATGTCTAAAGGTGTATTCCAGTTACCTAATTCTGCTACTGTTTTACCTTTGGTATGTTCTCCATTTTTCAATTCATCTACAGGGAAAATAACTAGTGGTGTACAAGTGTAGCTGGCAATGATATGCGGCTTTTCATTCAAGGTTATAGGCATGAATGTTTTTACAGGCGAATGGGTTTCATACTTTCCATGAGCTGCATGATAAATTTCTAAAGAAGCATAAGATTGGCTCTCAGAGAATGGAAATGCCATAGAACGGAAAGTCGAGCCAAATTCTTTATTGCTTAAACCAGTAAGCATCAATTTGCCATCGGTGTATTGAATGTCAGAGATTGCCCACTTACGCAATGAACGGCCTCTTCTATCTGTAGCATCTGAAGCAACAGCATCGTTTAAGCCCTGCTTAGAGTACACTACATCATTCATGGGTACATTAACGAATTTTTCTCCATTCAACTTAAAGAGCATGGCATTGCCACTGTTGTGTTGCACAGAAAGAAATATTTGATTGCTTTCAGGATGAACAGCCATATCGGTAATGTTGATTTGATCAGCTGTTGTACCCATTTGCATTGCTAAGGTTTCGTCTATTTTGCTAAGGTTAACCTCCCCGCTTTGAGCTTCAGTCATATCGCTCATATCAATAGCCATGACTTCCGCAGAGGTAGCATCCCCAATAAATAAGATATTTTCTGGGCCAAAAGTAATGGCACTAATTGTCTTAATTTCAGGGTTGCCTTTGATAAAATTGGCTTTTAAATTTTTTGGATTCGGATGATGGGCGAATGTAGATACAGACAAGCCCAAAAGCATGAGTAGGGTAAATCTAATTTTTTTCATAATTACGTTGTTTCAGTGTTTTCCAAGATATGAATTTCCTGCTTAACATACTAGCAAAGAATACTGTTTCAATCTATGAAAAATAAGTTATATTTTTTCTAGACAGCTCATCTGACTACTTCATTTATTGACTTAGAAATGTAATTTTCCCCAACCCATACGATAATGTTTATTGTACGACGAGAATTGATTACTCATGGATATTTGGCGCAATTAAGGAAAAATATTAATGTAAATCCTTTTATATCGCGTCAAAGCAGGGGTTCCTTTATCTGTTACACAGAGTATTACTTGGGTTTCAGCGGGAGAGACTAATGTTACATTGGCAGGTACGAATAGTTTTGCCTTTCCATCTTCAAGAGGAGTAATTTTCAATTTCTTCCAATTCACTGTGTGGAAATCCCCAGTTTCAGGATAATGTACCCATTCATACGTCAGTGCATCACCATCTGGGTCTGTACTTGAGCTAGCATCAAAAATAATTTCTTCCCCTCTTTTCATATTGATATTTACACTTCCTTTTAATGCTGGTTCGGGAGGATGATTGGCCTCTTCGTAAGACATGATACTCCAATCCATGCGAGCGGCAAAATCATTTTGGTAATGATCTCTCCATCTCCAAATGGAAGCATGGTTATCAATATACACACGCCCATCTTTACCAACTACTTGATCATCGGTATTGGTCCAAATAGGGCGAGTTTCTGCTTTTTGTCCTGAAAGTCTTCTGTAAGGTAAAAATCTTGGAGTATAAAATTCATAGCGACCACCCCAACCACCAAAATCTGGTCTTTCGGGTATGTTCAAGCCATTTACTACTAAGCCTAAAAAAGAGGGAGTATCTCCTTCCATGGCATATTCCACTTCTGGATATTCTGCTCCCAATGGGCCATGATTGTTGATGATGTGTTCCCTAAGCCAAGGATTTTTGATGCTTAAAGTGTCTGCCCCTGAGGCAAATTTATACCATCTTTCCCCAGAAATACCAGACCAAGTTGCATTGGTATAATTATCTCCTGGGCTAACAATGTAAAATAAATCGGGATACTTTTGACGCATCCAATAACCCGAATCATCTTGGTCGGAAATGGTGTACACCCTGATTTTTTTGACAAATTTTATGAGTTCTGCTTTTGTACGGGTTTGTTCTACCTTCCATAGCGCTTGTGCTAGTACATTGGCGCCTCCCCAGGCCAATACCCAAACGGGTCTATCATCATCCTTATCAATGATATTGATCAACCATTCTGAACCTTCGGAATCCATTCCTTCACCTACACCTTCCATTCCGTATTTAATTATTCCTTTTTTAATGATTGACTTCAGGTAGGCTTCGGTAGGATAACCCTTTTCATGTAAAAGTAGGTTATCGCGTACCTTTCCATAAGCAGTTACTATTTCCCTAATGCGCCAGTCGGCTACTGTATCTCTTAAATGTGTAGAAGTAGTGGCAACTAGTGCTTCTACGTCCCATTGGTTGGAATAGGTTAAAAACCTCACCAAAGATTCGGCGTCATCAGGTTCGTTTTCAATATCTGTCAGTACGAAAATACGTGTTTTTTCTTGGGCAAGAGCGGATAAACCCATTATCATGCATACACATAATACTAATTTTCTTGCTAAAGACGGGAGGGTAGGTAAAGCCATATTCATATAGTTTCAATCTTCAATATTCATGGTAAGATATAAAAGATTACCACCGTGGACAAGCATTTTACCCTGCTAAATTTACGCAAAGCTTTAACTAAAGTCAGTAAAGGAAATGTTGTTAATTCACAATATTAAGTGCTTCTGTTTTACACATTCCAGCACTTAAATCATCGCCTAACATATAAGCAATTATTTCTTTGTCACTTTCGCTATAATTCGTTGCCAAATTAGGTAGTTGGAAAAAGACACTTTTTTCATCAAGTTTAGAATCGTTGATAATTCCAAGTGTTTGCGCTAATTCTTCCCGAAGTACATGTTTAAAAAAAATCAAGCCTGCAAAATTGACAATATCTACACAAGCGCTTGCTTTAATAATTTCATTTTTGTTGTTCCATGAAATAACCGCAAAGCCGCTATTTCCTTCTGCAATTCCAGCAACACTTGGTTCAATTGAAGTAACATAATCTTCCATAGAACCTAAAAATAAGATCAAATTTGCTTTAGATTTAATTGTAACAGGAATGATTGGAATAGCTGTACTCAATTCATTCAATTCTTTAAGCACTGAATCAATTTCCATTGATCCTCTTCTTGAAATATTTCCTTCAATAAAGATATTAATGGTATCGGCCCATTTTCTTAGTTTATCTGTAGATTGACCAAACTCTTGATCATAAGCGAGTTCTAAAAATAAAGCTTGCGTCTCGCTGGGTGAGAATGATGCAGGTAGTGTAGGACAAGTTGAATCGGCACCAGACCTTTCTTCGCAGCTATAGAACACACTGGTTAAAAATAAGCAACCAATCCAAAAATATAGCTTTTTTATGTTCATATTCACTATTGGTTTACCTCAAGAAAAAAGACTTTAACATTAAGGTTTAAGCCCTAAAATTTACTTATAAATTTTCAGATGTGAGATTTGCATCTACCCTAATTTCGGACTCATTAAATTGTTCTAGAAAAAGAGTATCTCCAGCATGATTCATCAATTTACAATAATCTACTTCTCCATTATCTGTGAATTTATATCTTATGCCAGTTAAAGTGCCAAGAGGTGTTTCATAATTTATAGTATCAATTAATTTATTATTTATATAAATTTTACCTTCAAAATCGGATGTTTCAATCCGTAATTTTATCCATTTCTTTGAAATATCTCTAACTACCAATTGATGCATTAAGCTTTTTTTATAAGATGCTATATGATCTGAAAACCATATTTTTGCATGTTGAATATAATTTTCATTAATTATTGGAATTTCTATTAAGCCATTTGTAGTAAGTAGGGTAACTCTATTTAATTGTCCGGCTATAAATTCATGGTTAGAGGTGTTAGTGTAACTAGTTTCGAAAATCATCCTATTCGCATCAACATCAAAGTCTTCTACATACATAAAATTTGTCTCAAAATACCTATCCAATATATTTTCCTTAATATGTTTTTTAAAGTTATTGGGGGCCTGTAATACACCTTTGGTTAAAGAAGGCTGGAAAATGATATCCCTATATTTTCCTTGCTGTTTCGCTTTTCGCTCTTTACTTTGAATAATACCTAACCAACCGCCAGTATTTAATTCAATATCTTCTTGTAAATACGCTTTATTTCCTTTTGTAATCGATAAAATAAAATGATCGGGCAGGGTAAACTTACTATTTACAATTGTGTCTTCTTTGGGTAATGGGATTTTGCCCAACTTTTTTGAAGTTGTATATGGTAAAAATGATTTAGGAATAATGTTGAGTGAAAAACCATCGCTGGGTACTTTATATTTAAAAGTGAGTACTTGTGGGAAATTGAGGCTATCGTTTGTAAGTTCTAAATATACTTCATTCTGTTTCTCTGTGCTTTTAGTAAAAATTAAAGAAGTAATAGATACTATCACAATAAAGAGTAGAGATATAAATAAGTAATATCCCTTTACTTTCCTTTTTGGGGCCTGTGATAAATTTCTAGTTTTGTTTTCGGTGGATTGCAGAAAACTTTCCCAGCTTTCGTAACCAAGGTATAATACCAAAGCTTTTAAAGTTGATAATTGTGGAATGTTTTGTGCATTTTGCTTCTTGAAGATTCTGATTAATGTTGTATGGCTGATCCTAATACCAGAGCTTTTACTGATTTCATCTGATAATTCTTTGTACTGAGAGTAACGCCAGTTTTCTAACTGATCGAGGCCTTTCTTTGCTTCAATTTGTTGTTTTATGATTAGCAACTTATCAGCTAGTTGTTTATGCTCCATGTATGAGGAAATTGATAATAACCAATTGCTAAAATATAAAATTACATATCAATGTATGATTATAAATGGGTAGTTAGTTGGTTCAATCAGGATTTACCTTCTCTCATTTCAAAAAATGACTCCATATCCTTTGTAAATACAGTATGAAGCATTAACAACACTTAACCACATACCAAACAAAAAGCGACAAAAAGCAACAAGTTAGAACATCTACTTTTGTACCTTTTTTTTATGATGCTAGATTTTAGTTTTGTATCAATCTAATTATTGAGTCCATTCCATTAAGAATCCAAAAACTATTTAATCCACTAACCATAATTGCACTATGCCTATAGGGCATTATCCAATCAAAAAAAACTCATAAAATTTAATCACTTTAATTACTTAGAAATCATGTTAAAAACATTATTAAGAACTATTTTGACTATGGCAATAATTGCTTTTGCTGCCACTTCCTGTATGGATGAAGAAATTGAGCCTCAAGCGTTTAGCTCCAATGGTTCTGAGGACTGCAAAGTATGGACAGAAGAGACAATTGTAGAAGAAGCAAGTTATTTTGATTACGTAGCTAAAATCTATGGAAACGTTGTAGGAATCAATGAATCAGAAGATGGTGATGGTAAATTTTTTCAATTAGGTTTTATTGTTACTGAAAATTCTCAAAACCCAGGTTTGGTATATGCTTTGGTGAATCCTGCAGACAATACTTGGAGAAGACTTAATGAATGTCGTACAAGTAATATTGCTGGTTTTTGGGATACTCTATCTAAAAATAATTCAGAGGATGCAAGAATAATTCAACAAGGTACGGATAGGAATTCAGTTTATTTATTCTTCGGTAATAATGGAAGAAATTTTCAACGTTTTAGAGTAGATCAAGGAGAAGTACTCAAAGAATTTGGTAACGGAGGAACACTTCCTGGTGGTTTTAATGCAGGAGGATTATTTTATCATAATAGCAATAGATCTGATTTTCCTGCCAATTGGTTAGGTGTCAAAGGGAAGAAAGTATGGAATTTTGGTCCTAATTTAAATGGAACTCCAGAAATCATTCCTATTAGGAAAAATGGATTCGGTGGGGCAGACCTTAATAATAATATCCGTCGTATTCAAGGCTACTGGCCATTTAATAACCAAAGAATTATTATTGAAATGATTAATGGCAAGACTTATACCATTCAAAAAGAAAGAAAGAATGGTATTAATTTCTACAAAAGTTAATTCTATTGAAGTATAAAAGATTTTTTGAAAGAAATAGGGAGGCATTGCTTCCCTTTTTTCATTATTCGATTTGTATTATTAATTAAAGACTTAGAAATCCAAAAATGAATAATACCTAAGTAGTCATCTTTCTAAGACTTTATTTATTCCAATACCTCCAAAGCCTCAGTTTTACACATCCCTGGCTTTAAATCATCTCCAAGCATAAAAGCAATCATTTCTTTATCAGTATTGCTGTAAGCTGTTACAGAATTGGTAAACTGGTAAAAAATGCTGTTTGGGTCGTTCTCTGTATCATTGATCAATCCAAGTGTTTGTGCCAGCTCTTCCCTTACCACGTGTTTTATAAATTGTGTTCCTGAAAAATTTACAATATCTACACAAGCACTCGCCCTGATTATTTCATTATTTGTATTCCAAGCAATAGTAGCAAAACCGCTATTTCCGTTGGCAATGCCAGCTGCATTGGGTTCAACTAGTGCAATATAGTCTTCTTTATCGCCTAAAAAAAGAATCAAATTCGATTCAGCCCTGGTGCTTACTGTACTGATGGGTATTAGCGTGCTCAAGGCTTCTAGTTCTGAAATAACTAATGCTATTTCATTCAAAATTTCTTCAGAAGGATTACCATCTATAAATATATTAATCGGATTGTTCCATTTTCTTAACCTATCTGTAGATTGACCAAATTCTTGATCAAATGCCAATTCTAAAAATAGGGATTGAGATTGACTAGGTTCAAAGGAGTTAGGCGGTTCTATACAGGAGGGTTTAAGATCAAACCTATTATCACAACTAGTAAGCAATACAACTAAAATTAAAAATACTATTTTTAAACGAGCTACTTTATATGGCATGCTAATTTTTAATTGCTTCTAAACGCTATATCAATTACTAAGTACTGCACATAAATCAATCCATCTGTTTTATAAATGCTACTAAATCGGGTATTTGTTCAACCGAAATACTATTTTCAAATCCTTCTGGCATAGCAGATAGTATTGCCTTTTTCATAGAAGAGATATTACTTCTTGAAATCACAGTCTGTTCACCACTCATTAATTTGAGCACTACTTGTTCGCTATTCTCTTGATTGATTATACCGCTAATTTTATTGCCATTTTGTAAATCGATTTCCCAAAGTTGATATTGATCGGCAATAGAATTATTCGGATGGATGATTTCCGTTATGATCGAATGTGGATTTCTACTTTTCAAAGTAGCTAAATTAGGACCGAAATCTATACCATTAATACCTTCTGCTTGGTGGCAGGTAGCACATAGTTTTTCAAATAATACCTTTCCCTTAAGGGCATCGCCTTTATTATTTACTACTGCCAAATAGGGTTGCAAAACAGCTTTTCGGTCTTCATTTATAGCCAATAGTTGTCTGGCATAATTTCTTATACTTTCGTCATAATAATTCATCAATTCTACTGTCTTTCGCCAACCTAAATTACTTTGGTCGATTTTCCCCATTTCTATTGCTTCCAGTAGTAACATGATAAATGATTTATTGCTTGTCAGAACGGCTATGGCTTCTTGTTTTACTTTTTCGGTAAAGCTTGGAAATAAATCTATGATAGATGTACATGAGCTTATATCAGGTTCATTGTGCAATGCTTGAAGGGCTGCCATTTTTATATAATCACTCTCTTTTTTGGCTACTAAAGCTATAAAGTCTTCTCTATACGATTTTGGGTCTACTTGACTTAACAAGCGTATAGCATTGGTCTTGGTGAGTGAATCGCTATTCGTATTTGAAAGGGCATTTTTAGCTTTGGCTACGATTTCATCCGTTTTTCTACCAATAGGAAATCCTGTAATCCCTAAAAGGGTGATGGCTTCTTCAACCAATTGAGGGTTGTTCGAATGATTAATTAGATCGATTAATGCTTTTTTATCATTTTCATTTAATACAATAGTAGGGGACTTGTATTGCCAAAGTTGGTTAATACCTGAGAGGGCAGGGGTTTGCCACCATGCACTGCTGTTATAATGAATAATCTTCCCTAAGGCACCATGGTTTTTCGCATTGGCTATGCTAGCGGCAAGCATGGTAAAGAAAGTAGCTGTATTAGCAGAACTATCTTTGGCAAATTGTGTAATGGCATGGTCTAATAATAATTCTTCCTTATTTGGATGGGCAGCAATAGCAGCAATACCAATCCAAGGATCTTCTATATCTTGGTCGAGAATTTCGTTACTAATTGAAGAAGCATTGGGCAAAAAACCTGTTGTGCAAAGTAACTGATATCTTACCTTAGGGTCTGTATCATTTTTTAAAGCAAATAAGGTTTGCGTTAATTTTTCGCTTAATGTATTTCCATCCCTCAGGTGTAATTCAGTAACCTTTATAGCATTTTCTCTTACGCCAGGTGTTTTATCTTTTAAGAGTTGAATCAAAATTTCTTCACTCATAACTCCCTTGTCGTACAAAAGCCACAATGCAGGTATTTTTGCTTCTGGGTTTTTAGCGTTAATCAACAAGCTTTTCAATGCGTCGATAGGGATATTTTCATTGTGTTGGAAAAGTAATCTTTGAGCAGTTTGCCTATACCAACCATTGGTATGGTCGAGTAATGCTACCCATTCTTCTGGGCTTTGCTTGCCGATTGCCAGTTTATTCAACCAATTCTGGCTTTTAGTAGCATTCTTTGGAGTAATCTTGTATATCCTTCCTTTGTCTTTTCCATTATACAATGCTCCCGATTGATTAACCTCTTCTGACATCCACTCAGGGTGCTCAATAATTTGTCTGTAATAATCCAAAACATACAAAGCGCCATCGGGGCCAACATAAAAATTAACAGGGCGAAACCACGGGTCTTTTGAAGCTAGAAACTCTTTATTTTCAAGTAACCTTTTTGCAGTAAATGTGGCACCATTTGGTGCTATAATGTCTGCATGTACCAAATTGTGGACTGGTTCTGCAATAAATGTTACCTTATTAAAAGTTTCACCAAATGTACCCCCATTGTACCAAGTTACCCCACAGCTAGAAGTAATAACACCCACATCTGTAAGTAATTGATGATTAGGATTTTCAGTTATAGGAAAAATTTTTACCGCATCCCCATAGTCTGGGATATATTGTGTAGCGTCGGGCACTAATAAATTTGAATTGAGGGAAAGGTAATCGGCTTGGATTACTTCATGAAAAAGATGGTCTGCATTACTCGTATATATTCTATGTCCCCAAGGGTCGGAAGTATGACCGAATTGCGTTTGTCCTGACAATGCTTCTAGTTGATAAGTATCTGGCTTAAAACGTACCATTCTTCCATTCGCATTAGTTTCTAATGAAACAGCTTGTGCATTATCAGTAAATCGTACTTCTTCCCCTTCATCGCCAAATTCTTTTGTATGTACAAAAGGTGTTATGGCACTTTCATGACCAAGATAAATCCAATTGTCTAAACCGAAGTTGGGGCTGTTTAAATTATGCTGTGGATTTGATAAAGCGAAGCCAGTAAGTAATGTTTCCTTTTTATCAGCCTTTCCATCACCATTGGTATCTTCTAAGTAAAAAACATCGGGGGCATCCGTAACTATAAAACCATTTTTCCAACGCATTATACCTGTAGGTAATTTAAGGCTATCAGCAAATACTTCAGCACTGTCTGGCAGCCCATCATTATCTGTATCTATCAATTTTTTAATTACACCTGAGTTGCTTAAATCTAGGGGATAGCCATGCATCTCAACCACGTAAAGATTACCATTTTCATCAATTTCCATATCAACTGGATCAGCAATGAGTGGCTCAGCAGCAAATAGATTTACCTCAAAATCTTCCATCACTTCAAGTTTTTCTAAAGTGGAAAGCGCTTCTTGATTTTTAGTGTAATTCTTATCAGGTTGAATGGAAGTTTGGCAAGCAAAACTTAAGAGTAGTAAAAAGTAGTAGATAGTTGGTTTCATATTATCTTTCTGCAGATTAGCTTATTAGAATAGTATATGAATATACAGATTTATTTTAAGCTTAGCATGAGGAATTTGGGCTATTTCTTTAGAAACAGTAAATATTCTGACAAAGCTATTTTAAGATTTGAAAATTGATTGATCAAAGTAGGTTTAAACATCCTGAAGAGAAATAACTTGACCGTAGGTTACATCTGGTAATCCCGAATAAATGTCTTTTAATGGCAAGTTTTTTAGATGCGTGAGCAAAACACGAATAACCCCACTATGTGTTACTACTATTACTTTTTTATTAGATTGATGTGGAAGAGCGTTCCACCATGCCATTACCCGCTTATGAAGCATCATCAATGATTCTCCTTCAGGTGGAGCTATATTTACAAAATCTTCCATCCAAGGGTTCAATTCTTTTTGAGGAATATCGTTCCAAGCTTGTTTTTCCCATCGGCCAAAATTGAGCTCTTTCAGGCGCTCATCATAAAATACCTCCATATCATCTTTAATATATTCAGACAGCATACGACATCTTTTCAAAGGACTTGAAAAAATAATATCAGGAATAAAGGGAAGCTGCTCTTTAATATCTAAAAATGCTTTTTTAAAATCAGGAGCGAGGCCCAAATCAGATTGACCGTAACAAACTTTTGTTGAAATGTCGGGCTTTGTATGTCTTATCAAACAAACTTCCATAGTAATAAGGCAAATAACCAGTAAAAAACTTCTGTAATTTGTTGGGTAGCTCCCAAGCAATCACCTGTATATCCTCCTATCCATTTGTTAAAATACCTACCTAGAAAATATTTTACCAAATAGATTAGAAAAGGGAGGAAAAGTAATGAAATTTTATGTGAAGTAACTATCCAAATACCCCAAGGGGTTAGTCCAAATAGTGAAGCCACTAATAAATTTGCAATAGGTGTTTTCTTGGCAACAGGTTTTGCTTTGCTATCTTCCGTATCGCGTACATATTGATGTGTGAATACAAAAGTAGCTGCCGTAAAGCGACTTATAGCATGTGCAGAAATAATCAATAACAAGACATCTATTAATTGATAATGAGCAATTGATTCAATTAATATAGCCACCTTTATTAAAAACAAACAAATAAGACCTATTGCCCCATAAACACCGATTCTGGAGTCCTTCATGATTAACAGGATTTTTTCTTTGGTCCATCCTCCACCAAAACCATCGCACATATCTGCAAAGCCATCTTCATGAAATGCCCCTGTTGTTAAGATTGAAATAATGAACATGAAAACAATACCAAATAGTGGACTCACAGTAGTTGCACCTAGCCAGTAAGCCAAAGCTGCATGTATTCCTACAATCCAACCAATTAAAGGAAAGTAACGGATAGAAAGATTGATATAATCTGCCCGATGGTCTACCCATTTAGGGCAGGGGATACGGGTATAAAACATAACTGCTGTCAAGAATATATGAATCTCTCTTTTCATTCACCTTCTTTATTACTCACATTGGCAGACTCGAAACTCGCCATTTCATTTAAAAAATTACAAGAAGCTTGTAGCAATGGATATGCTAGTGCACAACCAGTTCCTTCGCCTAATCTTAATGAGAGGTTAAGTATGGGTTTTACATTTAGAAAATCGAGCATTTTTGCATGGCCTTGTTCATTAGAACAATGTGTGAAAAAACAGTATTGGAGCACTAGTGGGTTTATTTTATAGGCAACTAGTAATGCAGCTGTAGAAATAAAACCATCAATCATTATAGCTATTCCTAATGCTGCAGCTTTGAGCATGCCACCGCACATTTGTGCAATTTCAAAACCACCAAAACGGCATAAAGTATCCATTATGTTTTTGTGAATTCCATGTTTTTCTTTGACTTTTTTTAAGGTTTCAATTTTCTGGATTAATTGTTTTTTACTGGCGCCTGTTCCTTTTCCCACACAGGTTTCTATGGGTAAGTTGCAAATTTCACTCATGAGCAATGCGGCAGCAGCTGTATTGCCAATTCCCATTTCTCCAAATCCGATAATGTTGCAACCTTTTTCAAACTGTTGTGAAACAATATCTGCCCCTTTCTCAATAGCAGTGATAGCTTGTGTTTCATTCATGGCATTTTCTTCCAAGTAATTGGCCGTACCGAAAGCTATTTTTGAATCAATTAGTCCATTAATTTTTCCAAAATCGTAATTTACACCCGCATCTACAATGTTGAGGGTAATGTTGTGCTGTTTGGCAAAAACGTTAATGGCAGCTCCGCCAGATAGAAAGTTAAGTACCATTTGGAAAGTTACTTCTTGCGGGTATGGATTGACCAATCCCGTTTTAGCGATTCCATGATCTGCGGCAAATACTGCTATGGCGGGTTTTTTTAATTGAGGAGTAAGGGTTTGTTGAATTTGCCCCATTTGAAATGCTATTTGTTCTAACAAGCCCAAAGCACCTATCGGTTTGGTTTTTAAATCTATCTTTTTTTGTAGGGCCTCATTGAGTGTTTTCGAAACTGCTTGTATATTGAATTCAGGAATGTTCATGAATATTTCTTGTTAGCTTTTTTGGGAAAAGTCTTCATACTACTTGAAGAAAGAAAACTTTTCTTTCATATCTAGGGGAAATTATTTCTTTATTTTTTTTGGATAAGGACAGTTGGTACAGCCATTATTACAACATTTACCTTGACGTAACAAATACCAACCACTAAACACCAAAAAACCTTGGTCGTTAAAATGATAGTCGATGCCTTCTATCAATTTTTCTGGTTTACCCAAGCTTTGAATTTGTTTAATAGTTTGAGGAGTTAATGCCTGCATCTTATCTCTAATCACCTTTTTTACTTCTGAGGCCAAACATTTTTTACACAAGCAGCTTTGAGTAGAATCCATTGGCATTACAGCTGGAAAATCCTGGCACCAGCAATTTGTTTCACTACAGCTAAGTGTATTCTGGCAAGACGGGCATACTTTGGTAACCACTGTCATAATTATACGAGACGAAGATTTTTAAGTGATACAACATGATACCTTAAATAGGCAGTAAATTTGAAAAGAGGATTTATTTTATGGATTGCTTGTAAGATTCGCCAAATGTCAACTAAGGCAGTTACAGCAATCAATACAATATATGAAAAGTCTATTTCTTTACAATTTAGGCTCATGGACCATAATTCTTAAATGTTTCCAACGAGCTTTCGAGAAATAAAATGAGGGTGTAGAAAAAACTAGATTACGTACAACGCTTGTGTTTGACCTACATTCCTGACCTTTCCTCCGAAAGCCTTAAATGTTAGTATTTGGCAGGTCTTCTGACTTACTCTATTATTTCCGCCTTCCCACCTTATTATAGGCAGTGGCATAAGGGTGAAATAACTTTTTAGAGCTTACAGCTACGGGGATAGCTCCTGACTTTCACAGGATTCCCTTTTAATTCAATAATTAAAAATCATTGAAACCAAATATGTTCAAATCTAAATACTTCTTGAGCTAATGCCAATTATCATCTACTAAATTTTTAGCTTCATTTATCATATTATGGAGACCCTTTTAATGCTAATCTTTAGATTAAGATTGAAATGAAGAATCTATGGCCAATCTGACTAATACATTTAGAAATTAAAGTAGTTGCTGCTATTATTCAAATGGCTATAACTTATAAACGGCTTTATTCCTTATGATTAAATTATGAACAAGAATGTAAATACTAATGAAGTGGCTTATTTATTTTAGATTGGTGAATAATACGGCTATCATTATTGGTTACAGGCTTTTCTTTTCCTTTTCAAAACTTGCTCAAACCTATTCAAGCAAGGAAATTTTACAATAATATACCTTAATTGTAAAATGATTTTCAGCAAATCTGAGCTGTAATTCAACTATTTAATTCTGTAAATCAAAATAAGTGGAAATGAAAAATTGTTTACGAATGTTATTTGTATTGCTCTTTACATGGCAATACTCACTTGCACAAGATATGACCGTTACAGGTACTATCACGTCAGCTGAAGATGGCGAACCTCTCCCCGGGGTTAGTGTACTAATTAAAGGTACATCTACAGGAACCTCAACAGATTTAGACGGAAATTTTAGATTAACTGTACCTGATAGAGATGCAGTTTTGGTAACTAGTTTTATTGGGTTTGAGACAACTGAAATACCTGTTGGTAACCAGAGTATTATCAATATTGCTATGCAACCAGATTTAGAGCAATTAGAAGAAGTGGTTGTAGTAGGCTATGGTACTCAGGTGAGAAGAGACCTTACTGGGGCAGTATCCAGTGTAAAAGCAAAAGACTTAGAAAACTTTAAGGCAGCACCTGCTTTTGACCAAGCATTACAAGGATTGGCAACAGGTGTTCAAGTTTCGTCACAAGGTGGTCAGCCTGGTTCTCCCACACGTGTAATGGTACGTGGTACCAATTCAATTTTCTCTGGTACAGAACCACTTTGGATTATTGATGGTATGATTTTGAGTAATGCAGGTGGAGGTGAACTTGGAGGTCTTGCTAGGAGTGCCGGTGTAACGGGACAAAATCCTCTATCCACTATTAACCCGAATGATATAGAGTCTATTGAAGTTTTGAAAGATGCAGCAGCTACTGCTATTTATGGTTCACGTGGTTCTAATGGTGTAATCATTGTAACTACAAAATCTGGAAAGAAAGGTCGTGGAACTTTTGACATCAGTATGAACTACGGTGTTTCTACTGTATTAAATGGACCTGAAGATATTGGTTTTGTAGATGGTTCTACTTGGTTGTCTTTAGCCGATCAGTCTCGAGAAAATGCAGGACAAGCTGCTTATGATGTGGCTAATATTGTTTTTGACCCAGATAATGAATTACCATTTGATCGTTCGGGAGCGACTAATACTAACTGGTTCGACGAAGCTTTACAAAATGGTTATTTTACTGACATCAATATTAGTACTTCAAGAAGTACTGAGAATGCTTCGTATTATATTTCAGGTCAGTATAGAGAAGATGAAGGTATTTTAGTTGGTAGTAACTTAAAAAGATACAATTTAAGAGCAAATCTAGATTTTAAACCAGTAAAAGGCTTGTCTTTAATATCAAACATGAATGCAAGCTTTTCAGATAATGAAAGGGCTCCCAATGGAGGTGCACCAGGTGGAAATGCAAACTTGGCAAACCCTGGTTATAATATGTCAATGAGTGGAGCACTACCTTGGTTACCTATCTTTCACCCTACCAATAGAAGTGCTACAGGAGAACCCCTGCTATTTGATCCTCGTTCTGGCCGTAATTTAAGAGCTTCTTTGAATAGAGACAACTATATAAATGATGTTAATACATATCGCTTATTAGGATTATTGGCAGCTGAATATGAAATTCCATTTGTAGATGGCCTAAAAATTCGAACAGAATTTGGTTATGACCTTCAACATACCAAAGGATTAGAGTGGGCAGGACCTGGCGTTCGTGAAGACAGTAAGTATGGATTTGATAATACGGTAACTTTCTGGAGATTAAATACTAATGGTTTTTTAACCTACGACAAAAGTTTTGGAGATAATCACAGTATCAACTTAGTAGCAGGTATTGAATCTACAGAACAGGCTTCTTCGGCTATAAATATTGAAGCTCAAGAATTATTTGGTGGTGGTCAACAAATTGGAACTCCAGGTGATCCTTTAAGATTAGGTAGTTCTGCTGTTGGTGGTGAGTTGAGGTTCTTGGGTTATTTTGGTCGTGCCAATTACAAGTTCATGGATAGATACTTAATTGGAGCTAGTTTGCGTCGCGATGCAGTATCTATATTCAATGAAGATTTAAGGGATCAAGTATTTGCAGCAGTTTCGGCAGGTTGGATAATATCTGAGGAGAATTTTATGTCCGGATTAGATATGTTCGATTTATTGAAGTTAAGAGGTAGTTTCGGACAAACTGGTAACTTTTCTATTGATGCATTAGCGGGCTTTACTACCTATGCTGGTTGGGGCCGATATGGAGATGTTGGTGCCGGTGATTTATTGACACGTATTGGCAACCAAGAAATACAATGGGAAACCACAGATGCATACGACGTTGGATTAGATTTTGGACTCTTCAAAAGCCGTATTAGTGGTAGCATAGGTTACTATAGACAAGATGTTTTTGATGTACTGGCTACCATAAGAATACCTCAATCTTCGGGTATATTTAGTAGTGCCCCAACTATTTGGGCAAACATTGGTGATATTAGGAACCAAGGTTTCGAGTTCCAATTACAGGGGGTAGTTATAGATAAAGGCGACTTTAAATGGAATGTTAATGCAAACTTTACTACAAATAAGAACGAAGTAATAAGATTGGACGATGATAATGAGAGTACGGTTGAGATTTATAATGCCAATGGCCCAGGTACTGTAGTAAGAGAAGGACAACAATTAGGTTACTTCCGTTTAGCTAGGTATGCTGGTATTCACCCTCAAGGTGGTTATGAGTTAATTGAAGAACTGGATTTAGATTTACTAGCAGAAACTGGAGAACGTGTTGCCACAGGTAATTTAATACCTGCCACAAGAAATAATATGCAACAACATTTATTTGACAATACTGATAAATCTGGTTTACCTACATTCTTTGGTGGTTTCACTAATACATTTACGTATAAGGGAGTTGAATTAACAGCTCAGTTTTCTTTCCAAGGGGGTAATTATATTTTCGATGAGCACGCCTACAATACTTCTTATGTGATAGGTAATAATATCATTCGTCAAGACATAGTAAACAATACTTGGACAGAGAGTAATCCTAATGCAGAATATCCAGAAATGAAATGGAATCGTCGTTATGATGTTATCAACGAAGATGGTTCTGTTTCAGAGAATGAGCGTTTCGATTGGAGAAGGAGAGCACAAAGAACAGATAGACATTTACAGAAAGGTGACTTCCTTAGATTACGTACATTACAAGTTGCTTACAACTTACCGAAAAGCATTGCGGAGAAAGCGTATATGCAAAATATCAGGGTTTTTGCAGCAGCGAATAACTTGTTGACTATTACAGGATATGATGGAATAGATCCTGAAGTTGTGAACTTAGGTGGGGCGCAAGGTAGAAATACCCAACAAGGCTGGGTAGGTACTCAAATACCTCAGGTACGTACTTATCACTTTGGAGCTACTTTATCATTCTAAGTTAGAATTAATCATATGGACGTGTATTATTTGCTACACGACCTACAAAACAGTTTTTAATTAAAAAAAATATAAGGAAAATGAAAAAGTATTTAATCAGTACTTTCTTATCAATCACAATGCTATTATTTGCTACAGCTTGTGACGAAGAAGAGTTTTTTGAATTAGAAAATCCACCTGAGTCTCCGTGGTTATCCTTAGCAGATTTTGAAAAGGCACCTATTGGAGCATACTATGGATTGTCAGGTAATGGTGGATTTCGCCATATTTATTCACATGGATATTTACAAGGGATGCTTTTTGCTGATGAGGTAAGATTAGGTAGTCCAGATGAAGGATTTAATCTAAACTCTGATGTAGAAGACATGTACAATAGGGCAACAGATGGTACTTCTATTGCACTTTTCGACAATGGTATTTTTAGAAGTGGATACTTTGGCGTAGGCCATGCAAATGCTGCTATAGATCATATTTTAAATAATAATGGGAATCCTTATCCAGATGAAGGAAGACAAGATGAGGTAGACAGAATTCATGGTGAATTAAGATTCATTAGAGCATACGCTTATTATTGGTTAGCAAAGGTTTATTTACCAGCCTTTCCAAACGCCGAAAAGCGTATTCCTTGGAGAACAAGCCAAGCTACAAACTTAGACGAGTCATTTACTTCTGAGTTGGCTTCTGCTGATGACATTTACCCTTACATTATTGAAGATCTACGCCAAGCGAAAGAGTTATTACCTGAAAGATTTGATCCTGCTATTCATAATCCTTCTTACGAAGATGGTAGGGCGAATAAATTTGCGGCATCAGCTTTATTGGCTAAGGTATTATTCCATATAGGAGATTATGCTGGCGCAAAAGCAGAACTAGATTTTGTAATTGACCAAAACGGTGGAGATTATGATTTATCTGAAGATCCAATAGAAGCTTGGAACAAAACAGGTATTACTAGAGGAAGAGAAGTAATATGGTACTATGCACTTTGGGCTGGTGATGGACTTGGTGGTCCGAGTAACTGGAAACACCCAGGCCGTTTTGAAACCTATACTGCTGATGAGCGTCGTGCAAGAGGCCCAGCAGCTAATGGTGGTCGTCATGTAATGAGTAGTGATAGTTTCTTAGAAAGAGTTGGTTGGCAAGATGTAGATGGTAATGAAACAGCGGATGCATTATTAGATAAGCGTTATACTCAACTATTCTTACGTCTCAATTCTACAGGTTCTGATGAAAATCCAGACCCAAGAGGACAGTTAAATACACAACGTACTTATGTATGGGGTAATAAATATTACAGAGCTGGTAATAGAATTACGAATGTTCCATTGCTCCGTTTAGCCGACTTAGTCTTAATGCGTTCAGTTATAAATGCATTAAATGGAAACGAAGGAGATGCTTTAACCGACTTAAATGCAATTCGTACTCGTGCTGGTTTAACTGATTTTGCAGGCACAGGTGATGCTTTACTAGAGGCAATTCACAATGAAAGATCCAAAGAAATGGCTTTTGAAGGAGATAGATTGTATTATTTACAAGCCCTTAATCTAAATGTTCCAGCAGGAGATAGGGGTGGTGCAGAAGTAGCGTCCAAAGGTCCATTTTTCTCAGAAGTTCCTGATTTTGAAAAAGAGCTGAATACAGCTTTTTAGAATTAAAGATTCATTTTCGTATTCTTACTCAGGAAGGTACCATGTGCCTTCCTGTTTTAATAGAATTCACAAATATCTTTAATATGAAACGCCTTTACCTTATTTTCTTAGCATTCACTTTATGTATCATCAGCTGTAATAAGAATGAGAATGAAATTTCTTCTACTGAAGAAAAAAAAGAACCAATTATCCGTTTTAAAAAACTCTCACCAAGCAAAACCAAAATTGACTTTAGCAATGAACTAACAGATGATAGGCTAAGAAATATCTTAACATACCAGTATTTCTATAATGGAGGAGGAGTTGCTGCCGCTGATTTTAATAAAGACGGGAAAACCGATTTGTTTTTTACTGGAAATACGACGGCTAATAAACTATATCTTAATCGGGGTAACATGAAATTTGAGGATGTTTCTCTAGAAGCAGGGGTTAGAAATGTTACTAGAAATTCTTGGTGTACAGGTGTAACTGTAGTAGATATAAATGCAGATGGTTGGTTAGATATTTATGTATGTAGAGCGGGTAGATTAGATCCTCGAAACAGGGAAAATTTACTTTATATAAATGCTAAGAATGGTACCTTCATTGAGTCTGCTGCAAAATACGGTTTGAATGACCCAGGCTATTCAGTGCAAGCAGCTTTTTTCGATTATGACAAAGATGGAGATTTAGATATGTACTTGGTGAACCATGGCATGGACTACTATGGTAGAACAGCAGTACTCGATACCAAGGATTATGATCCTTTTGTTGGAGATAAGCTTTATAGAAATGATGGCGAGAAATATAAAGATGTAAGTAAAGAGGCAGGAATTATAGGAACTTCTACAAGTTATGGGCTAGGATTGGGAATAGCCGATTTAAATCAAGATGGCTGGGAAGATATCTATGTAAGTAATGATTTTTTCCAGAATGACTACCTATACATTAACCAAAAAAATGGGGCCTTTAAAGAACAAATTAAGGAAGTAACCAAGCAGATTTCTTTTTTTGGAATGGGAGTGGATATAGCAGATTATAACAACGATACACTACCTGATATTGCTGTTTTGGATATGACCCCAGAAGATCATTACCGAAGACATGCTAACCTAGATGGCATTTCTGAAGAAAAATTCTGGGACTTTGTAGATAAGGGTTACCATTACCAATACATGTTTAATAGTTTGAATGTAAATAACGGACTTACACCTGATGGGGAACCTTCTTTTAGTAACATAGCAAGATTGGCAGGCATGCCACAAACAGATTGGAGTTGGGCACCTCTATTTGCTGATTTTGACAATGATGGCTACAAAGATTTATTTATCACTAATGGGCTAGGTAAAGATGTACTGAACCTTGATTTTATCAATTATGCCAATGAAAGTTTGGCAGCCGCTAAAGCCGATTTTTTAAATCTTCCTGAAGCAGAAATGAGGGAGATATTAAATGCAATGCCTTCAGAAAAGGTGCACAACTATATGTACCACAACCAAGGTAATATGCAGTTTAAAGAAGTAAGTGAAGATTGGGGTTTCGCTTCAAAAACATTTTCTAATGGGGCTGTATTCGCAGATTTGGATAACGATGGCGACCTCGACCTTGTGATCAACAACCTAAATGAAAAAGCAACTATCTACCAAAACCAGGCTGAAAAATATGGTAACAACTATCTAAAAGTAAAGGTGGAGGGCGGAAGTAAAAATACTGATGCCTTTGGTGCAAAGGTTTACCTTAAAACAAATACTGGTTGGCAAATGGGTACTGTACAGTCCACTCGTGGCTTTCAATCTGCAGTTTCTTCTATTGTACACTTTGGTTTAGGGCAAGCCAAAACTGTTGAAAAATTGAAAATTGTTTGGCCTGATGGAAAAATCTTAGCACAAGAAGATTTACAAGCTAATCAATTGCTAAATTTTACTCATGTTCAAGCTAGTTTCGATGATGGTAACAACGTACAAAAAGTAACACCCCTCCTTAAAGAAAGTACCGTTAACTCGAAAATTAATGACCGTCATCAAGAAAATGATTTTGATGATTTTGATAGAGAAAAATTATTGCCATATAAATTATCCACCCAAGGTCCAGTTTTGGCAAAAGGAGATATTAACGGTGATGGATTAGAAGACTTTTTTAGAGGAAGCTCAAGCGGACAAATTCCTGCTGTTTTCATACAAAAATCTGATGGCACTTTTAATAAAACAAGAAATGCTTCTTTTAATGCAGATAGGCAAAGTGAAGATACAGGGGCAAATTTCTTTGATGCAGATGGTGACAGAGATTTAGATTTATATGTAGCTAGTGGAAGTAATGAAGTGGTTTCACCAAATATAGTACTACAAGATAGACTTTATTTTAACGATGGCGAAGGCAATTTTACCAAACAAACTGAGGCAATTCCTAAGTGGGAAAAGACTTCGTCTTGTGTAGCAACTGTAGACATTGATAATGATGGCGATCTCGATATTTTTATTGGAGGTGGAACAAAAGCTGGGGATTATCCTTATGCAGAAAGCGCTTATGTGCTCATCAATACAAATGGAGTTTTCGAAGTAGATGCTGAAAATTCAGATGCTTTAAAAAATATTGGAATGGTGAAGGAAGCCATTTGGGAAGATCTTAATAAAGATGGTTATAAAGATTTATTGGTCTGCGGGGAATGGATGCCACTTACTTTATTTGAAAATAAGAATGGAAAATTAGCAAAGAAAGATGTGCCTGCTTTTTCTAGGTCAGAAGGCTTTTGGGCCTCTTTAACATCTGGTGATTTTGATAATGATGGCGACACTGATTTTATAGCAGGTAATCTAGGGTTGAATTATCGCTACTCACCTAATACCAATCATCCACTTAAATTGTATGCTTCAGATTTTGACCAAAATACAGATACTGATGTAATCATTACTTATACCTTCTTAGGGAAAGAATACCCAACGAGAGATAGAAATGAGCTTTTTGAGCAGATGAATTTTATAAAAAGGAAATATCCTAAGTTTGATGCTTATGCACATGCAGATATAGATGAAATTTTTAGTAGAGCACAGTTAGATACTGCGTATCAACTCATTGCTTATCAATCGCAAAGTATGTATGTAGAAAATGTTGGTAATGGAGAATTTAAACTAAAGCCATTACCGATCAAGGCACAATTCTCTACAGTAAATGCAATAGAAAGTGTTGATATCAATCAAGATGGAAATTTAGATGTAATCCTTACAGGGAATCAATTCGATATTGAAACCCAAAGCCCTCGACTCGATGCTTCTAATGGTTTGGTTTTACTAGGAGATGGTAATGGTAACTTCAATGCTTTAAGTATAGTAGAAAGCGGATTTTTTACCCCAGAAAATGCTAAGAGTATGGTTTTACTTCACGGAAAAAACAGGCTATGGTTTATAGTTGGCAATAATGATGGACCTACACAAGCATTCCTTCAAAACAATGAATCTAAAATTAATTAAACAATTATGACACTAACTACACTTTATACTCATTTTATAAGCCCAAGATCTCAGCACAAAATATATACTGAACCCGTAGCTGAAATTTTTAGGATAAAAAACAGTCTCTTACCCCTATCGACTTACGATCAACAGTTTTTAGCCAAAGCAGCAAGTGTCGTAAGTAAGTATTTAGATAATCCCGATTTTAATACTGAGCTATTTGCAGACGAAATGTGCATGAGTAGAGTGCATTTATACAGGAAATTAAAGACACTTACTGGTGAGTCTGTTTCAGGCTTTATAAATATGACAAGACTTAAAATTGCAGCTAGACTTTTAAAGGAAACCGATATGAGTGTGAAGGCAATTGCCTATACTTTAGGTTTCAGAGATCCCAAATATTTTTCAAGATGTTTCAAGAGAAAAATTGGATATCAACCTACTGTTTATGCTGGGAGAATATGAAGTAAGTAATTTTTGCGCTATTATTCTTTAATAATACTCATACCTCACTACCTTATCTTCATAAGATTTACCATTTATGACTAAAGATAGATTTAGATGCTCTCCTAATTGGAGTGGCTCATTTAGTGAAATTTGCAATTCATTTGATATATCTTTTTTTCCCTTTATCTCAAATCCAATAGGTATCATGTTTTTATCCAGCAGTTTAATTGATTTTACATCTATCAAATGTTCCTCTTCAGTACGAATAATAATAACATCTTTTCCAATATTAGATATATACACGTAATCTATATCTATTATTTGGTTGCCATTTTCATCAAATAACCAGCGATATTTTTCAATAGAATACATTGACTTATATTTCCATTCACCAAAAGCTGACATTTTTCCTACCCCTCGGAAATCGAAATTAATATTTTCACTCTTTTTAAATTTCCTTAGCTTATCGGTATTAGGCGGATGGATTACAAATATACTATCCCCAACTTCTGGAAAATTCCATGAAGAAATGGAAGTAGTAGCTAAGCGATAAATCAAAGAATCCTTTTCATAGATGTTTATAAAATGCACTTTCATATTACCTTTTCTGAAATATCTTTTAAAGTCAAATTTTATTTCTAGATACTCACTTTTTGACTTTAGACTTAAAATCTGAACGGAGATTTTCATTATTTCAGAACAAGCATAAAGCGTTAAACACAATAAAATGAGTACTGATAATTTAAAGTATTTCATTTTCATTTTGGAAACAATATTGAAAGTGAAAGGAGTTGACTTCATACATATTTATGGCTAAATCAATGATATTGCAAATCCATCATTTCTTAATCCCTTTATACCACTGAGGTCCTTATTTGCATCACCTCTATTCAAAAAAATGGCCAAAGAGAAACACTCCTTGACCTTCGGAAAAATAATTTCTAAACTTAAAAATCAATCAATAATCTACCTCACCCTCCTTCACCTCCTTCCCAACAGATACAGCATTTTTAGGTGTATCTTCATTAATATCATCAATAGAGATGTTTTTGGTGTTTCTTCCTGATATAGTCACAAAAGGATTTTTCTTTGGAAGTTCACCAAATAGGTTATTCAGAAAGGCACCATTCACATTTTCTAAATGCACTAAAGTATTGTCTTGAATAGGACTTCCTATAAAATTGCGAATGTGTAATTGATGTACATCTTTCAGGTGTAAATTGTGTTGCCAATCTTTTTCTATTCCTTGGCTTGTGTCCCAATTCACTTGTACGTCGTTCAAATGTAAACCTGTTACATCGTGTGCTTCAAAAGCATGAGTTGCTCGTTTGTCTGGTTTATCTTCGGCCTCCATGATAAGTGAAACTTGGCTTAGCTTGATGTTTGAAATAGGATGACCTGGAAAACCTTCTAACTTAGAAGTACCTTGCCCTATGGCTTGAATATTTCTAAAAGCTACATTTTTGATATGCCCAATTTTAGAGTCCTCATACCGCTTTTTTACGACCAACCAAATAGGGTCGCCGTTGCCCCACCAATTAAAGTGCTTACGGTCACAATTCATGGTAATGTCTGAAAATAGAATATTTTCTGCTGTAGCGCCATCCCTAATTACAATGCTCAATCCTCGGTTGCTGTCTCTGATTACACAATTGCTAAATGTAATGTATTTAAAGTCAGCAAAGCTCTCTGTACCCAATTTAAGCCCAGTGGACGTGGAAGCCAATACACAGTTAGAAACTGTTACATTCTCGCACATTCTAGCTTTTCCAAAGGTCTTAGTAGTTTTAAGTACAATGGCATCGTCACCGGTTTCTATGATGCAATTGCTAATTGTCACATTTTTGGAGCCGTCTACATCAATACCATCTGCATTTACGCCTTGTTCTAAACTAGAGTAAATATAAACACCTTCTACAAAAACATTTTCACACCATTTAAAATGCAATGTCCAGTCGGTAGACTCTATCATAGACACATCCCGAATGGTTACAAATTCACATTCTTCTAAAAACACCATACATGTATAAGGTGGTACTTTGTAGTACATTTTCATTTCTACACCAGCTTGTCGAGCATTTTCAGTTTCATTTGAAATGAACCCATCTACTGCTTTTAAATCTTCATACGTACGAGTGGCTTGCCCATCAATTTTACCTTTGCCAGTAATGCTTATGTTTTTTGCATTTTTGGCGTAAATAAGCACAGGTGCAACGCCATCACCACTCTTACCGCTATCATTTTTCTTATAAATGATAAAATCGTTTTTGAAGTCGTTGGTATCTCTACTAGCCTGTAGAACTGCTCCTGCTTCCAAATGCAAGTCTACATTACTTTTTAATACAATCGTTCCTGTAGTATATTTTCCTGGAGGAAAATATACCTTTCCTCCACCTGCTTCAAAACAAGCATCTATGGTTTTCTGAATAGCTCTTTGCTCTAAGGTGCTGCTATCACCAACGGCGCCAAAATCTTTTACATTAAAAATATTATTTTGCTGTGCCAGATTATTAAAAGCGATTAGTAATGCTATTGTAAATAGTGTAATAAGCTTGTTTGATATGGTCATGCTTTATTTTTTCAGAATGCGAACTTCATACGGTTTTAAGGAAATAGTATTTGAAATAACTTCTTTAGAATGATAGTCTTTATAATTGCCTTTCCCAAGGTTAATTTCTTTGGTCTCATTAAAAATATTGACCAAAACCATTCCCTCTTCTTTTCCTTTTCTTGGCACAACAACAACACCTGAATCACCACTTACCAAAGGTTCTATTCCTTTTTCCGCGGCGTATTTTTTTAACAATTCTCCAGTAACTTTTCTGCCAGGATCAGTTCCTAATATAACTACTTTACCATTGCCGACTTCACTTTCAATAATAGCGGGAAGGTCATCGTGCATCCCTGTTTCATACCTTGCAAGTACTTTTCCTTTATTGCTTGAAAGTGCTTCTGACCAAACCGTTGCTTCTGATTTTTCTAAATTCAAAGAAGCATCATAGTTGAGATAAACAGGGATCTCTTTTGGCCTTCTTTTTAGCCCAATGGGTAGTCTAGAATCTACCTCAATACCAGACCATTCGGCAATATCGCCCATGGCATGATCGGTAAAAGAAGCCCAAATATCTGATCTATAACCTGTCATAGGGCCTGCTATAAGAATACCTCCATTTTCTACCCAAATTTTCAATTTTTGTCTGGTCTTTTCAGGAATGGTGGGCAGTAAAGGCAAAAAGAGTACTTTATAATTAGAGAAGTCCATTTCAGGTCCAATCACATCTCTGTGTAAATATTGGTCATGAAAGGCAAGATAAAATCGATAAGTCCATTCATTATAATACCTTAAACCATTGGTATATTCTTCAATCCGAAGTCCAGCATCAGCCTCATGACTGTAAACGATGGCCATTTCTGCTGGTGCTACAGGATTACTTGTGAGGAAATCGCTGTTTTTGTTCAAATAAGCACCAAATTCTTTGAGTTCTTTCCAGTTGGCGGTTTTTTTACCCCATGCATTAATAAGAGAACCATGTGGCATTTCATGACCAGCTCGATGTTGTCTCCAAAGCCAGAACATCAATCCTTGTCCACCTAGGGCATAGTTCATCATTAAAGCAGCTTTCATACTGCCTTCAGGTTGGTGTAAAAACCAAGTATTTCCTTTTTTTCCACCACCAGAATTATTGGGAGCTGTCTCAAATAACCAATGCATCCCTTTATTGTATCCTCGCATGCGGTCGTAATTACTCACAATGCGGTCATACGCCTCAAAAGAATGGTAATTGTTTACTGCCATGTAGTCAAGATTTTCAAACAATTTATTGTAGTCGAGATATTGCCCCGGCATAGAGTCGTGGGTAATTGGTGCTTTAGAATGCTTACGGATGGCGTCAAGTTGTAATTGTTGATATTCTACAACCATTTCCGAGTTAAATCTTTTCCATTCAAATTGTAAAGAGGGGTGGTGCCACATCCTGCTCACTGGCATTGGTATTTGTTCAAACTTGGTATAAGTCTGACTCCATAAATCGGTTGCCCACAATTGGTTTAGGTTTTCAATAGTGCCATATTTTTCTTCGAGCCAATTGTGCCAAATAAGTTGGGTTTCACGGCTAAAATCAGAAGAAGAATGAAATTCATTATCAGTCTGCCAACCGATTATTCCGGGTTTATTGCCAAACTCTTTCGCCATCTGCTCTACAATATGCACAGATTTCTCACGATAAATGGCATTGGTATAGCTGCAACTTCTTCTTGCTCCATGAATAGTTTGTAATCCCTCATCATTTATTCGGGCAATTTCAGGATATTTTTCCCACATCCAAGCAGGTGGAGTAGCGGTAGGTGTTCCGAGTACAACTGAAATTCCGTTGGCATGTAGTTTATCTACTATCTTATGTAACCATTCAAATTCGTACTTTCCTTCTTCTGGTTCCATTTTAGACCAAGAGAACTCCGCCATCCGCATCACGTTCATGTTGAGCTCTTTCATGCGTTCAATATCTTTATCTATCTCGCTTTCTGGCCAAGTTTCAGGATAATATGCGGCGCCATAGTATAATTTTTTCTCGCCAATATGTGCAGCATTTTGTGCATAACTGCTATTCAATGAAAAGATTGAAAAGAGTAATACGCTGCATAAAGCACAGTAAATTCTTGAAGGATTTTCTACTGTTTTCATTGGAAATATTTTTTTTAATAAAAACTCGGGCTGTAATACACAGCCCGAGGGGGGATTTGGTTTAATTGATTAACTGAAAATGATGTTCTTTAGAATCATATATAATTTAATCTTGAAGGCTTAATAGCACCCTTTCATCTTCCTCTCTTAGTTTGCCGGCTGCCGAAGGACCTGCATTGAGTAATAAGTTGGCTTGCATCTTCTTTGTAGTAGCTAAGTAATCCAAAATAGTCTCTTTACTTTTTACCGATTTATCGTTTTCATGCCAAAACCAGTTGCCTGATGGGAATTTCTTATTGCCAGAAGCTGAAAGGGTTGTTTCTACTTGTAAGGGCAGGTAATTGTCTTTACCCAACCAGTTCCATACTTTTCGGTCATTTTTTACATTGGTATATTTTTCGCCACTACGAATATCTACTGGGTGCAAAGGAACGCCTTGATATGCTGTAGTTGGGTTATTCATAACAAGACAATTAGGCTGTATTGATTTTACAAACTGATACACATGGTCCATTTGCCAGCGATAAGCGCCTTCAGCCCGCCAAGCCTTAATAAATTTATCGTCTCTATCTATGGCTGTATCTTTAGCTATATTTTCCCCACTTTCATCAGTAATTTTTTTAGTCCACCCATGTTGCTGTTTTTTCCAAAATCCATCGAACCATAACTCTGTTATTTCTCCATAGTTGGTAAGTAATTCTTCCAACTGCTGTTTCATCCAATCTACATAAGCAGGTTCATTGGTATCATGCAATAAATTATTTCTATCCCAAAGCGAATAATACACTCCTAATTTTAGCCCATGTTTCTGAGCAGAATTGGCTAACTCAGCCAATACATCCTTTTTGAAAGGGGTAGCATTTACAGAATAATCTGTATACTTGGTATCCCACAAACAGAAACCATCGTGATGTTTACATACAGGTATAATATATTTCATACCTGCAGCCTTGGCTACCCTACACCATTGGTCAGTATCTAAATTAGTAGGATTAAAGCTCGACGGATCAAGTGTGCCATCACTCCACTCTCTGTCATAATAGGTGTTGATGCCAAAATGAACGAACATGCCAAAGCCTAAATCCATCCAAGCTTTTTGTGCTGGTGTAGGTAGTACCTCTTCCTTTTTTTCTTGATTAGCAGCGTAAACAGTTTGATTCCAAGAAGCTGGCAACATCATAGCAGCAGTTGATACCCCTGCTGTCTTTGTTACTTTTTTGATAAATGCTCTTCTGTTTCCTTTCATATCTTTAATTTTTCCATACAGTTACTCCACCGGGAGGCACTGTTTTTTCACCATAAATTACTTGAGCATCTTCAGGAACTGGTGCATCAATATCTTCTGAAGTATAATTAACTGTAATCCAATAGCCATCTCGCCATTCGGTGAAGGTGTAGTATGGCATATCCAGTATTGTTGCGCCTTTGTCAGCAAAAATTTTCCTTAATACATCCCTTTCAAGCACGCCTGTATCTGATACCGCTCCGATGTATGTTACTGATCCGCCATTTCCTACAATTTTATGCGTGATAGCTGCTTTGCCTTTGTAAAATTGGTCAGCATGAGAAGCAAGAACTTGAGTGTTTTCTTGTGCATTGAGTGCATCGCCCCAAATATGCCATTTGTATTCTTTACTATTGAATGATACTTTCCCCGGATATTGGGCAGGCAAGTGGTCAAAAAACTCAATTTCAGCACCGATTAAGTCCCAAATAGGAGCTTGTTGTTTAGCTTCCCAAAAATGACCTTTCGGATTTTTAAGACCTGTTCGAGCAGTAATGATTAAATGTCCGCCTTTAGCTACATAATTTTCCCATTTTTTTACCAATTCATTACTGATAATTTGATGGGCAGGAACAACCATGAAAGGATATTTTTTTGGGTCGAAGTTATCCTGCTCAGTGAGAAAAGTAACTGGGCTGCCCATAGATTTAAGGGCTTGGTAGTAAGTATAATAGACTCCCCATGTGTTCCAATCAGCATGATGCTTATGATTCTCTAAATCTAGTAAGTTGTACTGGTTCCAGTAAAAAGCAGTAGCCCTGCTCTGAATTTCATCAGGCAAGGCGATTGCTTTTTTAGGGATTTCTAGCTGGTTTATTTCTTTTATTACTTGTAAATATTCTTTTCCACCACGAGCTACAGTAATTCCATCGGTATCCATTATACCTTTATGGGTTTGCTCGCTACCGAAGAGAGGTTGTCTAAACCGATAGGTACAGGTAAAATCATCACCTAAGGCAAAAGCATGCCATACCCACATGCGCACTGCACCAGGTAAAGGTTGTGGATTAATAACACCCCAATTAATTTGCCCAGGTTGTAATTCCATAATACCGGTTCTACCGTTAACGGATGTGGCCATTTCCTGAGAAAAGGAAAGCTCCATGCCACTGCCTAATCTGTGTGCCAAACTACTGCCATGGTCACTCAAGAATTTACTAGTTAAATACATGGTATGTGAAGCAAAATCGAGGTCATCTTCTAATAAAAATGGGTCGACCGAAGGTAAGAATTTGAAATATGCATAATTTGTAGTTATCCACTGGTTGGAATTAACTTTTTCTCTTAATATTTCTGCTTGGAAACGCAAAGCATTGGCTACTTCAGCTGCATTAAATCGTTGAAAATCTAACAAAGCATGAGGATTTACTCCTTGGGGTGCTTGGTTAGCATTAGGAATATGTATTTGCTCGAAATGATTATAAGTTTGACTCCAAAAAGCTGCACCCCAAGCCGCATTTAACGAATCAATATTTTGGTATTTGTTTTTCAGCCATTGCTGAAATTCTTTTTTGTGCCCTTCCGAATAATCATAAAGTACCCCATAATGTGGTTCATTGTCTAATTGCCAGCCAGCAATGCGGTCATCATTTCCATATCGCTCAGCCATGGCTTCCACAATCCTTTCTACATAATATAGATAGGTTTTATGGTTGTACGAAACATGCAAACGAGAGCCATGATTTTGAGTAACACCATTGGCGTTTACTGTTAGAATCTCAGGGTGTTTTTCAGTGAGCCAAGCAGGTGGCGTTGGGGTAGGGGTACACATTATGACTTGTAAGTCATTTTTAGCAGCCTCATCTAAGCAATAGTCTAACCAATCAAAATCGAATTTACCTTCTTCTGGTTCTAACTGTGCCCAAGCAAATTCAGCAAAATGGGTGAAGGTAAAACCTAGCGCTGCCATTCGTTTCAAATCTCTACTCCATTGCGCTCTAGGCCAATGTTCAGGATAATAGTAAGCCCCAATAGGCATTAAGGTTTCTTGCTTACTTAGGCGTAGAGCCTTGTCTGCATTTTGTGCAAATACATTTAAATGAAAACCGATAAATAAGCTTACTAAGAGTGCTTTTTTAAGCATGGGTAATGATTCATTTCATATATATTCAAAAATTGCAAAAAAAAATTAGCTACGGGTTTGTTCATTTTTCAATTTCTTTTCAAAAGTTACCAAACATTCTCAGAAAATGGATTTGCCTGAATAAAACTCAATATTAGGTTAGAAAAAATATTCACATAAACTAATAAACCAATCATGATGAGTTTACTGCGAATAATCATGGCGATTGTAATGGCAATTTTTATTGTGATGTGTTCTTCTAAAAAAACAGATTACTTCGTAGCACTTTCAGATAATAATGAAGAAGATGTGGTGATTTTGCTTGAAAATGAACAAACTTCATTGGCTATAAATTTATTTGGAGGCGCTTTCATAGACTTCCATTTAAAAGATAATCCTATTAATCCATTAAGTTGGGAACTTGGTTTGACACAAATGCCTAAGAATAATCAAAAGGGGGCACCCTTTAGGGGACATTTTTTATGTTTAGGAAGATGGGGCAGCCCAACAGAAGGGGAGATAGAAGCGGGTATTCCTCACAATGGTGAGCAAAGCAATACCTTTTGGACACTGGATGAAAAAAAGACACCATTACATATCAAGCTTTACAATGATGCGCCATTAGATGGCCTTACAGTTTCAAGAGAAGTGACCCTTTCATCTGAGGCTTCGGTTTTTAAGGTCGTAGAAACATTTCAAAATATTAATTCTATTGGCAGGATTAACAATGTGGTACAACATCCTACACTAGGCCCTCCATTTCTAAGTAAAAACACACGTATTTTCTCAAATGCCCATAAAGGATTTTTACAGAAGTTTAGTTTTCCAGAACCAGAAAAATATTCATTTGAATGGCCTATGGTTAATGTACCCAGTGAAAATATTTCTATGGATTTTAGCCGGTCTGACCATGGTTTCAATGGGGTAACAACACATACTTTTAATGATCAAGATACTACAGGTTGGATCGTCGCTTACAGTCCTGAAAATAACCTAATGTTTGGTTATGTTTGGCATCTAAGTGAATACCCTTGGTTAAATGTGTGGCACCATGAAGAAAATGGCAAAATGAAAGCTAAAGGCCTTGAGTTTGGCACAACAGGTATTGGTAGATCTTATGGCGATTTACTAAATACAGATACCCATTTCTTCGGACAGCCCTCTTATGAATATATAGATGCAGGAGAAAAAGTTAAAAAGCACTATTACTGTTTTTTAATGCCTACAAACTCCTCAGTGGTGGATGTCCAAAATATCCTATTAACGCAAAATGAGCTTCAAATTGAATGGCTTGAAAAAGGGAAATCTATTGTTAATACTTTAGCAATTCCTTAGTGTAAAGTAAAAAGGGTTGGATCAGATTTTTGTCAAACCTGTTCATTACCGATTTACACATGATTATCTGTTTAATTTAAGTTGTAAGAAGTAAATGACAATTGAATGATGAGAATGAAATTATTTGCCATCCAGCTTTTATGGCTTTTTGTCGCTGTTCACGGATTAGCACAAAATAAGCATGATTATTTACACGAAAAATATGATGCGCTTCATAGTGCAGAAAGGCAAGAACAATTTAAGAAAATAAGACCAATGCCTGCCGGAGTTGTCTATATCCAACATCCAGGTGAAGGAGAAAAGGAAATAAGGGAACATTTCAGGTTAATGAAAGAATTGGGCTTCAATAGCTTGAAACAAATAATGACCATTCCAGGGTGGGAATTAGAAGATGTTCAGTTAATTGCATTAGAAGAGGGTTTAATTCCGTGGTGGTATGGCACAGGTGGTTGGGCACCTATTACAGATGATTTATTAAAAGAATTAAAAATACCACTCAATACTGATCTGAAAGAAATTAGAGAAAATCCTAAAATGGTGAAATACCAGCAAAAAGTAATGAAAGATCGCGTATTGAAAGCGAAGAAATACAAGCAGGAGCATGGTAGTTTACCCAAAGGCGCTCAAACTGCTTTTGATCCTAAAGTAGGTAAAAGAGGATTGGATTTAACAGAAGAAGGAAAAAGGTTATTTGTGGTATGGGCAAAAAATAGATACAAAGATATTGAAGCCCTAAATGAGGCATGGACCATGTACCATCATGGAACTGGCAATCCTTTTACTTCTTGGGAAGATTTTACGGAAAACTGGGAAGAAAAAGCTTCGCATAGAAATTATAAAGACAAAATAGACATCTTCAGATTTAAGGCTGAACACGGAGCGGGTAATATTAAAGAGCGAGCTGCTGCCTTTGCTGACTATGATCCTAGTGTCCCTTTTAGAGGTGGTGGTGAAATGGGTTTATTCCTACCTGCTGCTTATATGGGCGTAGATATGGAAGCCATTGCAGATGTTATCAAGGATTACGGATCCTTTTATCCATCAACACATTTGTCTTGGCATTTTAACCTCACAAAAAACGAGATAGTTAGGCCTTTTTACATCCAAGCTTCAATTATGAATGATTTTTATAAAGGAGGCTGGACAGGCGGATGGGAATCAACAGGTGGTCCGCAACAATTCGATGGAGAAAAATATGCTACTGATTTGAATTCTTATTATGTAGATGGGGGTACTATTCTTCAACTTTTTATGAGCCAAATGGCAGCAGGATTTAAAGGGTTTGGCATTTGGTGTTGGAGTATCCGCTCTGCGGGAAAAGAAGGAGGTGAATATGCATTATTAGATAGAAACAATCAACCTACAGATAGAGCTGTAAGACTGGGCATGATGGGTAAAGCCATGCAAAAATACAGAGATGAGCTTTGGGAAGCCCACAAAGAACCTACCGTGGGGGTATTACTTGATTGGAACAATGATGCTGCTTGGGCTGCCATGTCAGTAAGGGGTAGAGAGACATTAAGGAATTTCCCCATTGAATCTCGTATTGGGGCTGCCAGGGCATTGATGAATGCCAATATTCCTTTTGAATATGTTACACCAGATGATTTGCGAAATGGCCTAGCCCCAAGATACCAAGCGATTTATTTGCCAAGTGTGATTTCGATGAACCGTGAAGTATTGGAGATATTAGATGGTTATGTGCAACAAGGTGGAAGATTGATATTGGACCTACCAGGAGGGAAATTTGATGAAAATACGGCTATACTTCCTACAGGTAAAAATTCTCTTTTTAATAAAGTATTTGGTGTTACTTTAGATAATTATCAATTCTCTGGTAGTAATAAAACGGTACGTTTACATGGAAAGGAATGGGAAGGCTTTATTGTAGATATGACTTTAGATGGTGCAAAAGCAAAAGCATTTTACAATACTGGGAAACCTGCTATTACAGAGTTCGAACATGGCCAAGGCACTTCTGTAATTTTGGGATTAGATATGGCGCATCAGTGTTTTGAACCAGGCAATACATTAGCAGAACAATTGCTTACTACACACACATTGGGTGATAATATTTCTACCCCCTATTCTTGTGAGGGAGCTTTGGTATATAGGTTAAGTACGTCGAATGCAAATCACTATTATTTTATTAATGATGGCAACGCAAAGTCTGTTGTTTTTAGGTCTGAGATAAATTATAAAAAGGCAACAGATGCTTTGACTGGAGAAATAGTTGAGCCTACATCAATTAAATTAGATGCCGATGATGCGCGATGGATTAGGATGGAAAAATAGTTTGGTAATGTTCACTCAAAAAAATTTATTGACATTCTCTTTTATCTTGATAGTGCATCAAACTTTAGCGGTTAATGAGCAAGTACCTTTATATTTTGCAAGTTTTGATGAATTAAGTCAACTACAAAAAGCTATCAAGAAAGAAGGAACTACCCACCAACTAGCATTTAAAGAAATGAAGCAAAGGGTCGATGTCCATGATTTGAGTATTTACATTGAAGAAGTAAATAGGTACAACCGTTCATATTTTGTTCAAGAAGCGGCAGCTTTATCATTACTTCTAACTGAAGAAAAAGAAAAAAATCATTACGCCCAAGTAGCATTTGAGGGAATTAAAGACATTTACGATAATCCTGCACAGGAGCGTTTGCCTCATCAAGATTATGGACTTTCTAGGGCAATGATGCAGTTGGCTTTGGCGATGCCTTACACATGGTGTAGAAATTATTGGTCAGAAGAACAGTTAACTTATGTAGAAAATAAGATTGATGAAGCCTTGGCTTCTTGGCTCAACTACAAGCATGCAAATTTTGGTGATACGCGAGGCTCTAATTGGGTAGCAGTATGCAGAGGTGGTGAGGTCATTTTGATATTGGCAGCAGGTAAGCAGGAAGAATTTAAAGTGCGATATCAGTTTTTAGTAGAACAACTTAAGTTACATATTCAAAATGGTTATGGAAGTTTAGGGGTATCTCAGGAAGGAATAGGCTATACAGAATATGGCGGGACGTTTTTACAAAAAGCAATTCAGGCTACTGCAAGTGTTGGTGACAGTACTTTATGGAATGAGGCAAAAAAGCATGAATGGTGGAAACAAGCGATGTACATAGAATCATTTCAAGGTAACCAAAGAAAATATTTAATGACTGGGGTTTCGCCTAGTGGTGGAATAAGTGAAGGCTGGACAAGTTTACTTTTTAAACAAGTGCCCCAAGAATTTCTCCCTTATTTTACTTGGTGGTATGATCGACATCAGGGTAAATACTCTGTGATGAAACCTGCTGAGAAATATGATTATTTAAGAGGGGGCACCATTTGGGCAATTTTAAACTATCCCTTAGAAGTAACTCCAAAAAATCCTACAGGAGTATTTGCACCCGCAGTTAAAGATAGCCATGGGTATCACTTTTTTAGAAATAGATGGCAAGATGAGAATGACATTTTATTTAGTATCATGGCAGATGAAGCACACCATGGGCATGCTTGGGATCAACCCGAAGTTTTTGCCCTGAACTTAATGGCGTATAATAGTCGATTTATTGGAGGGCCTTGTAAAGAAAGAACCAATGATTTATACAGTTCTTTGTTGGTAAATGGCGATTATAATATAAAAAGATCAGTCAGATTTACCGGAGCAACTGATTCATGGAATGTGGGTGAAAATCATGCTTCAGTTACTATTGATGGCGGTGAGCTTTATAAAGCACTTGGACTCAAAGAAGCCAAGAGAAGTTGCGCGCTTAAATTTTTACCTGACAATCGGGCAATTATTGTTTTAAAGGATGAGGTAAAAAGTGACACAAGTAAAAATTATACTTGGCAATTGAATGTGGGAAACCATATAGATACCGAAGGAGTCACTGTTAGCAAAGAGGAAGATTCATTTACTTTTTTCGGGGGGAATGGTTTAGTGAAAGGATGGGTACTGAGCAAAACACCATTTAGTTTCAATAATGATGATGATCCTTTCCAGATTAATTTTTCAGGCAAAAAAGAACAGCTTACAGTACTACTTTATGTTACTCCTGACCTTCAAGATAAATCAGTTCCAGAACGTATTAAAAAAGGGAAGTACCAATTTCAGGAACAGGAAATATGGATAAATAAAGAAGTTTTATTCAAATAAGAAAACCATTTAATTTCTAAAAAGTGGAAATTGCTTTATAGAACAATCCTTTGCTTTTAGGATTTGGGAATGCATCAATATTTTAGATTTGACTCATTTCATCATAAATTATTTTTATCATTGTTCGATAAAAACTTTAAATCCATTCATCATTTGAAACTCACCGAAAAAATGAAGCACTTAAATCACCTAATTCTATTCACATTTTTTGTGCTTTTATTTTTTTCATGTAGCAAAGAAAAGAGTGATAATGTTAAAAGCGTTGCACTTCCAAATATTATTTTAATCATAACCGATGACCAAGGGTATGGAGATTTAGCTTGTCATGGCAATACTGTTATTCAAACACCAGCACTTGATAAGTTACATGCAGAAAGTATCAGGTTTACAGACTTTCATGTAAATCCTACTTGTGCTCCAACTAGGGCGTCTATCATGACAGGACTCAATAAAAATAGGGCAGGGGTATGGCATACCATTGCAGGAAGGTCTTTACTTCGAAAAGATGAAGTTACGCTTCCTCAGGTTCTAAGAGAAAATGGATATGCTACAGCCATGTTTGGTAAATGGCATTTAGGAGACCATTATCCTTTCAAACCCCAAGACAGAGGTTTTGATGAAGTGCTCATACATGGCGGTGGTGGAGTAACCCAAACTCCTGATTATTGGGGGAATGATTATTTTGACGACACTTACTTTAGAAACGGGAAACCAGAAAAATTTGAGGGTTATTGCACGGATGTATGGTTTAACGAAGCACAAAAATTCATAGAAGGGAAAAAAGGAAAGCCATTCTTCTGCTATATAGCAACCAATGCACCCCATGGGCCATTTCATGTAAGTGACAACTATAGGAATAAATATGTAAGTGATGATGGAGAGCCCTTAGATAATGTGCCCAATTCGAACTTTTATGGCATGATTACCAACATCGATGACAACATTGCAAAGCTTGAAAAATATTTAAAAGACAGTGGTCAATATGAAAACACCATCTTTATTTTCATGACAGATAATGGAACATCTGCAGGTATCAAAACAAATGAATTGGGATTAAGAGATGGAGCAGGTTTTAATGCGGGTATGCGCGGTAAAAAAGGAAGTGCTTATGAAGGTGGCCATCGAGTACCATTTTTTATTCGCTGGCCAAAAGGCGACATACAAGGAGGTAAAGATGTTACTGCTTTGAGTGCTGCCATAGATATTTATCCTACGTTATTGGATTTATTGGAAATTGATTCGGACAAGGGAGCTCCTATGGATGGTATAAGTTTAGTTCCCTTTATGAAAGGTGATAACAGTGCTTCGGAAAGGGTAGTGATTACAGATACACAACGCCAACAAGAATTGGTGAAATGGAGAAATGCTGCCATTATGTATAAAAAATGGCGATTGGTTTTTGGGGAAGAATTATATGACCTCTCTCAAGATGTTGGACAACAAACAGATATAGCGGAAAAACACCCAGAAATAAAAGAAAAATTAAGAAAAGCCTACGAAGCTTATTGGGATACCGTTTCTCAAAACCAACAATATGAGCGTATTGTGGTAGGGCACCCGAACCAACAAACAGTAGAACTCAACTGCCATGATATTAGGGTAGCAGAAAATGGTGCACCAGCTTGGAACCAATACTTGATAAGAAGGGACAAAGTGTCTAGTGGCTCATGGGCTTTGAATGCCCATAATAGCGGTAAATACAGGTTAACTTTAACTCGTTGGCCCAAAGAATCAGGCTTACATTTATTCGATATTGCCCCAGAAGGTGAAGCCATACCTAATGGTAGAAACTACCCTGCTTCAGTAAATCAAAATATTGCTAGTGCTAAAATTATGATTAATGGAGAAGTGTACGAACAAAATGCTGCCCCAGAGGGTGAAAAGCCTCTAGGCATTCCCTTCGAAATAGACTTACCCCAAGGTGACTTTGATTTGTATGCTAGTTTGCTCAACAACAAAGGTGAAGAGTTAGGCACCTATTATTTGTTGGTAGAGAAGATTTAATTGCTATTTGTATATCAAATCGATTACCCCCTTCATCCGGATCTCAAATTCAGTAGATATTGAATGTTCTTTATCATAGAATATACCTTATCCTTAACTAAATACTTCCTCAATCATGTAATAAGACAAATGGATAATCATCCTAATGAATTGATTGTGATAAAGAATATCCCTCATACAAATCCAGTTTTGCAGACACAATCCTTTAGTTTGCAGATTTTTTTTTTTACTCGACTTTTTACAAAGGAGTTTTGAAAAAAAAATAATTTATTATGAAAAAGACAATGTTTATTGCGGGATTGAAAAAATCTCTAACTTATTTATTAAGTCTATTATTGGTAGCATCTATTTGCATCTCATGTAACGAAGAGGAAATGGTGTCCAAAGAAAATCTAAGGTTAATTGGTACTTATACACTATCTGACTTAATGGTAGTCAATTATGAAGATGGGATACCTCAAGGAGCAAAGAATCTTGCTATTCCATGGAATGAACTTTCATTGAACAGTGATGGTACTTTTCTATCATTTTATGATGGAAATCTCAGATTACAAAAAGGGAATTGGTCTTCAGATGGTGATAGACTGACTCTAAGGCAAAAAGACGGTTCAATATCAGAATTCAACTTTTTGGAAAGTAAAGACGGTTCATTAGAGCTTGAACAAAGTTTCGAGGGCGATGGAAGCCTTGCTAGCGGAGATATTTACTATACCTTTGTAAAGGATTGACCCTGTTTCAAATCAGTATAATTAATGGTTGTGGTATGATGTCACAACCATTTACCAATTAGAAATGAAGAAAAATATAAGTATTCCATTTCAGATATTTTTATGGTTAACAGTCCCGTTTATCCTTACCTTCTTTGTCTGGGTCTATCAGTATACCACATTTCTGCCCGGAATAGAAAACGAGATAACTGCTTATGGCGACCTGCTCAAAAAGAATTTCTTGATTAGTGTGATCACCACCTCGGTTGGGGCATTTGGGTTTTATTTTACCTTCTATTATGTAGTACCATCAGTTTATGGAAGTAAGGATAGAAAAAAAATCTTATTGTTTTTGACAATTCTTTTGGTTGTCCCCTTTATGCTAATCGTTCTTCTGGGCCAGGTTTTTTTGGCAGTTTATTTTTTTATCGGCCTTTTCATCATGGCATCTTATATCATCTTGGTTCCTTTTTCCATTTTTGGAGCATTACTAAAAGTCTACAATGATTTAAAAGAGAGAGACAAGGAAAAGGTGGAAATAGAAAAGAAGAATATTGAAACTCAATTAATGCTCATAAAAGCAAAAATAGACCCTCATTTCCTTTTTAATACAATCAATAATATTGATGTTTTGATCGACCAGGATCCTGAAAAAGCATCGGAGTTCATCAAGAGATTGAGTAGGATATTGAGATTCACCTTATATCATACAGACAAAGACAGGATACTTTTAGAGGATGAAGTAAATTATTTAATGGAGTATATCGAACTACAACGTATAAGGTCGGTAAATCCTAATTTTGTCAAGTTTGAGATAAAAGGTAGTTACAATGGACTGATGATCGCACCCATGGTCTTAATATCTTTTATAGAAAATGCATTCAAGTTTGTGGCCAAAAAAGATGTAGACAATTCAATTGAAATTAGCATAGATATTTCTGCCCAGACCTTGACATTCAAATGCCAGAATTCATTCATCTATCATGAAAAAAAGAAGGAAAGAAGGAGCGGAATAGGGATTTCTTCTATTAAAGAGAGACTAAAAATATTATATAAGAATAGTCATGATTTGAAAATAAGCTCAGAAAATGGAATTTTTATTGTATTACTAAAAATAGACCTAAATGATTGATTGTATCATAATAGAAGATGAACCATTGGCCTTACAACGCACCAAAAGCTTTGTCAAAATGATACCCTATTTGAATTTACTGGATTCATTCAGTAACGCGATAGATGCAATCGACTTTGTTCGGCAAAAGAAAGTTGAGTTGATATTCCTTGATATTGAAATGGACGGACTTACTGGGATTGAATTTTTAGGATCGTTGGTAAAAAAACCGAAAGTTATCATAACTACTGCCTATGAAAAATATGCGCTGAAAGGTTATGAACTTGATATCACCGATTATTTATTGAAACCATTCGATTTTCCAAGGTTTATGAAAGCTGTTGAAAAAGCAGCACATGAAATAAGTGGAGCTGGTTCCGACAATAAAGATTTCTTATTTATCAAGACTGAATACAAGATAGAAAAGGTCTTTTTTAAAGATATCCTTTACATAGAAGGGATGCGGGATTACCGGAATATCCAGACCGACAGTAAAAAAATACTGACCCTTCAAACATTTGGGGAGTTAGAAAAAAATTTACCAAAAGAAAAATTTTGCAGGGTACACAAATCTTTTATGGTCTCTTTGGAGAAAATTGAGTTTGTAGAGAGGAGTAGGATCAAAGTTAAAGATAAGCTCATTCCCATTAGTGAAACTTATAAAAAAGAGTTCTTTAGTTCGATAGGGTATCCAAAATAGAATTGGACAATAATCAGAATCCAATACAATTCCATAGTCCTTAATGGTGGTAAAATACTAGAATTTGCTATGCTTTTATTTTGACCATTTTTTCATTTGTATAGTCTTTCAAATGAATAGAATTGAGGACCAAAATTCTTATAATATTTCAGTTATATCTATGACTAAATAATATTCTTTGTCCTTTGAGTGAGACAATTTATAAGTGTAACCGTATATCTTGTTAAGTATTCACAATTTTAGTATCAACTTATTTTAAAATAGGATGAAATGGAAACGCTAAACCAAGACATAGAAAAACATTATTTCAAAAAAGGGCTTTTAGAGAATATTATAGATAGATTGAAGGATATGGGGGTAAATCTTTCATCAGTTAGCAGAAGCGATATAAAGTATGTGGATGAATTTCATGTGAGAGGTGCTGCCGTTTCGAAAGAACTTGCCGACAGTGTAGATTTAACAGGGTTATCTGTCTTAGATGTAGGTAGCGGTCTTGGAGGACCAAGTAGATTGCTGGCAGATGAATATGGTTGTCAAGCAACAGGAATAGACCTCAGTGCTGAATACGTAAGAACAGCTCAGGGGCTTTCAAAAATGGTGAATCTAAACGACAAGACTACTTATGTTCAAGGAGATGCTACAGACCTCCCATTTGGTAATCAAACTTTTGGTGCAGTCTGGACGCAACACGTTCAAATGAATATTCCTGATAAGCAAAAATTTTATTCAGAAATAGATAGAGTACTTCGAGTAAATGGTTTTTTTATTTATTACGATATATTTAAAAAGGAGAATATTGAGGTTGGATATCCAATGCCTTGGGCGAGTGAATCAAAACATAGTTTTTTATTCAAAGTGAAGGAAATGGAAAATATTCTGCATGGACTAGGTATGACAAAGCTACAATCGACAGACCAGACCCAAGCAGGTATTAAATTTTTTGATGACTTTATCGATAGTATAACTAAAAATGGGCCGCCAACTTTGGGATTAAATGTTATTATGGGTGCCTCTACCAAGCCAAAATTGGTAAATCTCCTGGCCCACCTAAAAAATGGTGCGTTAGAGTTAAGGAGTGGGATTTATAAAAAACAATCAAGTAAGTAAATACACTTATGATAAAATATTGATACCTAATTTTTTAGTTTTTTTTCAAGCTCTAACTCTTCTCATTTTCTTTCGTAAGTAATATGTTCTAGACGGAAATTTATGGCTTAAGGTCTGATGAAATATGAAGACATAATTTTCTCTTCGCTTTGCTTGCAGTTCCCTTATAATTAACTTATATTAACATAGGTAAAAACTAACCAATTAATGCGATATAGGTTAATTCACTTTGTCTCATCATTTTTGCTCTTCGGCATTTTGGCTGGTGGTCTCACTTTTAGTGTTCCAGTTCAAAATTCGGAAGTAGAGGTGGAGAGTGAAGTTTACCTACGGTCACAAAGCTTTACTTATGTTTTACAAAAGAAGGTGAGGTCTTTCAAGCATTTCATTCCAATCTTAGCGAAACAAGTTGAGCCTAACACCACTAAACGGGTTTCCCCATCTGCTCAGATAGCCCATGCAAATATTGGTAATTCCCTTTACCTCCTCAATAGTTGTTTCCTGATTTAGGCCAATTCTTTTCATAGTATCTTTTTTCTGGCTCATATATCATGCATCAAACCTGCATGTATGTGCCTATCTTTTCATCACAAAATTCTAGAAAACATGAAAAATGAAAAATTGGCTTATTATAAAGTAATACTTGCTAATGTTAGATTCGACTTTCAATTATTTGAAAAAGAACTGATCAAAGCAATGCGCCAAATTGAACCAGATCATCTTACTGAATTTCAAGATTGGTGCCTACAAATGTTTCCAAAATACCGAGATATTATTCGGGAAAACTATATTGGATTCTCATTTGGACATTATTATAAAATACAGAATACATCACCTTTACCAATAAACTCCAATAAACTGTAACTAGCAAATATTGGCTCAGGAGGATCTTTATGATAATTCTGGGCCTTTTTTAATGGCATTATTCCCGAGTTTTAAAACTTTATCTCTAATAGTAAAATATGATGTCATATACTATAATCAATTATTTTTTGCTTCCACCCTTTTATCAAACTGGTATTGATACAAAGAAACAGGTTTGGCGGTTTGGTTGAGCTTCTCCGCATAACCCCACTCAGAATTGATTTCATCATCATAATTTTCACCACTTCCATCTTGCACATAAATACCTTGTCCTTGTTTCCCTTTTAAACCAACAATCATGGCATTGGGCATATCTTTTAACTTAAAGTCTGCTTGCCACACATGAGATTTATAGGGTTCGGTCAATCCCACTTGCCAGTTCCAAATGGTGAGCCCTTTACCACAAGCAGGGGGCAGTAATTGAGGGTTGCCACCATGTTTAAACACCCCCCCGTTTAAGTTGTCAATTAAATTATATACACTTTTGCCACCATGCAAATCCAATCCAGAAGGTTCACTGCCAATACAGCGATAAATGACATTACCCGATGCATAACCACTTAAATTATAAGTATGCATATTCGTGTTGCCATCTAATTGAGTGAATAAATTTCTAGTACTAGCACTAGAAATCACAAAGCCATTATGGCCTCTATTGCCTTCAATGCGACATTTTATAACGGTACAGTTCTTTGCATTCCCTAAACCTACTGCTGAGGAAGTACCATGATGAATAATGTTCTGCACCCAACCGTTATGGACCCAATTGAGTTTAATATGGTCCCAGCCATTGTCATGAGTAGGATTTAAGTGATGTTGAAAAGTTTCCTTCCAATCAGTTTTTAAAATAAATCCAGCAATAGCAACTTCTTCAATTAATGCGGGGATTTCCCACAATTTGGGCTGCCATTTTTCTTTTAATTCCCATAAAATAGGCGCATCAAAAGTAACTTCATTTCCATCTATCTTTTCAATACTCACCATTTGTTGTATGTGGTATTTGTTTGCGCCTTCAGTACTGAAATTCCTTTTACCTATTTTTTTTAAAGGATGAAAAATATCGTAAACAAGTGAAGTATCCGTATCTTCCATGGTGAGTAGATAAGTTTTACCTACTTGTAACTTAGCGTCCCCTTTTGTTTGAACTGTTTTAGAAAATAATTTAGCTGTTGAAAGTTTAGCAGCCAAAAGTGTAGGATGCTCTCCTGGATGCCAAGTACTGTCTGATGGATACTTGCCAAATTTGAAAAAGGAGGGGTAAAGTCCTGCCAACCATTTCATACTTTTATCAGGGTAGTCTGAACCTGAGTGGTCATGTAAAATGGTGCCTTGCAAGTAATCTCCTTTTCCAAGAATTACAATATTGGAATGGCGTATTTGCACAAATTTTTCAGTGGTTGCTACATCAAAATCATATACTCCTTTTTCAAATAGTACTATACCACCACCAGCTTCTCCTGCTGCATCTACAGCTTTTTGAATAGCATCAATGTCATCCTTTCCATCATTTGCGATTGCACCATACGCTGTAACATTGAAAACTTTTAATGTTTCAAATTTCTTTTTAAAAGAAAATTTCTCCGTTCCTTGGTGATAGCCTGCATATGAATAATCAGGCAGAGTCGACATTTTAGGGTTACTTAAGTATTGCTCAAAAATTTTAGGATAGTCCTTTTTTACTTCTATAAATGTGTCTTTCTTTTCTGTGGCATTTATAAAAATGGCAAGTGAAAAAAGTAAAAAGATATTGATTCTCATTGTATAGCTCGATGTGTGTAGACTAGAAACTATATTGATAAAATAGTATACTTACTTTTCAAATAAGTATTAATTTTTAACAAAAGAAAGTAACAACTTTATTCAAAAGTGTTCATTTTTCACTAAATTGAAATGCAATAAAATTGAGCCAGTAAATGACCGAAACGCAAGAAAAAAATTATCTTGATAGACTAAAAAGTCATGTAGAAAATAAATTAGAGTGGGGCGTAAGTGATGATTGGCGTCACAGCGACTACAAAAACTTATCTGAAGTAGTCTATAATGAGTCTAAGATACTACTGAGCACATCTACATTAAAAAGGGTTTGGGGTAAAATTAAATATGAAGGAATGCCCAATGCCACTACGCTTGATGCCCTATCGATATTTATAGGATATACAAATTGGCTTGATTTCAAGAATAAAGCTAAAAATAAGCCTAATACTGTAGATGAAACCGTCCCATCTACGATTAGTTCCGAAGTAATTAGCAAACCTGATACAACTTTTCCTACTAATAAGCTTTTGGCTTATGCTGCTGTATTGGTTTTAATGATTGTATCGATTTTTATACTCAAGTCTTTTGTTTCAGTCGATCAAGCAAATACAGTGGAGATTCCCGATAATTTTGTTTTTGAAGTGGCAGGAACATCTGTTAATGGTATTCCACAGACAGTAATGATTGATTTAGACATATCTGGCTTCGATGTGGACAGCCTGTATTTAATAGAGGCATCAAGAATGAAAAGAGAGTATTTGAATAAGAACCAAAAAAGGCATCCTTATTTTTGTGCTTTGCCTGGTACACAAACGGTAACTTTAATGCATGGCAATCAGATGATCAAGCAACTAAAGTTCTTTGTACGTACGAAAGGATGGCAAGCCGTTACTTCAGAAAAGGACAAAGGCAAATATGCCAGTTGGTTAGTGAATCTACCTACTTTTTTACCTTCTGCCCCTCTTGAAAATGGCTTTTTGACAGTGAGTGAAAAAACACTAGAAACCCACAATGTTGAAGTAACAGAAAATGTTTGGACTTCTTTTTACAATTTCAATGATTTTGATATCAACTCTAGTGATTATTCACTTACTACCCGTATTAGAAATAGTTTTGAGGATGGTGCTACAACTTGTCAAATAGCTATATGTTCCATAACGACTGAAAGCGGTTTGCATGAGGTATGGTTAGTAGCTCCTGGTTGTAGTAAGTTTACCCATTTACTTTTCGGAAATGGGAAAATGCTCGACAACAAAGTGGTTGATTTAAGTGAATTTGAAGTTGATTTGAATGAATGGCAAAATGTTGCTTGGAAGGTAGAAGATAAACATGTTAAGGTTTACATTAATTCCAAAGAAGTGTATAATGGCAATTACGACACTGATGTTGGTAAAATAACTGGATTAAAATACCAATTCAAAGGTGCCGGTGGTAAAGTAGATTACTTAAGGCTTCGCGATAAAGAAGGCAATATCTTGTATCAAGATGAATTTGAAACTGAAGATTTAATTACTGCCAACGATTGAATTCAATTACTTTCAATCTCCATGACTGGTAAATTATTCAGCGCTTCGCTTAGCTTTTCAAATGCTACTATTTCCTGTTCCTGCATGCTATCTGTATCGATCGGTGTTTTCTCTTCAGGATCTTTTTTGATATCGAAAAATCTACCATCTCTGTAAAGCTTAAAGGTAGTGTCCCTCGCAAATTGGTTTTTCTTTCGTTTGCCCCATTGAGGATCATAATGTACCAATACCTCATCCCTGCCTTTAAAATTTGCTTCACCTGCTAATAAAGGATAAAAGCTTTTGCCATCCGTTGTGTCACTCTTGAGATTGACTAACTCTGCCAATGTGGGAAAGAAATCGCTGAATTCAATTAAACCATCGTACACAAAACCCTCTTTGATTTTATTGGGCCAATGAGCAATAAGCGGAACCCTTACACCTGTTTCTTTGGTAAAACCTTTGCCTCCTTGAATAACACCATAACTCGTTTCTGAAGATACACTTACATGGGTGCCGTTATCTGCTGTAAATAGAATCAGTGTATTATCATCAATATTTAAGGCTTTTAATTTATCAGAAATTCGTTTAACCACCTTATCGGTATAGGTCATCATATCCCTAAAATAAGTAGTATCTTTCTCATAGCGTCTGCTGCTATCTTGCCAAGCTTCGGTATCTGGTGTTGGCACAAAAGGATCATGCACTAGCACCATGGGATAGTACACAAAAAAGGAAGAATCTTTCTTTCTTTGAATAAAATCTAAAATATAATCTGCAAAAAGGTCAGGGCCGTATTTATCTATGCCCGGATTAAGCGTTTCACCATTTTGTTCGATAATTGGATCTGCATATCGCTCGCCCCATGGTTTGCCATCTTTATTTCCCCTAGGTATGGTGAGTTGCCACAAAGTATATTCATCAAAACCAAACTGATTTGGGCGCTGATTGTCTTTGTAACCTGCTAACTTTTGGTAAAAACCATTGAGTTGCCATTTGCCCGCTATACAGGTAGCATAACCAGCTTCTTTCATTAAATGACCGAAAGTTTTGGCTTTAGGATTTAAATATCCGAAGTGTTCATAATTTCTGAAGTTGCGTAAACCAGTCATTATCTTGACCCTTGAAGGAGTACACAATGGTTGTGAGATGCACTGGGTAAATCGGATACCATTGGCTGCCAATTGGTCTAAATGTGGTGTTTCATACTCTAAACTTCCATTACTACTGAGACATTCATAACCCATGTCATCGGCCATGATCAAGATTACATTTGGCTTTTTTTCTACGATTATTTCCGATTCTACTTTTTGAGAACAAGAAGTGTGAAATAGTACTAGAGCGGAAAAAATAAGAGAATAACTGGCTGTAATTTTTAATAGTTTCATGTCAAATCTTTAATAGCAATTTTTTAGGTTTAATCAATCTTGACCCAGTCTTTTTTCATTTTCTTTCTGTTTTGAGCTGGAGGTAAATCCCTCCAATAATATCCATTTCTTTGAATATTGGACAATTGTTGATCAAGTTTTTGTTTCAGAAATTGAGCATTTTCAATTTCATCGATAATATTTTTTTGTTGAGAAATATCTTTGTTTAAATCGTATACTTCATAGGTATCGAACTCCATTTTTCTAATGTACTCCATATCAGGTGCTGTAAATCGATGGCTAAGGGAAAGGGTATCATTAGAGTATCCTAAAATTACTTGCTTGTCTACGCGCATGGCCATTTCAGGAGTAGTACGGTAAAAAAACCAGTGTAAAGGTTTGGCTCTTTGAAAGTTTTCACCCGTGAGCAACGGCCAAATACTGGTGCCATCTAACCTTTTATCATTTATTTCAATGTTGGTAATGTTTGCCAATGTTGGTAAGATATCTACAAATCCAGCAGCCTCTTCAATGGTTTTGCCTCCTTTTAATTGTTGTTGCCAGCTTATAATTCCTGGTACCCGAATACCGCCTTCATACACATAACTTTTCTTGGCTTTTAATACACCGTTTGATGCTTGTCGATAAGAACCATTATCAGAACTAAAAATAATGAGGGTATTTTCAAAGAGACCTTTTTGCTTCAATTGAGAAATCATTTTACCAACTGCTAAGTCTAAATATTCGATGTTGGCTAAATATTCAGCATCCTTTGCCGGGTAATCGGCATATTTGGCTACTAATTCTGGTGGAGAAGCTACTTTTGCATGCGGTTCATGAAACGCCACATACATGAAAAAAGGGTCTGCAGGTTGATAAATGGTATCTAACCAAGCCATTGCTTCTTTGGCAACCAATTGGCATGAATAACCTTTTTGCTCTCCAATCTTTTCCCCATTTCTCACAAAATTGATAGGATTTAAATGAGATGGTTGGGCATTATTTTCTGTGCCTAAAGAATAAGAAAAACCTTGATCTATGGGTTGTGGATGATTGAAATCGTCATCTGCCAATGCCCCTAAATGCCATTTGCCAAAGTGGGCTGTTTGGTAATTTTTAGCCTGTAACATTTCAGCAATCGTTACTTCTTGACCTTGTAAATGCATAGGATGTTTGGGAGGGCGGTAATTATACATGCCTAAAATAGAAGGGGAAATGCCTGTCATGAGTCCGGCTCTAGATGGAGAACAATTAGGAGCTGCTGCATAAAAATTGGTGAGCTTAATTCCGTTTTTTGCCAACCCATCTAGGTTTGGTGTATTGGCTTTGCCTTCGAAACAGCCTAAATCTGCATAACCCATGTCATCGGCTATAATCAGTAAAATATTTGGTTTATTTATTCGAGATTCATTTTGATCAGTTTCTGGGCTTGAGCAGGAGAAAAATAGGAAAGTTAAAAAAGCTAAAAGTGCTCCTTTTAGGTAATATCGTTTTCTAGGTTCTGAAAGAATCCCACGCCCTTTTTCATTGCTCAAGCCTAAGAAAAAAGGGCTCGGATTGACGGGGATTGGGATTATCTTGGTTTCATTCATCTCAAAAAATTGTGATTACTTGTTCAGATTCATCATTCAAATCAAATGCTGTAAGGGTGGTTTCTTCTTCGCCAATTTTTACTTCATAAGTCCCCTTAAAACCTTGAAAAGTCATTTCCCCTTTTTCATTGGTCATTCCTGTCAATTTTGTAGTCCATTCATTTTTTATTAAATAATGTAATTGTTTATAGGCATAAGTAGGTTCATTATTTTCGTCAAAAAATGCACGGCTTCCCCAGTAGGTAAAATGATTTAATTCAGGGATAGAAAAGCCAACTGTATACATTTGGCAGATATAATCAGCTATTTGTTTTTGTTTTTCTTCCTTGGGTAAATCATCAGGGAAATCCTTTTCTTGTGCCCAAAACTCAGTCACTTGAACAGGGAGGCCAGCTTGTGCCAAATGTTGAAGTGTTTTTTCGAAGGCACCTAATTGGTACCTTCCGCCTACATGACTTTGGCAACCCACGGCATCTGGTAAATACCCTTTTTCTCTCAATGCATCTATCAATTGTAAGTATCTCTCTCTTTGTTCTTCAGCAGATATTTCTGCTCTATAGGTATAAATCAATCCATAGTCATTTAAAGAATAAACAGCATTGGGATTGACTTCTCTTGCCCACTCTAAACCATTGGCAATATATTCAGCGATGTCTTCAATAGGATCAATATGAGGCCACTCCCTTTTTGCTATATTTTTGAAAGCAGGTTCCCAGAGCATTTCATTGCATAAATCCCATAATTGTACGGAAGGGCCAGCTGCATAAATCAAGGCTTGCACATGATTTTTCAAGTAATTGAGCTGATCTTCATAATTGTAGTTGTGCAGCCATTTTGGTATTGCTTTGGGCACTGTCCAGATTAGTGGATGTCCCTTTACTTTTAATCCAAGGCTTTCTGCCCACTTTATTTCGTCTAAAAAAAGGTCATATATCCGTCTGCCTCTGTATCTTTCAATGGGTTGGTGCCAGCGTTCTTCCCAATAACATTTAGCTGTGGTACAATCAAATAAGGCGGCAAATTTTTCGCCCCGAAGTCTATGTTTCTCATCTTTTACCAATAGTTGTGCGCTACCAGCAGCAGAACATCCCCAGTCTACTTCATGCCTTTTTAATTGCAAAGTAATTTCTTTTTGGGCAAATGGTGTTTGATCAGGGTTTTGGAATTGAAGGTTAAAAGTAGCCTTTCGATATTTTTCAATTCTTTCTTGGGCATTTTTTAGCACGTCTTTGTCTTCAAGCAGTCCAGTCAAATCTTTCTCGTTCCGCTTTCTTTTATTTTTCCATTCTTCGCCCAGCGGTGCATTTCCATTTGCTGCTTCACTTGGGAAGAAGTATTTGTGAAATACAGCCCCAGCAGCAAAGGAACTTCCTGCTATACTTACATTTTTTATGAATGCCCTTTTATTCAATCAGTTTAAAATTTAAGGATTACTACTCATCCAACTTATTTGTTTCCATTCATCTACTTGGTCATTCTGCTGTGAAGGACCAGCTGTACTTCTTCCATTTTGAATAATTTCTTCTAGCAGCGCTTGTAACTCTTTCGCTTTACTTTCATTTGCTTCAATCAAGTTGCTTTCTTCCGTTGGATCATCTTTTAAATTGAAAAGTTGATAAGAAGGGATGTCAAGATTTTCCAAATCTTTCTTTCTAGGATAACTCCATCCACCTGATCCAGGGCACATGATCAATTTCCAATTGCCTTGTCTTATAGCAAATTCTCCATCTACACTATGATGTATGGTTGAAGTTCTTTCAAAACCTGAATTTTGTTCGAATAAAGGCATCATGTTGTAGCTGTCTTCTCCAGCATTGTCTGCCAATGGTAATTGAGTAATGGCTGCACAAGTAGCTAAAAAATCAGTGGTACAAATGGTTGCATTAGATTCAGTATCTCCTTTAATTGTTTGCGGCCATTTTACAATAAAGGGTACGCGGTGTCCCCCTTCGTAAATATCTGCTTTATGGCCACGATACACATAACTTGGGTCATGCCCTTTTTCTCCTAATTCTTCAAATTTTGCCCTCGGGGAACAACCATTGTCACTTGTAAAAATAATGATGGTATTATCTTCAATACCTGCATCTTTTACGGCTTGGTTGAGTTTTCCCATGTAATCATCTACCATCATCACAAAGTCGGCGTAAGGGTTTAAACCACTTTTACCTTGCCATTCGCCAACAGGTAAAATAGGGGTATGAGGGGAAGGAAGTGCGAGATACAAGAAAAATGGATTTTCAGTTTGTGCTTGCTCTTTAATATAAGTATATGATTTCTCAAAAAAATGAGGTGTGACTTCTTCATGCACAAAATCGGGAGCGGTAAAACCATCCCGCCAAAAACCTTGATAATCTTTATTTTCTGTTTTCTCTGTAGGTATAGCAGTAACATTCCCATTCTCTACATATACATAAGGAGGAATATCTAAAGACGCGGCATGCCCATAGGCATAATCAAAACCAACATCGTTAGGGTTGTGGAGTACTGGTTTGCTGAAATCGATTACTTCATTTTCATCCATATTCCAATTCCAGCCTAAATGCCATTTTCCAATAAATGCTGTATGATAATCTGCCTTTTTTAGTAAAGAAGCTGCTGTTTCTCTTTCTTTTGGAATGAGTGCTTTTGACCTTCCCCATAAAACCCCAGCTTTTAGCGTAGACCGCCAATTATACCTACCGGTTAAAATGCCATAGCGGGTAGGTGTACAAACTGAAGAGGAAGTATGGGCATCTGTAAATTTCATGCCTTCTTTAGCCAATTGATCAAGGTGAGGTGTTAAGATTTTCCCATCAGGATTAAAGGTATTTACATCACCAATTCCTAAATCATCTGCTAGTACATAAATGATATTTGGGTGTTTTACAACGGGTTCTTCTTTTGGAGCTTGTTTAGGAGCACAAGCGTAAAAAGCGAATATTATTATGGATATTAGTAATAGTTTCAATTTCATCTTCAGTTATTTAAAATAGCATCAACTAATTTACATGTTTGCGTAGTAAATTCCTTAGACTATCTTGCTGTATCTTCAATTCTGGCTTATCAATGAGATTATTTAGCTGATAAGGATCGTTTGTTAGATGATATAGTTCCTTTCCTTTTTGACCATTATCCCATTCCATATAACTCCACTTTTGGGTGTAAACAGCAAAACCATTAATATTTCCCCTGTTGGTTTCGATTATAGCATAATCCTTTTTTATTTGATTATTCAAAACTTTACCCAAGTCATTTCCTTGTAGGTTAGTAGGTGCAGGAAGCTTTGCCATTTTAGTGAGGGTAGGGTACACATCTAACAACTCAACTGCTGAATGAACCTTCTTATTTTGGAATAATGAATTTTGTGGGTGGTAAATAATGAGAGGAGCAAAGGCGGATTCTCTAAAAAGAAAGTTTTTAAACCATAAACCATGTTCACCTAATTGAAAACCATGGTCGCTGGCAAATACAATGAGGGTATTATCGGCAAGTTTATTTTTTTCTAGTGCTAGTAAAATTCTTCCGACTTGTTCATCCATAAAAGAGATAGTAGCGTAATAGGCTTTAATGGCATTTGTTCTTTGCTCATCCGATAAATCAAAGTTAGATGCCCAAGTATTATAAGCTATTTCTGGCATATCTTTTCTATCATTTTCAACACTTGGCGGTAGATTAATTGCTGTGGAATCGTACATTTCAAAAAATCGTTTTGGAGCGACCAAAGGCACATGAGGTCTTATGAATCCAGCTGCCAGAAAAAAAGGTTTTTTTCTAGGTATTTCCATTAAACGGATAATTTCTGAAGCGATATTGAAGTCATGTTGGAAATGGTCTCCTTTCTCAGCCCTAAGCCAACTGATAGCCCCACCAGTACCTACTTGGTGTGTTTCCCAAGGAGTGGCATTGTAGAAATAGCCATTGCTATTAAGTTCGAATCCAGGGGCATTAAAAGTATGATGCCATGCTTGTGGGTCATCTTTACCATCCCTTCGAACTGCAATAGCATCTGGCACTCCCATGTGAAAAATTTTTCCTGCCCTAGCGGTGAAGTAGCCATTTTCCTTAAATAATCTTGGAAGCGAAACAATTTCGGGATTAATCTCAAAAACGTTGGCCTTTAAATTAGTAACCCCAATGGTGGATGGTCTTAAGCCAGTTAACATAGAAGCCCTAGATGGATTACATAAAGGAAATTGGCAATAGGAATTGGTGAAAAGCGTGCCTTTATGGGCAAGGGCATCGATGTGTGGTGTTTTTACGATAGTGTCACCTAAACAGCCTAGCATGTGGTTGAGGTCATCTACCATGATTAGTAAAACATTGGGCGGATTGTTTTTTGAATTTTCATGAACCACTTGTCGACAACAAACTGAGGTGATGGATAGCAAAATATAAAAAATAAGGTGCTTTATAATTTTACTTGTCAGTGATTTTCTGGTTTTAGAAATGCGCTCATGCCTAATGTGGGTGTCAATACCAACATCTGCTGGAATTTTGCAATTTCTTGAAAATTGAATTTTATGTGATGTCATATTGAACCAATAAAAAATACTTCATTTTAACTTCCTTGGATCATCAAATGGAACTTCTTTAAGTTTAGGTGCAGGTACTTCTCCTAAATTCTTGATGAAATCTTCCATTTTTGTTTGCATCTCTTTGAGTTTTTCTGGTTGAGAAGCAGCAAGGTTGGTAGTTTCATTAGGGTCTTCTTCCAAATTGAATAATAGGTCGCCGTGTTCCTCCAATCTCTGGCGATAAGGATTTTCTAAAACTGCCTTTTTATATTTCCATTTCCCAGCCCGAACGGCCCTGAGCTCTTCATTAAAATAAAAGTAAAAATCTCTTTCAGTGTCATCTTCCCCTTCAAACAACAAGGAGCTTATATCTTGCCCATCTAGTGGGATATCTTTAGGTAATTGTGCACCAGTTATGGCTGCAAAAGTGGGTAGCCAATCTGTCATTATCGCCGGGGTACTTATGTTTTGCCCCGCTTTAATTTCCCCTTTCCACATGGCTAAGGTGGGTACTTTTATGCCCCCTTCAAAGGTAGTGGCTTTATGTCCTCTTAAACCGCCAGTAAGTCCGCCGCCTTTGGCAGTGGGGCCATTGTCACTGCTAAAAACTACCAAGGTATTTTCCGATAAACCGAAGGTTTCTAAGGCTTGTAAGATCTCTCCAACACTTCTGTCTAATTCTTGAACAACATCTCCATATTTACCAAATTTTGAAGTGCCTTGGTATTCTGCAGAAACATATAGTGGTTTATGAGGGAAAGTATGTGGGATATATAAGAAAAAAGGTTTTTCTCGATTTCTGGCGATGAAGTTAAATGCTTCGGTAGTGTACCTTTGTGTAAGCGTTTGTTGATGGGTAGGTTGGTCAATAATTTCTCCATTGCGCATCAAAGGTAAAGGGGGATCCTTTCTTGGTTTCCAAGTCATGTCATTGCTGTAAGGTAGACCAAACCAATAGTCAAAGCCTTGCTCCATGGGCAAGAATTCGGGTAAATGTCCTAAATGCCATTTCCCAATTATGCCTGTTACATAACCATTTTCCTTGAACATTTCTGCCATGGTGTATTCAGCTGTATCTAAGCCTTGCAAGCTGTTGGGAAAAAACACTCGAGTTACTCCAGCACGCACTTGATACCTGCCAGTAAGTAGTCCTGTTCTGGAAGGTGAACAAATAGGAGAGGTACTGTAAAAATTAGTGAATTTGATGCCATTTTTTGCCATGGCATCTAAATAAGGTGTATGGATGCTATCTGCACCATAACAACTTAAATCGCCATAGCCCAAATCGTCTGCGTAAATGAATATTACGTTTGGTTTGCGTTTTACCTCCTTATTTATGTTTGAAGTACAAGTAACAGTTAATAAACTGACCAAGTAGAAGATTAGCAAATAGGGTTTCATATTTTATGGGTTGTTCTTAATAGATGCTACAATTTGTAGCGCCATAATCCTGTAGGCAGGCGTATCGAAATGAACGCCATCTTTGGAATGTGGCAATAAGAGCGAGGCTAGGTTACTATGCAGGTCAACAAAATTTATCTTCTCTCTTTGAGCGATTCTTTGGAAACTTGGAACCAGCTTATCTAGTCTATTCCCTGCACCGCGATATTTTTCTATCAATTGTTCATCTGAACCGTATGGGGGTGGGGCAACTAATAAGATTTTCGGTCTTTGGTGTTTGTAATTAAAGTTTTTAATTGCTCTAATTAACTTTTGCATATTGCTGCTAACTTCTTTTTGTTGCTGATTGAATACCTGTTTGCAATCATTAGTGCCTAACATGACTACTACCCAATCTATGGGCTTTACTTGTTCAGCTTCCTTGAGTTGGCTTTCAATGTTTTTTAAGGCATTGAGTTTTGTGTTTCCTAGATTATCGAAACCAATGGTATTGCCTGAAATTGAAAAATTGGAAATTTTATCTTTTTGTCGCAGTAAATCTAGTTGTGTTACCCAGCCGTTTTTAGCAGCTCCGTTTGAGTCACCAATGGTCACTATGTGTAATGGCTGAATATGCTGAAAGGAGGCGGCGGTCAGCATTTCATGTTTGCCTTCAAAAATGGTTAAATCAACCTTTTCGTTAGTTTTTTGGTAATGGATTTTTCTACCAGCAATATGCTTTTCTTCAGTTTGGTGGAAACTCCTTTGAGCCAATAAAGTGATGATGTCTTTTTCCGAAACTTTGTTTTTTTTATCCAAACCCCAATCGTCTACCAGTTTGTTGTAAAAATGAATGGATTGAGTGATAGGTACAGATCCTTTGTAGCCATCGTGTATCCCTGCAAAAATCTGTAATTTACTATTTTCCCTAAGTGTCTTGGGCAAGTCCATATAAAAAGAAGAACGTTTTCTAGCCGCTGGCACATTTAGTTGATGCGCTTCAGATTGTGTGGCCAACATAATGTGTTGGGCATATTTTAAATTTCTGCTTTCAGTTTCATAGTACCATTTTTCTAAATCACTAATAGGTACCCAAGCCGAAAAAGATTTGATAGGATGCTTGCTGTTCATGTAAGCCAATAAAGTAGCCATGCCTCCACCACTGGCACCAATAACATGTATTTCAGAAGTATTTACATTGGCATTTTGTAAAGCGTATTCGATGGCATCGTCTATATCTTGAATTACCTTTTCACTACCACAAGCATCTGGCGTATTGTTAGCTCCACGAAAGTCTGGATGGATGTAGTTCCAGCCATAAGTTAAGACTTGCCCGATGAGTGGGTCTTTTTGTTGGTAGTTGCCACTCCAAGTATGAAGGCTCACAACTAAAGGTTGGGCTTGGTTTACTTGACTTTTGTAGAAATAGGCTTTTTGTTTTGCACCATCTAATGTAGAAGTAATTTCAACTTCTTTAAAAATGGCCGGCCAAGTTTTCTTTTCAGTATCATCCCAGAAAATGGATTGGGCAAAAAGTGTATTAAAACCACCAAGGAGTAAATAGATAATTAGGTATTTCATTTTCATGCACTAAAAATGAAAAGCAATCATCTTGTATCCAAATCCAAAATGTTCAACTGTTGGTCAAGGGAGTTCAAAATTTGATACTTGCAAATTTGATTTAGGACTTTAATGTTTTATGTGTCTTTGTGATTAATCTACCTAATTATTGATAATAATATCATATGTTTAATGTTAGTTTGATGTTTAATAAAATAATTTGATGAAGAACATAATTATCTTTTTTCTCCTAATACTATCTTTTGACTCAATTGCTCAAAAAATCAACTATACATTTCCAGAAGGTTATGAAAATGAAATTTCGAAGAAGAATTATAAATATTTAGTAAAGGAATCAGTAAAAGCTATCTCTAAAAACTATAAAATAGTTTCGGTTAAAAAAGGAGTGATTGAACTAGAAAAAGGTCAAGATTTTTCTCTTTTGAACTTGCACAATCTCATTGTTCAATGTGCGCAAATCGATTTGGAAAATTGGTCAGAGTTAATCAATTATCATTTTGATAGTATGCATGAATCAATAGAAAAACAAAAACAACTTGATCCCAATAAATTTGAAACTTTAGTTGATTATTTAAGTGTCAGGATATATCCAGAAACTTATGTTACTAAAAATGGAGATATTAATAAGCTAGTTGCAAGGACAGATTTAGAAGGTACATATTCCCTTCTAGTTTTAGATTTACCCTCAACTTTCGCCACAGTCCAAAAAGAAATTTTTGAATTATGGGACAAATCAATTGAAGAAGTTTTTGAAATAGCGCAAAACAATGTGAATAAGCAAGAATTTACTGAAGCTACTGAATTATTTGATATCAACGGGAAAGAAGTGGAAGCACACTTTATAGAAAATGAGAACTATGGAGCTAGTTTAGCACTTGATTTAATGAAAAATGCACCTGAGTTTGTAGGTGAATGGGGTTCTGTTATTGCTTTTCCAAACAAAGGGATAGTTAATATCTGCAAGATTTCAAAAGATAAACCTGTAGATTTTGTGCTTTTTATCCAAAAGTTTAGACCTGCTGTAATCCAGTTCTTCAATCAGCATCCTCAACCTATTTCAACAGATTTTTACTGGTACTATAACAATCAGTTTACTAAAATAAATATTGTGGATAATAATGGAGAGCTAAATGTAATTGCACCATTTGGCTTAACTGAGTTAATGTCTGAGAAAGAATAAAAATATTTATAAAAATTGGAGAAAAGGAATCTTGGTGAAATAAAGTATTACTTTTATTCAATTCAGATTCCGTCGGAATCTCATTATTATAGATAATTTAATAGAAAGTATTAATGAACAACCCCGTTAGGGGTGTAAGATATGCTTATTTACATGAAAAAAATGTCACCTCTACGAGGGTTTACCTAGATAAGAATAAGGTTATTTAAAACAATTTCATTCCTACAGAATGATGGCCTTGCAAAAAGGTGAACACAAAAATGATCATGTAAATAAGAGGAGATTAATACGCAAGTCTATTATGTTTCGAATTGAGTAATATTCGTATATGCCAAAAGGATACATTATTCAATCCAAATCACTAAGGATTAGGGGAAAAGTGTTTGGTAGTTTAAGCCCTGGTACAATTGATATACATGTCGGGTATGGGATTGGGCATCTAGATGGTGGACACCTTTCTAATTTCACAATACATGAAATTCCAACAAGCTGTAGAATGCCGAATACATATGTATGGTTGACTTTTGAAAAACAAAATTTAGTTAAGATTGAAAGAATGACCCTTCTGGAAGTTGAAGAAAATTTAGAAAAATAAAATTATAGTTATTAGAACTGATAATTTCGAGTAAATTCAATGACTAGTAAAATAAAGTTAAAACTATGATTTTAAGAATCTGGCATGGATATACCACAAAAGAGAATGCCGATAGTTATGAAAATTTATTAAAGAATGAAATTTTCCCAGAGATAGCAAGTAAAGGAATTAATGGCTATAAGAAAGTACAACTTCTACGTAGAGAATTAGAGGAAGACGTGGAATTTACCACCATAATGTGGTTCGAAAGATTAGAATCGGTGATAGAATTTGTAGGTGAGAATTATGAAACCGTATATGTGCCTGATAAAGCAAGAAAAATTCTTTCAAGATTTGACATGAAAGCGACTCATTGCGAATTAAGAGAAACAATTAACTATACTTCTTGATAGAAAACACTTCCTTAGTCTAATTTTCTTCAAGCCCATAGTAAGTTTTTGATTTGAATTCTAGCTAGTCGTTGGGCCTCCTAATGATTTTTATATTTATTAAAATAACCCAATCTTAATTCCAAAAAGCATTTTATACCTTACAAATAAATATATCTAGCTAAAGGGCAGAAGTGAATATAAAAAAGTAAAATGTTCCTAGCTTGGTATTTTATATTTTCCTCCTGATTTAATTGTATCCTCTAATAAACATAAATTAATAATGGTTGAGGTAGAGTTGATTATCTAAAATGATTAATTGGATAGTTTTATTACAGATATAAAAGGAAGTTCACTTTTTATTAAAAGCTAATAAAATTGCTCCTATTAAGCCTAGACCAAAACCACAAGCTAAGATACCAGGTTGCGACAGCTCTTTAAATTGTAAAAAAGAACTGATATTCATGGAAATTCCATTGACTAAGAAAAAAAGTGCTCCAAGATATGTCCCTTCAAGTGGTGTATTGAAATTAAAAGGAGAACGGCCAAGTTCTGGAAACTTAGTACTTACCGATTTACCAATGATTTTTTTTAAAAAGAAGAAATAAAATATAAAAGAAATAAGTACAATGATTAGCATGGAAAAAACAATTGTGTTTAGCCAACCGATATTATTCACTGGATTTTCACTTTGATTATTATTTGTATCGAATAATGGGAGTAAGTTCCCTAGTGCAGTTAAGCCTAAAAATATCAATTCGAAAATTTTAATTCTATTCATATATGGTATAGGCCAAATAATTTATTAAAAAAAACAAATTCAAGAATTGTGACATCTTAAACAATATATCAAAAGATTTACTTGATAATTTTACATTCTTAAAAATAAGCTAAATTAAAACTTTCCAGTATAGTTATCATAAGATTTGGCTATCCTCTCATTGAAAAATCCTCAATATTACCTATACCTAACACTTGCATCTTCAAGTAAGAATTAAGATATTGTTATGAAACTTCAATTATAAAATTACAAAAATGAACAAACTTATTTTTTCTATCCTCACCCTTTTAATATTTTCTTGCGCCACAGAAAAAAGAGAAACTAAGCCAGAAGAATCAAAAGTGAATGAAATTGATGAAGCTGCAGAACTTAAAGCCATTGAAACGGTTAGGGCTGAATTTTCCCTTGCTTTAAAAGAAGGCAGATACGAAGATATAGGGAAATGGTCTACGGCAGACATTAAGACGGTAAGACCAGGAGGTGCTGGTTGGAATGAAATGTTTGCGATTGGACAGGAACGTGGTCGTTTCCCCTATGATAGCATCATTATGCAGCCTACAGAAACCTATCTTGTGAATGATAGCATGGCCTACGACATGGGAAATAGTCGAGTTTACTACACTAATAGAGAAGGTGAAAAAGTTGAGTTAAGGAATACTTTTTTGGCGATTCTAAAAAAGGAAAATGGGCAATGGAAGTTGCATAGAGAAGTGGGTTCTTCCATAGTGGATTAATAGATAATTCATACAGCTTATAGTGAAGGTTAATTAAAGCTTCCTTATTATTACGAATGAGCCAGCTTTATACTTAGCGATACAGAAAAATGATACAATGAAATATACAATAATCCTTTTTATTGCATGCCTTCACTTATTCAGTTGTAATAATCAATCTGAAAGTGCTAATGGATCTACTAATACAATTGAATCAGCAGATGATGAAGTAACTGAAGAGGAGATTGAAGAAAACAATCTTAGTGAATCCTACCACGGTTTGCAAGATGGCAGTTATACTATTCCAGATGAAATTAGGACACACTTAAGAACATTCTGCAATTATGATGTAAACACCCAAAAAGGAGATTTTGAATATCAATCTATTGTAAAAGATGCCGATGGAAACTATACCCAAGCCTGCGATTATGATGCTGTGGGTTCTTATTCAATCAATACAGATGAAGGGGTGGATCAATCATTTATAGCTTCCAATGACTATCCTTTTTTAGAACATAGTTATGATGACACTAATATCTATCTTATTGAAGAAATCAATATTTCTGACTTAGGAAGAAAGATAAGTATGACTGTTCGCTATATGCCCTTTGAAAGCAACTCTGGTTATGGGATAGATATGTCAGTTTCTAGTGAAAAGGTTGAATTGACAATAAATGAATCTGGGCAACTGGTTATAACAGATCGGGTGTATACCGAAGCACCTAGATATTTTATAGCAATGAACCAGCTGGATGCCTTGCCCAACCCTGAGTGTGACGAAAACTATCGTTAATTGCCTTAATCACTTTCATTTTTTATTCCAAAATCATCTCCAGCATCTTTACTTTAGCATCCAAAATTTTGGGGTTTTACCCTTTTTATCGGAAAGCTTTGTGTTCCTTAGTCATAAAGTTTATGTAAGCTTATTTCCATAGATATAAATGAACATTGCTTGGCAAGCTAAAAATCAGTAAATTCTATTGTATATGAAGCATCATTTGATTCTAGGTTTTACTACTACAGGTAATGGACTCATTTTTCACCTCTCGAAAACATAATTTATTTTTCACGCTTTCACTCATTGCTGCTTTTTGCTGGTGTTGTAATCCAGAAGATAATTTTAAAAACGAGAAAAAAACTAACTTCCTCCAACCACTAGAAGTTGTCATAAGTAAGGAATGTCATAAAAAAATAGATGTAGTAATTCGTGATTGGGACAGCAAAAAAATATCCATAGAAGAATATTGGCAATTAAATAGTAAAGATATAGTAACAGATTGTATTTGGGTAAAACTATTATTGAATAATCCTACTCCCAATACACAAGTTCGTCACGTTTACTTCCCACGAGCTAATTCAACATTAGAAGCTTACACTTGGCTAGATAATAAATGGCAGAAAGATTTTTTAGGGATTACTGAAAGGAAAGAATTACTTAGTGTGCAAGTACCTGCCAATGATAGCACTATTATTTATACATTTTTTCCAGCTGTAGTGCAAGGTGAAGTACATGCGCTTTGGTTGCAGGAATTAGATGAAAAAGAAAAAAAAGATTATGAAACAAGGGGCATTATAAAGTTTCTGATCATGGGATTGATGATTTTCCCTATTTGCTTTTTTAGCGTAACAACTTTAATTGAGAAAGACAGATTGAATGCAGCCTATGTATTTTTTTTAATTGGAGCTACACTTAATCTCATTACAATACTAGATGGTACCCCTTATTTTGCCATAACCCCAAAGATCGTAAATACCATAGGCTTAGGTATGAGGTTTTTTTTAATAAGTATTGTGCTTACCCTTGGAGGACTAATGAAATATCTACACTATCTTTTTGAAGCAAAACAATATCTGAAGTCTTTAAAAAAAATAGGAGATTATTTAATAATCGGTCTTGCATTAATAGCCCTAGTACCTTTCTTATTTACAAAATTGTTCTTATTTGAAAATTATGACCTATATCTTCCATTTTTCCGGGTAGGCTCACTGATACTGGTACTTTATATTGTTTTTATCTGTGTTGTTGCTGTAAAAAGAAACCTTCCTTTTAATAAGCTAGCTATCATTTCTTTTGCCCCATTTTTAATTACAACCCTCATTTATGCTATCAGCTTTATAGTGCTAGGTAAATACAGTGAAACTGATATAGAAGCACTGATTTTAATTGGGGGGTTTATATTAACCATTTTCCTTTTCGGTTTAATATTGGGTGTTAGAAATAGGAAAGTAAAAACAGCCAATATAGTAGCCAATGAAAGAATAAAGGTGCTTCAAGAATTAGACAATTTCAAAAATAGATTCTATACCAACCTCACTCACGAATTTAGAACACCACTTACAGTAATTCTTGGAATGGTAGATATGATAAAAGGAAATGAAAATGAGAAAAAATCCATAAAGAGAAATGGAAATCGTGTTTTGGATATGGTAAATCAATTACTGGAACTCTCTAGATTAGAGGATAAAAAAACGGAAATACAGCTAATAGATGATGATATATTGAAGTATTTAGGCTATCTCACCGATTCATGTAAATCATTAGCGACTTCAAAAAATATAAAACTTACTTTCCATTCTTCGCTAAATACATTGGTGATGGGTTATGACGCCCATAAATTACAGCGTATACTGATCAATCTATTATCAAACGCAATCAAGTTTACTCCAGAAGAAGGAAGTGTACAAGTAATGGTTGAGAAAACGAATTTCGATGAAAACGAATGGATGAAACTTTCTGTAACAGATACAGGAGTTGGTATTCCCGATGAGGAGAAGGAAAAGATATTCGATCGTTTTTATCAGCTAGATAGCTCAGATACCAGACAAGGAGAAGGTTCGGGCATAGGACTTTCTTTAGTAAAAGAACTTGTAAAACTATTAGAAGGTAAAATTGAGTTGAAAAGCGAATTAGGTGTAGGAAGTAATTTTATTGTTTACTTACCTATCTTGCAAACTGGAAACAAACCATCTATTCGAGAAGATGTAAATATTGAAAATGTACTTGATACTTCCTTAGAAAAACAGCAAAATGACGAACAAAATAATCAAGATAAACCACTGGTACTTGTAATCGAAGACAATACAGATGTTATAGCCTACATTAAGGCCTGCTTGAAAGATGAATATGCAGTACAATTTGCGGTAAACGGAAAAGAAGGAGTGAAAATGGCAGTAGAAATTGTACCCGATATTATCATTAGTGATTTGATGATGCCCGAGATGGACGGATACCAAGTATGCGAAACGCTAAAAAACGATGAACGCACCAGCCATATTCCATTCATTATGTTGACGGCAAAAGCTACCGATGAAGATAAGATAAAGGGTCTTGAACAAGGTGCTGATGCTTATTTGGTTAAACCATTCAACAGAGATGAACTAAAAGCAAGGTTGCGTAACATGATTTTATGGAGCAAAAAACTAAGAGAAAGTTTAACACCTTATTTAAAACAAAATACAGATAACAGAGCGATTCAAAATAGGGAAAGTATTTTCTTATTAAAGTTGAACAAAATTATTGAAAAAGAACTCCATGATCAAGGGTTTGATACCGAGGGACTATGCAAACATGCTGGTGTGAGCAGAACTCAACTGCACAGAAAATTAAAAGCCATTACAGGTACTTCAACAGCCACTTATATTAGGTCTTATAGACTACAAAAAGCCAAAGAACTATTAGAAAAATCTGATCGACAGGTAAGTCAGGTCGCCTTTGAAGTTGGCTATAAAGACCTTTCCCATTTCTCTCGTTCCTTTGCCCAAGAATTTGGAAAATCACCATCTGAATTTAAACCTGATTAAACCAGGAAAAGCTTCATGAATAACATTTTATTGCAAAAAATACCGATTGAAACAAATATTCCAATAATTGGAACAAATAGGCTAACAGTTTCGCTGTAGACTGCCCTATATTGGCATTAATTCTTTCATCCCACATTGATTACTATTTAATAAAAATCCAATTCTGATCAATCCAAAATATAGATGTAATGCTGTATGCAAGGCTATTTGTAATATAGCTTATCTTGGAAATCATTGATGAAAACCAAATTTATAAAGAGCTCATAAACGTATATGTCGACTATTTTATAGTACTTGAATTTTGTACAGGTTCTATATGACTATTTGATAATTTATTAAACTGAAAGAGATGTTCAACTAAATTAAAATTATGTTGCTACTGCTATTAGTCTCTTGTGAAAAAGAATAAAGAAGCATTGAAAGTACCTGATGCAACATATTTCTAGAAAAATTGCAAGTTTTTGCAACATAATTGAAATCATGCAACATCGATTTTTAGCACATTTGAGGTAAGAATTCTTCTCGGCGCGCATAGCAATAAATTTCTCAGACTTTCCAGGAGTGTGTATTCCTTCTGTACCTAGTCATGTTCAACATTTAATAAATTTTACTCTTATGAAAACTTTTGCAATAAGTCATCTACTATATATTATATTTTTTTTAGCCTTTCTCCTTTCTTGTTCAGATAACGATGATATTTCTGAGAATCCTCCTGAACTTGCTGATAATCAACCTTGGCAAGATGCCCTATTAGATTTCGAATTAGCTTCTACCATTCTGGTCGATAGTGAGGAGTCTATTCAAGATGCTATAGATTTGGCAGAGCCAGGAGAACAAATATTTATTACTCCGGGCAATTATGGAGAGAAAATCAAAATTGACAAGGAGTTGACACTTATTGGCCTAGACGGTTATAATGATGAAAAGGTGAGTATGAAAGATGGTGAAAACCTTTTAGATATTGAACTCGATGTTGAGCCAAGTTTAGTTACCATTCATAACATTCTGTACAAGAATGCCCATACTAACCTTAGGCCGTACAGAAAGAGAGGGAGAAATGACAATAGCAGAGGAATTATAGATATATCTCATGAAACATTGAGCGATGGTGTGGCACATTATATTTTTAAAGTGAGATTAGGTGAAGGGAAATATGATGTAGTCCGAATACATCGAGTGGTAAAAGAAAGTAGAAAATACAGACCAGAAAGAAGTTCTGGTGATATATTCATGATACACGGTGCATCTCAAGATTTTGATGATATCTTCTTAACAGCAGGAGCAGTGGGGAATGTTAATGCTCAAACTTCTTCTCCCGTTTACTTGGCCTCGAAAGGTATTGATGTTTGGGGAATAGACCTAGGTTGGACATTGGTGCCTATTGAAGAAACCGATTTTGGTTTTATGGAAGATTGGGGACTTTATAAAGATGTAGATCATACCATGCGTTCATTACGAATAGCCAGATTAATCAGAGGACTCACCAGACAGGGTTTTGGTAAAATGAATCTATTGGGATTTAGCTATGGGGTAAGGGTGGCCTATGCAGCTGCAGGGGAAGAAACAAAATTACGTAGATTCAGAAAATCGATTAAAGGACTTATTCCTGCTGATGGATCTATTAAGCTTGATCCAAATGATGAGAACACTGCAGCAGCAAGAGGTGCAGCATGTGGAATCTTAGCTTTTGTTGAGGCTGAACTAGCTAATGGAAATTTTGTAAACTCTCAAGGTGCAGGTTTTATCTCGGTAAGCCAATTGGCGATCAATGCGCCTAATGAGCCATCCCCAATCCCAGATTTTAATGGATTAACTAACTTTCAGGCAGCACTTGTTGGCGCTGTAAGCCCTAGTCCTACACAAGTACCTGATTGGCACTTTGTAGCAGGTGAGTTCGGAGAGAATGGCATTCCAACAGGTTTAGCCAATACAGATGTAGATAGATGGTTTAACCTAGGTGCATCTTTGGCACCACATATGCCTGCAGCACTTGCTTTAGAAACTTTTGGTACACTATGCGAAACTGGAGATGTCCAATTAGACGATAATTTAGCGGATATTACTATTCCGATTTATTACATAGGTGCAGGAGGAGGAATGGGTACTTTTGGAGAGTATACTTCATCACTTACAGGTAGCCAAGACATTTCTAGTAACATTGTTGACCTAAAACCCGAGGGGCAAAGGATTCTAGATTACGGACATGCAGACATTTGGATGGCTAACAATGCACCAGAGTTGGTATGGGAACCACTTTACCAATGGTTAGTGGGACATGATGGAAGTGGGTTGTGATTCTTTTACGGAGGAGATAAAACAAAATTATTTCCTCCAAAATCTTCTTCAAATCGATTAAAAATTTAAACAATAATAGAATGAAAAAAATATTCACTTTCCACTACTTATTTATATTGCTCATAAGCAACTGTTTTGCCCAAAGTTCTAATACGATTAGTTATCAAGGCCTACTTTACATAAACGGAAGTATACTGCCAGACGGCCAATATCAAGCAGATTTAAATCTTTATCAGAGTGGCAGTAATACACTTTTATGGGCAGAAACACAGTTGATTGATGTTGTTGATGGAATCTTTAATACCCAATTAGGCTTGGAAAGTTCACTTGATGTGACACTTTTTGCTGACAATGAGATTTCATTAGGCGTCTCAATTGAAGGAGAGGAGCTTTCGCCTCGAATTAATTTAACTGCTACTCCTTACAGCTTTATTGCAAAAACTGTAGAGGATGATGCCATTACATCAAGAAAAATTGCAGACAATGAAGTAATAAAGAGTATAAACGGACTTAAAGATGATATCACAATCAATGCTGGTAATAATGTACAAATTACTAATGACAATAACGGCTTGACGATTAGTGCCAACTTAAGTGGTAGTTCAGGGTCATCTATTCCTACAAAAGAATCATTTTTAGATCCTTTAGGTTTCAGTGAAGAGATAATTGTAATCGATCCAAATGAAGCATTTAGTTTGCCAGCAGGGAAGACAATAAAGATTATTCAAAATCCATTGCAACCACTATACTTTCAATTCAATGTACAAGAAGAAAACTTTCCTGTTTCGTCTAATAGTAATATTTCTCCTTCAAATACCTTTCTACAGGTAAAAGAAAATATGGTAATAAGTCAAAACTATATTAAAATTAATGAGAATGGTGAGGAGTTCCCAATATCAATTCCAGGTAAATCAACAATATCTTTTAGTATAAGAAATGGTATAGATGGTAGTCAATTTCAATTATCTGATGGCCCATGTGGTTTAGAAAGAGAAGGACGTAATGACTGTAGTGAAATATATGCATCTGTATATGATGAAAATATTGAACCAACAATAATCGTGTTGCGGTCAATAGAAGGGATATCATCTACATTTAGCGTCCCAAGTGAAAGGAGATGCTTTGTACTTACTGATTATGAAGTTAATGGGGATAATAATACCATTGCTTTCAATGGCAATAATTTAGATTTAAGGACTTTGCCTTTGCCTTTCTTTTTTTCTAGTAATACTGAAATAATGCTGACTGGAAATGATATCAAGCTTATCGGTTATTTAAAATAGAAATAAAATGAAACTATTAATTAGCTTATTATTCATTTTATGCTCAGCTGTTTTACATGCACAAATTATAAAATACAGTGTGAATGGTGGGAGTAGAGACCAAACTTCTCCAAATTATCGATTGAGATCATCAGTAGGTCAGGTTGCAATTGGGATTTCAGGAAATAACACTCAAGTGCGCAATGGGTTTTGGTATGCAAATGTAAGCTGTGAAGCTCCTAACCCTTTATTTGATTTAGCATACAACTGTCAAGAAATTTCATTGATTGATCTTTCGGTAGATATAAGTGAAGGTGCTTCCTATTTATGGGATTTTGGGGATGGTATAACTAGCAATCAAATTGGTGATGTAACTCACGAATATGTTCTCGAAGGAGATTACTTAGTGAGACTTACTATAACACAAAATGGATGTTCAGAGACATTTGAGCAACAGGTAAGAATTTCTGAAGAAATAGATTTATCTCTTTCAATCACACAAGAAATTTCAGCCCCTGGTGCAGCTGATGGTGCCATAGATTTGATGGTAAATGGTGGTACTGCCCCTTTTACTTTTGAATGGAGCAATGGAGCAGATACAGAAGATTTAATGAATTTACCAGCAGGTACTTATCAGGTAACAGTTACAGATGCAAATGGATGTACTACATCAGCAGAAATTACTTTAGAAGCACCGATTGTCACCAACAATTGCTTCGCCTCCGAAGTAGTCAGTTTCTCTCAGGGTCTAAAGAAAAATAGAAAACCTATAGATGCACAAAGGAGCGATCCAGCATTGGCACTGGACAAACCTCAAGAAAATAATACCTTTAACTTCGTCTCACTAGGTTTTGGTGGCAGTATCACTTTAAAACTAGGGGAAGATTTATATGACGATGGTACTTACCGCCCAGATTTTATTTTAGTGGAAACTACTTTTGGCAGGGCAGATGAAATGTGTTTTAGCAATGGAACAAGAAGCTATCCTGAAATGGCATTTGTGGAAGTCTCCCAAGATGGAAGCATTTGGTATAGCTTGCCCAATGCACAGTGTAGAACGTCTTTTATAGATATTAGTCCTGCTATTGAACAAGGAATCGGTTATGTACGGTATGTAAGAATTACAGATGCTTCTAATAAATCGTGGTTTGGACGCAATGCAGATGGGTATGATGTGGATGGCATTATTACATGTAGAGCAGAAGTAGAAACTGCATTTGATAGATTGACCAATGCAAGGGTGGCAAATAATACCACAACTACGCTATTTGATCCAACTTTTTTCAACAGATTACCTGACGAAGAAAATGGATTAGAGCTTACTGTTTTTCCAAACCCAGTTAAAGATAATGATATTACCATTAATTTCTTTAATAGTATAGAAGAAGCGGCCAACCTCGAAATTATCAGTGCCTCAGGTAAAGTAGTTTTAGATCAAAATATAAATACAATATTTGGAGATAATTCATTATTGTTCAATGCTAAATCTCTTCCTAGAGGGTATTACATCGTCAAGCTTACTACGGCATCGGGCAATACAAGTCATCAAAGATTTATCAAGCAATAATTATCATTCCCTCGATCATGCATCGGGGGATAAACTTCACCCATAAACTCTAATCATGTTTAAAATATATACTTCGGATCCCACTGAATGGAAACGTTTAAATATTCACGCTTTTAAAAAAGATTTACACCAGCTACTATATGGTTTGGATAATTTAAGGCGCTCATATTCCTTAAAAGATTGGGAAAGTTTTTGCTACGATGAGGCAATCAAACATTCAATCCATAAAAAATTATTAGAAGATCCATACACAAAAAGGGCTTTTGAAAAGCCTAGAGGTTATGCAGGCGATGCCGTAATGATGGACTATATCTATGGTATTAACTCTCCCTTCAATCAGTTAGAAGAGAGTATCGGTAAAACTGTTTTTGATTTTACCACCCAAGCAGATCCGGCCCAAGCAGTCCGGTTTAGGAGAAACTTTATCGCTGAATCAATCAAGAAAAAAGTGAAAGCAAATGATGAGCCTATCAAGGTTTTGTCACTAGCTTCTGGATATTTGCGAGAGGCGAACTTACTACAAGACGAAGATTTCATTTTTGAAGAATATTTAGCCGTTGACCACGATGAAGAAAGTCTAAATGTGGTAAAAGAAGCTTACGAGGACATGGGGGTTTCTATTCTTAAAGGAAATGTTTTTAAGCTGCTCAAAGAGAATTGGGACCTTGGGGAATATGACTTTATTTACGCTGCAGGCTTGTTTGATTATTTGAACATATTTCAGGCAAAACAACTCATCCAGTGGATGTTTAAGTCGCTAAATCACAAAGGAATTATGCTCGTTCCGAATTTCAGGAAAGAAATCCCCAACTCAATTTATAGGACCTACATGGAGGCATTTATGCATTGGTTTTTAGAATACAGAAGTGATGAAGAAGTGATTGCTTTATTTGAAGATTTAGATGAGGGTGAAATCAAAGATTTTAGCATTTCTACTGACCATACCTGTAATATTTGCTTTGCTCAATTGATCAAACATTGAACTACATATCAAAAATCAGTAAATTATTGAAATATGTAAATAAAATGAACGCGACAAACTTCGATAGTAACAAGTATTTTATAGATCATGTAGACCAAATTATTATTAATAATTTACAAAACAATCAATTTGGAGTAGGCTCTCTTGCCGCAGATTTAGGGATTAGCCAGCATAGTTTAAACGAACGGCTGAAAATGCTTAAAGAGAAAACAGTGGCTCAATATATAAAAGAGGTCAGATTAGAGGAAGCGAGAAAATTATTAGGAAAAGATAGTAATATTTCAGAAGTAGCATACAAAGTAGGCTTTAGCAGTGCTTCTTACTTTAATCAATGTTTTTCAGAAAAATACGGCATTTCTCCAAGTAAGGTCAATAAAAAGAGCAATGAGTTTAAAAAGGTTGAAAGAAAGCGCATAAAAAATCAACTTAAAAAATTGGATAGCTACATTGTACTATTTGTAGCTGCCATTTTTATTGGTGTAGGCCTATTTTTAGTATCATTCGAAAAAGCAGAAAAGTCTATTGCTGTTTTGCCTTTCACAAACTTATCGCATAATAACGATACTGATTATTTAGTGGCTGGGATTCAAGATAACCTGATCAGTACCTTGGGTAAGATTAATGGGTTAAAAGTAATTTCCAAAACCTCTAGTATGAGATTTAAAGAAAGTACACTTGAGAAAGAAGAGATTGCCAATGTACTTGGTGTAAATACGCTTATGCAAGGTTCTGCTTTTATTTGGGAAGACAGCATTACTTTACAAGTAAATCTTTACAGCATTAATGAGGAAGAGAAATTAATATGGCAAGGCAAGTATAAAAGTGGTCTGGTAAATATTTTATCTATTCAAAATGAAGTAATGAAGAAAACAATAGATGAAGTAGCCCTTTCATTGGACAATAAATCTGAAATTGTTTTATCAAACAGTCGCATCAAAGATATAAATACTTATAAGAGTTATTTGAGGGGCATGTACCATGTACAAAGAGATGAACCTCAGGAGTTTAAAAAAGGCATTGCTTATTTGCAAGAGGTTATTGAAACGGGGAATGCAGACCCTTTAATTTATGCAGGCCTTGCATTTAGTTTTACCATGCAGTATCATGGTTCTAATCCGCAGAAAGATTTTTGGGAAGTGGCTGAAGAGGCTGCAACTAAGGCCATTGCTTTAGCACCCGATTTAGCAGAAGCACATGCAGCTTTGGCTTTTATTTATTGCTATTACCACAGAGATTGGACAAAAGCAGAAATAGCATTTCAAAAAGCCATGAAAATCAATCCAAATTTAGCGATCAATCATTTTCATTATGCTTGGTTTCTAGCCATTTTTGGAAAGTTCGATGAAGCAATTAAGCACCATGAAATTGCAAAAGAACTCGATCCTTTCACGCCAATATATTCTGCAGATTTATCTAATTTATACATTTACGCAGGCTTGCAAGATGAAGCTATTCAAGAAGCAAAATATGCTATAAAAAATGAACCTGAGTTTGATTGGAATCAGTGGGCATTAGGAAATGCTTTTGTCAATAAAGGATTATTTGATGAAGCTATTGAGGCGCATCAATCATTGGTATCGATAGATCAAAATTGGAAATGGGCCTTGGCCAATACCTATGCTAGAACAGGAAATAGGAAAAAGGCAAAATCTCTTTTACATGAGTTGGAATCCGATACGCTGTCTACAAGGAATTACTTCGGGCTTGCCATGTGCTATACTTCTTTAAAAGAGTTTGATAAAGCATTCGAATATCTTGAAATGGCAGAAGGTGACATGTGGTTGCCTTGGATAAGGACATGGCCAGAATTCTACCCATTAAGAAATGATCAAAGATTCAATGAACTATTGACTACACTGAAATTGCCATTAGTTGAAGAAGTGCAATGATTGGCGTTTTGACATAAAAGTTTTAAATAAAAAAGCCTTGGTAAAATGAAAACCGATAAATATCAAATACATGAACAATCCCTTCTAAACAAACTGAATGATATCATTAAGGCTAATTTTCATAATGAGCAGTTTGGGGTCGAAGAGCTTTCATCCTCAATAGGAATGAGCCGTTCTAACTTGCATAGAAAGCTTAAGATGTTAAGAGGGCAATCGGTTAGCCAATACATTAGGCAGGTTAGGCTTGAAGAAGCGATGGAATTATTAAATAGGGGGGCAGGGAATGCTTCTGAAGTTGCTTTTCAAGTGGGCTTCAATAGTACCTCTTATTTTAGTACTTGTTTCCAACAACATTATGGTTTTACGCCTAGTGAAGCAGCAAAAAACCATGAAAATATAAGTATACAAATACAGCATAAATCAATAAAAGAAACAACGCATGATGGCAATGCGGTCAGCCAAAATATAGATAAACCTAAATATCAATTTCCCCATATTGCAAATAGGAAAAGTATAGTCCTTAGCCTGATTTTTACTGCGCTGCTGGTTTGTGCTTCAACATTGTATTTTACTACGCGCGCTTATTGGCAAAAACCAAAATCTATTGCAATTCTACCATTAGAGCTTCTATCGCCAGATGAAAGCCAACTTTATCTCACAGAAGGTGTACATGATGCCATGATTGGTTCTATAGGTGAAATCAGTGGCTTTCGGGTAATTTCTAAAACATCAACACGCAAGTATGCTGAATCACCTGAGAAAATTACAAAAATAGCTGAGGAGTTAGGGGTAAATATCATCATAGAAGGATCGCTTAGACCATTGGAAGAAGACAGCTTAAGATTACAACTTAGGTTAATTGAAATTGATGAAGAAGAGAAGCAAATTTGGACCAGGGAATACTATACCTCAATAAATCAGATACTTGAACTTAAAGGAAAAGCTACCAAAGAGATAGCTGCTGCCATTGATGTTTCTTTGAATTCTGATGAGAAAAGACGTATGGCAAAGTCACGGGAAATTGATACTGAAATCTATAAAAACTATTTGAGAGGTATGTATTATTTGCGCAAATCTAACCAAGAAGATTTCGACAAAGGAATGGCATATTTATACAAAGCTATAGAATTAGATCCTGCCGAGCCTTTTGCCTATGCAGGTTTGGCCTATGGTTATGTAAAATTAGGGCATAGCACTTCAAATAGTAATGATGCTTTTTCAAAGGCAAGGGCTGCTGCACTAAAGGCCATTGAATTAGATCCAGATTTATTGGAAGCCCATGCAGCATTGGCGAGTATCCATTTATATTATGAATGGGATTGGAAATCGGCAGAAGAAAAGTTTAAGTATTGCATTGAAAAAAATCCTAGTATGGTTGATGTACATTATGATTATTCTTGGTATCTAATTCTAATAGGCAGAGAAGATGAAGCTCTAAAAGAACATACAATTGTTGCCGAACTAGATCCTTTAAGTCCTTACAATCTGGCATGGACTGCTAGTCTTTATACTTCTAATGGTATGTTAGAGGAATCTGAAAATTATATACAAAGAGCATTAGAGATAGATTCATTGGATGCAATCGCCATGTTACAAAGAGCGCTTCTTTTAGATGCTCAAGGAAAGCATGAAGAAGCTATACAAGCTTCTTTAAAATTAGCGGAACATTTTCCTGGTTGGAAAGGGCAGCTTGGAAGCTTATATGCCAAGTTGGGAGAAGTTGATAAAACCTTTCAAATTATTGAAGAAGTTGAAGCATGGCCACTTTCTTCTTGGCGTTCTTTTGTGTTATCCACTCTTTATGCAAGTGTAGACGATTTTGAAAATGCCATGAAATGGCTGAAATATAAACCACACCATGCATTTATCCCTTGGGCATGTGGAATGCCTCAATATCAAAAATTTGCTGATGAACCTGAATTTCAGCAGTTTATTGCAGACTTAAATTTGCCACCAATTCAAAGCCAGAATCAATGATATACTACCCTCTGGAAATTTAAAAGCTTAAGAAGAAGTTAAATGACGAACTAAATTTAAACTAAAGTTTAAATTTTTTCCGATAAAGTGACTGCTTAGTCATATTTATTACTATATTTGTGACCAATCAGTCATATTTATGCCTAAACAAACATTTTTAAATCTAGAAGCGGGGAAAAAACAGCAAATTACGGAAGCGTTTTTAAGGGAATTTGCCATCAAACCTTTCGATGAGGCTTCAATAACTGTAGTAGTTAAACAATTGGGCATTGCCAAAGGAAGCATCTACCAATACTTTGAAGATAAACTCGAACTTTTCATGTATTTAATGGGTGAATGTGCACTTAAAAAAAAGCAATATGTAGAAGGCATACATCGCAATGACTATCCAGATTTCTGGACCTACTTCAGGAATTTATATGAATATGGCTTTACCTTCGATCATGAAAACCCTTTGCAAAGTCATTTTTTACATAACTTGACACAAAACCTCAATTCACCCTCAATAAGAATGATATATGATCAAATGCTTGATCAAGTTGTATCGAGTTTTAAAGAAATGGTAAAACTTGAAGTAGAGCTGGGTCTATTCAGGAATGATATCAGCATCGACACGATGGGGTTTATGCTCTACAAAATAGGGGTGAGTATACAAGAGCAATTGACATACACTGGTGTAATTAATCCAAAAGAAAGTATAGAAAAAAAGTTGCCAGTTTTCTGGAAAAAGAAACCTGCTTTAATGCAAGTAGTCGATGAATATATTCTATTAGCCAAGCCAGCATTTAACAAAAAATTAAGCGTATGATTCAAGTAGAAGATTTAATATTCCAATACCCTAAAAATGAAACACCCACTTTAAAAGGGTTGAATTTTGAAATAGATAAGGGAGAAGTATTTGGTTTTCTTGGTCCTTCTGGGGCTGGAAAAAGTACTGCACAAAAAGTTTTGTATAAAATATTAGGAGGTTATACAGGAAGCATAAAAATAAATGGGAAACGCTTAGAGGATTGGGACAATTCATACTTTGAAAAAATAGGAGTGGGGTTCGAGCTACCCAATCATTACCTCAAGCTTACAGGGAGGGAGAACCTAGATTTGTTTGCTTCATTCTATGAAAATAAAAAGAACCCTGATTATGCCTCGCTTTTCAAAATGGTAGATTTGGAAGATGCCATTGACAAGCCTGTTGAAACATATTCTAAGGGTATGAAAATGCGGCTAAATTTTATCCGTGCCATTCAGCATGATCCAGAATTACTTTTCTTCGATGAACCTACTGCTGGGCTAGATCCAGTAAATGCCTATAATATCAAAAAGTTGATCCTCGATTTAAAATCAGAAGGGAAAACCATTTTTGTAACAACACATAGTATGGAAACTGCCGATTGGATTTGTGATCGAGTATCCTTCATTGTAGATGGTGAATTGCAGGTAACAGATTCACCTTCGAACCTAAAAAGAGCTTATGGTAAAGAAAGCGTAAAAGTAGAACTTGCCAATGGCAATGCAAACGAGTTCTCCCTTCAAAAACTAGGAGACAACAAGCAATTTCTTGAATTTTTGAAGCAAGATGAAGTAAAAAAAATCCAAACCATGGAGGCTACTTTAGAAGAGGTTTTCATACGTGTAACTGGTAAATCCCTACAAGCATGAAAAATTTTTTATTTCAATTGAAGTGGCAATTTATACTTCTGCAAAAGAATAGTATTATCAGTATTAGTTTAGCCGTAACAGTTATTTATGGAATATTGCTCTTCGCTTTAAAGGATTTGGCTGGCATGGATAATTTGTTGATTGCAATATTACTCAACGATCCAACTGTTATTGGCTATTTTTTTATTGCATTGGCTATTTACACAGAGATTAAACATCAAATTTTACCAGCAATTTTTGTTACTCCAGTTAATTTACATCTCTTTCTAATTACAAGAACTATTGCTATTTCTATTTTAGGAGTGGTGTGCTCCCTAGGGTTGGTCATAAGCATCAAAGGTCTTGATTACAACATTTTATCATTTACGCTAGGCTCATTGGGTATATGTATTATTTCGGCTCAATTAGGTGTATACATGCTCACATTTTCCGATGAGTTTTTAAGATTTTCGTTGATGTCAGCTCCCTTTTTTATGCTATTTGCGGTAGTTCCTCTTTTACAGTATCTGGGTGTAATAGATGTTGGTTTTATCAAATACTTTTTTCCTATTCAAGGCAGCTTAGATATTATCGATTATTCAATAAGTGGTAAAGCCATAAACTTTTGGTATGCTTACTTATCCATCGTTTTCTTGGTTCCGCTTTTCCATTGGATGGCTTTTTTAAGATTTAAAAGAAAAATTGTTCAACGCTAAAATATGTATGATGAAAAGAATTATAAAGTTGGCACTTTCTGATTTTAAATTAATCTTCAGAGATCCTTCATTAAAGTCATTTCTTTTTTTACCAATATTATTATTCATAATAATTATTTGGGCTGTCCCTTACCTCGTAGACAAGTACGACTTTTTGATACCATATCTACCTGTTATGCTCGTGGTAGCTGCAATTGAAAATACCCAAATGTTCAGTTTTATTTCCTCTATGGTTTTAATTGATGAAAAGGAGACAGAAGTAGCCAAGGTGTATGGAATTATTCCACTTTCTAAACCTACTTATTTACTGTCTCGCTTTATTATTCCTTATACTTTTACTGTTTTAATAAATGTAATACTATTTGCTGTTCAACCTTTCTTTACTATAAATCTAGGTATCAATTTACTATTATCTTGTTTGGTGGCAATGGTTGTTCCTGTTTATGCCATGGCTGTGAATTGTATTGTTGAAAACCGCATGCAAGGTATGGTTTACATCAAAGCTTTTAATATTTTAGTACTATTACCTATTGCTGCCTTTTTTGTTCCAGAGAATATCAAACATCTATTTGGTTTTTTACCTACACATTGGCTATTTCAAAGTATAGCCCATGTAACACAAGGTCTTCCAATGTTTTTAATGGCTGGGATAAGTTTGGCCTTTTTTACATTTTTAATGTGGTTTACAGCAAACATTTTTATGAGAAAGCATTTCATATAAAAGAAGAAATCATATTAAAATTAAAAGTTTAAGTAACTGTTCATATAATATTGATTTTTAATTACTTATAATTATAAAATAATCGACTTATATTCTACTGTACAAAACATAGGATAACCGTGGATTGTGGCGCACAATCCACACAGATTTGATGATGGGCTGTGTGCCGCAGACTGTGTACCACAACCCATGGGTGAAAATGTATAGTAGTATGATAGACTTACACTTATTCTTACTAGTTGAGTGCTCATTATATATTTTGTAAGAACTAAAATTCCATTTATATTCAAAAAGTATCAAAAAATGCTTTATGAAAAAGAAGTGGTTAAATAAGATTTTTATTTTAATAGCTTTTATTCTGTTATATGCTTGTGAAGAAGATACTGATATTTTTGAGCCAATAATTACCACAATTGTACCTGAGAGCGATGGACCAGGTATTGTGGTAATGATATCTGGTTCGGGTTTTGGAAACGATATTTCTGCTGTAAACATAAGTTTCAATGGTGTGGCTGCACCAGTAAATTCAGTAAGTGATTCATTAATAATGACAGTGGTGCCTGAAGGCGCCCAAACTGGAAAAATTATCATTCAAATAAATGATGTACTGACTTCAAGTGCGCAAGATTTTGTAGTACTCAAAGGAAAATGGACACCAAAAAGTACCATTCCATCCGATAGGGGATTTGGGGCTGCTGTGGGTTTTACTTACAATGGAAAAGGTATTTTGGGCACAGGTTCAGATAATGGGGCATTCTTAGATGAGTTTTGGGAATATAATCCTACTAATGATGAATGGCAGTCATTAAGCCCGATTTTGAATGGAAAACGTCATTTCTGTTCTAGTTTTGTGATAGGGGACAAAGCTTATGTAGGTCTAGGTAGAAAGGATGGTGAAACGGATGCTACAAGGGAGTTTTTTCGTTATAGTATCATTGAAGATTCCTGGACTGCTCTTAATGATTTTCCCGATGTTTTACCTGATTTTATTGACTACAGAGCAGCATTTAGTTTTGAAGATAAAGCTTATTTAATACTTGAAAACAAAGTTTGGGAGTTTGATCCTGCTTTAGATGATTGGTCAATTTATGCTGATTATCCGGGAATGGGAACATCTGGACTTATTGCAGAAGTAATTGGGGGTGATGCTTACATTGGCCTTGGATTTACTCGTGCAATTGATTGGTGGAAATATGATATTCAAAACGACACCTGGCTTCAATTAGAAGATTTTCCATCTACTATTAGTTGGAACATACAAAGCTTTGTAATCAATGACAAAATATATGTTGTTGGAAAAGAATGCTGGGAATACAATCCGCAATCGGGACAATGGACCCAAAGAACTTCTCATCCCGATGGTCGGAGATTTGCCACTACTTTTACTTTACAAGGTAAGGGTTATCTAGGTGCTGGTAATTCAATCACAAATACTTCTCTACTTTTTAATAATGATTTCTGGGAGTTTGATCCAGAAGAATAGTTTAACCGCCATTTTGGTTTATCAATTCACAACAAAATAATTACATAAAATACCTTTAAAGAGTATTGGGCATGGTTGATTATTGCGAATTAAATCATTTAATTGCAAGCTGAATTTAAAGATAGATTTATGCCCCAATTAACATTCAAGCTTATCATTTTTTTATTGATTTTGGCCGCTTGTACTCCTGAGAAACAGGAAGAAAAAAGACCTAATATCGTTTGGATTACTTCTGAAGATAATTCAAAGCATTACCTCAAACTATTCGATGACAATGGCATAAGTTTACCAAACATAGAAGCACTTGCCAAAGAGGGGATTAAATTCAATCATGCCTTTTCTAATGCTCCCGTTTGTAGTGTTGCTCGATCCACTATCATATCTGGCTGTTATGGTCCAAGAATAGGCACGCAGTACCACCGGAAATTAACTCCGGTACCCATGCCAGATGCCATTAAAATGTTTCCGAGTTATTTGAGAGAGGCTGGCTACCACACAACCAATGATAGAAAAGAGGACTATAATATTATTAAACCTGATGATGTATGGAATGAATCAGCCAAAGGAGCTACTTGGCGAGATAGAAAAGAAGGGCAGCCATTTTTTCACGTATTCAATATTACTGAAACCCATGAATCCCGCTTACATTTTAATGGAGCACAGATGGATACCATCACTACGAAAACAAGTGAAGATGAATTTACCGTGCATCCTTACCATCCAGATAGTAAACTGTTCAGGTACACCAATGCCTATTACCGCGATAAGCTACTCCAGATGGACGGCATGTTAGGCGAAGTAGTGACTAAACTAGAAGAGGATGGTTTACTAGACGATACTTTTATATTTTATTATGCTGATCATGGTGGCGTACTACCAGGAAGCAAAGGCTATATTTATGAAGTAGGTTTGCATGTGCCTTTAGTAGTGCGTATTCCCAAAAACTTTAAGCACTTAGTAAATATGGAAGAAGGAAGCAGTGTCGATGGCTTTGTAAGCTTCATAGATTTAGGAGCAACCGTTCTCAATTTAGCAGGAATACCTATACCTGAGGGAATAGACGGTAAGCCTTTTTTGGGCAAAGATATTACCACAGATGAATTGAATACGCGAGATGAAACTTTCAGTTATGCGGATAGATTCGATGAAAAATATGATTTAGTAAGGGCAGTGAGAAAGGGTAAATATAAGTACATCAGAAATTTTCAACCTTTCAATTACGATGCTTTGATGAACAATTACCGCTACAAACAGATGGCATATAAGGAATGGAAGGCTATGTATAAAGATGGAAAGCTCGACGAAAATCAAGCCCGCTTTTTTGAAAAGAGAACTCCTGAAATGTTATTCAATGTTGAAGAAGACCCTTTCGAGACCAATAACTTGGCATTAGATCCTGAAAATTCTGAAGCGCTGCAAGCAATGCGTAAATTGTTAGATGATAGATTAAAAGGCATGCCCGATTTATCTTTTTATCCAGAGTATTATCTGGTAGAAAATGCGTTTGAAAACCCTGTTACTTTTGGGCAAGCCAATCAGCAACAAATCAGTAAATACATCGATATTTCTAATTTAAGCCTTTCAGATTTTGGATCCGTTAAAAGTGAATTGGATAATTTGCTCTCATCCTCAGATCCATGGGAAAGATACTGGGCATTGATCGTATGCTGTAGTTTCGCGGAAGAAGCCAAAGAATTGAAGGATAGGATAAGGGAGATTTCTCAGCAAGATGCGGTGAATATCAATAAAGTTAGGGCAGCTGCTTTTTTAGGGATGATAGGAGAGAGAGACCCAGCAGAAGTGATGACAAAAGCGCTTTATGCTTCAACAAGTGTAGGCGAAGCTTTACTGATCCTAAATTCAATTACCTTAATGGCCTCCTACCAATATAATTTCGATTTTGAGCTGGATGCCACAAATATTGAAGAAAGCATAAATAAGGACAGGGAAATACAAAACAGACTTACATACCTGGCTAGCATATAAAAGAGAGAGGCTACAATACAAGCTATCATGAAAAATTTGATACTAACTGTTTTTCTATTTCCCTTATTTGGGTGTATTCAGCAAGATGCTAAAGTGGCTCCTCCCAATATTATTTTCATTTTAGCAGATGATATCGGACAAACCCAGTTAGGATGTTATGGAGGTCCTTATCATACTCCTTTTTTAGATGATTTTGCTTCACAAGGAATGCGATTTACCCAAGCTTACTCTTCTGCAGCTATTTGTAGTCCAACGCGGGCTGCGTTAATGACAGGTAAATATCCAGCAAGGTTACATCTAACTGATTTTATAAAAGGAAATTCCTATCCAGATAGTCTTTTGCAACAACCTGATTGGCAAAAGTTTCTACCGCTTGAAGAAATCACCATAGCTGAAGCATTGAAAGAATTGGGGTATGCAACTGGTGCTTTTGGAAAATGGCATTTAAGCCAAGAAAAACGACCTCCTGAAAGTGCTCCATATAATCCTGATAAACAAGGATTTGATGAATATATGGTCACCTATAAACCTATAAAAAAGCAAACGGACCCAGAGGCCGATCCACATAATGTAGATAGCATTACCGATAGGGCCATTCAGTTTCTAGAAAAAAATAGTACAAAGCCTTTTTTCCTTTATGTATCTCATAATGCCATCCATGATCCTGTAATGGAAGCAAAAAGTAGTATAGAAAAATTCGAGAATGATACTGCTTTAGCTGCGTTAAATATCCTGCCGGTACTTGCAGCCATGGTAGAAAGATTAGACAAAGGTGTTGGTAAACTTTTAAGTAAAGTCAATGAATTAGGTCTTGCCGATAATACCGTTGTTATATTCTATGGCGATAATGGGGGAAAAGATGCTTATGCTAATCAATATCCTTTCAGAAAAGGAAAAGGCTGGCTATATGAAGGAGGAATTCGGGTTCCTTTAATAATCCGCTGGCCTCAACGCGTAAAAGCCAATAATTCGAGTGATTTTATGCTCTCAAGTATAGATTTCTTTCCTACTTTATTAGATATAGCAGGGGGAAATCCAAATAAATTTACGAATGATGGCAAAAGTTTCCTTCCTGAACTATTTGGCGAAAATAGACAAATTCAAAATACACAATATTGGCATTACCCACATTACCATTTAGGTTCTGGGATGAAACCTGCTTCTGCCATCAGAAAATGTAAATACAAACTGATTGAATGGCACGAAGCCTTGCTGCTTGGCAAAGAAGACGCATATGAACTATATGATTTAGAACAAGATATTGCTGAGCAAGTCAACCTAAGAAATGAGCTTCCAGAGGTTTTCAATGATTTAAGTAATGATTTAACCAAATGGAAGAAAAGTGTTAATGCTCAAATGCCAACGATTAATGAACCATAAGTTTTTAAGCGAATTATTCTACATTATTTTGAAATTACTAAATCCCTGGAATAGGATCGTTATCACCAATATCTTCCCCTTCCCAGTTAGCCTGTCCGTTTTCGTAGCGTAAAACCCTGAGTCCATTGCCAAAGTGTGGAAGCATATTTTCTTGAGGAAGCCATTGTTTCAGTGAATCAATAACTGCATTGAAATCATTATTAGAGGCTAAGTTTTCCCATTCATTAGGGTCTTTGATCATATCGTAGAGTTCTTCACTGCCATTGGCATAACGAATGTATCGCCACTGATTGGTCCTTACCGCGTGGTTATTATAATTGTTGGTAGTAATAGCAGGGAAATTCCTTTTCACACTTGGGTCTTCTATTTGAGGTTTTAAACTATGCCCTTCGAGACTTGGCATATTATCAAACCCGCAGAGTTCATTTAGGGTAGGATAAATGTCGAGCAATTCAACAGGGTCGTCATAACGAATTCCTTCAGGGATTTGAGGTCCCGCAAAAATGAGAGGAACCCTTGTAGATCTTTCCCAAAGCGTATTTTTCCCACTAATTTGTTTTTCCCCCAAGTGATAACCATGATCAGACCATAAAACAACAATGGTATTATCAGCAAATGCACTATTTTCTAAGGCATCAATTATTCTACCTACTTGTTGATCCACAAAACTAATAGAAGCTAGATAAGAACGAACAAGAGGAATTAATTGTCCGCTTTCTTCTAGCCACTTCAATCTTGGTTCGGGCACATCCCAATGGTTAAACCAACTAAACCTTGGAGTATCTTCTCTGTCATTGGCTAACATTGGAGGTAATTGCAGGTTTTCTTCAGGATACATACTCCACCATTTTTCAGTCACATACAAAGGTACGTGGGGAAGGAAAAAACCCGCACTTAAGAAAAATGGTTGCTTATGCTCTGATTTTAAAATCCCTACTGTCCAATCAGCAATTTTATAATCGGTCTTGTCTGCATCATTATGCGGGAAAAACCCCCAATCCATCAATTTATGGTTTCCGCCGGGTGTGTTGCCAGCCAATTTTTCATCTGGCCATTGCGTTATTTTTGCTCCAGGTCCTAGGCTATCAAATTCATTATCGGTAGCCTGCCTTCCATTGCCACCATGAAATATCTTTCCTGCGCTAAAGGTTTTATAGCCATTTTTGTTAAAAGTTTGTGGCAAGGTTACTAAGTCTTTTAAAGAATCTACGTGACGGATCCAGGGAGATAGGCCATAGACGCCAGTTGTAGAAGGCCTTAAACCAGTTAAGAGACTAGTCCTCGAAGGATTACAAATGGGAGACTGTACATGCGCATTTATAAAAAGCATACCTCGTGAAGCTAGTCGGTCAATATTGGGTGTTTTTACCTGCGGATGCCCTTCTAAACAATTAACCCAATCATTCAAATCATCAATTGCGATGAAGAGTACATTTGGAACTTGAGAAGTTTCTGTTTCATCGACATGCTCTTTTTGACATCCAAATAGCAATGCAAAAAATGCTAGAATGATAAGTTTTATTTTTATTGTTAAGGTGAAGTCCACAATCATTTGGGTAGGATTAAATTTTTATAGAATTATATACCAAGTTAATTTTCCATTAAGAACTTTTAAACTTAAGTATCTCATTTTACAAATGTGTACTGCACTGTAATAACAAAATTATGATTCACTAAAAAAGGAAATTAAAATTTCATTCAACTATCTTAAAACTTGATAAATCTTTGTTAGATAATAGCCAATCTATCAAGCATTTTTACTAAAAAACCATATTTTCTTACTGTCCAATTTCGGATGATTATTGTTCGCTGGCGACCAACTAGAAATTTTTAACGAGTGCCAAAACCCTTCTCAGAAACGCTCAGAGGCTATTTTTGTCTTGGCAAATGATTTGTTATACAGAAATAGATGTAATAATGATTTTTTCATTGGATTTAATTTTTTGCTAAATGAGAAGAAGTGACCTAGGAGAATTTGAAGAGATAGTTCTGTTAACTGTAGCAGTGTTAACACCTAAGGCATATAGTGTGGTTATAGCAGAAGAACTAGAACAACAAACAAGAAAGACAGTAACCACAGGTGCAGTTCATGCAGCGCTACAAAGGTTGGAAAAGAAAGGATTGGTTTCTTCAGAAATGGGGGAGGCAACTCCTGAAAGAGGAGGTAGAAGAAAGCGCTTATTTACGGTAACTGTAGCAGGCAGTAGTATACTGCACCAAGTGAAAGAAGTTAGGGATAATCTTTGGAGCCGGATTAAACCATGGTCTTTGCCGCAAATAAATATTACATAAGTATGGGTAAACACAGGTCTAAATCTCCACCAAGTTTGCCCGATAAGATACTATCTAGGCTTTGTGCACCACACTTGCTCGAAGAAGTGTTGGGAGACCTTCATGAAAGGTATGCTTTAAATGTACGAAAGATAGGTGAACAAAAAGCCAAGAAAAGATACTGGAGAGAAGCGATTGCTTATTTAAGGCCATCAATTTTAAAACGTGAACCTTCCCCTTATTCAAAACCAAATTTTACTGAAATGCTTAAAAATTATTTTGTAGTTACCTTAAGAAACTTGTGGAAACAAAAATTGTATGGTTTTATCAATATAGGAGGATTAGCCGTGGGACTAGCTTGCTTTATTTTGATATTGCATTTTGTACAACACGAGCTTTCTTATGACCATTTTCATGAAAAAGGGACACAAATCTTTAGAGCAGTTCAGCATCGACCGACTTCCAATGGAATCAATTATTGGTCAGCCACTTCTCCTGCGTTAGCCCATACATTGGTAGAAGAATTTCCAGAAGTGATGCAAGCTACTACTGTGGGAGAGACATATAACCCATTACTCAGTTGGGAAGACAAGCATTTTCAGGAAAAAGGGATTTTAGCAGATGAAAACTTCTTAGATATTTTTTCTTTCCCACTGCTTCAGGGTAATCCAAAAACTGCACTGAAAGATAAAAATAGTATCGTAATCACAGCCTCTTTGGCTAAAAAAATATTTGGAGATGTAGACCCAATGGGCAAACTACTTGTCTATCAAAATAATGAGTCTTTTACTGTAACTGGAATTGCGGCAGATGTTACAGAACTTTCCCATATTCAATTCGAATATATCCTTCCTGCAAGCTCGCATATATGGTATAGAGAAGGAGTAAATAGACAACCTTGGTATAACAACGGCTGGTATACATACACTTTATTGCTTGAGGGAGCAGACGTGGCACTGTTAGAAAGTAAGATGCGTACTTATATCGATGAAAAACTATCCGACTGGCGACCTGAAGATAGAATGCAATTCTTTTTCCAACCATTGGCCAATATACATCTTCGCTCACAAAAATACATGAGTTTTGACTTTGAGGTAAAGGGGGATATTAAGTACGTCTATTTATTCTCTGCAATTGGTTTTGTCATATTGTTGTTGGCCTGTGTCAATTATACAAATCTTGCCATTGTAAAATCGATTAAACGTGCAAGGGAAGTAGGAATGCGAAAAGCTGTGGGTGCTACCCAATGGCAATTGGTGATTCAATTTTTAAGTGAATCGATTTTTATGGTTTTTTTAGCTTCCTTACTCGCATTAGGAATTGCTGATATTGCGATGCCTTACTTTGGAGAATTGCTAGAACGCACATTAGTTATTGACTACCTAGGTAATACACTTTTGCTTCCTACTTTAGTTGGGCTAGTATTATTAGTAGGAATAATCTCAGGAAGTTATCCAGCTTTTTTTATGGTATCCCAAAGACCTATACAAGCACTTTCAGGGGAAAAATCAGGTCGATCAAATCGATTTATTGTACAGCGCTTTTTAATAGTGTTGCAATACACCGTGTCTATAGTATTGGTAATAGGAAGCATAGTAGTGCATAGGCAAATGCAATTTATGCAAAACAGAGAACTAGGGTATGATAGAGAACAAATTTTAACAGTGCGCGCAAATGATCGTGAAATAAGTCGTAATTACAATGCCATCTATAACAAGTGGTTGAGTGATCCTAAGGTGACTAAAGTAAGTTATTCTAAGCACTTGCCTACTGGTGTAGGGAATACCCAATCGATGTTTAATTGGGAAGGCAGCAGCGATGGAGAATTATTATCTACCAGTACTACAAGTATAGATTATGACTTTCTCGAATTATACGGTATTGAAATAGTAGCAGGAAGGGGTTTCTCACGCTCTTTTGCCGCAGATACACTGGGTGCTCCTATTGCAGTTGTAAATGAAGCTACTGTGAAAGCCCTAGGTTGGAAACCAGAGGACGCAATAGGCCAAAGCTTTGGCTATTCAGATGGGCAAGGAAGTAGGACGATAATTGGTGTGATGAAAGATTTCCATTTTAATTCTATACACGATGCGCTTGGACCACTTGTTTTAACTTTAGATAAAAACCCAACAGGATATATATCAGCAAAAATACGAACCGAAAATCTGCCACAAACCATTGCACTTTTTGAAGGTACCATAAAAGAATATTCTCCTTATCCGTTCGCTTACCAGTTTATAGACGACAATTTTAATGAGCTTTATAAGAGTGAAATCCGCTTGGGAGAGATGTTTGGTTATTTTACTTTTCTAGCCTTTTTAATTGCTTCACTAGGTTTGTTTGGATTAGCTGCTTTCACCTCAGAGCAACGCACCAAAGAAGTGGGCATTCGCAAGGTATTGGGAGCATCTTCAAGTACGATCATTCAGCTTTTATCGCAAGATTTTTTAAAACTGGTATTTATATCATTCGTTATTGCTTCTCCCATTGCATGGTTTTCCATGACCAATTGGCTACAAAACTTTGTCTATCGAATCGATTTGACTTGGTGGATTTTTGCTTTGGCAGGTGCAACGGCCATAATGGTTGCCTTATTTACAGTCAGCTTTCAAGCCATTAAAGCCGCTACCATGAATCCAGTTAAATCGCTAAGATCAGAATAGTATTTTTTAAAATTCATTATATGTCTCCTAAACAACCACCAAGATTACCTGATAAAATACTATCATGGTTTTGTGCACCTCACTTGCTAGAAGAGGTGCTAGGAGACCTACATGAAAGATATGTATTAAATGTTCAAAAGATAGGTGAGCGAAAAGCCAGAAAAAGATACTGGCGTGAATCACTTTCCTATTTAAGACCATCAATTTTAAAACGCCAACCAACTCCTTACTCTAAACCTATACTTTCCGATATGATACGTAATTATATTAAAGTTGCCTTCCGAAACATTGCCCGTAATAAGGCTTTTTCTTCCATCAATATTTTTGGCCTTGCTTTAGGCATGACCTGCTCACTATTTATTTTTCTTTGGATACAAGATGAGAAAAGTATAGATAATATTCACGTAAATAATGATCAATTGTATCGTGTGTATTCTCGAAACTTTGGGAACGAAAACTTAGAAGTCAATTATAAAACTTCAGCGCTTTTGCCTGCGGAGTTGAAAGAGGTAATTCCTGAAATAACGTATGCCTCTGGTTTTGCTAAAGAGCTAAGGCTATCCAGACCAGGTGATATTCAAGAAACCTTTCAGGTGGGTGATAAAGTTTACAAATTAAGGGGGAGCCGTGCTGGTGCAGATTTTTTTAAAATGTTCAGCTATCCATTGTTATTAGGTACTGCAGAAACAGCGTTGAGTGAATTGAAAGGAATTGCTATTTCTAGAAAAATGGCAAACCTATTTTTTGAAAGTCCTGAAGTTGCATTTGGTAAAACAATTACTTTTAGAAATGAAAGCACTAGTAGCGAACTGATAGTTACAGCTGTTTTTGAAGATTTACCCCACACTTCATCTGATCAATTCGATTATTTGACTAACTGGGATGATTGGGTGCAAAATGATGAGTTTAAAAACAGTTGGGGGCATTTTGGCACACATACTTATTTGCAATTGCAAGCAGGAGCAAACCCAGCAGCAGTTGAAGAAAAATTGACAAATTTCTTAGAGAATTACCTAGATTTTCCGGAAGATAGGAATTTTTATGTAGAGCTAGGACTTCAAAAGTTCAGTGCAAAATATCTGAATGGTAGTTTTGAAAATGGCAGACCTAGTGGTGGAAGAATTGAATATATACAGTTATTAGGGGCGGTAGCTATTTTCATCTTGTTCATTGCGTGTATCAATTTTATGAACCTAACCACAGCTAGTTCAATAAAACGTGCTAAGGAAGTAGGTATGCGTAAGGCGACAGGAGCTACCCGTTGGAATTTGATTGGTCAGTTCATGGGTGAAACCATTGTATTAGTACTATTGGCTATAATTGTTTCAATCGGAATTACCACGCTGTTGCTACCTTGGTTCAATGAGTTAACGCAAAAGCAGATCGTATTATCCATCACTGATACTAGCTTATTAGGTAGCTTAATAGTTTTATTGGCCGGAGTAAGTTTGATTGCGGGCAGCTATCCTGCTTTTTACTTATCGGCATTCCAGCCTGCTAAAGTACTTAAAGGAAGTATGCGCTCTGGAAGAAAGGCCAATGGTTTGCGAAAGGGTTTGGTTGTTTTTCAGTTTATTCTTTCCATTTTATTAATTACTGCAACAATTGTCGTGACCAAACAAATGAGTTTTATACAAAACAAAAATTTAGGTTATGACCGAGAAAATATACTTTATATTCTTTTAGAAGGAGAATTAGTAAATAACTATGCTACTTACAAGCAGGAAGTATCTCGTTTACCCGGAATAAAACTGGTAGACAGAAGTTCTCAAACACCTCACAGAATGGGATTTAGTGGCCCTTTTGTTACTTGGGAAGGCATGGATGAAGCAAATCCTATCAACTTTGTACCTAGTTCTGTAGGATATGACTATGCAAAACTCATGGGTATGGAGATTGTAGAAGGAAGGGATTTCTCTCTGTCATTTCCTGCCGATACCAATAATTTTTTGATCAACGAAACTGCTGTAAAGCAAATGAAATTGCAAGATCCTATAGGCAGTACCATTTCTATCTTTGGAAAAACTGGAACAGTAGTAGGTATTACGAAGGACTTTCATACACAGTCGTTACACGAGACAATTAAGCCTGTGGTATTAGATATAAAAGAAAACTTAAATTTTGGCACCTTACTAGTACGAACCGAAGCAGGTAAAACAAAAGAAGCTATAAACAACTTAGAAAAAGTGCATCAGGCCTTAAATCCTGGTTATGCGTTTTCCTATTCTTTTTTAGATGATGAATATGGCAGACTTTATAACAGTGAGCAAGTAATCAGTAAGTTAACTTCGTCTTTTGGTATTCTTGCTATTTTTATTTCTTGTTTAGGACTCTTTGGTTTAGCCATGCTTTCTGCAGAGCAACGTCATAAAGAAATAGGCATTCGTAAAGTATTGGGAGCTTCTATTGGTTCTATTATTACCCTGTTTTCAAAAGATTTTTTAAAGCTTGTTTTGCTCTCTTTTGTTGTTGCAGCGCCTATTGGCTGGCTTGCAATGAATGCATGGTTACAGGGCTTTGCCTATCGGATTGACTTAGCTTGGTGGATTTTTGCTTTTGCTGGTTTCTTGGCCATAGGTATTGCCTTGTTTACGATTAGTTTTCAGGCAATTAAAGCTGGCTTAGCCAACCCTATTAAATCTTTACGTTCCGAATAGTATCATGTAAATAGTTATATATGTCTTCTCAATCACCTAAAAGTCAAAAAACGCCACCGAGTTGGCCAGATAAAATTTTAAAGAGACTTTGTGCGCCACATCTACTAGAAGAAGTGCTAGGTGATCTACATGAAAGATATGCATTAAATGTACAAAAGATGGGTGAGGAAAAAGCCAGAAAAAGATACTGGCGAGAAACGTTTGCCTACTTACGACCATCTATCTTAAAACGCCAAAATATTCCTTATTCAAAACCTGTTTTAACCGATATGCTTAGAAATTATTTTAAAGTTGCCTTCCGTAACATTGTACGCAATAAAGCCTTTTCTACTATTAATATTTTTGGTCTTGCTTTAGGTATGACCTGCTTTTTGTTCATCTTTCTTTGGATAAAAGATGAAAAAAGTATAGATAATTTTCATCAAAATAAACACTTATATAATGTTTACCAAACCATTATTTCGGGTGAACAGACCAATGGGAGTTATTCTACACCTATTAGTGTTAATGATAACAGAAGATATATTCCACTAGCAGATATACAGGAAGCCATTCCAGAAATAGAAAGCATTAACTTTTATGCAACTGGTTATGAATTGCCTTGGGGATATCCTGAAACATTTCAAGTAGGAGAGAAAATTCACAAGCTTGAAGGTTCTCGTGCAGGAAAGGATTTCTTCAAAATGTTTGACTATGAAGTAATTGTTGGGGATGCGGCTACAGCTTTAACTGATAAAAGTAGTATTGCTATTTCTAGAAAAATGGCGAACATGTTTTTCGAAAATCCTGAATCAGCTATAGGAAAAAGTATTCGTTATGAAAATCGTTTAGATTTTTCCATTACAGCAGTTTTTGAAGATGTACCTGTTCAAAGCTCGTTAAAGTTTGATTTCCTTATTAATTGGGAAATGCACATGACTAATTTAAATTGGGCCTCACCCATAGTACTTACTACTCTACAATTATCAGAGACTGCCAATGTTCAACAAGTTGAAGAAAATATCAATCGCTTTTCGCAAGCACATTTAGATGAGAATGAACCCACAAAAATCGAATTAGGACTACAACCTTTTAATGACAGATATTTAATTTCAAACTTTGAAAATGGGAAACCTAGGGGAGGAAGAATCGAATATGTCAATATCTTTACAGGCGTAGCGTTTTTCATACTCATTATTGCCTGTATCAATTTCATGAACCTTTCTACAGCGCGTTCTGTAAAAAGGGCTAAAGAAGTAGGAGTACGAAAAGTAATTGGTTCTACCCGCAATTATCTTGTCGGGCAGTTTTTGGGGGAATCTATATTATTATCTTGTATTGCTTTATTTCTTTCTCTTTTATTAGTACAAATATTCTTACCGAGTTTCAATCAATTCACAGGGAAACAAATTGAACTACCATTTTCTTCACCGATTTATTGGGCAGTACTAGTAGGATTGGTACTTATTACTGGTTTCTTTGCAGGGAGTTATCCGGCTTTATATTTGGCCTCACTTAAGCCAGTACAAGTTTTAAAAGGAAGTGTACGCTTCACTAATGTTGCTAAATGGTTTCGCAAAGGTTTGGCTGTATTTCAATTCAGTTTGTCTATTTTACTTTTAATCGCAACACTGGTAGTGACCCGCCAAACAGATTATGTACAAAATTCGCATTTAGGTTACGACAGAGAAAATTTGATTTATGTACAAATTGAAGGAGAACTAACAAAGCAGGAAAAGTACAATGTTTTTAAGCATGAGGCCACCAATTTGCCAGCCGTAGCCATGGTGGATCGAAGTAGTGAAGCACCACATGCTATGGGTTTTGTTGTTGATGAAAACGATGGTTTTGCCAATACAGAAAGCGGTGAAGATGCAATTAACTGGGAAGGAAAACAGGAAGGGGCTTCAGTGGGTTTTAAACCCATGTCTGTAGGTTTTGACTTTACTAAAATTATGAATCTAGATATTGTTGAAGGTCGTAGTTTTTCGAGAGAGGTCGCTACTGATTCTGCAGATGCCTTTTTAGTAAATGAAGAAGCTGTTAAACAAATAGGTATGGAGGATCCTATTGGTAAATGGGTTTCTGCTTGGAATAAAAAAGGGCGTATAATAGGTATTCTAAAAGATTACCATACACATTCTCTACATGAACCCATTAAACCGTTAATTGTAGATGTAAAAGAGTACGAATATTTTGGTGTTATCATTATACGTACTGAACCTGGCAAGACCAAAGAAGCATTGGCAGGTTTAGAAAAAGTTTATAAGGACATTAATCCTAACTATCCTTTCAACTATAAATTTTTAGATCAAGAATATGCGAAACTCTACAAGAGTGAGCAGGTAATTTCAAAGTTGTCGAATGTATTCGCTGGTTTAGCCATTGCTGTTTCTTGTTTAGGCTTACTTGGGTTAGCCATGTTCTCAGCTGAACAACGAATAAAAGAAATCGGTATCCGGAAGGTATTAGGTGCTACAGTAAGCAGCATTGTCACTTTGTTTTCAAAAGATTTTATCCAGCTTGTTGGTTTGTCTTTTATAGTGGCAGCCCCCATAAGTTGGTTTCTAATGAATAATTGGTTGCAAGGCTTTGCCTATCGAATTGATTTAGCTTGGTGGATATTCGCCTTATCTGGCATGTCCGCCTTAGGAATTGCATTATTAACTGTGAGTTTCCAAGCTATAAAAGCAGCTGTTGCAAATCCCATAAAATCATTGCGGTCAGAATAGATTATCTCAGTTTAAAACATTTGATGAAAATAATAAAACTATAATGGAACTAATGATTTGAATAGGGTTTTAAACCTTGGTAGTTGAATTATAAAATAGAAAAACTAAAAAATGAACAGACGTGATTTTACACAAAAGTCATTGGTTGCTTCAGGGGCAATAATATTAGGTTCAATAAATTCGACAACAGCTTTTACAGAAATTATAACTAAACAGAACTTTGATTTTATGTCTCAATCTCACCCTAATCTAGCATTAATAAATGACTTTTTTACAGCTTATGCTGCCAACAATTTAGATGGGATAAAAAAAGTATTAGCAGAAGATATTAAATGGCACATACCAGGAGAACATCCATTAAGTGGTACAAAAAACGGGATAAATGAAGTATTGGAGTTTTTCAAAAAATTGAACAAAGGTCAATTTAAAGCTGAACCTATTGTAATGGGAGTAAATGATAATTATGTGATTGATTGCCATAGGAATTGGAGTAACCTAGAAAATGCTGAAAATCTAAATGCGATGTCATGTCTATTATGGAAAATTGACAATAAAAAAATTGTTGAAGTACATAACTTCCCTGAAAACCAGAAAGATGTAGATATATTCTTTAAAAAACTTTATGGATAAGATATGGATGTAAAGCTAATTTACAATCCTAAAATTTTATTTTGTATTTTCATTTGCTGAACATGTTTAGCAACTAAAAAATATTAGCGAACATGAAAAATACATTTCTAGTTTTAACCATAGCTTATTTATTATTTTCTTGCAATGGTTCAGAAAAAGATTTTGTACTAGAAATTATAGATAAACCCACAGAGAATAACAAGACCATTATACTTGATCCTGACTTTACTGGTCTGAAAGCATTGCCCGAAGATACCGGAGGTGAGCATAAAGCGTATCCGACTAGAGGATACTACATTTACATACCTGGAGCTTATGAAGATAATGAATTGGAGTATCCTTTGATTTTATTTTTACATGGTGCAGGGCAGAAGGGCAATAGTATGTCAGCTCCTGAGAAACTTGAGTCTGTTTTAAGTCATGGCCCACCCAGATTAATAGAAGCAAAAAGTTGGAAACCAACTTACCCATGTATTGTAGTCTCTCCCCAAACAAATGGCGATTGGTCACCAGAAAATGTGCATAGAATTATCGAATATCTCATTGAAAATTATAGGATCAATACAAAGAGAATATATTTAACAGGTCTGAGTATGGGAGGTAGGGGGTGTTGGTTTTATGAAGGTGAATTTGGAGAAGATAGTTATGCTGCTGCAATAGTTCCTATTTGTGGTAGAGGAGATTTATCAACTTTTAAAAATTTAGCGCGTACACCTATCTGGGCTTTTCACGGCGAAGATGATACTGTGGTAAGAGCATTTGCCAATGGCGGTTCTTTCCAAATGGTTAATATGGTCAATGCCAATGACCCCTTGTTTACAGCAAAATTGACCATGTACCCAGGAGTAGGCCATGATTCGTGGCGAAAAACCTATGACAATTCAGGCATGGGTACAGAAAATCCAAATTATGACTCATTTGATATGACAATTTACGATTGGATGTTTCAATTTCGAAAAGAATGAATTGTTCATTTAAAATGAAGCATTTAATCATTACCCTACATATTTGATATAGAAAGTAGTATTGGCTAAAGGAAACAAACTATATTGCGCCCTAAAAAAGAATAATGAAAAATATTAAATTAGTAATAGGTTGGCTTATGGGTGTCATTTTAATTCTTGGCGCTGTTGGGCATGTTACTTCTCCAGAGGTTTCTTCTGGTTTTATCCCAGACTTTTTACCTAAGCAGTTAGTACACATTGCTGCTACTATTGTAGAAGCTGCCTTAGGTATAGGTGTATTTATCAAACCATATAGAAAAAGAGCACTACAAGGCATATGTATACTCATGATCCTCTTCTTACCTCTTCATGTCATCGACTTATTTCGAGAGGCCCCAATAATTGGTTCTCAAACAGCAGCTATTATTAGGGTATTGGTTCAATTCTTATTCATCTTTTTAGCTTGGTTTTCTAGCAAAGACTAATAGAATAAAATGATTAGTAGGGTCTATAAATTGACATAAGGCACAAAAAAACACAAGCGATAAAACTTGTGTTTTTTTAGCTTAATGTAAAAGTATTTGCTTAAGATTCAATTACTTCGTTTTGAGGTTCACTTTTCTTAAAAGCTTTATAATCTTCTTCATTTACTCTATAAGCCACCTTGAATACCGAACTGGGCCTTTTTTCATTGTTCTTATATTGAGGATGATAAGTAGCATGTAGCAAAACGGTTTCGCCTGATCTGTCTATCCTTTTTACAATGGCACTGAACTGCTCCCCATTCTTTAGACCTTCCCAAAGTGCTCTATAGTCTTCGGAATTGCGATATTCCTTTTCACAGAACATCCTATGGTGCCTCCCTTTGATCTCATCCATTTGATAACCGAATACTGACAGGAACTTTGGGTTTGCATCCTTGATCTTACCGTCCAATGTGAATTCAACAGTGGCTACCGTATTGTTGATTGCTTGTAGTTTCCCTGTCAGATAAGCTTCCTGCGAGGCCAGTCTTTCTTGGGTGACCATCAATTCTTCATTGTTCTGTCTCATTTCTTCTTCAGCAGCTTGTATCTCTTCTGCTTGCTCCCTAGAAATATTAAGTAGTTTTTTGGTCTCTTCATTTGTTTTCACACTCATTACCGTAGAGGCCACGGTCCTGCTAATCTCTTCAAGGAACTTGATATGGGAGTCTTCAAAAATAGTGAAAGAGGCTATTTCCAAAACGCCAACAGCTTCTTCATTGGCAAGTAATGGTATCAAAATAAGGTTCTTTGGAGAAGCATCACCCAGACCAGAATTGATATGGAGATAATCTTCAGGTATATCTTTTAAATAGATCGGTGCTTTCTCATAGATACACCTACCGATCAATCCTTCTTTAATGTCGAGACGTTTTTCTTGATATCTTTTCCTTTCATAGGCCAAACAGGCTTTCAGTTCTACATAGCGGTCTTCTTCTGTACCATTTTCTATTAAGTAGATAGCACCTTGGTTGCCATTGAGATAATTCACGATAAAAGATACGATATTGAAGTACCAGTCTTCCAAGTCTTCGAACTCTTCCCTTAATATTTGCCCCATTTGATTATGCCCGTTATTTACCCACTTCCTTTTATCTTCTTCAATCGCCACTATGTTGAGCTTATCCCGCATCCTTATCAAAGAATTGCCCAGTAGATCGTTTTCACTGGCTGGCATGAATTCAATGTCAAAATTCCCTTCCCCCACATGCTGTGCAAACTCGCTGGCCTGTTTTAAGTTGGTGGACAATTTATTCCCTGAACCGATAACAGCATTCAACTCATCATTCAAAGGCTTTTCAAGAGGAGGGATAATGCCCAATGATAGTCGGTCCAAAAGTCCCGTACTTTTATCGATAGAAGTCTTCAACCTTTTGATCACGAAAAAAGCAATTGAAACAGAAAGTAAGAAAGTACATATCGAAATAATGATCCCTAAAAGATTGGTATCCTCGATACCTGCGGTCACTTGATTGATCTCAGCTTCTAAAAAATCGTTATTTGTAGTTGCCAAGGGTTGTAGTAGCCCACGTAAATCTTTACGGATAGGAGAGGCCTTTGACCTGATATTTTCATCTAATGTCCTGCGTTTTTGCCTTAAGGCATTTACTTCTTCGAGCAATAAAAATGAACTGGCACTATCTACTTCTAATTGTGCGGTCCTGTCTACCATCAGGTGCTGGAGCACATAGTTATCGATATCATTTTGTAAAACCCTGTATTCTTGCACCAAAGTCTTGATGCTGTCGACCCTAAGTTTGTTCTTTTCCGAAGAAAGGCCATCCCTTTGGGCAACTAGAAGGGCCAGGTCAGGTAATATTTGGTTTTCCCAAACAAGATTACGTTCTTTTCTAAAAGCTTCATCTTTGGTAAGGATAAATGCTCTTTGCGAAGCAGATACCCTGTTCAATCCACTCAAAATAGAATTTGCCGATAAGGTCACTGGCAATCTGAAACTGACCAACTTCTCACTGATCTGCTGGGTCTGCCTGTTTTGTATGATCACGACAGCAGTGAAACCGATCAACATCAATAAAAAAACCGATGTCATAGCGATAATACGCCCTTTTATTGTGCCTAAAGCACTTGTAATGTAATTTCCTTTTTTGCGATTTACTATCTCTTGCTCTTTCATTCTTTAGTTAATTAGCGTTGGTCTTTGAATTTCTAATCATTATAAAAATTCGTATTTTACTTTGTGTATTACTTTGAAAGAATGTACTTAGGGAAAGGACATTGCTAAGTAGAAGTACTTAATACAATTTAATACTAATAATGGAATAAAAAGTATACAAAATAAATAAACTTAAATGGGAAAAGTGCTAAAAAAGGGTGTTTTTAGCCAAATAAAGCTATTATAAATTTCGTGCCAAAAAATGTATACTTTTAAGAATCTTACACTGTTTTGAGCATAATTTACTATTATTTTGTATGAAAATAAATACCAAGTACAACACCTAGTATTGGTAAATTATGAATGTAATAAATACAATTTAAGATTATAAAACTGTAAAATAGATCAAGGCTTTAAAAGCTTTAAATTGTAATCATCCAAGGATATTACTTCGATTTTATAAATTATAATAATTTCTCATTTACAGATGCAGCAATATATCAGGAGCATACGTAATCCCTTATATTTTTAAATTAAAAACTAACAATTTAACATGTTACAATTTTTTTCAGTAGTAAAAGAAAAAATGGCTATGCTATTTGCTGTCATTATTTTTTTGTTTTTTCTTGCATATACTATATTTGCATAATCACATCTTTTAAATGATATAGAAATCATGGTAATATAATTCGTCTAATTTATTTTATTTTTCCATTACTTTCTAAATTTTAAGAAAAGGTATATCCATGCTTTTTCTAAATTTCCACTCTAATGATTAATTTATTTTAAAAACTAAAAACAACCTTGATGTGCTTTTCAGGAAGCAAAATAGGTTACTTGATACCCTAGCGGTATAAATGCTCTTTTTTGTAAAAACAGTAGTTTTTAAATTCTTCGCAGTTTAATTCATTTTTTGACTAGATGTTCATCGCTACATCTGTGCAATACAAGTGTGCACTATGTAAATAAGTATAAAGGAACAGTAATGTAGCATAACATCTAAAGTCAAATTCTTTTCAAAAAACAATCTAAAAAATCGATTTATGAGAAATATAATATATTATGTAGCTACATCTTTAGATGGTTACATTGCTGGTCCTAATGAAGATATTAGCAAATTTGTAGCAGCAGGGGAGGGTGTACAGCAATACTTGGCTGACTTACAAGCTTTTAAAACTGTAATAATGGGGAGAAAAACCTATGAGTTTGGATACAAGTATGGATTAGAAGCTGGCCAACCAGCCTATCCAAACATGGATCATTATATATTTTCAACCAGTCTTACATTTGAAGATCAACATCCACAAGTTCATATAGTAAAACCTGATATTGCTTTGATCCATGATTTGAAAGAAAAAGCAACTACAGACATATATCTATGTGGCGGTGGAGAATTTGCAGGATGGCTTTTAGAAAATCAATTGATAGATATACTTAAACTCAAAGTCAATCCAATTGTATTAGGAGCTGGTACTAAACTTTTCGGGAACAGTAAAGCATCTGTCGTTACAAAACTTATCGAAAATCAAAGTTTTAAAGAAGGATTAGAGATAAAAACTTATCAGATTAATGCTTAGTGAGCGCAATTCCATGGGCTGTGACACACAGTCCATTTCATTTTGTGTGCCACAAAGCAAGTAGAAGCATCTCCTTAACTATGCATCTATTAAGTTAATAGCATTATATATGAGTGGCTTATTGGCTACTCATTTATATTGCTTTAAAAATGTTTTTTGTGGGGAAATCAAAAATAATTATAAAAACTACATTTAGATTTAAATATTTTAACTACATTTAGATTTAAATAAAATATTATGGGCAAATATTCAATAGGCGAGTTTGAAGAAATTGTGATGCTGACCATCTTGATTCTTCAAGAAGAAGCATATGGAGTAAGCATAAAACTAGAAATAGAAAACAGATTAGACCGGAAAGTGAGTTTAGGTGCCATGCGATCAGCATTAGATCGATTGGAAGAAAAAGGCATGCTACAATCTAGGATGGGGGAGGCCACTGCCGTTAGAGGAGGAAAACGAAAAAGGTTCTTTAAAGTAACTAACAGTGGACAAATTGCTTTAAGAGATGTGCGAGATGCCCGTCAAAAACTTTGGAATGCTATTCCAGATATCGCCTTTAACATATCAATCTGATGGAACAGCAACCGAAAATAAATCCACCAGCTTTTTGGATAAAATTGCTTCGGTGGTTTTGCAGAGAAGACTTGATAGAAGATATAGAAGGCGATCTTTTAGAAATGTTTTACTTAGAAGTAGAAGATTCGCCCCAAAAAGCAAAAAGGCTAGTAGTTACTGAAGTAATCAAGCTTTTTAGACCAAGAATGATCCGTAGTTTCAAATTTCAACATACAAACATGATGTACTCTAATTTTTTTAAGGTTGCTTATCGCAATGCGCTTGCTTACAAAAGTTACACTTTTTTAAATCTTCTTGGTCTTGTACTGGGTATTACCACCTCGATGCTAATCTACCTTTGGATAGAAGATGAAATAAGCAAAGACAAATTCCATGAAAATGGAGAATTGATTTATACCATTAAGCGAAATTTACAGCAATCTGGAGGTACAATAGTAACTACTGGGGGCATTCCCCATCCTGTAGCTGAGCATGTGAAAGATAATTATTCAGAAGTTTCAGCTGTATGTGAAGTGAGTTGGTCAATGGATAATATTTTGGAAAGAGATGAAGAATTTTCTGTTGAAACTGGCCGTTTTGTATCGCCTAATTTTTTTAATGTCTTTTCTTACGAATTAATTGTAGGTGATAAAGATAAAGTTTTAGCAGACCCTACTTCCATTGTTATTTCTGAGAACTTAGCAAAAAAATACTTTACCAATGATATTAGTGACTATGCAAAATTAATAGGAGAGACCATAAAAGTAGAAAACGAAATAGATGTTGCCATTGCTGGTGTATTTAAGCAACCTGGTACACGGTCATCCCTTCAATTTGAATGGCTCATTTCGAATTTGGGATTTATAGAAAGGAATGAATGGCTACAAGACTGGGGCAATGGTGCCTTCTATACTCACTTGTTACTAAAAGACCCATCTTCAGTTTCGGCTATATCTGAAAGATTGTTTAGTGAAATCGAAGACCATACAGATTATGTAAGTGGTGAGACATTGTGGTTACAAAAGTATGAAGACGCTTATCTTAATTACAATTATGAAAATGGCAAAGCAGTAGGTGGAAAAATTATTTATGTACAAATCATGCAAGCAGTGGCGATTTTCATTTTGCTTATCGCTTGTATCAATTATATGAACTTAACCACAGCTAGGGCTTCCCGCAGGGCAAAGGAAATTGGCGTAAGAAAAGTAATGGGAGCATTACAAGGTTCTATCTCCTACCAATTTTATATTGAAGCCTTAATGTATGCCATTTTAGCCGTAGGAATTTCCTTGTTAACCGTATATCTATTGTTACCTTCTTACAATACTTTGGTAGACAAGCAATTAGTCTTAAACCTCTTACATCCCAATCATATTTTATATATTGTTTTGCTCATTTTTGTGATAGGTATTTTATCTGGTAGCTATCCTGCTCAAAGGCTATCAAGACTATCACTTTTAAGTGCCATGCAGAAATTAGCAAAAAAAGAAAAAAACGGTATTTCTGTTAGAAGGAGTTTGGTTGTTTTACAAGTTGCCATTTCGTTTATGTTATTGTTTGGCACATTAGTAATAGGAAACCAAATCCGATTTATACTTACTAAAGATACGGGCATCAATAAAGACAACATTATTGCTATTTGGTTAGATGGTGAGTTAGAGGGAAATTTCGAGACTTATAAAAATGAGTTATTGAAAATCTCGGGTGTTAAAGCCATAACAGCAGCATCTGGTAATCCTGTGTACTATGGAAGAAGCACTAGTTCTGCCAAATGGGAAGGGCAGAATGCCGATGAGCCTTACGAGTTACAAATCATGATTACCTATGACGATTACTTCAAAAACTTAGGATTGGATATTATAAAAGGAAGAGACTTTATTAATCGTTCATCAACTGATTCTTCTAATTATATCATTAATGAGACTGCCGCAGGAGTAATGGGATTTGAAGATCCTATTGGGAAAGAACTATCTGTCTGGGGCAGAAAAGGACATATTGTTGGTATGGTTAAAGATTACCACAGCAATAGTTTAAAAAGAGAAATTGCTCCCTTAATTTTGATGTACAGTCCTCAGTATGTAAGTACTGCTTTGGTTACTATTGAAAGTAATACTCAAGAAGTTATTGCCAATATTGAGAAAGTAAACAAAGCAATGAATCCCAACTATATATTTGATTTTGAATTTTTAGATGATACCTACAGGCAAATGTATGAGACAGAAATAATGATTGGTAAGTTGTCTTCCATATTTGTTGGTATATCGGTAATTATTGCTGTATTAGGATTGTTAGGCTTAGCTGCATATTCTACTGAAAAACGTACCAAAGAGATTGGCATTAGAAAAGTACATGGTGCTTCAGTAACAAATCTATTGGTTTTATTAAGTAAGGAGTATGCCACGCTCATTATCATCGCATTTCTATTTGCCATGCCATTTAGCTATTGGGCTATGAATAACTGGTTAGAAAACTTCGTGTATCATATAAATTTAGGCGTTAGTGTTTTTGCTTATGCAGGCTCTATCTTATTTGCTATCTGTATCATTACTGTTTTAGTAAAAGCTTATCAAACTACCCAAAGGAATCCTATTAAAACCTTAAGGAGTGAATAAATAAATTTGAATGATATCATTCAATAATAATTCTTGTCTGGGAGTTGGCCTTTAGTTCAACTTCCAGCATTACTTCGTAATTCCTATTAATATCATATTCTTGTGCTTTGCCTTCATTTATGCTAATTAAAGCTTTACTTGATAAACCAGTATAGTATAAGGGTAAGCGAATATTCTTTTTAATAGCTTTTTCTAATGGATTATACAACAAAGCATAACCCTTGGTCTTCAGCTTAGGATCTACATGCATTATGCCATCCCAATCTCTACCGGTAGGTCTTTTTAAATGGATTACATCTGCATTGAGGATATCTCTGTATTGCTTATAACGAGTAATTTTTTCAATTACTAATTTTTTGGTTTCTTCCGAATCATATAGTCTTGGGCCTCTATAACAAGCCTGTACACCTGCCCCATAATTTTGATCCATGTGTGCGCCATATTCCTCTAAGTGATCAGATAAGGGTTCTAATGTGGCAGCATCGCCACCCCCGTGATACTGAGTGAGGGGCACAAAAGTCCAACCCATGCTTGGGGTTTTTAGCCAAGTGGCATCGTAAATATTTTGCCTACCCAATATAATTTGTTCTGCCCTTGGCAACGACCAATTTACTTCTCTATAGCCAATACTGCATTTATTAGAACCAGAAAGAAAATAAAAATCTGGAGCGTTTAGATAAATCCCTTTTGCTCGTAGCCATTGATAAAAAGCTATGGTTTGAGACCATTGCATGTACTGCGAATCAGCATAGCCTTTATGGCCTACATGCTGAGTTGAGGCACAAAAATCTCCAGGATAAGGTCCATCATGTTCTAATAAATCCATACCTGTTTGTTCATAAAAAGCTTTTAGCTTCTCGATATATTCCACGCCCCATTTACTTCCTAAACAAGGTGCATTACCAAACTTTGCCCCACCCGGTTTGCCTGTGTTTAAATCAATAACATCGGTTTCTTCATTGATCTTACGACTTGAAAAGAGTGAGTAAGAACCAAGTTCAATTCCTTTTTCATGTGCATAATCTGTCAAGGTTTTCCATTTTGTATAATTGGCTTGAGAGGTATCTTCCATATTCAAACCACTTCCAAAACTTAAAATCACCATTTCATAACCAGTCTCTACACATTGATCAATAGCCGATTTTACTACTTTAGGATCGGAAGATATCAAATGCATGAATATAGGATTCTCAGCACTCCAAGGGGCTAAAATCCTGTACATTTTACGCTGAGCCAATGAATTACGTTCTCGGTCAGAACCATCTAAGGGTAATACGTAGGTTTTAAAACTAGTGAATTCACCTCCAGCAGATAAATCTATATTGGGGCCAATTTTGGGTTTACTGACAATTACACAAGGCATTTGGAGTAGATAATTGCTCTGAGAAGTATAGCTAGCGTCCTTTTCCCAATAGATAGATTTAATGGATTCACCATACGTAAAACCACCAAAAGCAAATTCATTTTCAATATACAAATTAGGCCAACGCCATGTTGTTGGCATGTCTACATAATTTTCAATCTCGTGATGTGCAATAATTTCCCCTGTAAAGTTAGTCAGCGTTATATCCTTCCCTTTATTTTTAACCACAATCCATTTTGAAAATAGGGGAATATTATCGAATAATTCGTAATGCACTTCTACCTCGATTCCTTGCAAACTATCTGCAGGATGTGTGAAGTGAAAAATAAGCTCCTTGCCAGTTTTTTCCCACTGTGTTGTTGGTAACCATCTTTTTTTTTTCCATGGTATAGTACTTTTTATGGGCTGTACACTAAAATCTACTAAACAAAAAGCATCATCTGGTAAAGTCATTTGATCTAACCATTCATGCTTGAGATAACCTTGATTTATTTGCCCTTCTAAACCTCCAATTGGGTAAGCTTTGTCATTGATGACCACTTCTGCTTCAGGTTTTACAGCTCTTATGTACTCTTCATCACTTTTCAAGTTTTTAATACTGATGGTTGCCAAATTGGGAACAACCCTAAAAGTTCTACTGGCCAAACCATTGTTTATCACTATTTCATTCTGACTCTTTTTGTAAACTTCAGTTTTGGTCTTCGGTGTGGTAACTAACCAATCTTCTTTTGCTGCTTCATTTTGAAAAAGAGGCAAGGCATTTATTTTGGCTTCTAACAGAGAATCAGGTTTTATAGCTTGTTTAAACCTAATATTATTATTTGGAAAATTTGACTTATTAAATTGTTGACTTTGCGAAAATGCTTGTAATGAGAGTAGCGTAGATATCAATAGAATGCAATACTTCATGAAATGTGTTTAAATTAGTTGAATGTACTAATTTGTAATAAAATCATGAAGTATGCTATTCTGAATATGAAAAACAATAGAATTTAGAAATTGAGTAGTTTACTAACTACCTCTTTTTCATAACTCTAGTTCTGCCACTATAAATTGCTTGGCACCTTTAGGACCCGTAAGCTCTAAGCAAGTTTCGCTTTTATCTCCAGAAATTGAAAGATTGAATTTAAAAAAGTTGCAACAGACTCTTTCTGTTTTAATAAATTCTATCAATTCGTCTAGTAACTCATCAGAACCAGGAAATTTGAAAGCATAACCGTGCTCTATCTCATGCTTACTCAACATGTTTTCTTTGAGGTTCGCCAAAACTGTTGCTTTGCGTTTTTGTAATTCTTCTGAGGTTAACTGGCAACTCAAAGGATTCGCTTCCGTCTCTTTTTGGCAGCCACTTCCACATGAGGAAGTTTTAGGCTCATTAGCCGTTGAAACATTGTTTTCATTTTGATTTTCAGGAGATTCATTGCTATCGTACATGGCAAAAAGTGATAAAAAAGGTAACATGATTTGACAGTATTATAAATGAAATTTGTTGGGCAAGTCAATAGTTGGTTGAGGTGGTTTTAAATAAAATATCATTTGCGATATAATGGTTCAGGATTTTGTTTTAGGTTATTGGAAAATTTTAAGAAAATGGTGGAAATCAACTAATAACTTTTTCTACAAGTTTAGCAATTCTAGCATGTTCATGCGACCAAGCCTCCCACACTGATGTCGCCCATTTTTCTGACAGTGAATAATGCAGGCTCGGGTCTTCATTATCCCATAATTCGTAAATGGTTAACTCACCTAAAGATTTTGGTGTGGTGAGAATGGGCAATAAATCTTTCCCCTTATAATACTGCGAGAACATAGACCTAAAATTCGGTGCTTCGGCCAAGCTTCTTTTCAATTCGAAAATACAATAAAGAGACGCCAAATGGATGTTTACAGAGTTTATTGCACGTTTATCATCCTTATTCCCAACATGTTGCGCAGCATAGGCATCTACAGTAAATTGATGTGCTCTGGCATACCTCAAATCTGAATATTCTTTATCCATTACTTCACAAAACATTTCCCAACAGCCAGGTGCTGCAAGCATGTACTTATGGCATTCCCCCTCAATATTCAGACTTTTTGCACCGCAAGCAAAACAAGAAATATATTCTTCCATTTTTTAATAATTGTTTATTTACAGTGCAAGATCAAAAATTATTTATAATAATGATTTTAAAAACTTAAAGCCTGCATTTTCTTCAAATCCATGTGTAGTATAATTCAGACTTGCACATGCCTCATCTCCATAAAAAAAATTTACGATATACCCATAGTTAGTCGATAAATGGTTTTTATTCAATTCACCTTTCATAAATCTTACAAAATCGCTACCAAGCGATTTTTGTGGTAACTCTTCTTGCATCGATTCCACATATAATTCTTGATTTATATGTTCTTGTAAGGTTTCTGGTTTACCATGATCTATCCAATATAGTGTTCTATACAAATAGCTTTTAACCCTGTTGCTAACCTTTTCTTTCGATAAAGTTTCGCTTGACCAAAAAGTAGGAAGGCAAAAATTCCTTTTTAATAATGAGTCAAAATCAAATTTACTCTTATAGTCGGTAACCCATTTATTCGACCAAGCCCCCTCCATGTCGTCTACTATCGAAATCGCTACTTTAATTTTTCTGCCATCATTTATCGAATGCTTTTTATTTATTTCTAATACCTCATTTTCCAATAATACCTCAGCTTCAAGTTCAATCAGCTCGTTAAGTTTACGGATAACGAGTTCTTTCCCCATTGGATTATAGGCTGCAATTGGCAATTCAACATCCTCTTTGGTATCGTTAAGCATCAATTTCAAATACGTATCAAAACGTTTTCTATCCCTTGGTAAGGCATAGAATTCCTTCATTTTTTCTAGTATAGGGATAGATTCAAAAATCATTATCAATTGTAATATTTTTCTTTATCAATTCTAAAGAAAAGTGTTGGTTTTTCATTTTCAATTCGCTTTTCAACAAATGCCATCCCTAAGGCTTTTGCCACCTTTTGCGATTCCGCATGTGGCTCATCAGTAGCAGCAATTAAGTAATCGAAACCCAAACTTTCAAAAGCATACTTCATAATTGCACTACTTGCTTCGCGGGCATATCCTTTCTTGGTATTGGGCTGTAATAAGGCATAAATTAATTGTGGTTGGGGCTCATCGAAGAAAAACCATAAACCAACGTAACCAAGTATGATTGTTTGCCCTTTTAACTGAATCTTCCAAATGCCATATTTATTTTCTTTAAAATATTTCTCATTTTGCGCTATAATTTCCTTAGCTGTAGCTTCATTAATTAATTCATCGTCCCACATATATTTTCTGATAAAGGCATCATTATTTAATCGAAGAAACAGTGCATCGTCTTCTAAAGTAAAAGGGCTTAATATTAATCTTTCTGTGTTTAGTTGAAATGCCATGTTGCAACATTTTATGTATTATTAAAATACGTTTACCCTAATTTGAATCAATGCTATTTATTGAAAATTTTAATACTTTTTAGAGTCTGCTGTTTTGTTAGCATTTCTTTTGCAACAGCAGCATTAACTAGAAAAATCAAAAAACCTATTATTGCTAATAGCAAAGCAAGTTTTTGTTTTAGTATGGTTAAAAAATAAAACATAGTAGTATGAATTGACACTGGTTAACTTATAATGCCGCAAAGTAAAAGTTTAAAATCACTTGTATCAACTGCATGAAAATGTAGTTTTAGTTTTTGTTGATATTAAATAAGTTTTTCTAGTATTTTTTATTCATCCAATATTTACTTCATGTACCAATAAATTTCATACTGTCATCTTCTTGCCTTCAATTCTTTAGGCAAGATGCTGTAATAAATAAATCTATTTATAGGTACATGCACACCATATTTTTCCGCTAAATGAACAACTGTTCCATTCTGATACTCAATTTCTGAAGGTTTTCCTTCCCATATATCGCGTGATAATGAAAAGGTAGAATCGAAAGGTAAAGTATCAAAAAATGAAACAGTTTTTTCTACAATATCATTATCTAGCAGAATACCTATTTTTTTAGATAGCATAAAAATTTCAGTGAGCATTTCAATCATCAATGTGCGTGTTTCTTCAAGTTCCCTCAATTCACCACATGTTGTATGAGTAACTGCCATTAATCCCCCCACGCAGATAAATATGAATTTCTTCCAGATATCTGCTTCAATATCTTTTGACATCACGGTGTTGATACCCTCAACCTGAAAAAGCTCAAATAGCTGTTTAACTCTTTCAGATTTTGACTTATCTAATTCACCGAAAACAACGGTGGGCTCTGCTCCCATATGATTAATAATGCCCGGCGCTTCTATCTTACTAATAATTCTAGCAAACCCACCTAAAATGTGTTTTCTATCTATTACTTCAGACAATTCATGGGCTGTAACTACACCGTTTTGAAGTGGCAAAACGATGGTTTCAGCATGTAAAATCTCCTTAAGTTCACGTACAATATCTTTAATCTGCCAAGCCTTGACACAAAGAACGATTAAATCTGGTTGGTTTATTTCAGAAATTTTGTTGACTACTTTTAGATTTTTTATTGAAAAATCTCCTAGAATACTTTTAATATGTAGTCCCTTTTCCTTCATTATTTTCAGGTGCTGCCCTCTTGCTAAAAAAGTAACTTCATGCCCAGCCTGGACTAACCTAGCGCCAAAATAACCTCCTATACCACCAGAACCAATAATCGCTATTTTCATATTTTATTTTTATTTCGAGTTATTAAAAATAGTAATTTGAAATTATTAGAAGCCCAAAGTGTCCTTTTAAAATACTTTGGGCTTCTAATCAATTTTTCTTTACTTAAATTTACTCAAGACAGATTGAATTACCTCGATAATAGTATTTCCCGTTTGCAGCTTGACAGCATATTCCATAATTTGCAGATTCAGGTCTTCCAAAACATCCACTAAAAGTTTTGGTAACCTTTCCATAATTAATATCATCATAAGTAATTGAATTAGTGCCATACAATCTAAATATTTCCCCTGTTTCTGGATCACATCTAGCACTAAGATGAAATGTTTGAAATTTACAATCTACTTTGCGTGTACCTGAATTAGAAGTTACTGTCCCATCTTTAGAAGTAAATTTTTCTGTAGATGATACTTCACATTCCCAACATTTACCACAAAGATCACTGTTTTCTGCTGGCTGCCCAATAATTGTAACGGTTCTTTCGCTGGTCCCAGTAGGCCCAGTTTTTACAGCCTCATATTTATAAGTAAATCCTTTTGAACAGTCTATATCATCCTCTGGGAGTGTATTATTTTCTTCACAATCTTCTCCGCTACCAGAACCACAAGTTTCACCATCTGGAAAAGTGGAAGGTGATATAGGATCAAAATGCAAAGTTTCTCCGATTTTACCTGCAATTTTACCATTTCCACTTTTTCCACCTTGACTTGTTATAGAAACAGTAGGTTGTTTGCCTGCTTTTCCTGCTGGCTTACCATCCCCACCCGTACCATTGTTCCCTCGGTAAATAGACCACACATCCCCACCGTTTCCTCCATAGCTTTCTACACTATTGCCTAGTACACTGCCACCGTCACCCCCATATCCTTTGGCTTCACCTGCATCTCCACCATCACCGCCACGACATTTATCGCAGTCAGAAAAGCCCCAACCTCCACTGCCTGCACCCAAACCAAGTTGAATACTCGATAAATCATTGAAACCAGTACGAATTATCTCTTTATCTTGCAATTGTTTAATAATTTCTATTCTTGCAGCTTTACTGTTGCCCCCATCACCTCCATAAGCTTTATAAGCATTTACCCCACTTCTTACATCTCCTCCCTTTCCCCCTTGGCCTAGTATATTCCCCCCATCAGCTCCGTCTCTAAAAAGTTTTCCATCTGAGTTTCTACCACCTGCCCAGCCATCTAGCCCTTCTCCAAAAAAAGACCCTCCGTAACCTGCAATTACTTCTTTTATTGGTAGTGGAGAAGGGAAAATATCACCCCCATCACCCCCATAGCAATATACCTCTGGTACATTTTTACCTATTATTTTAGGTACGATATCCGCAGCCACTTTAGATATTATGTAGAAATAGGCAAGACCACCATTGCCAGCTTTAAGAGGGGCATTTCCTCCATCGCCTCCTTGCAATTGAATTTCTGATAAGCCATATAATTCAATGTATGAGTCTTTAAATACATTTCCTCCATTACCACCAACTCCACCATGGATGAGTTCAGGGTAGGTATCCATATCATTCAAAGAAGGTGCATTTACAATTTCTTGGGCATTAATGATCAACTCTCCTGCATTGCCTCCTAATCCCCCTCTTACATTTATTTTATCAATAGCACTAACATCAACCTCATCTTCTATGGTAACAATAGCACCATCTCCACCATTGCCCAACACAAATACTTCATCGGGCGATGGATCAGTTCTTAAGTCAGGTAAAATGACTTTCCCACTAGGAGCATTGAGGTTGATCAATCCTCCATTACCACCAGACTTACCAATATAAGGGCCTGTAAGTGTAGTTACAGATTCATCTATTGCATCTTGGCCTCTACCAGAAAATAAAGTAGCTCCTTTCCGCAATACTATATTTCCATTACCTTGGGCAGTTATATTGAGGTCAAAACCATCTTGAGCTTGGGCATTCGAGGTAGATTTTCTAGCTAAACGACCATTTGCATTATTTCCCTTCACGCTTATTTTACCAGCAATCACTACATCTCCATTGGTGCAAGTGATGCTGAAATTACCTCCCTCAGCAGGGTCTATAAGAATATCTCCCTCTATCAATACGCTATCTGTTGCTACAATTTGTGTGTTGGAGGAGTATTCTATTTCTGCACCCGCTGGTATTGAAAAAGTGCGGCAATTTGTACCTAAAGGATCGCCATCACAACCAATGTTTTGATTAATAGGGTCAGGATCTAAATCTTCTTTACAGCCTAAATAAAAAACACAATGAAGGATCAATAACTTTAAAAAAAAGTTTTTCATGAGTGAATAATTAAAAAATTGACACTAGGATACCCGAGCCTCTAGGAAAGACCCGAGTATGTTATGAATTTTTCGGTAACTGCTGGCTTTAGTTGAGTGTATAATAAAAGTGGCTTACATCTTCTTCTTTGGTCGGTCTTGTCTTTCTATAAAAGTCAATCGCATAATCATCAATTTTGTCAGCCTGAACAAAAACCTCTTCAAATCCTTGTTCTTTGCAATAGGTATTTACAGCATCTATTAGTTGTCTTCCAATGCCTTTCCTTTGAAAAGAAATAGCAATTGCCAAATCATAGATATAGGCTATTGGCTTAGTATCATAATACTGTTCCAATGTGTATACCGTTAAGCCACCTATAATTTTCTCTTCGTAAGATGCTACAAAAACCATAAAGTCTTGCTTTGCCAAAAGTTTTCTTAGATGTTCATCTGAAGGAATACTGAAATTTTCCATTTCAAAAACTTCTTCAAATACGCTAATTAACTTTTTAAATAAGTCAAGTTCACCAATTGTTAGTTTATGTATGCTAACCTTCATTATTATTCAAATTTCAATGCAAAGTAAAGTATCTTATAGATGTAGGTCAACTACATTAAGATGTAGGATTTGGTTTATTACCTACATGGTTCTTCTGTTAAAAGTTTAATAACTACAACTATATCGAAGATATTCAATATAATCTCTTCTAAAGCAAAAAACCACCTTATTCTTAGAATAAAGTGGGTTTTAAAATTAATATAAGCTACTATACTTATTTGGGCACTAATTAATTTACACGATATTGCATTGTAAATTTACCCTCTACAATTTCTGCAGTATCCTTTGTGTCTCTTATCACTGTCGGATTGACTTGAACGTGATTGAGCATACCATCAAACTCACCACTAATGGTATTATTAGATACTTCAGTAATGGTAATAGTAACTTCATCAACACCGACACCGGCATAAAAACACCACACATCTGGCTTCGCACAAGGTGCTTGAAGTTCTCTGATAGACTCATCTGTCCATGATATACTTCCTTCAGCCCCTGAAAGTGTATAAGGTAGTATTAAGTTTTCAATATCTAAGCCATTGAGTCTTATTGTCCAGAAACCTTCAGTATCATCTGTCCCATTTTTAAAGGTTTGTAGATAAAGTGTTTTATCGGTTTGGTTAAATACATTGACATTTCCATTGGTGCCTCCATCAAAAACAGTTTGTTCATATTTAGCGGCATCATTAGCTATCTTAGCCGATATAGAAAATGTAATGGGCACTAATGGCTCATTTGCCTCATCTTTGCATGAAGATAAAAGTATGTTCACATTGATTAAAATCAATAAAATAATGCTGTTTCTCATTTGAGTTTTGTTTTATATGTTTCTTTGAATTGATGTTTACTTATGCAAAAAAATAATTATTAGACATCACCATATAGAATCTAGATGATGCATGACAAAAATCTGGAGAATATGTATGTGGGTCAACTACATTAAGATGTAGGATTTATTTTATTATTGAAAAGCACAGGATTTATAGGCATATTTGTAAATGAAAAAAAATCCACCTATGGAAAAGTTTTTTGATGCTTATTATAGTGCCGTTCGTCAGTACTTTGTTAAAAATGTATCTAACCGTGAAGACGCCAAGGATTTAACACAAGAGGTATGGCTTAAATTTCTCGTATTTAGGAAACAGCCAAAGCAAATAGATAATTTAAAAGCATGGATTTTTACAGTTGCCAGAAATACACTTATCGATTATTATCGCAAGAATAACCACAAGAAAAGTGTTAGCGAATGGGATAATACATTTAAGCCAATTCCTGAAACAAACAATGCTGATTTACAGGAAAAGCTATCGACTTGCTTAACGTACTACATTCAAGATTTACAAAACGATGTGAAGAAAATTTTGATAGCCTCTGATATAAAAGGGGTTAGTCAAAAAATACTAGCGCAACAATTGAATATGTCGTATCCGACTTTGCGATCAAAGTTACAACGTGGAAGAAAAAAGATAAGGCAAATGTTTGAAAGGGATTGTTACTTAGAATTAGGAACTAGGGGTGAAGTTTTGGATTGCCAATGTAAATGTTGAAAAAATCAAAAAAAATTTGCATCATTTCTACACTCATACGTCTTGGAGGTTAAACAAAATTTCAAGATGTATGAAAAAAATCATTTTAATTTTCTCTGTATTTTTATTTTCTGTATTGCTTGCTAATGCGCAAGAATTAAAAAAGGATTGTAATCCTTCTTCTTGTGGCCCTAATGATACCAAAGTAGAAGAAGCTGCAATAGTTACCAACTTAAGAAACTCCATAGTAGACAAAAAAACTGCTTTAAAAGAGAAACATTTGGTGGGTAGCTTGAAGATTGCAATAGGTGAAAATGAGGAACAAAGCCTAGCAATTTTGGTAACAGAGCTTAACCAGTTAGAAGCTCTTTTAGGGAAAAATAAAACAGATTTTGCCGATTTAAGCGGGGCTAAGTTGGTACAAAAACTCAATGTTGTTTTAAAGAATCTTGATTAGGCATTTTTAATTTATGAAAAAACGACCTATTACAAGCCTGTTCATCGCACTGGTTTTTGTAAGCTTGGCATTTACAGGAATTTGGCTTTTCTTTTCATCTAGCGAAGGTAGTATTATAATGCTACATACTGTATTTGGAGCACTTTTTATACTTAGTGCTCTCTTCCATTTTTCTAATAATTGGCAAGCGTTCAGAAGGTATACTAGTTCTAAACTTGGGAAATTAATTTTAGTAGCTGCTGTTGGTTTTATGGCATTTTTAATCTCTGGTAATTCAACTGTGAAAGAGCTAAGTAATGCTTATGCAGGTTTTAAAGCCAAAAAACCCAGGTCTTTAAACAATGAAATGACCCATTTTTATCAAACGACAGCTGAACCAAATTTGATGTTAGAAGTAAGAGCTGGCAAGCATTTTTGGTTTCCACAAATAGTTATTTGGGCTGAAGATATGGAAGGAAAGTTTTTGGAAACCCTTTTTGTGACACATTCTACTGCAAAAGGTGATTTTTTGGGTGGTCGAACCAAAGAAAATTTCAAAACTTTTGACAACAAAAAGAAACAAAACAATTTTGAAAGAAGAAGGGTAGATGCTTTACCTTATTGGTCACATGCAAGAGGTATTAAAGCCCAAGATGGTTTATATGCACCCACAATAGATAATCCTTTACCAGATGGTATCTCTGGTGCCACCCCAGATGGATCTTTCATTTTAGAGAGTAAATATCCCAATAAAGAACAATTTAGAATTTTGTTAGAAGCCAATGTAGCTTTTGACGACAATAAATTTTATTCTAGTTATGATTTTCCCGATGATTCTCTTTACCATAGTGGTACAGGGCTTTTAGGACAGACTTCTGTTGTATATGAGGTTAAGGTTTCTATAGGAAATCCCAAAAAATACTATTTAATGGATTATATCGGACATACTTTCCCATCGGGCATTAGTGGGGAATTATACAGAGATAGCGAAGGATTGACCACTGCTAAGAAAATAATTGATTTAGCACTTTTGAAATTTCCAAATCTTGAGATTGACTAATGAAATGTATGCTGTATTCTAAACAAGAATACTAAATGGGAAGAGATAAGAATAGCTTAAAAAATAGGTGCTTTATGATTTTAGTTGATAAGTATAACAACCTTTAAAAAAACTACTTCCTCCGATGTTGGGCTCAACACCAACATTGGCTAAATGTATGTATAAATAGCATCAAATTTCAGGTTCAAGAGTTTCGCACCGAGTACTTCGTGCCGAATACTTCGTACCGAATAATTTCAAATAGAACACCAAACCATTCTTTTTAACAATAAAATTTCTAATGCCTTTCATTAAGATTTTGATATGATAAAAAATTGGGCTCCATAAAGTATTAAACAAGAAGCTCTTTAAAGTAAAAAAGTAACCATTTCTAGCTTAATACCGTAAAATTCAATGTATCAACACTTAATATATGCAAGTTTTGAGGATAACCATAAAATTTTTCACCATTGGAATTTTGCTTGCCTCAAACCTTTCTTTTTTAGGTAATATCTTAATTAAACATCAAAATGCTGAAAGGAAAAGTAAGATTATAGAATTGCTAGATGCAAATCATTTAGAAGAACGTTTGGAAGAAAGCCAAGCTGAAAATGTTAGCGAAAAAGAAGTAGAAGAAAGAGTTCTTTGTAGTCAACATTATCCTTTTTATTTATCAATTGTCACTACATTTCATGTAATTGAATCAACAAATATCTCGAGTAACTTTTTAGAGATAGTTGGCCCTCCACCAGAGCACATAGCTTAATTTTTATTTCATTATTCATTTTTCTCAATCAACCTATCATTCATTGAATAGGTATGTTGTAACACATAAAAATTAATAGCTATGTATATTAAGAATTTATTGATTGCCCTTGTGATTATAATGTATTCAACCAATTGTGCTGTAATTAGACCAGGAGAAGTTGGTGTAAAACAAAAGCTCGGAAAGCTAAGTGATAAAGTTTATCAACCAGGTACAGTAAGTGTAAACCCATTTGTAACTACTATTGTAAAAGTTCCGACTAGAACCGTTAACTTAGAAATTAATGTAGCCCTGCCTTCAAAAGAAGGACTTAATGTATCATCAGATATCTCTATTCTTTACCATATTGAGGCCAATAAAGCAGTAGATATATTAAGAAATGTCGGACAATCATACGAGAATGTATTGATATTGAGTGTTTTTAGATCTGCTGCTGCCGATATTTGCTCTCAGTTTTTTGCAAAAGATATGCATTCGGGAAACAGAAATGAGATAGAAAAACAAATTCTTGAAAGAATGGATTCTTTTCTTCTTGACAGAGGTTTTATCATAGAGTCTGTATTAATGAAAAGCATTAACCTGCCATCTGGATTATATAATGCCATAGAAGATAAGCTAGAGGCTGAACAAGATGCCCAAAGAATGCAATTCATTTTGGAAAGGGAGCAACTTGAAGCTCAAAGAAAAAGGATTGAAGCTGAAGGTATTAAAGATGCTCAATTAATCTTAAAGGATGGACTAAGCGAGCAAATCATTAAATGGAAAAGCTTAGAAGTTCTAAATAATTTAGCAGAATCTGAAAATTCAAAATTAATCATTACTGACGGAAAGACCCCAGTATTGATTGATACAGAACAGGAATAGAATCTTTTACTTTCCAATATCCCCAAAATAGTTTTGGGGATATTGGAAGATTTTTATATTCAAAAGATAGCTTACTTAGAGGATTGCTATTTATTTTATCTTAAAAAGGAATTAGTCTCTTATTAAAAGAATCCTTCAACTTAACATAAGCCACATTATGTACTTATACCGATTCAACCTCAAAGATATCTTTTTCTAGTACTTCAATCAATCTCTTCAATTCTTCCATAGCAGATTTATCTGAATGATTGATCACTCTATTAATAGCAGATAAAATATTTGCTTTGGTTCTTTGAACCCTTTGGTCTTTATCGACTATAAATTCAATTCCCTGCTGGTTATAAATTTCTCTCGCCCTCTCTTCTGGGGTCATTTCACTATATACTACCTGCTTTTTATCTTCCTTCTTTTTCTTGATCTTATTTGCTTTTACTTTCAGGTCCCTGACATTATGTACTTTTGTTCTAGGGTCTGCTTCAGATATAAGCTGTACGATACCTCTGTTCACTCTTTTATCGCCAGATAAGATATCTTGTTTTAATTTAGGGTTTGAGACCCCGATCACTTCTAGCCCTTTTGTAAATTGGGCATCTCTTTTTATCGTATTTTTACTTACTTTGAATGCATCTGCCAGTTTTTCTGAGGTCGGAGTACCACTTTGACCTTTAGAGAGAACATACTGATATCCACCCTTTTTCTTCTTCAATCTTTCATACTTATAGCCACGGAAATAGCTTAATTGATACGGAGTAAGGTTCCTTCTTCCCAACTGGTTATCGATCATCCAGTCCTTGGCCTCGTCCATCCCCTTGAATTCCTTCTTTTCTATCTCGTAACTGATATTGTTATTACTGCATATCTTGAATCGGTTATGACCATCGACAAGTACATAATCTATTCCTCTATCCCAAACAGTCAAGGGATCGCGACAACCTTCATTTTTTATATTGTCTTCAAGTTGTTCATATTCTTCTTTAGTTAACGGTGTTATAAAGTCCTTCAACTCAGGAAGTACCTTAACTTCTAGGTTTTTGTTCATGCTTTAATAAATGAAATTTAAATGTATAATTAGATTAGCGTTAATTGCTAAGTTGATATAGTTCGCCGATAATGTGTTTTGATAAGCACCAATGCTGCAAAACTAACCCTAAAAATTAAAAATTAAAATCTATATTGGTTTTTCTAACTAAATGAACTTGATGAGAAAAATAAAAGTTTAAAAAAAGTCTAAAAAAAAGCTGCCATAAATTATAGCAGCTTTTAATATTCAGAGTTACTTTACCATTAAAACAAATTAAATGTCTCAGGACATAAGCTATTTACGACCTGAAACATTTATTGATTTTTAATTGTCACTTATCAGATTATTTAATAATATTTTATGAGTTGTATGATATTCATCAACATTAAAGTATTCTACAATGGGTTCTTTTTCATCGACTACGCAAGTCATGTAAATGAATTCTTCTTCAATATCTGCTAGATTACAACCCAACGAAACTTCATAAGCTTCACCAGAAAGACTGTAACCTGAAATAATTTGATTAAAAAATTTTGTTGCTTCATTTAAATTCTTAAATGTACATTCCATAATTGGAGTAGCTTCCGAAAGAATATTTACAAAGAATTCCATAACAAATTAATTTTTACATTTTTGTTGTATTTTGGTAACGCCTTAGAAACATAGTTCTTCCAAGCATTCACACCCTTTAACTTATTAGTATGCGACTATTTATTTCCATATTTTAGAGTTTTCTTACATCTACTAAATAACTCAGTTATTCTATATCATAATTATCTATAATGCCCTTTTACCAATAAGCTGCTAGATTGAATTAAGAAATACGCAAAAAATTTTATACAATACAAATAAAAGGTTTAACAATCTATAATTTTTATAATAAGTAAATAGACAATAATGCTTAAAACTTACATGACTTATTATTATGTAATTATGTTATATCTAGGTAGCAAATAGTTATTTAACCATTTGTACTCAAATTATTAAGACAATGGATAATTCAACAGATAATGTAACACTATACGCTATGTTTATCAATGATATTCTTGAAAACTACAAGGATAACAAATCTGAATATGCAGAACTGTTCAAAATGATAGAAGGATATGACCTTTCTGATCCATACAATAAAGTACCTATTAAACTATATAATGACTTATGCGCTTGGCTTGAAGCTAATTTGGGTAAGTTTAGTTTAATTAAAATAGGCAGGCAAATTGGAGAGACAATCTATACGAATCTTGTTACCAATAAAATCCTAAATGAAAATGCCACTCCCATAGAAATAATGCAATCTTTAAAAAAGATAGCCAACGAGATGGTACAGGATCCCAAAGGAAGAGGTTGGGTGATTACAAAAAATGAAGAAAAGAAACTAATAATGAAAAGGGCACAAACTTTTAACAGTAAGTTACAACTTGGTTTATTAGATGGTCTTATAAGGAAATCAGGTGTTTTCTTGGTTAAAGTAGATTATGTAAAAAGCGTTGAAAGAGGAGATGAGTTCGATGAGTACTTGATATCTTGGTCTAAATAATATTGATTTCAATAGTCAAAACACCTCATATAAAATGAATATATGAGGTGTTCTTTTTTTAAGCAACTGATAAAGTTTTCTGTTTGCCCTCCAAAGCTTCCAATAAATAATAAACTTCTTGCAAATTGCAGATATCAGAAGTAACAACAGCCTCCGAGGTAGAAATTAAGACAATAGCATCAAGGATCGTCTTTTTGTAGTCGGGAATTAAATCTAGATTGTAGCGCATAGTAATAAGGATTAGTGTTAATGTTTAAAACCAGCGGAAATTAATAATTTATAGTTGATCATAGATAAATTTATACCTGACTATTTGTCAAGTATCGACAAAAAAATCATGGTGCCAAACATTGTTCTATTATAACCTCTTAAGGCAAAATTTAAATTTTTTCTATTTTAATTTTTTTACTCTCGCAATAGGCTTTTACTTTTGGGCTTTTAAAATTGGAATATAATTATCAATAAAAACCAAACTTACTTTTATCCTATATGAAAGTTGAAAAAACTAATCTTGAAGGTTGTTTTTTAATAAAGCCTAAAATTTTCAATGATAAAAGAGGATTTTTTTTCGAGAGTTTTAATGCTCAAAAATTTTTTGATTTGACCGGGACTTCTCCAAATTTTGTTCAAGACAATCAATCTTCTTCGAGTTATGGTGTACTTAGAGGTTTACATTACCAATTGGCTCCATACTCCCAAGCAAAATTAGTTTCCGTGATTCAAGGTGAAGTATTAGATGTGTGTGTAGATATTCGTGAAGGCTCTCCTACTTATGGCAAATCTTATTCAATTTTATTGAATGAAGAAAATAAGCACCAGTTGTATATACCAAGAGGTTTTGCACATGGTTTTGTAGTTACAAGTCCTCAAGCATTATTTCAGTATAAATGCGATAACTACTATGCACCAGATCATGAAAGTGGCATCATTTACGATGATCCTGAATTACAAATAAGTTGGGGAATAGATTCCGAAAAACTTATTGTATCTGAAAAAGATAAAAACCTTTTACCTTTAAAGGATGCTAAAAATAACTTTATATACTAAAAAGATTTAGATGCATTATATACTTGTAACTGGTAGCAATGGACAATTAGGAAATGAATTAAGAGAAATAGCTAGCAATACCAAAGACTTTCACTTCACTTTTGTTGATATTGAAGAACTAGATATTACAGATTCAGATGCAGTAGGTAATTTTTTCGCAAACAACACCATAGATTACTGTATTAATTGCGCTGCTTACACGGCTGTAGATAAAGCAGAAGAAGAGAAACTTTTAGCCTTAGCAATTAATGCGAATGGTCCGAAAATACTAGCGGCTGCCTGTAAAAAAATAAAGGCCACTTTTTTCCATATCTCTACAGATTTTGTTTTTGATGGCAAAGGAAACACTCCATATACCGAAGCAGATCAAGCTAGGCCTTTAAGTATCTATGGTAAATCTAAAAGGAAAGGAGAAGTAGAAGCTATGATTGAAAATCCGAAAACCATTGTAATCAGGACTTCATGGCTCTATTCATCTTTTGGGAAGAACTTTGTAAAAACCATGCAAAAATTGGGGAAAGAAAGGGAAAGTATGGGCATTGTATATGATCAAGTTGGTACGCCAACCTATGCAGCAGATCTTGCAAACGCTATTATGGAAATCATTCAACTTATCCCTACTTTACAAGACTTATCAATCTTTGGTTTATATCACTATTGTAATGCAGGTATTTGTAGCTGGTATGATTTCGCTAAGTCTATTTTTCGTATGAGCAATATTGAAATAAAAGTAAAACCCATCCTTACCGAGGAATATCCATTACCTGCAAAAAGACCTACTTACAGTGTTTTAGATACCCAAAAAATAAGGAATAAATTCAATATTAAAATACCATATTGGTATGATAGTTTAGAGAAATGTATACAAAAAATTGAAAAAAATGATTGAAAATATTCTAGTAACAGGAGGAGCTGGATTTATTGGGGCTAATTTTATTCCCTATTTTATTGAAGAGAATCCTGACATTAAAATAGTAAATTTAGATTTGCTGACCTATGCTGGTGATTTGCAAAATTTACAAGAAATTGCAAATCATGAAAGATTCGAATTTGTTCAAGGAGATATTTGTGAGAGGGCCACATTAGATGAACTATTTACTAAATATAAATTTAAAGGAGTTATACACTTCGCAGCAGAATCTCATGTAGATAATTCTATCTCTGGTCCCGAGGCATTTATTAAGACCAATGTAAACGGTACATTTAATTTGTTAGATGTGGCAAGAAAACATTGGATGGATAGTCCTTTTAATTATAAAGAAGCCTTTAAAGAATGTCGCTTCCATCATATTTCAACAGATGAAGTCTACGGGACCTTGGGAAAAACAGGCTTATTTGAAGAAACTACACCTTATGCGCCAAACAGTCCTTATAGTGCTTCGAAAGCTTCCAGTGATTTAATTGTGAGAAGTTATTTCCATACTTATGGTTTAAATGTGGTCACTACGAATTGTTCTAATAATTATGGCCCTAAACAACACGATGAAAAGCTTATCCCTACAATTATTAGAAAAGCACTTTCGAACGAACCTATTCCCATTTATGGCGATGGCATGAATATTAGAGATTGGTTATATGTTCTGGATCATTGCAAAGGCATAGAATTGGTTTATAAGAAAGGAGTTGCAGGAGAAACTTATAATATAGGCGGAAGAAATGAGCGAAATAACCTTTACATTGTGAATACTATTTGCAAAATATTAGATGAAAAGAAACCCTTAGATTCAGGATCTTATAGCCAATTTATCTCTTTTGTAAAAGACCGCCCAGGACATGATAAAAGATATGCGATTGATGCTACTAAAATTGAAAGTAAGTTAGGTTGGAAAGCAGATGAAAACTTTGAATCTGGAATTATAAAAACTGTAGAATGGTATCTTGAAAAGTATTTATGAAAGATATATCTCACTAATTTTATCAGACATTAATGAAAGGGCTTTAAAAAACTTTGAAGCCCTTTCTCTTTTCAAAACTAATGCGATTCCCTTTTAACTTTACTATCAGATTTACCAACTAAAAAATCTAAATCTGCTCCCTGATCTGCTTGGTTTACATGATTGATGTACATGTTTACATACCCCCTATCGTAGCCAAGATCAATCGGCTTCCAATTTTTTCTGCGTTCTGCCAATACTCCATCAGATACAGCTAAATGTAATTTTCTATTCATGACATCAACCTCTATTTCATCACCATTTTCTATTAGCGCTAAATTACCTCCTGCTGCGGTTTCTGGTGATACATGTAAAAATACTGTACCGAAGGCAGTACCACTCATTCTTCCATCTGAGATGCGTACCATATCTTTTACCCCTTTATCTAATAATTTTTTAGGTAAGCCCATATTCCCGACTTCAGGCATGCCTGGGTAACCTTTTGGGCCTACATTTTTAAGGACTAAAACACTGGTTTCATCAACATCCAAGTTTGGGTCATCTATTCTTGCTTTGTAGTCTTCTATGGTTTCAAATACTACAGCTTTTCCCTTGTGTTTTAACAGCTTTTCAGTAGCAGCCGACACTTTAATTACAGCACCATTTTCACAAATATTTCCCTTTACAACCACTACACTTGGCAATGTTGACAATGGATTATTTACATTGGTCATCACATCTTTATCCCAACATGCAGCATCAGCAACCTGTTCAGCCACAGTATATCCACTAACTGTCATACTATCTTTGTGCAATTTGGGCAATATCTCTTTGATAATATAGGGTAAGCCTCCAGCATAATAAAAATCTTCCATCATATATTTTCCTGAAGGAGCCAAATTAAGTAATAGAGGTACATCTTGAGATAGTCTATCAAAATCTTCTAAATCAATGGGCACACCGATACGGTTAGCTATAGCGGTTAAGTGAATAATGAAATTAGTAGATCCACCAATAGCTGCATTCACTTTAATCGCATTTTCAAAGGCTTCTCTAGTCAGCACTTTTGAAAGTGTCAATTCCTCTTTCACCATATCTACTATTCGTCTTCCAGAATAATGAGCCAATATTTTCCTTCTACTATCTACAGCTGGTATAGCAGCATTGCCCGTTAATGATACGCCTAAACTTTCCACCATACAAGCCATCGTTGAAGCTGTGCCCATTACAGAACAATGCCCGTTACTTCTACACATCATATTTTCAATAGATACAAATTCCTCATCGGCTAACTTACCTGCTCGATTTTTCTCGCTATATTTCCAAACATCTGTAATACCGATGTCTTTCCCTTTGTATTTTCCATTGAGCATAGGTCCACCTGAAACAACAATAGTAGGCAAATCCACACTACAGGCACCCATTAGTAATGAAGGTGTGGTTTTATCGCAACCACAAAGCAACACGGCTCCATCCATAGGGTTTGCCCTTATAGATTCTTCTACATCCATTGAAGCTAAGTTTCTATAGAGCATGGCAGTTGGGCGAATAAGGGTTTCTCCCAAAGACATTACTGGAAATTCAACAGGAAAGCCACCAGCTTCATAAATCCCTTTTTTTACATGTTCTGCTAAATCGCGAAAATGCCCATTACAAGGTGTTAGTTCGGACCATGTATTACATATACCAATAACAGGTCTTCCATCAAAAGCATGGTCAGGAATACCTTCCTTTTTCATCCATGCGCGGTATATAAATCCATCTTTTCCTGTTTTTCCAAACCAATCTCTACTTCTCATTTTAAATCTTTTCAGTTTTACATTTAATTCAAGTCAATATAATATAAACCGAAACAAATACATGGTTTTCAGGACTGGAAAACAAAATTAATTGCCTCAACGTACCTTTACATAAACTGATTTTTTAAACTACAATGAAACAGCTCTCAAACAAACTACTTATAGGAAGTGCTAGTATATTAGCTATCACACTTATCTTTTACAATTTTTGGTTAGATATGGGTTTAAACAGTAAGGAAACACCCCTACTTATTTATGCAGCACTCTTTTCATTCTTAATAAGCATCATCGGATTAATAATGGGTATAAAAGAAAGAAAAAATGGAAATAGCAAAGCCATGATTGGCGTAATCGGAAATGGATTGCTAGTATTTTTCTTTTCCACAATTTTATTTATTGTGAAAACAGTTCATTAATGAATATGCCATTTCCACTTTATTATTCTATTACCTGCTGAACAGTTTTAATGTGAGAAGTTCCAAAATAACCAATTGCGCCATTGCTTATATTAGTAGGTAAATTAGCAGGATTATAACCAAAAGGCCCTAAGCCTTTCCACTCGGTTTCTGACATGAAAGCGCGAATAAAATTATAATACCCTTCTGATAAAGAAGCATGGGAAAGTTCTATGATAGATCCTAAGGGATATATTCCAATCTCTCCAATTCCATATGCTAAAATTGCAGGAGGCTCCAAGGAAGGATGCAAATAATAAGTTGTGTCATTGCTCTGGTATCCATCTTTTCGTTCTTGCCAAAATTCAGTAATGTCGTATTCTTCAGGGAAAGTATCTGCCCAGCCTGCTGGAGTCTTTATTTGCATACTTAATTTTGCGGGGGCTACTACTCCAAAATTCCCAGGATAAGTTACCCAATAAAAACCTCTGGCTAATTCGGCTTCCCTGATAGATACGGGATCTGGAATAGTCGCTTCTACCATAGAATCAATAGCTGTGTAAAGCTCCCCTTCCAATTCTATTCTTAATTCATATACTTTCCCCAAAGTACCTGCTACTGTTGAGTCTGTTAGATACAATCCAGGTTCTTTTTCTGAAAGAAGATAGGTATTTATTCCATCATTGATACTCACAATAGCTCCTGAAACACCTTCTGGTTTTCCTTCAACAATCACGCCCCTACTCCAAGATAATTTTACATAGTGTGCTTTTTGCTCTGAGGTAAGCAAACCTTCAATTACTAAAAGTTCTTGCTTGGCTTCCTCTTCTATCCAATCTAACTCTTGTATACAAGATTGAAGCAAACCACACATCATTATAAAAACATAAATAAGCCTATGCCTATAAAAGGACTTTTTCATAATAGTTAAAATTTGAAGTTATACGTGATACTAGGAAGCATACCAAAAATGGCTAATTTGTAATAGCCTGTTTTACTATTGTCGCTTATAAGGTCAATATCTTCTAACTCTGGGCTAACAAAAGCAGTAGCTGCGTTCAGACGATTATAAGCATTGTATATCCCAAACTGCCAACTACTTTCGTTTTTCCTATTAGCTTTATTTTTTGGCTTTAATCGCAAGCTCAAATCCAACCTATGGTAAGCAGGCAATCTTGTTGCATTGCGGGATGTGTAAACTGGGGCATTACGGTCTTCAAAATGAAAAGTGCTTACTGGCAAAGTAATAGGCCTGCCAGATTGAAATAAAAAATTAGCTGAAATACTTACCCTGTCTGAAAGTTGGAATTGTAATACCGTTTGTAAATTATGGGGTTGGTCATAACTCGCTGGAAACTCATTACCGTTTTCAATACCTTCTATTTCTCTAAAAACCCTAGAATATGTATAATTAAACCAGCCTGTTAATCTCCCAGTATTTTTACGTAATTGAAATTCAAATCCGTAGGCACGTGCGCTCCCACTTAATAACTCTCCTTCTACAAACCGATTCATGATAAGTCTAGAATGATCTATATAATCAAGCTGATTTTGCATGCGCTTGGCATAAATTTCAGCATTTAATTCCCATTTTGCCCCTTTAAATTGGTGAATGTAACCCAGTGCAATTTGGTCTGCAGTCTGTGGGCGTGATTTTTGACTGGCAGGTATCCAAATATCAAATACATTAAATGCCAAATTTGTATTGGTAAGTGTATGCAGGTATTGCCTTGTTCGCTGATAGCTCAACTTCATTGAGCTACTTTTACTTAGTTGACAGCTTGCGTTGATCCTAGGTTCTAACCCACCATAGTTTTGATAAATACTACCTTTTTCTTCTGTGGTGATTTCAGTAACCTCTCCGCTGGGACCATATACAAGGCGTTCACCCGTACTTAACAATTGGAACAAAGCGTATCTTAAGCCATAATGTAAGTGAATGCGTTCATTCAATTTAAACTCGTCTGCTATGTAAATGGCATGTTCTAAAGCGCGACTTTTAGGCACAGGAGCAACATTTACTGTTTCGTCTTCTGCATAACCTGGTCGAAAACGATGGAGTGTAGAATGCAAACCAAAACTAACTAAATGCTTGGGATTAGCATACCAACTAAAGTCTTGTTTAAAAGTGATATTGTTGATAGAAGATTTCCAATTAACAGGAGAAGAAGCAAATGATAAATCTATTAAATAATTATAATTACTATAAAGCAAAGTGGTATTTGAAAATAAACGACTACTGTATAAATGATTCCATCGGGCAGTGGCAGTGGCATTACCCCAATCTATAATGTATTGCAGCGAGCGCACTTTATTAACATCGCGACCAAAGTAACCAGAAAAAAATATCCTGTCTTTTTCTCCTATTTTAAAATTCGCTTTTGCGTTTAAATCATAAAAATACACCGATGTTTTTCGCGTAAATTCATCTTGAGATAATTTCAAAAACAAGTCGGCATAAGTTCTTCTTGCCGATATAATAAATGAACTTTTATCTTTTTGTATAGGTCCTTCCACTGTTAATCTAGAGGCCAATGTCCCTATACCACCCGAAACACCAAAATTTTGATTATTGCCTTCTTTCATCCTTATGTCTAAAACAGATGACAATCTACCTCCATATTGTGCGGGAATTCCCCCTCTATAAAACGACAATTCTTTGAGGGCATCAGCATTAAATACTGAAAAAAAACCCATAAGGTGAGAAGGATTATATACCGGAGCTTCATCTAACAAAATTAGATTTTGATCTCCACTTCCTCCCCTTACAAACAATGTGGAGGAGCCTTCTCCTTGAGTTAATACGCCCGGTGTTAATTGTAGGGCTTTCATAACATCAGGTTCTCCGGCAATTGTTGGTATTTCTTTAAGTGTTTTGATAGAAATATTTGTCTTGCTCATCTGGGGGTTCCAAACCCTATCAGTTATATCTTCCTTTCCTTCTACGATAATTTCTTGTAGCTCAATATCGGCTACCTGCAATAGAATATCCTTTTTTTGAGAACTATTTAAATCAACATTTAAAATTTGAGCTTTGTACCCTAAATAATTACAGATAATTGTGTAATTACCTTTTGGAAGAGATAAGGAATAAAAACCATAAGGATTAGATACAGTTCCTGTATTTGACAACTCTTTCACCAATAATGTGGCACCTATGAGTGTTTCACCTGTAGAGCTATCTCGAATGTAACCATTCAAAGTATTTCGCCCTTTACGTTCCTTCTTTTTTTCTTCCACCAAAAAAATACGGTTTCCTTTGCTAAAAAAACTTATGGAAGAATCGCGAAATAAAGCTTGTAAAATTTCTCGAACAGGAACTTGCTCATGTTTAATACTAATTTTCTTATTCACCCAATTGCCTGTCTGGTAAGCAAATGTAAAATCACCTTGCTGCTCTAATTGCTTCAAGATATTTCCATATGTCTCATTTTTTACTTCAATGGAAACACGAATATCTAAAGGGTCGATGTTGGCAAGTGTACTACTTATGGTAAAGCTTAATACGAACAAAAGCATGTACCACTTCCTTTTTATAGTTAAAAGCATAAAATATATTGAATATTTAAGTTTTTCTCTTTGATAAATTATTTGCAAGGTTCACCTTCTATGGCAATAGTGTTATCACCCTGTACTTCAATTTCTAATTGAAAAATTGTTTCTAGCAACTCCCAAATATCATCTATAGGTTCTTGGCTAAACGTGGCTGTTAATTGACAAGACTCAAACTTATTATCATCATTTACTATCTCTACATTATACACTTCTTCAATTAAGGAAAATACTTCAGTCAATGGTGTATCTTCAAAAGTTAGTTGACGCGTTTTCCAAGCTAATAAATTTTTATTCTTAGGTAATTCTTTCCCAATTTTATCAGTTACAGGGTCAAATATGGCTATTTCATTTGGTTCCAAAATTACTGTTTGAGATGGGACTGAAATTTTAGAATAGGCTACTTTTCCTGAAGCCAGAAAAACCTCTTCTCTGTCTTCTTGAGCAATGGCCATAAACTCAGTGCCCAACACTTCTATTTGGGTGTTGAGACCGGTCACTAAAAAAGGCTTATTTGGATTTTCGACCACATCAAAAAATGCTTTCCCTTTCAATATTACCTCTCTGCGATTGCTCTTAAAAGATTGTGGATATTCCAATACACTGCCAGAAGAAAGCCAAACTTGTGTACCATCTGGTAATCTTCTATTGGCCAATTCTTTTCCTGCTTCCCAGTATATATTTGTTGTATTGTTGAATGTAAACCAAAAAGTTGAAAGAAGAATTAGAGAAATTGTAGCTGCAGCATAATACCATTTAATTCGAGTTCTTTTGCGAATATCGATATGTTCAGTATCCTTTGTGCGTTCATCAATTACAGCCCAAGCATGATGTATATCTACAGTTGGCACCTGATATTTAGTAGCATGTAACCATATTTTCTGCCATTGCTTAAAAAGCGCCAAATTCTCTGTTGAAGCAGATAGCCAATCTTCTATGACTTTATCCTCATTTGTAGTTGTAATTCCATTTAAATACCTTATAATCATTTCTTCTTCCATTTGCTATTTGTTATCTGCCCTTTTTATTAAAGACAGGAAAATTTAAAGGGAGGGGGAGTTTTGGCTTTAATTTTTTTTTGTCAATTGAATCATAACCTCTCAGGGCTATTTACTAAACAAAAAAGATAATTGAAGCTAAAATAAATATTGTTAAAAAATGAGGTTGAGCAATTAATTTGTACTGCATAACAACGTGTAGAAAGTATATGCAAACTGGGAATAAATTCCTGTTAAAAAATTTTAAAATGATTTATTGATAATTGTAATTATCTGATTTTCTGAATTTTACATTTTTGGTTCATTTTTCTTACTTCAGATTAGAAATAACTTTTTTAACTAAAACTGTAAAAAAATGAAAAATCCAATCAAAGAATTTGTAATTGTTGTCATGTTAATTTTCCCAAGTGTAATGTATGCTACGCAACTTTCAAATAAGACGGCAACAAGTATTGTATTACAAGTCGAAAAAACAGAAATCTCTGTAGAAGACCTACCAGATGTCGTGCGAGAAGGGTTCAATTTAAGCGATTATTCTTCAATGGTCATCAGTAAAATTTTTAAAGTAGTCGATCAGGAAGGTACTGTAACTTATGAATTTGTTTTAGGTGATAATAACGACACGGTAATTTTTTCTGAGAAAGGTAAAGTTGTAGAATAGTTTCTGTAGAATATAAATATTTGGCCTGATGTATTAATACATTGGGCTTTCCCTAAAAAATTGAAGAAATGCGTTTTTTAGGAAGTTTTACAGAATAAAGAATAAGAAAACACAAAGATATCCTTCTATCTTTAGATACTCTCGCAATTTTGTCAAAGCTGTTTTCATGTGCGATTTTACCGTTTCTTTTCCAATACCCATTTTATCAGCTACTTCTTGGTAAGTAAGACCTTGCTCTCGGCATAACAGAAATACTTCCCTTGTTTTATTAGGGAGTATACTTACTGCCTTTTGTATTTTCTCTTGAAGCTCTTGTGTTTCAACAGTAATAGTGGGGTCAAATGCTATACTATCCTCCAATTCAACTTGCCTAATTTTCTTATGAGGTTTTGCCAACGCATTTATTGACCTATTTCTAATAGATACCCAGCAATATGCTTCTAAATTCTTGATAGTGAGCTGGTCTCTTTTAAGCCAAAAATCTACAAAAAAATCTTGCACAAGTTCTTCTGCTTCTTCCTTGTTTTGTAAGTATTGGAATGCAAATTGAAATAATTGATCATAATACTGCTTTACTAGCTTTTCAAAAGATTTTTTATCCCCATTTCTAATCTCGTGCAACAAGTCATCCATTGATTTTTCTTTAGCTATAATTTGCATAGTTTACAAAAAACCAATTTTCAATTTCCACTTCCAAACTAAACTTAGATAGCCTTGAAACACTGTTTTATAAAAGGCAGATTAAGATTACTTGTGGATAATTAATCTTCTAGAATAAAACCCTTGCCATGCACATTGGTGATTTTAATGTTTGGGTCATTTCTAAGATATTTTCTCAATCTTGCAATATGTACATCCATACTCCTACGGTTAAAATAATCTTTGCCGTTCCATATCTGTAGTAGGGCATCTTCTCTCTTAAGCAAAGTACCTTTTTTCTTACAGAGCATTTCTAATAATCGAGCCTCTTTTTCTGTGAGCGTAATGTAATTCTCCTGTTGAACATATAACCTCCTACTTGTAGGTTTAAATGTATAAGTGCCTATTTGCCATTCTTTACTTTTTATTTGTAGTACATCTTTTCGCCTTCGTAAAATCACTTCTATCCTTGCAATCAGCTCTTCTTCATCTACAGGTTTTACTAGATAATCATCAGCTCCAATTTTAAAACCTTTCAGTTTATCAACTTTCATGGAACGGGCCGTAAGGAAAAGAAAGGGTACAAAAGGGTTTTCTTTTTGAATCTCTTTGGCTGCTGTAAAGCCATCTTTTTTGGGCATCATCACATCTATAATGCACAAGTCAAAAATCATTTCCTTGAACAATTTCACGCCCTCTTCTCCATCTTCAGCTGTTTCAACTACATAGTCCTCTAACTCTAAGTACTCTTTAAGCGCATATCTTAGCACGGCGTCATCTTCCATCAATAAAATTTTTGCTTTCGGCATAAGTAGTTACTTTTTTTTCAATTGGAAGCGTAATACAAAAAACTGTTCCTTCATTTTTTGTGCTTTTTACCTTGATATCACCGTTATGTAGCGCTACTATCATTTTAACATAGGAAAGTCCTAAGCCAAAACCTTTTACTTCGTGCAAATCCCCTTGGGATATCCTATAAAACTTTTCGAAAATTTTCTTATTTTCTTTTTCAGCTATCCCTTTGCCATAATCCTGCACGTAAAGATTGAAAGCGCCATTTTGTTCCATAGTAAATACCTTGATCATTGGTACTCCTTTCCTATATTTAATGGCGTTGTCTAATAGATTGTTCACAACATTTCCAATGTGTATTTTGTCTATCAGTAAATCATTGTTTGAGGCTTTTAAATCACTCATGATCTCACCTGATAGATTTTTAATGATTGGTTCAAAAAGTGTCAAACTTCCTTGTATTACTTCATGAATATCACAAAGGCTTTTGTCCATCTCTAATTTACCATTTTCCATCACAGAAAGTTGTAGCACTTTTTCAACTTTACTTTTTAGTTTATGATTCTCGGATTTTAAAATTGATAGCTGATTAGATAAGGCTTCTATATTTCCTTTCTGTAAATTTTTCTCTGCTATTTTATAGATAAGCGAACTGGCAAAAATTGGTGTCTTTAATTCATGGGTTAGGTTGTTGATGAATTCATTTTTAAGTTGAGCCATTTGTTTTTGCTTTTTCAATGCGGTAATACTTCCCCAAAAAAGGAATGACAAAATCAATATTAGTAATAAGGATACAGTAAAAATGAACCAAAGACTTTTTAATAAGAACCAGAATTCAAAAGGGAAATGAATACCAAAACGGTATCTACCTTTGCCAAGTGCTTTCCTAACTCGTGACCCTGCCCGTTCTGAATATTGAATGTAATCCTCAATATCTACAACTTTATCGGTGATTTCAGACAAAATTATTTCATGGTTTTTAGTTGCATAAAAAACAAAACTATTGGTCAATGAATTAATATTGCTTTGGGCTGAGACACTATCAATTTTAAATCTTATTGTTTTCAATACAGCATGTTTTAGCGCTATGTCTTCAATCTGTCCCTTGGCTTCAAATTGCTTAATTAAATCGATAAGTTGATTGCTAACTGATTTATCATCTTCAATGCTATGATGGATCTCAAGTAATAATTGATCCATATTTTCTTCGAATTCTTGCTTGTTTAGGCGTATTTCTACACTTACAAAGTAGATTTGAAGATACAATAAACACATTACCGATAGGCCTGCTAAAATGGTGACAATTACAGGATTGTTCTTGATATATTCTATCCAATATTTTTGCGATAAAACTCTTTTCATAACACTATACAAATCGTTTCCCACTCATTTTGCAAGTCATTTAACTTTTAGTTAACACATTTAACCTTTCTGATAGGTTCTTTAACTCCTGTGTATGCCTATAGCATATCAACAGTCATTTACTTTGAATGAAATTTAAAGTTTATGAAAAGTAATTGTTTGATCCTAAAATTTTTAATTAGCCTTTTCCTTTTTTCGCCTTCCATTTGGGCACAAGATACCACTTTACTAAATGTATTTGTCGATTGCAAAGGCTGTAATGATACCTACTATCGCACCCATTTACAAGAGGTAAACTTTGTAAGGGACCGCAAAGTGGCAGACATACACATCTTAATAAACTCAGCGAATTTAGGTACAGGCACCAAGCATTGGGAATTAAGCTTCATTCCATTAAAAGAAAGTGAAAATAGCCTATTGAAACTGGTTACAGATACGTACCAGATTCAAACAGAAATTGAGGTAGACCAACATCTATTTAAATATATACAAACAGGATTACTGCCATTTTTACTAGAAAGAAATCCGACAACCAACGTAAATTTAATAGCAGATACAAATACCTCTTCAGATAACAATTTTGATATTAGTAATGATCCATGGAATTTTTGGGTATTTGAGATAAGTGGAGATATAGATTTTGAAAAGGAAACCAATCAGTCGGAATATGAGCTTGAAGGGGAAATTGATCTTGAAAGAACCACAGAAGCTTGGCGTTATCGTGGGGAACTCAGCTATCTTTATAGAAACAATAAAATTACAAGGCAAAGTACAAACTTCAATAGCAGTTTAAAACGGATGGAAGCATCTGGTTCCTTAGTTAAAACATTAGGAGAGCATTGGGGGGCTGGATTCTTTGGAAGGATATATTCCAGTACTTTCACTAATATCCAAAGAGCGACAGTGCTACAAGCTGCATTTGAATATAATTTTTTTCCCTATAGCCAAGTTGCTAGCAAGGAATTTACAATCGCTTATTTTGTTGGCCCTCATATGTATAACTACATAGAACCAACTATTTACGAACAAAGTCAAGAAGATAGACTAACGCATAATATAACAGTCAATATGAACATGCGAAAAGCATGGGGCTCCGCAGAAATAAAACTCAGAGGTGTACAGTTTTTACATGATTTATCCAAAAATCGCTTAGAGCTCGAATCTGAACTATCTATAAGGTTGGTGAAAGGGCTTTTTCTTCGGACAAGTGCAGATTTTTCTTTAGTTAGAGATCAATTATTCTTAGCAAAAGGTGATGCTAGTTTAGAAGAAATTTTATTGGAAAGAAGGGCCATTGCCACCGATTACGAAACAGGTTTTTCAATTGGGATTTCCTATGTTTTTGGTTCTATTTATAATTCAATTGTAAACACAAGACTTTGATATATGAAACTATTTTATCAATCAGTACTGCTTATAGTGATGCTAAGTTTCGGCTTGAAAATAAATGCCACATCCTACTACATAGACCCTGATGCTGGAAATAATGGTAACCATGGCACTTCCGCTGAATTTCCTTGGGCTTCATTTAACAATCTATCTTATATAGTGCTATTGCCAGGAGATCAAATCTTACTTAAAGCTGGCACGAAAATAAATGAACCGCTGAGCTTAAAAAATATTCAAGGTACAGCCAATAGTTATATTACTATCAAAACCTATGGAAAAGGCAACAGGGCGATAATTGATGGAAATGGTGCCGAAGCAGCAATTTATATGTTGAACCCAGCTTTTTTGAGCATTGAAAATTTAGAGGTTTTGAATGTTGAGGGTAAATATGGCATTTACTTGGAAGCGAAAAATGCAGGCGCTCTAAAAGATATACAACTCATTGGTCTAGATGTTCATGATATATACAGTGCCTCAGCTGAAATTTCATCTCCACCAAAAACAATTGGGGGAATTGTCTTTAAAGTACAAAAAGGTGAACAGCCTACTTGGTGGGACGGCATACTGATTGAAAATTGTAAGATACACGACCTGGGTAGTTGTGGCATTAGCATCGGCAGTGATTACAAAGTCAATAAAGGCATTGCAAATAGAGAAAAAAATTATCCAATTCTTAATGTAAGAATAAGAAAAAACACTATCAGTAACATTGTAAGAGACGGGGCTATTATAAGACAATGCAAAGGTGGAATTATGGAATACAATAAAGTATCTAGAACTGGATTGGTAGCTATTTCGAATGGTATGTGGTGGTACGATAGTGATAGCTGTTTCATTCAATACAATGAAGGGTTTGAATGTAAAGCAGCTTTTGATAAGGATGGCGCTCCATTTTCTATAGACAACAGTTCCACGCGATGTGTGATCCAGTACAATTATAGCCATGATAATGAAGGAGCAGGATACATGCTTTTCGGACATGATGACAATGGCTGGGGCAATATTATTAGACATAACCTAAGTGTAAATGACCACAATAGTAATATATCACAAGGTATTGGTGCCATAGCTGTGGTAAGTAGGGTACGTGATGCCCATATCCATGATAATATTGTTGTAGCTGGTCCAGGGACGGAATATGTGCTAGGTCACAGGAATTGGGATGGATTCCCTATAGAGGTAACTTATCGCAACAATCTATTTATTGGGAACGGTCTTACCAAGTTTGGAGAAAATTTACTTGAAGCTGGAATCTTCAATAAAAATCTTTTTTTGAATATTCCTGACTTACCTGAAAAATTGCAGCAGCAGAACACACTAGAAAACTTCTTTGAAAAATTCGCTCAATTGGAAGTAATCAAAGCGGGTGTAAAGGCAAAAAAATAAAGTATGTCAAACTAAATTAATGGGGATGGAATAGATGATTTTCTAAGTAAATAACACTTAACCCGCAATATAATAGTCCGAAGTTAAAAATCGCTTTGGATTATGGTTTGCTAATTTTTCAAAAATCTCTTCTCCCATTTCATTTCTAAAATTTTTAAAAAGCTGTTCTTCCGTTAACTTTTCTTGCAAAGTCATAAAATAATCTGTTCCGAATATTACCTTTTCTTGCAGTTCTGGGTGTTTTTCAAAATCTGATTTCAGCTTCGCATTAAATTTTTTATCAAAAAGTGAATAAGAAATATCAGCATATAAATTGGGGTACTTATCATTGAGCAATAGGTTTTTTATCTTATTATACAATTCTGTTCTAGTGTAAATTCTTTTGCTCCGCTTCTCAATCTGATCCCAACCGAAATGTGCAAAGCACAACTTGAGATTAGGAAATTTTTCAAGTACATCTAAATACCGATCAGGATGTAAAAAATGGTCGCAAAAAACTTCATTTTTGGCTGGAGCGAACTCGTATTTCCCACCTTCTTGTGGATTAAAACTTGTCGGCTTTAAGAAGTCTGGCGGGAGCTTTTTATCTGCGAAATAGATTCCTCCTTGGCTACAATGGGAAATAATGGGTACACGCTTCTCTTCGGCTAACTGGTATACATGTTCCAATCTTGGATCAAAAGGAAAATAACCGAGAGGTGTATACATTTTAATTCCGATAAAACCTCTTTGAAGATACCTTTCTACAAAAGTTTTATTCTTTTCTGCAGAACCATCTCTTGGATCTATATGCACAAAAAGCAAGCATTTGTTCGGATAGCTCCTTTTCACATTGATAAGTTCGGTCAATTGTTGCTCGTAAGGCACTTTTAATTTCCCTAGGCCAATATGAGTGAAGTTGAGGGGCAATACTACAAACCTGCTATCTGGAGGGTAATATTTTTGCAGGTTGCCAAACACTTCGCCCGAGGTTGCCAATAAGCCTACTAAATGGAAAGATAGTCCTTTTACAGCATAAGGTTTATTTAGTAGTTTTAATGCCCATTTTGCCATCCATTGTTTTACTACTAATTGTTTGAGTAAATCCAGAGCCCAATCAGGCAAAAAATTTAAGCCATATTTTAAAAAACCTTCTGGTGTGTCAGATAAGGTGAAAATATGGGTATGGCAATTATAAATTCTCATAACTTATGATTTGGAAGGAGCACTGGATATTTTTCTCACATTCACAATTTTCCCGAGTAAATCGAACCAAAATGGAGCACCGAATGAAATCAGTATTGCCGCGACTGCCCAACCAAAAATATTTCTCCATTCAAAATTTTGTGTATCCCAACCTAAAGGCAATTCAATCTTTTTTACATCTTGCATTAAGTCTTTAATATTCTCTACTTCAGCTTTTGGTAGTGTACTGTTTTCTTTGGTGTAAAGTATAGCCGTATTTTTAAGCTCTTCTCTTAAAATATCATCTTTAAATATGGTCTGCGTAGTGAGTATTATATCGAAGTGGGTAAAAACAGCTATGAAAATACTAATTATGAATAAACGAACCTGCATCTTGGCTTTATACCAATAAGAGCCTTGGGTCATATAGGCATCAAACCAAGATTCAACCTCTTTCAACAATTCTTTTTTATCACCAGCATTCGATAAAAAAGAATGTAGCAATACTTTTAGCGGGCTATATCTGAGGCCACCTACAGACTCACTGTATTTTTCGAACAATCCTTTAGGGCTGTTAGCTAGCTCAGGTGTTACCTCAAGTGTGTCTTTATCTTGTTTAAATGATATATTTCGGTTTTCTAATTCAGTCGCAATTGTTTCTACTAAAGCCCTACTAAAAAAATGAGTGGGAATGTAAACTGGAAGGCGTTTTCTTTTTTCATACAGAGCAGCGATTAAAGGATGCTTATACAAATCGGTTGTAAAATCCCTATTTAAAGAATCACTTAAAACTTCATTGAGCATCTTTCTTAAGAATCTACCTCTATAGTTAAAACGAGCCACCCATGCCTCATTAATGAAGGAGGCTACAAGACTCATTAAAAACAATATAAACAGCACAGAAATAGCCGTATCTATATAAGGGGAAAGTATCATAAAAATTAAAGTCTAAAAAATTTATTGAATATGCCTATTTCACCAAGAAAAGACAAATTCATCGTACTATAAACTTTTAGTCCTTTAAAAACAATCTTCGATTCTACCCTATCCTATTGCCTTACTTTCCTGTAGATCAAGGTTTATATTGATTCAACTCTTCACATAAGGATTTTACATGTTTTTGCATTGACAATAGGTGCTGTAATAAATAAAATATTATTCTGTATATAATTATTTATAAAGAATATTATTCTATTTATCATTAAAATAAAATAAATTTATCTCTATAATTGCTATATGTCCTTTATCAAATACCATTTCAAATAAGTAAAGCAATTATCATTTCGATAAAGGGACTAAATATGAAGCGTTTCATTTACTCCAAGGTGTATCTAATAAGTTTTTACCATTTCCCATCAATAAGCCATTTCCTGAATAAACAGGGATAGTCTTCTCAAAATCTACTTCCTTCCCATTTACTTTTACTTTTGGCAATCTGCCCCAACCTGATCCTTTTGGCCATTTAGGTTGTTGAAAAGGAGGAGCAGTAGGAAAAACCATTTGCGATGTAGTACCATAACCCCAATCAACCAATGCTTCCATGCAAGTGCCATACTTCCCAAACTCAAAGTCAATTACTTCTTCATTTATCGAATAATAAGTGAATTTTCCTTTTTCTTTAAATTCTTCCTTTTTTAATTGATGGTGCATTTTATAGTCACTTTTGAAAGCTTCATAACTTAAGAAATCTTCAGAATCGAAGCTTACTAGTACAAATCCACAAGCTTTGCCAAGCACTTCTTCAATCTGTAATAGTTGTCTTTTTGACTTCTTTATAAGCTTTGAAGAAGTGCTTACTTTATTTTCATCTCCCAATATTAAAATAGCTAAATATGTATGGGGTAATTTTACAAAGGCAATATTTCCATCTAATTCAATATTGATATCGCCGGGGAAATTTAGAAATGAGGCATTATTTGCCAATATGTTTTTATTAAAATTTACAATGTTATGCCTATCATGAATGGGAAATCTTTGTTCGAAATCTTTGCGCCATTTTTTACTCCATTCTTCAGTAATTGTTTTTGCTTCCTTTACTAACTTATCTATATTTTCTGGTTGAAAACTTACTTGAATCAGTACATTTTTATGTTGGAAATATTGGGTGAATGGATCTCGTGCTTTTCCTGAAAATTCTTCAAAAGTTAGCCCATTTCCACTAATTTGGATAGGCTCTACTTCATCTGATTTCGCTACCAATTTCCAATTTACTAGTTGATAATTGCCGCCTGTCCAGCCACCATATGAACTCACTGCGGTACCTAAAGTAAAGTTGGGCGTTGCATAGAAATATTGCTTCACAAAACTGGTATCTTCAAAAAGATAAGAGGGCTTACTTCCTGTAAACCAAAGTGGGGTCTTGGTTTCTTTTCTGGCAAGTGCATGCATGGCTCTAGTCGGCCTATAACTACTGGTTACAGCATGCAATGTTTGGATATACTGACTTCCTTGTAAAACAGGCTGCTCCTCCAACGTACCATACCAAAGCCAGGCTAAGTATCGGGTAGCTGTATGATCAAAATCTAATGCACCATTTCCTCGCATTTCAGCTCCTCCAATTATACCAAAGCTATAATGCAAAGCAATTTCAGTAGCATAATAATCCAACACTTTTTTAGCTGCGTTCTTCACTTCTTCGTCTTGAGCAAAATCATATAAATTAATGAACCCATACAAATTATAAGCAGTGTAAATTGCAGAGTTCCATTCACCTGTTCCCATCTGTAAAGTTCTGTCCGCCACTTTTAAAATCCAGTTTTTCATTTCTGCTATCTTATTGGCAGCACTGGGAAATTCTTGGGGATAGTGTACAGCAGCTTGGGCAAAAAGATACCCACTTGTTCTAGACATGCTTATATGATTTTCAGTGCCCTCACTGGTCCAAGCATTGTAATTATCTCTTCTGTCAAAAACAGCTTTTAGAATTGTGATTTTATGTTTTTTGATAGAAGGCGCATTCGGATATTTGCAAAATAATCTTGCCATCCCCAATAGCGTAAAATGGAATGGGGGATTGTCTTTCATCGCCGTAATCCATGCATTGCCCAAACTATCAGTAATTCCATACTTTTCAAATCTTGCAATAGTTTTAGGCCAGAAATACTTTTCCGGATCACCCAAATTTTTCATGCCAGGTGGCTTATAAATATCTGCTGTTTGTTCTACAAACACACTTGCTTTCTGTTGAAAGGAATTTTCATGAATTTGAGCATTTACCTCATTGAATAAGGTAATACCAACAAGTAAAAAATATTTCATTATTTAATTTTCATTGGCCTATAAACTGGCAGGTTATCTTTCCATTCAACAGTATAGCCTGCTTTCCCATCATTTATCTGGAGCAGGCCATTTTTTAATTGTACATAAGGACTCTTGTATACACCACCATCTGCCCATTTAGAATAATCTATGCGCTTGTTATTGATCTTACCTTTTGCCCTCAAACCTGTTGATTGGTATTCTATTTCAATTGTATTTGCCTTATGCGCTTTGTAGGTAAATTGACTGAAGTTTTGAGATAACTCCCCTTTAAAATTATCTTGCAATTGTGTTAAGTCTTCAAAATCATCTTTATTAAAAACTTCAATTGCAAAACCAGATGACTCAAAATCATTTTTACTTTGCTTACAAAGCAAAATATTCGAATGGGAAAATCTTGCTTTCAATCTTCTATTATCAAGTAAGCTTAACACTTCCTCCCCTATTTCTAACATAAAAGCATTTCCTACAGAAATAACACTTAGGTATGCATCGCCACAGGATATAAAAAAATGTGAATCATTCCTTTTTTGTACAAAGGCTTCTTTAGGGATGAATAACCATGTAGCTGCTGAATATTTACTATTTTTCAAATACGCAGCAATTTCTTTTGAAGAACTATTCTCTGAAATAATAGCAGGTAGTAATAACTCCTTCCCTTTTTCTTTCCTACTTTTTTGTTCTTCGTTTTCAGGATTACTTATATTTTTTGCAGTTGGAGCTGTAATTACCAGCAAGCTGTTTTCTTTTTGAAGTGTTTGGGTATATGGGCTGTGCCCTATCCTGCTTGCATAAAAAGGTTGTACCCCTCCAAAAACATAAGGCCTATCTTTTCCACCTACCACTAATGACCATTGCAATTGTTGAGTAGGATTGTCGACTGTGGTCATAGCAACATTTCCAAGTGCAAAATCTTCATCACAATAAAAATATTCTTGAAACTTATTGGGGAATCTCACATGGTAATCTGGACGTGCTATTTCTGCTTCAAATGGCAAAGGCACATTTTTAGTTAGCAAGTTATAAATGACCTGGTTTGGCCTGTATGTAGTTGTTGCATGTTGAATGGTTGTATGAGGATGCTCATTTACCAAACCTGCTGCGCTGCCAGTCCAACTCCAAAGAATATGACCCATCTCACCCATGGTAGAAGTGGGTAACTTAGCACGTTTTTGGGCACCTGCAATTACTCCTTGAAATACCTTTAGTGCATAAGTTCCTAAGTAATAGTCTAAATAAGTTTTAGCAATTCGTTTAGAACGAGCATCTTTGGCAAAATCGTAAAGATTAAAAAGTCCATTAAAGGTATGAGGATAGTATGTCCCTGAATCATACTCTCCATTTCCAAGTTTCCAAATTCTACTACCCGATTCACCTAATGTGCTTAGTAATTGTTCTTTAGCAGCTTGTAAAGGAACACCTGTTATCTTGGCAGTATCTGGCAATAAATCTGAGTATAACAAAGCTGAGCTACGCCACATCATTTTGTGGTTCTCTGTGCCACCATCTTTTACATTCCCTCCCAAAAACTCACCTTTCTCTCCAAGCAAAGTATGATATACGGAAAGGTCTGAAATATATTGACGATAACCGTCTGAAGGCCTGCGATTCTCACGATATTGATCTACTGCATAAGAAAAATCTTTGATCCATTTCTCTCCCATTTTATCCGCAAATAATGGATAAAACCTTGCCCAATTCACTGATGCAAAATGGTAATGCTGACTCAAATTACCCGGAATTGATAAAAATGCCGTTGCTTTTTCTGCATCTTTGCCCAATAACAAACTTGCCGTTGCAGGTGGTAAATCATATTTGAGTGGATCACCACCGAACATGGTTATTTCTCCATCAATATTCCTTTTTTTAGGACCAAAGTATCCTGTATTGCCTTGCTTGTAAGAAGTGCCTGTATAAGGAGAAATAATCGTCTCACCTTCTAGTGCCCATGTGTAAACTGGCAATCCTGTATCGGGGCATTTCGACTTAGCCAAGCTTCTTTTACCAAAACCATCATTGGCTATCTGTTGCAATAAGCCAGCAGTTCTTTGCAAATAGCCCGCTTCATCTGGATAGGTATCTGTAGACCAGATAGAGGCATTTTGAGCAATAACATCTTTAACAAAAAACAATAGGCATGTAACAGAAACAAATACTTGAAATAAGCCAGTAAATCTCTTTTTGAAAAAATTACTGCTCCAAAGGTTGTACATAACTTGCTGCTATTTCTTTTGCCATTTTATGATAGAGTCGAATTATAGGTTCGTGAAGCTGATCAGTTACACTTACAATTCCAACTGGTTGATTTTCACCTCCATCCATCCTACCTGATACTTCTTGATCTGCATACTGATACCAATGTGATCCTACAGCATAAGGAAAAGAAAGCCAAGTCTGTAAATATTCTTCTAGCATAATATCTCTTTGTGCCAATCCAAATGCAGGATAAATTGGTAACAAAGCCCTTTTAGTAGCAGGTGGTATATGATGCTCAGAAATAATTACTGGTTTTTGAACAGCAGCATACCAATCATCCATTTGTTTTCTAATCGGTACCGCAGAATAAACATTTATAGATAGCACATCTAAGTACTTCCCTGCAATGGTTGCAATAGTTTGTAAACCTTCAAAATTTCGTGTAAATCGACAGCCTAAATAGAGGTGGTTTGGTGCATATTTTTTAATTGCAGCTCTTAAAGTGGAAAAATAACGTTCTGCATATGCTTTTTTCTGGGCTTCTTCATTTGATAAATCTTTTAAGGCAGTAAAAGTATAACTAGTAGAATCCCATTTATTGATACTGCGCCAACCCATTTCATTATCTACAAAATAGCCGATAAGATAAGCATCATCTTTAAATTGTGTAATCTCAGAAATTGAAGCATCTAAACGAGCTTCCCAATCGGGGTGGAAAATATCTGGCATTTTATTAGACATTTCTAAACCTGTACCTTTACGGGTATCTAAAGTATAGGTGTAAGGAAATTTACTGTTATATAAAAGTGTATCACTCCAATTTCCAATGGTATTGAAACCAATGTTATTTAATCGTTTTAATACATGTTCTTTCCAAGTAGTATAATCACCATATTTTCGCTTCACATTATAACAGTAAAATGAAAGGTACGCTCCATCTTCATTAAAGCACTCAGGGCAATTTTCATAGCTTGGCAATTCTTCAAAGATGTCTTCCCTATCTTTTACCCTGGTTAAGGCAGCATTGTTTAAAGTAGATTTCCTTCTGACGCCATTCAAACCCAAACTATAAAAAGGATTTCCTTCAGGACTTACTAGATACCACTTACCATTTAGGTTTTGTGTATGGAAAAATCCAGTGGCTTTTAAGGGTAAATCGTGGTTAATGTATCCACCATAATCATCAGTAACGGTATTTTCACCCAATTTTTCAAAAAATGCCACTTCTTCATCTAAGTTATTTAATTGAGATAAATCATCAACCTTATTCGGATAATCAAACAAATGTCTTTGCCCCCATCGATCAACTAATGGTACATCTTTTCCTGTATCTATCAATTGAATTTTTCGTAATTCTAGTTCTCCTCCTATTGGTGCGATGAGTTTTATTTTTAAAACCTCTTCATCCAACCCACCTAACAAGGGTGCTTCCCTAATATCAATGGTGTAAAAAGCAGACTCTTTATTTAAAGAGAGTTTATTATGTAGTCTTGACCGACTCCCCATGATTTCTACTATCAATTCAGAAAGTCCATTAGAAGCAATTTCCAATGAAAGCTCATCTGCATTTTCCCATGACAAAGGCAATAACAATGCTTTGGGACTCATTTGGAAATAACCATTATCATCAAAAGAAAGTATAAGTTTATTTTCCCTTACTTGATAGGTGCATTTTTCATGCTCCAAAGCCCTAAACTTTTTTTTACTTTCACCCCTCCAAACACCTATTTCTTTTTCAATACTTACTAAGGAATTATTTAAGTGTGTGAAGTTTGATGTTTCTGCGATAACATGACCCACTGATTCTTTTTTTGATTCACATGCAAAAATCAAAAAACCAGCGCACATAAATGCGATGACGTATTTGAAAGGTTTGATCATTGTGTTTTCGTTTTAGCTTTCCAATAAGGTGATTCTGTTCTAGCAGTTGATAAGTAGGTAGTAAGCGTGTTTACTATTTCAGGATTTTCATTACTAATATCCGTAGTTTCTTCTGGGTCTTTGACAAGATCATAAAGTTCTAGATTGCCATCGGTACCTTCCCGTATTCCCTTCCAATTCTTCCATCTTACCGCTTGGTGAAATGCTTTTTCATGAAACTCCCAATAAAGAAATCGGTCACTTTCTGGCATGGTGTTACCTAAAATTTCAGGAAGTACACTTATACCGTCTAAATTATCTGGAATTTCCTGCACATCCGCCAAATCAGCCAGAGTAGGTAAGACATCTGGAAAATACCAAGGAAAATCACTCTCCGTGCCTGCAGGTACTTTACCTGGCATCCTAACAATCATTGGGGTTCTTATACCTCCTTCGTACATATCCCTTTTTCTACCTTTTAATTTTCCTGAGCTGTCAAATCTCCCCTCCCACCTTCTTGCAGCACCGTTGTCTGAGCAAAAGAAAACCATGGTGTTTTTATCCAAATCTAGTTTTTTGAGCAGCGCAAATATTTTTCCTATATCCTTATCTATTCTCGCCACCATAGCTGCATAAACCTTTTCATTTTCAGTCCATGATTGGTCTTTAAAAGTAGCTAGATCTTCTTCAGGGATGTGGTAATGATCATGTGGAACACAATAAGGAACATATAGAAAAAAAGAAGTATCTTTTTGCTTTTCTATAAAATCAAGGGCAAAATCTGTAAATAGATTATGTGAAAAGGTGATGTTACTTTGATTAAATTCAGGATCATTCCCTTCGAGAAATAAAGTATCTTGGTTTTGCCATATGTAATCGGCAAAATGATCATGAGCCCTACGCTGATTCAAAAATCCTAACCACTCATCAAATCCTTGTCGGTTTGGGTGGCCCTCAGTTGTTGGTTCTCCTAATCCCCATTTGCCCGTCATCCCTGTTACGTAGCCTGCATTTTTTAAAACTTCTGCCACAGTAATATCTGATTCGAAAAGAGGCACCCTACCCTTGGTAGGAGAATTTAGGACAGGTAATGGTGAAAAGTTGCCTCTAACAGTGGTATGACCTGTATGCAGACCTGTCATGAGTGTACTTCGTGATGGTGCACAGACTGGAGAGCCAGCATAACATTGTAAAAATTTTCGGCCTTCTGTGGCCATTTTATCTAGATTGGGTGTTTTATGTACTTTTTGTCCAAAGGCGCCTAAATCTCCATATCCTAAATCATCTACCATTACAAAAATGATATTTGGCTTTTTTTCGACGGCTTCCTCAATTTGCCTTGGTGCTTTTTCACAAGTTGTAGTTATTAATAACACACCAAGCCACCATAAAATAGCATACCTTGTCTCCATTTTCACAATTTGATAATTACTCAATATTTGAAGATAGGGCTAGTGAAGAGTATTTGAAATTTTCATGATTTGAAATAGGTGGACGAATGATACAATTCGTATTTTCGACCTTATAAATGCCTGTTTCCTTATATATTTAACTGGAATTAAAGGAGTATCAAGGGCTTAAATAATACCTTTAAATATGAAAGTCATCAATCCGCATATTACAGCTATTTCAATCGCACTTACAGATACAATACCCTTACATGTTTATATGGTAAAAGGTGATGATAAGGCTTTTTTAATAGATTCAGGTATTAAAAGCATGCACGGTGAAATCATGGAAATGATTCAACAAACGGATGTAAAACTCAAATCCATTTTACATACGCATTCACATCATGATCACATTGGTGGAAATGCACAACTTATTGAAAAGACAGGTTGCCAAATAATCGCCCCTAAAGCCCATGCACATTGGCATGAGGACTGGGATGCACATTATAACGAATTCGCAAGGCCTTTCCCAGAGATATTTTCAGATACACAAGCATTAAGAGATGAAGTTTTTGGGATAATGGATGCCCCGCACAAGGTGGATGCATTCTGTAAAGAAGGGGATGTCTTTAAATTAGGGAATAACATAGAACTTACTTGTTTTATGTTTAGTGGACATCTATTAGAAGAAGCCGGTTGGTATGAATCAAAGACTAAAACCCTGATTTTAGGCGATGTTATTACCTTGCTAGATGCTCCCTTTATACATGGGCATTTAACCGTACAAGGTTACAGAGATAGTCTAAAGAAGTTGAAAAATTTGATTGAAAATAAACCTGTTGATCAAATACTCATGGCGCATTTCCCACCAATGGCGCCTACTGCTTTTAAAAATCTCATACAACAAGCAGCTGCTTATATTGATACTTTAGAATCTACAATTATCAACTTATTAAAAGAAGCACCATTGAGCTTAAAAGCGCTTTGGGTAAAAACTTGTGATGCTATGGGGAAAGCGCATGAGTTTAGATCATTAAGCACAGTTCACGCGCACATTAAAGATTTGCAAGCAAAAGGGATAGTACGTATTTTACCAGATGAGAAAATTGAATATTATGGAAAATGAATGGATAAAAGATAAAGTAATTATTGTAACTGGAGGTGCCTCAGGAATTGGAGAAGGCATATCAAAAGAGACTGCATCTCTCGGAGCCAAAGTAGTCATAGCAGACATTAATGATGAAAGGGGTGAAAACCTGGTAAAATACATAGAAGAGACTGGAGGATATGCTAAGTATGTTAAAACGGATGTAACCAAAGCAAAAGCTATTACCAATCTGCTAGAAATAGCCAAAGAAGAAGGCGAAATTAAATTCTTAGCAAACTCTGCTGGTTTACAAACCTATGGCACTATAGAAAGTACTACAGAAGAAACTTGGGACATCACTATGGATGTGAACCTGAAGAGCATGTATATGGTAGCCCACCAAGTAGTACCTGAAATATTGAACAATGGTGGCGGAGCTGTCGTGAACATCAGTTCTGTACAAGCATTTACCTCCCAAAAAAATGTATTGGCCTATGCCACTTCCAAAGCAGGTGTCGTGGCACTTACCCGATGCATGGGACTAGACTATGCCAGTAAAGGGCTTCAAGTAAATTGTATCTGCCCAGGATCTATTGATACGCCTATGTTGCGTTATGGAGCAGCCCAACATGGGGATGAGGAAGTCATAATAAAAAAATGGGGAAGCCATCATCCCATTGGTAGGATCGGCACGCCACAAGAAATTGCCAAGGTAGCTAGTTTTCTCATGAGTCCTTCTGCTGCGTTTATGGTAGGTCAAGCCATTATTGCCGATGGCGGACTGGGGAGTGTTATATTGTAAATAATTTCATAGACTTATCATTCGATAAATAATTATCATAATATAATATTTGCATGATTTCAGTTTTTTATTATGTCAAAAAATAAAATTATTAAATTTTTATTTGTTCTTGTGATTGCTTTTTACCTAATCAGATTAAATGAAAATGAAGTTATATTTTATGTTCTTTTTGGCAATTCAGAAATTGAAAAAATCGATGTAGATGTACTAATTGATGATAAGCTTGTATTTCAAGATAAAATAGAGAATATCTATTTTAAAGTTAAGATGGTTAAAGCAAAAATTAATAGTGGAATACATGAACTTGAAATCAGAGCTAAAGAACAAGGTATTATTCAAAAACAGTATTTACTTATTCTATTTAATCAGCATATCGTCATAGAATTTTTTTCACCATGTAGTGAAAAAGAAAATTGTTTTCAGATCCGAAATAGGCTTTTAAAATTTAGACTCGAATGAAATCTATAAAGTTGATATCTTATCATTCATCATGAATAAATTTGTGTACATCTAGCACAAATATGATAAATCAATTTACTAGCAGATCTTTTTATTTTATGGGTAAATAAATTACTGAAAATGAAAAGCACATTTGTACTTTCCTTACTTTGGTTTCTCGCTTTTAACCTTCAAGCACAAAAAGAAGCACTCGATCCGGTCTGGATAGATCAAGTTTGGCCAGCCAAATGGATACAATCAGCCCATGGCCCTCAAAAATCTTATGGAGTACATTACTTTAGAAATACTTTTTCAATTGATAGTATTCCCAAAGAATTAATAGTACATACTTCGGGTGATAACCGATATCAACTTTTTGTTAATGGAGAAATGGTTACTCTTGGTCCGCAGCGAGGTGATTTAAGACACTGGTATTATGAAAGTACAGATATTGCTCCATTTCTAGTTATTGGAAAAAATGTAATTGCTGCCAAAGTACTCAACTATGGAGCACACCCACCCGATGCACAGCTTTCTATTCAAACAGGATTTTTATTAGCGGCTAATGACAAGCAGTTTAGAAACTTAAATACACCCAAAAACTGGAAAGCCAATTATACTGAGGCGTATAGTCCAAATATTGTTGATGGGAATCAAGTGCGAGGATACTATGGGGGCGGCTCTAGAGAAATCGTGGATAGCAACAAATATGAATGGAATTGGGAGAAAATAGACTTTGATGACAGCCATTGGCCAAAAGCTATCGTGATTGAAAGTGCCTTTGCAAAAACCTGCAAATGGGCCAGTAGATGGAAATTAACTCCTAGAACACTTAAGCATGAAAAATTAACCAAAGGCAGATTCAAATCTGTGAGAATTCAGGAAAATGTAACAGTACCTGAAAACTTTGTAAAAGGAGAAAATGAAGTTAGTATTCCACCAAATACTAAAGCAAATTTCGTATTAGACTGGGGGCATATTACCACTGCCTATCCTGTGCTAAAAATAAGTAGCGGTAAAAATGCACGTATTACATTGAGGTATGTAGAAGCTCCTCACATAGGTGACATAAAAAAAAGAGAGAAAGGACACAGAAATGAAGTAAAAGGCAAGACTTTTTTTGGTTATTTTGACCAATACATAGCCGATGGAGGAAATGAAAGAGTTTACCAACCTATGTGGTGGCGGGGTTTTAGATTTATTTCAGTAGAAGTACAAACTTCTGATGAACCATTGGTTATTCATGATTTACACGCTATCCACGCTACTTATCCCTTTGAGCAAAAAGCTGCTTTTAACATTCATTTTGCTGCTAATCAGCAAAAAAGTGAGCGTATTCAACAAATGCTCGCCATTGGAGACAGAACAATTAGAGCATGTTCCCATGAACATTTTATGGATTGCCCCTACTATGAAGAAAGTCAATTTGAAGGTGATACGCGTATTGAAGCTTTGGTCAGTTATTACAACTTCGGCGACCCAGCACTAGGAAAAAATGCCATAGAACAATTTTCATGGTCTATCAATGAAGAAGGATTCCTTTCTGCCCGCTATCCTACCAATAGTTTATATTACATTCCCAATTATTCCTTGTATTGGATTGGCATGTTATACGATTATATGATGCTTTTTGATGACGCCCCCTTCATTAAAGCCAAACTTCCTGTTTCGAGAATGATTTTGGATTATTTTGAAAGAAATGAACGTGAAGATGGCACAGTAAAAAAACTAGACTACCATCAATTTGTTGATTGGTCTTTCAAGGCTGGGGAACCCCCTATGAATGACAAAGGTTTTTCAGCCATTAATGATTTACATTATTTATTGGCTTTACAATGGGCAATTGAGTTGGAGAAAGCAGTGGGAAATGAATACTTTATTGAACATTATCAAGCAAAAGCAACAAAGCTTCAAAAAAGTATCAGGCAGCATTACTGGAATGACCAAGTAGGAATTTTTACCGATATACCTAATAGTGAACAATTGTCACAACATACAAATTGCTTGGCAATCCTTACTGGTATAAGTGCAGGAGTGGAAGCCAAAAATGTAATGCAGCAAGTTCTAGAAAACAAAGCCATGACCCAAGCTACTTTGTATTGGTCTTTTTATGTTTCAGAAGCGATGAAAAAAGCTGGAATGGGCAATGTATATATGGATAACATGCAAGTGTGGGAAAGCTTAATGGATCTAGGAGTGACCACTTGGCCTGAATCTGGCGCTAATAGTAGAAGTGAATGTCATGGTTGGGGTGCCAATCCTAATTATCATTTTTATAGTATTGTAGCTGGTATTTCATCAAAATCACCTGGATTTAAAGTAATTGAAATAGCTCCAAAATTGGGTAAAGCAGAAAGTTTAAATGCTGCCCTTCCCCATCCTTTAGGGTTCATCAATATAAATCTAAAAAAACAAGAAAGCCGTTTAGTTGGTGAAGTGAAACTACCGAAAGGAACTTCTGGCACATTTCTTTGGAAGGGGAAAGAAATAGCACTTAAAGAAGGTAATCAAGCTATAAAGCTATGATGACATCTCTCTTTAAAAGCCAATTTCATTACTCTATCTAAGCCAAAGTTACTCTTCAGTCCTTCACTTTAATTGATGCGTCACATATTCACTGGGTTTCCAACCGATTCTAATTGCCATACTTTCTATTTGCTTTTGTTTTCTTAGGGTTATAGGAGTTGAATACAGTTGCCATTGTTCATCTTCAGAAAACCGATAAGCAATAGAAGCACCATACGTCTCTGAGTGAAGTGTAACTGTTTTATTTTCAATTTTGAAAGTAGGTGCTGCTGTTGTTGGTTGTTCTCCTTGTGGTGGCCAAAGTTTTTTAATTAGCTCAGATTCAGTAATCATCCCCAAGTCTCCAAACTGTACTTTAAAATCTTCATGGGCCTGTCTAAATTGAGCAAGTAACTCAAAGTATTGAGGATTAGAAGCTAAGTTATTAATTTCAAAAGGGTCATTCTCTGTGTCATAGAATTCTTCTAACGGTTTTTTATTTGCCCAAAATTGCCATTGATCTGCACCAAGCTTCCCTTCGTCTTTTAATTTTAAAATTTCCTGCATCATTATGGCCTGATCCCTATAGGGTATAAAACCAATGTACGGCAACTCTGGCCTATAATTCTTAATGTATTTATAGCGCTTATCCCTTACCGCCCTAATGGTTTCAGGAGCTGGATCCATTCTATCTCTAAAAGCATAAATATAATTTCTAGATGCTGCCTTATTCTCACCTAAAAAAACTTGTCCTTCCATATAATCTGGAATCGGCAAATTAGCCAAGGACAGCGCTGTTGGCGCAAAGTCTATAAATGAAACCAATTCATCATTAATTGTACCTGCCAGTCTGCCGTCAGGCCATCGAACTATGAGTGGTATTTTAATGCCAGAATCGTATACCCAACGTTTTGATCTTGGTAATCCATCACCATGATCACTGAAAAATATAACAATGGTATTTTCTAGAAGGCCATCTTCTTCAAGTTCCGCCATCATCTTACCAACCCATTGATCCATCGCATAAATATTATCGAAATGTTTAGCCAGATCTTCTCTCACTTCAGGTATATCAGGATAATAAGGAGGAACTTGTATTTTACCTAAGTCAGTCACTCTAGGTGACCTCTGTTTAAATGTGCCACTTTCATGCGTAACGGTATTATTAAATACAGCAAAAAAAGGCATTTTTTTATCTGGTCGATTCCTCCAATGAGCATCATTGCTTGTTTCGTCCCAAGCTGTAAGTGGCGTTCTAAACTGATAATCCGTTTTAACATTATTCGTACAATAGTATCCCGCTTTTCTAAAATATTCTGAAAAACATTTTACACCTACTGGAGGTGTCGCTTCATATACAGGAATATTCAATAATTTTGGATCGGTAATTTTATCAATAGATGATGTTCTTTTCCAGGTGCGCATTGCCATTGCGCCGGTAGATGTAGGATACATCCCTGTTATAATTGAGTGCCTACTAGGTGCACAAACTCCATAAGTAGAAAAAGCATTGGTATATCGAACTCCTTCATTGGCTAGTTTATCGATATTGGGAGTAGGTACTGTTGAATCTCCATAACAATTTAAATGTGGACTCATATCTTCTACAGAAAGCCATAAGATATTATATGTTTGCTGTGCCTGCAACGCAATGTATGAAATGAACAATAATAAAATTGTCATATAACTAGCTGTATGAAATATTTTCATAAAAATTTAAAATTTTAAAAAATATATTTTTGCTATTTATTAACTTTATTTGTTTTTATTTTGAATTTATGGAATTAAAAAAATATTATACTTTTTCAAAAGCATAATTATACTGATCTAAAGTACCTTAATATAATAAAAGACCCGTCATTTTAAAATCAAAAAAATTATAAAGTAATTTTCTAAGCCATTCATTATTTATAGGGAAAAATATCTATAATCTAAGGCCGTCCTACCTTAATTTATGCTACATTATAAATTCTAATATTTATCAAAACAATTAGCATCTAAACAGTATTTGTATTCTAACATAAATGAAAAAATGAATATGGATACATACTACAAAAAAATCAACAATATTTCTATTCCAAGTATAGGTTTAGGTACTTTTAATTTGAAGGGAGATGAATGCATTAAGGCTGTTCATGATGCACTCGACATTGGTTATAGACATATCGATACTGCTCAAATGTATGGAAATGAAGATGCCATTGGACATTCATTGAGCAAAACTAATGTAGCAAGAGAGGATATTTGGCTCACTACTAAAATTTGGCATACGGATCTAGCGCCTAAAAATGTGGTGTCTTCTTTTGAAGTATCTTTACAAAAACTGCAAACACCTTATGTAGATTTATTACTCATACATTGGCCTTCAACAACTGGAGCTTCCCTAAAATCTACACTTGAAACCATGGCAGCATTAAAAGATGAAGGAAAGGCTAAAAACATTGGTGTTAGTAATTTTCCTTTAGATATGTATAATGAAGCAAAAGAGATTACCAACATTATCTGTAATCAGGTGGAGTACCATCCTTTTCTTAACCAGAAAAAATTATGGAATGCATTGGTAACAGATAGTATGTTTTTGACTGCTTATTCTCCAATAGCTCAAGGAAAAGTATTTAAGAATGAATTAATGAATGATATTGGTGAAAAGTATGGAAAAAATGCTGCACAAGTATCACTGAGGTGGTTAATTCAACAAGATAATGTTTTGGCGATCCCTAGGTCTTCTTCATCCATAAATAGAAAATCGAATTTTGAAGTTTATGATTTTGAACTTACTGAAGAAGAAATGACCGCAATTTTCAATCTCAATAATATTAATGAAAGAATAGTAAATCCTGCATTTGCCCCAGCATGGTAAAGTAAATCCATTTTAAGTTTTATAATTTCCTTTCACTGATAAAGTTGCTATAATTGCATATCAGTGGAGGGGTTCTTACCATATAGTTTAACCTATACCACATCAATTTTTTTATTTTGTCCTGTAAATAAGGATTTTTTTTGTTTGCCCTACTTCTTTGAAATGATATTTTTTAACTGAACTATTATATAATCATCTTTGGAATGTTTTTAACAAAATGTATCCATGCCTGACAAAGATCAGACGATAGTGTTCTTTACCCTTGTTTTTTTGACGATGGGCCTGTTCAGCAACCGTATAAAACCCGTGACCCTGTTTTTGGTCTGCGTGATGATCTTCCTTCTCAGCGGGTTATTGAGGCCGGTGGATTTTTTGCAGGGGTTCGCCAACCAACAGGTCAGTACCATTGTCCTTTTGATACTCATCTCGGCAGGCCTGAGGAAAAATTTCAACATATCCTCAATGTTCGACGGGATCTTCAAAGCGGCCCATTCGACAAGGTCCTTCCTTTTGACCATGATGTCCTTTGTGGCCACGACCTCAGCCTTCATCAACAATACGCCGATGGTGGCCATCATGACCCCTTATGTTTACGACTGGGGGAAGAAAAGGAACGTGGCCCCCTCCAAACTGTTGATACCGCTGTCGTATGCGACCATGCTCGGTGGCATGATCACATTGATAGGCACCTCCACCAACCTTGTGATGCAGGGCTTTTTGGAACAGCATGCCCTTCCGCTCCTTGTTTATGAAGATTTCCTTTACCTGGGATTATTGGTCACCATCATCGGCATAGCCTATATCCTGTTCGCAGGTTTCCATCTGTTGCCGGACAACAAGGACAAACTGGAACTTTTCAAGGAAAGTGCCAGGGAATACATAGTCGAGACCCGTATCTCCCAAGGTTCGGGACTGGACGGCAAGACCGTTGCAGAAGCACGGTTAAGGAGCCTGAAAGGGGTCTATCTGGTCGATATCATCCGCGATGGAAAGATCATCTCCCCTGTTGCCCCAAAGGAGAGACTGTTGACCAATGACAAACTGTTGTTCGCAGGGGACACAAAAAAAATAGTCGAACTGGTCAAGAACAACAAGGGGCTATTATTGCCAAAACCCAATGGCAGCTTTATCGGCAACAACCTGGACATCACCGAAGTGGTCATCCCTGTCAACTCCCCGCTGTCAGGTAAAATAGTAAAGGAGTCCGATTTCAGGAACGGGTATGATGCCGCCATCGTGGCCATCCATAGAAATGGGGAAAGAATGCGGGGAAGGATCGGGGACATCAGGTTGCAGGTCGGCGACCTGTTACTACTGACCATTGGCAATAATTTCTATAAACAAAATGATATCTCGAAAGGACTATATGTGATATCCAAGATACAAAAAGCTGCCCCTGACAACCAGATGAACAGCCTGTTGTTCCTTGCCATCCTGTCCGGTACCGTTCTTTTGATAATCACAGGTCTTTTGGAATTGTTTCTTGGACTATTGGTTTTATTCACGGCCCTTGTCACACTCAGGTTGTTCACCATTGCCGACCTGAGGAAAGAATTGGACTATAATTTGGTGGCCATCCTGGTCTGTGCCCTGGCCATCGGTAATGTGATGATCGAAACAGGGGCAGCAGGTTCGATCGCCGGTACCCTGATGGCATTCATCGCCCCCTATGGGAACGTGGGGCTCCTTGTGGGCCTTTTCCTTTTGACCATCTTCCTGACCACGTTCATCACGAACGCGGCCGCTGTCTCCATCGTGTTCCCGATAGCCTACAGCCTGTGCACCGATATGCAAGTGGACGGTACACCATACTATGTTGCCATCGCCTTTGCGGCCTCCTGTGCCTTTATGACCCCGATCGGTTACCAGACCAACCTGATGGTCTATGGCCCCGGGGGCTATAGATTTTCAGATTATTTCAAGATAGGGCTCCCATTAACGATCATTTACTCGGTTACTTGCCTGATCTTTATAACTTTGAGGTATAATTTTCAAATATGAGCGAAAGACTGCATATCATCCCGCATGATCATAAAATCAAAAAAGCGGACAGGACCGTGCTCCATAAGCACAGGCCCGCCATTATTTGGTTCACCGGGCTCTCCGGTTCAGGTAAGTCGACATTGGCAAGTGCACTCGAGTACAGGTTACATCAATCTGGACTGAGGACCTATATCCTGGATGGTGACAACATCAGGAACGGCCTCAACAAAGGACTGACCTTCAGTGATGCCGACAGGCAAGAGAACATCAGGAGGATCTCGGAAGTGGCCAAGCTCTTTGTCGATGCGGGCACTATTGTACTTACAGCTTTTATCTCCCCGTTCAAGAAAGACCGTGAGGTGGCAAGGGACCTTGTGGAAAATGGGGAATTCATCGAGGTCTTTGTGGATTGCCCCTTGGAGATCTGTGAGCAAAGGGACGTGAAAGGACTTTATAAAAAGGCCAGGAAGGGCGAGATAACAAGATTTACCGGGATCGACTCCCCATTTGAGGCCCCGGAAGATCCAGAGATCACCATACCGACACACCTATTGCCCCTGGAAGAATCCGTGGACAGACTTTTTAAATCTATCTCAAAGAAATTATCATAACTTATCCCCTATGGAAAACTATTATTTGAACAATTTTCAGGAACTGGAGGCAGAATCCATTTATGTGATCAGGGAAGTGGCCGCACAATTCGATAGGCCCGCCCTGCTCTTTTCAGGAGGAAAGGATTCCATTGTAGTGACACATCTGGCCAGGAAGGCCTTTTATCCTGCAAAGATCCCTTTTCCACTGGTACACATAGATACAGGGCACAATTTCCCGGAGACCATCCAGTTCAGGGACGACCTGATGAAAGAGATCGGGGCCAACCTGATCGTGGGTTCCGTCCAAAGATCCATCGATGAAGGGAAGGTAAAAGAGGAGACTGGTTTTTATGCGAGCAGGAACGCTTTGCAGACCACGACCTTATTGGATACCATAGAGGAACATAGGTTCGATGCCTGTCTGGGAGGGGCCCGTAGGGACGAGGAAAAGGCCAGGGCCAAGGAAAGGTTCTTTTCCCACAGGGACGATTTCGGGCAATGGGACCCCAAGAACCAGAGACCGGAGCTATGGAACCTGTTCAACGGCAAAAAGCACATGGGCGAACATTTCAGGGTCTTCCCGATCAGTAACTGGACAGAAATGGACATCTGGCAGTACATCAAGGCCGAGGGCATCGCCATACCACCTATCTATTTTACACATAAGAGAGAGGTAATAGAAAGAGATGGCTCCCTTTTGGGGCATTCCGATCATCTCAACCTGAAACCAACTGAGAAACCTGTGGAGATGCAGGTAAGGTTCAGGACCATCGGGGACATGACCTGTACGGGTGCCGTACTGTCGAATGCCACGACCATCGATGATATAATAGCAGAGGTCTCTGCTGCCAGGGAGACCGAAAGGGGTACTCGGGCCGATGACAAACGCTCGGAGACGGCCATGGAGGACCGCAAGAAACAAGGATATTTTTGATCTTGAAAACCGGCCCCAATGGAAACCGTAAAGATAGTTGAACTGCGCTCAAGGTTCGAGAAACTGATGACCTATTTCGAGGGCATCGAGGTATGGCTTGCCAGTGACCTCCAGATCATGCTGGGGTATACCGGATGGCATGATTTCAAGAAAGTGATCACCAGGGCGATGGAGGCCTGCGTGAACTCTGGGGAAGACCTTGGCGACCATTTTGTCGAACTCAATAAAATGGTGGAGCTGGACTCGGGGGCTACCCACGTGGTCAAGGATTTCATGCTCTCCCGTTATGCCTGTTATGTACTGGCTCAGAATGGAGATCCCAAAAAAGAGCCCGTTGCCTTTGCACAGGGTTATTTTGCACTGAAAACAAGAAAGTATGAGCTGATAGAGGAACGCCTGGAACTGGACGAAAGGATAAGGGCCAGGGAAAAGCTGAACGATACGGAAGAAAAACTCTTGAAGAGCGTATTTGAAAGAGGGGTAGATAGCCCGGGGTTCAAGCGGATAAACAGGAAAGGGGACAAGGAACTGTTCGGGGGCGATCCGGCAAGTAAATTAAAAAAGAAGATGGGTGTACCGGCCAATAGGTCCCTGACGGATTTTTTGCCCACCATTACGATAAAGGCCAAGGATTTTGCTGCCGAGATCACGAATTTCAATATAGGGACCCAGCACATACATGGTGAAAAAGATATCACCAAAGAGCATATGAAGAACAATAGGGACGTGAGGGAACTATTGAAAAAGAGGGGGATCAGACCAGAGGAACTACCTGCAGAGGAAGATATCAAAAAGATCCGGCGCAGGGCAGGATATATCGATGAAAATATTTTGGAACAAGATAAAAAACCAAGGGGCTGAACATCCCCACATTAAAAATAGAGATTATGGCAATTGATGATTCTAATATGGAGATACTCCGGTTCACGACGGCCGGGAGTGTCGACGATGGGAAAAGTACACTGATCGGTAGGTTATTGTACGATTCCAAATCGATCTTTGAGGACCAACTGGAGGCAGTAGAAAAGTCCAGCAAGGGCAAGGGCCTGGAACATGTGGACCTGTCCCTGTTGACCGATGGCCTGAAGGCAGAAAGGGAACAGGGCATCACCATTGATGTGGCCTATAGGTATTTCGCCACACCAAAAAGGAAGTTCATCATCGCAGATACGCCCGGCCACATCCAATATACCAGGAACATGGTCACCGGTGCCTCGACGGCCAATATGGCACTGATCCTGATAGATGCCCGGAAAGGCATCCTGGAGCAGACATGCAGGCATGCCTTTATCGCATCATTGCTGAAGATACCGCACATCATCATCTGTGTGAACAAGATGGACCTGGTCGACTACGACCAAGGGGCATATGAAAAGATCGTATCGGACTTCAGGAAGTTCGCTGCCAAACTTGAGGTGAACGATGTACATTTTGTGCCCATAAGCGCCCTCAAGGGTGACAATGTGGTCGAAAAGTCGGAAAACATGGACTGGTATGAAGGTGCCACACTGCTCTACATGTTGGAAACGATACACATAGGCAGTGACCAGAACCATGTGGACTGCCGTTTCCCGGTCCAATATGTGGTGAGGCCCCATTCCGATGAGTTCCATGATTACAGGGGATATGCGGGCAGGATTTCTGGCGGGATATTCAAGAAAGGCGATGAGGTGACCGTCTTACCTTCCGGGTTTTCTTCAAGGATAAAATCCATAGATACCTTCAACGGGGAGATAGATATGGCCTTTGCCCCCATGTCGGTGACCATCAATCTGGAAGACGACATAGATATAAGCCGTGGGGACATGATCGTGAGGCCCAACAACCAACCGGAAAGCTCCCAGGACCTGGATGTCATGTTGTGCTGGCTCAACCCGAAAGGGCCCGTACCAAGGGCAAAATATCATATCCGGCATACTTCCAATGAGGGGAGGGCGATGATCAAGGAGATACTCTACAAGGTGGATATCAATACACTGCACAGGATAGAGGACGATCAGGAGATAAAGATGAACGATATCTCTAGGGTAAGGATAAGGACCACGAAACCATTTTTTGTGGACAGTTACCGCCGGAACAGGTTCACGGGTAGTATCATTTTGGTAGATGAGGGCACCAATGAGACCGTGGCGGCAGGTATGATCGTTTGACCGTTGGTAAAAAAATTATATCGATGACGGAACAATTTCTATCGGAATGGCTGGAAAAGGCCAAAGAGGTCTCTATAAGGGCCGGGGAAAAAATATTGGAAGTATATGGTTCCTCCTCTTTTGGGGAAGAGATCAAAAAGGACAGGTCGCCATTGACCAGGGCGGACAGGCTCTCCCATGAGGAGATCATGGCCGTTCTGGAAAGATCGGGCCTGCC
>Ga0207422_1000268_pt1 | contig 189644 bp, 131 predicted proteins | sample MarCyaLeptolynsp_FD_187757 | JGI IMG/M metagenome (GOLD analysis project Ga0207422, IMG submission 187757) | Marine cyanobacterial communities from Panama - species 1 Leptolyngbya sp. (SPAdes) | ecosystem: Environmental > Aquatic > Marine > Unclassified | place: Panama: Panama City | collected...
CGAGCCAATCGGTGAGCCGCGCCTGGCCCGCCAGGGGAACGGCTTCACCGGCCAGCAGGCTGCCCGAGGTGCTGTCGTTGCGAATCCACACCACGCCCGCCGCGGGGCCGCCGCGGAGCTGGCTGGCCGCCGCCTCGACCGCGTTGCGCGGGGCGTCCGGGGCGGTGACCAGGGCGACCAGAACCTCGCCGTCGCGATTGGCGCGGGCCACGACGTAGCGCGCGTGGCCGGTGCGCGAGCGTTCGTCGAAGGGCGTGAGGCCGGCGGCCTCGAGGGCATCGCGCGCCGCGCGGGCGGCCCGGTCCACGGCGGGCTCGACGAGCCGGCAGCCGAGGGTCGGCACGATGTCGTGGGTGCGCGGGGCGTAGGCGCCGAGCTCGAGCCGACCGGCGGCGTCGCGGCCGACCACGTATTTGCCGACATTGCGGTAGGCCTCGACCCGGGGCGACGGCGCCATGTCCACCGGTCCGTCGAAGCCCGCGGTCGCCAGGGCGGCCGCGACGCGGGTTCGCTTGTGCTCGAGCTGGGCGGGGTAGGCGAGGTGCTGCCAGGCGCAGCCGCCGCATCGGCCGTAGGCGGGGCAGCCGGGCTCGACCCGGTCGGGGCTCGCCGGACCCGTGCGGTTTCTAAGGGTTCCCCAGGCTTCGCGGCGGTGCGGGCTCACGTGGTCGATGCGGACCTCGCCGCGTTCCCCCGGTGCGAGGCCCCGCGCGTGGACGGTGTGGCCAGCGCACCGACCCACGCCGGCGCCGTCCGCGTCGATCTGGTCGACCGGCAGGTCGATGAGAGCGCCCGTGTGCATTGACCGAGAATCCACTATATAAGGCCTCCGGAGTTTTTCGTGAATCGCTCTGAGCCCATCGTCGTCGCCATGTCGGGCGGCGTGGACAGCGCCACCACGGCCGCCATGCTGGTCGAGGCGGGGCACCGCGTCGTCGGCATCACCATGCGCCTGTACAACGCCCAGGGCACCGCGGCCGCGTCGGGCGGCCGCTGCTGCGGTCCCCGCGACATCGAGGACGCCCGGCGGGTGTGCGCGCACCTGGGCATTCCGTTTTACGTCGCCGACTACGAAGACGACTTTCGCGAGCGCGTGGTCGAGGATTTTGTCGACACCTATCTGGCGGGCGATACGCCGAACCCGTGCGTTCGCTGCAACCAGTACATCAAGTTCACGCCGCTGCTCAAGCGCGCCCGGGCGCTCGGCGCGTCGGTCGTGGCGACCGGCCATTACGCGCGCATCGAGGACGACGGCGCCGGGGGGCGGGTGCTTCGACGCGGCGTCGATCGGGCCAAGGACCAGTCGTACTTTTTGTTTTCGATGCCGCGCGAGGCTCTCGACAACGTGTGGTTTCCCCTCGGCGGCCTGACGAAGGACGAAGTGCGCGCGGCCGCCGACCGCTTTGCCCTGCCCAACGCGCAAAAGGCCGAGTCCCAGGAAATCTGCTTCGTGCCCGACGGTGACTACGCCGGGTTCGTCGAGCGCAGCGCCCTGTCCCGGGGGCGGCCCCTCGCCGGTGGCGGCGACATCGTCAATCTCGCCGGCGACAAGGTCGGCGAGCACGCGGGCGTGCATCGGTACACCATCGGTCAGCGCCGCGGTCTGGGCGCCGTCGGCGGTGGTCAGCCCGCCTACGTTGTCGACATCGACCGCGAGGGGCAGCGGGTCGTTGTCGGCCCGAAGGAGGCGCTTGGCGCGCGTGAGGTCGCCGTCGGCGACGTGCAGTGGTTTCGCGACGTCGCCGAGCCCTTCGAGTGCGGCGTGCAGGTGCGCTATCGACAGTCGCCCCTGGCGGCCCGCGTCGAGCCCGGGCCCGGCTCGGCAACCGTGACCTTTGATGAGCCCGTGGTTGCGGCATCGGGGCAGGCGTGCGTGTTCTACGACGGCGATACCGTCGTCGGAGGCGGGTGGATCCGCCGCCGCGCGCTGGCATAATCCCGCGGTGGCTGCCGACATCGAACAGCTCGAAGAGCGCCTCGGCTATTCGTTTGCGTCGCGCGAACTGCTCGAGCAGGCGCTCACCCATCGCTCCTTCGGCCACGAGAACCCCGATCGGGGGGGCAAAGACTACGAGCGCCTGGAGTTTCTCGGCGACGCGGTTCTCGACCTGGTGATCGGCCACGTGCTGTTCGAGCGCTTTCCGTCCCTGCGCGAGGGCGACCTGAGCATGCGCCGGGCGGAGATCGTGAGTGAAGGCGGTCTCGCCGAGGTGGCGCGCCGGCTCGAGCTCGGGCGCTGGCTGTATTTGGGGCGTGGCGAAGAGCAGACCGGCGGGCGCGACAAATCGTCGATCCTCGCCGACTCGTGCGAGGCGGTGTTCGCGGCCATCTACCTGGATGGCGGCTTCGCGGCGGCCGAGAGGGCGGCGCGAGCGCTGTTCGACGTCGACGCCGAGCGGCCCGCGGAGCCCGGTTTCGTCGACTACAAGACGCGCTTGCAGGAGCTCATTCAGGCCGAGTACCGCGAGCCCCCGCGCTACTCGGTCGAGGGCGAGGAAGGCCCCGACCACGCCAAGTCGTTCGAGGTCGCGGTCAGCGTGCAGGGCCGCGAGCTAGGCCGGGCCACCGGCCGCAGCAAGAAAACCGCCGAGCAGCAGGCGGCCAAAAACGCCCTCGAGGCCCTCGAAGCCCCGGGCTAGCGCGGCCGCGCGGGCCCGGCGCTTGCGAGTGCGGCCGGGACTGCTAGTGGCGCTGCAGGCCGATGATGCGCAGCTTGCCGGACGCGCCCCGAGCCAGGTGCACGTCGGTGGGCGGCAGCTTCTTGTCGGGGCGGCGCGTGCTGATCTTGATGATCGTGTAGCCGTCCTGGGCCGCGGCGATCGAATCGGGCAGGGCTGCGCAGGCCGTGAGCCAGACCTCGTCGGCGGTACCGGGGCTCGATTCGGTCGACCAGTCGAGGCGAGCGCCGGCGTAGTCGAACGCTTCGAGCCGGTACGCGGTGGTGTTGACCGCGTCGGTCTCGAGGTCGTACTTGACCGTCAGGTCCTCGAAGCAGAGCCGGGGCTCACCTTCCACCGTGCGCAGCTCGAAGCGATCGAGGGGCGTGACCACGTTGAACCAGTACTGGCCGATCTTGCGCTGGCGCTCGATGAGGGTGCGAGTGAGGTAGTCGGCGGCGGCCGGGTCCTGGTAGCGGCCCTCTTCGACGGCGGCGCGGATTTGCTCGGGCGTGAACCGCATGACGATTTTGGCGCCCCAGAACTTGTCGAAGCGGTCGGCTCGGTCGAACGGGTCCCACGGGTACTGCGGTCGCCAGTGCGCGGGGTGGAACCGCTCCGACTCGATGCGGCCCACGCCTCGAAGCGGCGCGCCGTCGGCGCCTTCCCAGGGCCGCGGCCACAACCCGAAGGTGAAGATCGAGTACAGGCTGTACTCGAAGTCGACGTTGTAGGCGAAGCCGTCGCCGGGACGGCGCTCGATCCACCCCATGCTGCCGAGGGCCTTGCCGAAGTCGACCAGGTAGTGGACGACGAACTTTTCGTCCGGGTTTTCCGGGTCCTCGACGTACATGTCGAGGCTGTTGTCGATCTTCACGTCGGTGTGGTCGACCCAGGAAAAAATGGTGTAGGCGCCGCGCAGGTCGCGGCGCTCTTCGTGCGCGATGCGGTCGTTGGGGTCGTCTTCCCGGGTGCCGAGGTTGGTGGCTCCGCCGATGGGGCGACCCGACAGAAACTTGCTGGCCAGGCCGCGGTACTGGCCGCCCTCGCTCTCGTTGACCCGGGCGAACGCGTCGTCGAGGTCGGCCTGGGTCATGGGCCGCTTGTTGCCGAAGGTGTCCGACACCTTCGCGTCGGGCGCCAGCACCAGCTGATCGCGGGGAAAGAAGACGATGGAGTCTTCCGGCACGTTGAAGCCCGCCGCGTAGAAGATTCGCTGGACGATGACGTCGGCGGCGGTCTCCATGTCGGGAATGCCCTTCTGGTCGAACTTCAAGATGTACTTGATGCCGCGGGCGTCTTTCATGAGCAGGCCCACCGACGATCCGCCGACCTTGGTGCCCGTGATCTCCCAGGGGCCCGAGCGGTCGGGACCGTCGTCGGTGTTGGGGCCGCGGCGAACCTCGTCGACGGTCATGTCGCGCACGCCGATGCGGTTGGTGAACCAGGTCGAGTCGGGTACTTCGTCCAGGGAGTTGACGTTGGCGGCGTGGGCGTCGGCCCGCACCTCCATCTTGTTCGTCAGGCGCCGAAAGAAGAACTGGTCGAAGTAGTAGAGGATCTTGGGAAAGCCCTGTTCTTCGGGCTGCGCGATGGGCTCGCGGTCGTTGACTTTCCAGACGGGCGCTTCGTTGGCGAACCGAAGCTGACCCACGGCGGGGCCGCCGCAGCCGACCAGGCCGGCGACGATGACGACTAGAGCGGGAAGAGCGCGTTGATGGTTCGTGGGATTCATCATGGTCTCTCTGAGTGCCTCAGTCGCGCTGGGAGCGCGGGCGCGTCACGAACACGGGGTCGAAGGAAAGCGCCAGCAGCACGTCGCCGTCGAGCGACCCCGCGAGGTGCAGGCGGAACTGCGGCGCGGTCTGGCTGTGGGTTTGCAAACCGATGCCAAAGGTGTAGTCGAGGTCGTCGATCTCGAAGTCGTCCCAGCCGTCGCTCACCCGACCGATGTCGGTGAAGATGAACGCAAGGGCGTTGCGCGCCAGCGGGTATTCGTACTCGAGCGAGGCCATGGCGGCGAGGCGGTCGCGGAAGCGATCGCGGTCGTAGCCGCGCAGCAGAACCGGGCCCCCGAGGCGGGGCAGGTCGGTAAACGGAATTTCGTCGCGGGCGGCGGTCACACCTTCCACGTAGCCGCGCAACACCAGGGTTCGGTCGCCGCCGTACAGCGGAAGCAAGTACGAAAGGTCGGCGCCGTAGCGGACGTAGTCCGAGGGGTCGTCGCCGAAGCCGAGGGTGTAGCCGGCAAACAGCTCGGCTCGGTAGCCCTCGCCGGGCTGCCAGACGGACCGCCGTCTGCTTCGCCGGGTGTCGCGCGAAACATCGAACTCGACGTAGAGGTTGGAAAGGCTGCTGCCCGGGGCAAGGCCGATGAGTTTGGTGGTGTCGTACACCTGCCCGATGGCCGCGTTTTGCTGTCGACCGTTGAAGTCGGGTTCGCCGAAGTTGCGGTACCGGTAGGTGCCCGACACGCGCGTTTGAAACGGTCCGAAGTTCCGGCGCACGCCGAGCTCGGCGCGAAAAATGTCCTGGGAAAAACGCGTCTCCACCGATGTGGAGTCGGTTAGCGGGTCGATTCCGTTCGGCCCGAAGGGTGGGAATGGCGTCGACTCGTCGAGGCCGGTGTTGAGCAGGTCGCCGGCGCCCACGTCGCTTAGCCGCGTCTCCTCGGCGCTGCCAATGCCGAAGAACCGGTCCCGAGGCCGGGCTTCCCACTCTACGGTGAAGTCGATGCCGTTGTTACCGAGACTGGTACCGGAGTCGAACTGCAGCTGGTAGAGCTGCTGAAAACGGCCGCCGGCGCCGGCGCGCACGGTGAGTCGCTCGCCGCCGCCAAAGAGGTCTCGGTGGACCATGCGCGCGCCGGCGTTGAGGCCGAAGCCCGTCTCGAAAAACGCCACCGGAAAGACGCCAAAGGTCTGGGCGTCGTTGAAGAAAACCAGGCGAAATCGGGCGGCGAGGTTGTAGCGGTCGTAAACCCAGGCCAGCCCGCGCAGCGGCACGAAGGCGGCTTCGAGCGCCCAACGTGGGACGAAGAAGATGGCCCGCGGAATCCACAAAAGCGGCGACGGCGAGTCCACCCCGGCGACCGCGTTGCGAGCGGCCTGGGGCCCCGGTCGCGGCGCGCCCTCGAACGCGCTGCCCGGTGTGACGGGCTGGTGGAGCGGCGGGGCGTCGGCCTGCACCGGCGCAGCGCCCTCGGCCGGCACCGCCGGCTCAGCGGCCTGCGCCGCCTCGTCGGCCTGCACCGGCTCAGCGGCCTGCGCCGCCTCGTTGGGCTCCCCCGGCGGAGTCTCTTCTGTCGGGGCGTCGGTCGGTGGCTCGTCGGTTTGTTGAGCCGAGGCCACGGTCGTGGCTGCAAGGCTCGCGACGAGCACGCCAAACGCTGCGTACGCGCGGATTCGTGTCATCGAACCGGGCGACAGTACCCCATGCCGGGCCGGTGTGCCGCCGGCCGGCGGCAGAGACCGCAACGGCGTGCCAAGGCCGCTAGCCCTCGACCAGATCGATTTCCGTGCCGACGCCCCGCTCGCGGGCCTGGTCGTAGGCCAGTCGGGCCAGGGCGACGTCCTGTACGGCCAGGCCGGTGGAGTCGAAAACCGTGATCATCTGGCCCTCGCGGCCGGGGCGCTTGCCGGCCACGATCTCGCCCAGGGTGCCGTAGATCTGCTCGGCACTCAGGGCGCCGCTGTGGAGGGGCACGTTGATTTCACCGCTGTGGCTGGCCTGTTCGACGTCGTCGATGACGATGCGGCCGTCGGTGAGGATGCGGGTGTCGAGCTCTTGCTTGCCTTCGGCATCGGCGCCCATGGCGTTGACATGGGCGTGCGGGGTAATCCACTCGCGACGCACGACGGGCTCGCGCACGGGCGTCGCCGTGCACACGATGTCGCAGCCGGCGGCGCGTTCGATCGGCACGGCCTCGCCGCCGCTCTCGTCGGCAAAGGCCCGCGCGGCGTCGTCGGATACGTCGGCGCCGACGACGGAAAATCCGTCGCCGTAAACCACGCGAAGGGCGGCCAGCATGGTGCGGGCCTGCACGCCGCATCCAATGAAGCCGACGGTGGTCGGCTCAGGGGCTGCCAGGTACTTAGACGCGACGGCGGCCGCTGCCCCGGTGCGGGCCGCGGTGATGAACGTGGCGTCGAGAATTGCGAGAGGCGCCGCGGTGGCGGGGTCGCTGAGGATGTAGGTGCCCATCACGGCAGGCAGGCCGTGGCGGCGCGGGTTTTCCGGGTGGGAGTTGACCCACTTCACCCCCGCCGAACCGTCGGCGTAGGCGGGCATGGCGCGAAAGTCGCCGTGGTGCTGATCGAGCGTGAGGTACACCTTCGACGGCATGAGCGTTTCGCCTTTGCCGTGGGCCGCGAAGGCACGCTCCACCGCGGGCACCGCCAGATCCATCGAAATGAGCTCGCGGACCTGCTTTTGCGTGAGGATCAGCGTCTTCATGGGCCGAACCTACGCGCATTTGCCGGGCTCAAGCAATGTGGTGACGAGCCGATATTGCCCCGGGTGGGACCGGAAGGTAGCGAACTGCCGATCGAGACGGGACAGCCGGGGGTGGACCGGGAGGCCCTGATTCAGTTTCTGGCCGAGCGGCCCGACTGCGCTGCCGCGTGGCGGCGCCTGGGCGAGTGCGAGTTCCGGTTCGGCCACCGGATCGCGGGCATCGGGGCATTCGAACGAGCGGCCGTCGAGTACGCGCAGCGGGGCGCCACGTTGCGGGCGGTGGATACGCTCAAGCGCCTGGTGCTGGTCGCGCCCGATCACGCGCCGGCCTACGTGGGCCTCGGCAACAGCGTCGTGGCCCTTGGCCTCGACGAGGACGCTCAGCGCTTCTTCGAGCGGGCCGCGCGCGTCTATCTGGCCGCGGGCAACAGCGACCGGGCGGCCGACGTGCTGCGCCACGCCCTCGACTTGTGGCCGGAGTCGGCCGTGCTCAGCCAGCTGCTCGCCGGCGTGCTCGCCTCGGTGGACGCGCGCATCGACGAGATCAGCGGCGCGTTCGCGGACTCGGTTCGGTAGCCGCTTAGCCGCTTAGCCGGTTGCGCCCGGGCGCTCAATCCCGTGGCGCTTGAGGCGCGATCGGAGCGTGGCCGGCGCCAGCCCGAGCAGCTGCGCCGCGCCCCGGTGGCCCTCGATGACCCAGTCGGTCGACTCCAGGGCGGCCATGAGGTGGTCGCGAATGACGTCGTCGAGGGGCAGCACGCCGGCGTCGTCGTCCGGGCGTTCGGTTTCCGGTGCTGCGGTCGGCCCCGCGGCGATGCCGCCGAGGTGCTCAACGTCGATGGATTGGTCGCTGCCCGAACGGGCGACGGCGCGGGCGATCGTCGCTTCGAGCTCGCTGAGGTTTCCCGGCCAGTCGTAGGCGCGCAGAGCGTCGAGGGCCGCGGACGTAAAGGAAACGGTGGTGAACCCGTGGCGGCGGGCCTCCCTGCGGGCGCAGTCGTTTGCGGTCACCAGCACGTCGGTCGGCCGCTTGCGCAGCGGGGGAATCACCAGCGGAAAGACGGTGAGGCTGTAGAACAGGTCCTCGCGAAACCGGCCGGCTCGCACTTCGTCGGCCAGGCTGACTCGCGACGTCGCCAGGACGCGCACGTCCACGGCGACCGTCTGTGCCGCTCCCAGTCGCGTGAGCTGCCCGTCGCGAATGAGCGCGAGCACGCGGGTCTGGTAGTCGATCGGAAGGGCGGAGATGTCGTCGAGCAGCACCGTTCCGCCGTCGGCGAGCTCGATGCGACCGCGCCGCGCGGCCCCGGTCCCGCGCAGGCTGGCCTGCTGGTCTCCGAAGAGCTGACGGCCCAAAAAGGCTGCGTCGGGCTCGGCGCACTGGATTCGAACCAGGGGCTGGTGCGCGCGGTCGCTGCGCTGGTGCAGGTAGCGCGCGACGCGGGATTTGCCGGTGCCGGTCTCGCCGGTGAGCAGCACCGGGGCTACGGTAATGGCCACGCGCTCGACGCGGGCCATCAGTTCGCGCACCTGTTCGCTGCGGCCCGGCAGGGGGCCGACGGCGAGCTCGCGTTCGAGCTCGGAGCGCAGCAGAGCGTTATGGGCTTCCAGGCGCTCGAGCTGCGCTCGCATCGACTCGGAGGAAGACACGGGCGCGGTCCCGCCGCCGCGGCAGGTTTCGGTCGAGTACACGACCCGCGGCGGCGGGCGCTCGCTGGTTAGGCGTTGGGCAGCTCGAGCGACGGGTAGGGCGACGCGGTGGCCCGCAGGAGCTCGATGAGCTCGCCCTGGGAGTGCACGCCGAGCTTGCGGAACACGGACTTGAGGTGGCTGCGCACGGTGCTCGAGCTCAGGTACAGCGATTGAGCGATCTGCGGCACGCGGCGGCCCTGCACCAGGTTGCGCACGATCTCGATCTCGCGCGGGGTGAGCTGGCTCAGGTCCACGGGCGGGTGCTCCGGGTCCTTCACGTCCTGGTTGCCAAGCAGCATGTAAATCTCGGCGAGATCGGTCTGCAGCTGGCGAAGGCAAATGGCGATGCGATCGACCCGTGTCCGGATCATGTCATTGGGCGAACGCGGTTCTTCCTGGTCGTTGGTGTCGTCGTTGCTCATCTGCGGCACGGGCGAAACGTTCGGGTTGTCTGGGGCGTTTTGGTGAATGGCCATGGGGCGTAACCTGCTTTCTCGAACTCTTTGTAGGACAGAATGTCGTAGGTGGGGTCACAAACGAAGGTTCGCGGCCAACCCACGGTGGGTGGTTGGTGCCGCCCTGAAAAGCAACGAGTATGCCAGAAGTGTAAAATTGCACCCGTGGCGATAACTGCCCGATTTGTGGGCCCCCGGTGGCAGCCACGAATCGTCGACGGCCCACGCTATTTCGTGGGTGTCGAGAATCGCCGCCAAATATCGCGGCAGGTGTACACGATATATCGCGTCGACCCCTCAGTTGAAGAAGTAGGTTATCCCAAGACCGCCAGTCAATTGCCCGGTTAGGGAGACCCGGTCCGACACGTCGTCACCCACGACGATGGCAAGTCCGACCACACCGTGGAGGGCGACGTTGCTCGTGAGAAAGGCGCGAAGTTTCGCGCCCAGCTCCACGCCGATCGCGAGATCGTCGTCATCGTCACCGCCGCCGAAGTCGGTGTAGATCAACTGCAGACCACCGCCGAGGTGGAAGTCGGCCTGGGCCGCCTGGTGGACCGCGTACCAGCCGCGCGCGCCCGCGACGACGAAATCTGCGTCTCCTTCCGCGCTGGTAAAGCCGAGAAGTCCGTCGATGTGAAACGAGCCGGTGTCGTATACGAAGGCACCGGTTACGGCACCCGTTGTTAAAGGCGACTCGACGCCGACGCCGATGCCCTCGGGGCTGGCGACGGCGGTCGACGGTGTTGTCAGAGAGGCCGCAAAGAGGCTCCCGAGGGCTAGCGCGAAGAATCGTGGTTTGTGCATGGGGCCAGCGTACCCGCGAGGGGGGAGCGCTGGCCAATTGTCGACCGGTCAAGGCCGTCGCTGGCGCCGGCGGCGCAGCGCGTTACGTCAGCGACGGTTTATGCCCACAACGCGCAGCGCGCCGTCGGCGTCGGCGGCGACGTGGAACTCAACCGGCCGCAGGGGTGAAGCGCCGCGGCGGGTGTTCACGCGAACGACGGTGTAGGCGTCGCGCGCGGTCCCGGTCGCGATGCCGCGGGCGCACACGCGCCCATCCGCGGAGCCTTCGAGGGTGGTGGCCCAGCCCGTGGCCGCTCCATCGAAGTCGAAGCTTGCGAGCTCGTAGCGGGTACCGGCTGCCTGCTCCGGGGCCAGGTCGTAGGCGAGTAGCAGGTCCGTGAAGCACAGCTCGAGGTCGTTCGACCCACCGGACACGGTGGGAGCGTCGACCGGGTTGACCCGGGAAAACCAGTACCGGCCGGTCTTGCGCTGACGCTCGAGCAAGACGCGCGTCAGATACGGCACGGCGCGCTCGTCTTCGAACCGCCCTTGCTCCAGGGCGGCGCGAATGTGGGCCTCGGAAAACCGCATGACGATCTTCGTGCCCCAGTACATGTCGAATTCGTCCCGGTGGGCGAAGGGCGTGTAGGGCGCGTGGGCTTTCCAGCGGCCGGGATGGTAGTGCTCGGAGTCGAACGTGCCGACGCCGGTATAGCCGGGCGTCGGCGTACCTTCCCACGGGCGCTTCCACAGGCCGAAGGCCAGTAGCGACCGGAGCGTGAAGCCGAAGTCGACGTTTTCGACGTGGCCGTCGTCGGGCCGCTTGGTGATGAAGGCGCTGGTGCCGAAAGACTTGCCGAAGTCGAGCAGGTAGTGCTCGACGTAGTGGCGCTCGGGATTCGACGGGTCTTCGCGCCAGATGTCGAGGGTGTTGTCCTCTTTGACGTCGGTTTGCTGCAGCCACGAAAAGATCGGGTACAGGCCTCGGACCTCGCGGCGATGCTCGTGCGGGATGGTGTCGTTGGGGTCGTCTTCGCGAATGCCCTCCTGGGCAAATCCACCGATCGGAATGCCCGGCAGGAACTTGCTCGTCAGCGCCCGGTAGCTGCCGTCTTCGCGCCGGGACACGGCGTTGAGAATCGCTTCCAGATCGGCGGTGACCATCGGGCGCTCGTTGCCGAAGCTGTCCTTGACGACCGCGTCCTCGGCCAGCACGAGCTGGTCCCGGTTGAAGTAGACGACGTGGTTCTCGGGGACGTTGTACCCGGCCATCCACAGCAGCCGCTGCACCGCCACGTCGGTCGCGCTCTCCATGGTCGGCGACCACACCTCGTCGAACTTCACGATGTACTTGTCGCCGAGGCTGTCCTTGATGATGAAGCCCTTGCTGCCGCCGCCGGTCTTGGAGCTCTTGACCTTCCACGGGGCGCTGGTGTCGGGACCATCGGACAGGTTGGGACCGCGCTTGACTTCGTCGAGGGTGAGGTCGCGGCGACCGATGCGGTTGGTGAACCAGGTGGAGTCGGGCACTTCACCGAGGCTGTTGATGTTCATGGCCCGGCGCGGCTCGGGAAGCTCCAGATTTCGAGTGACCTGGCGGTGGAGGAACGCGTCGAAAAAGTAGAGCTTCTCGGGAAAACCGCGCGCTTCGGGCTTGGCAGGCGTGTCCAGCTGGTCGTTGACGCGCCAGACCACTGGCTGGTTGACGAACCGCACCTCGCCGACCGGTTTGGGGGCGGCGCCGCACGCGGCCGCGGCGGTTGTCGCGAGCGCGGCCATGGCAAGGCCGCGCAGGCGCCGGGTGAGAAGAGCGTTCGACGACACTAGGGGCGCTCCATGGGCGAACGGGTCTCGAAAGTGGGGGTGAAGGTCGCGTTGATGAAGATGCCCCCATCAACGCTCGTCGCTAGCAGCAGGCGGCCGATGAACGACTCGGTCGTGTGCGCGGTGACGCCACCGCCGAAACCGACCCGGAGGTCGTCGACGCTCAGGTCGTCGAGGCCGCCGAAAACCCGGCCAACGTCGGTAAAGAGAAAGCCGCTCAAGAAGCGCGAGATCGGGTAGTCGTACTCGACGGTGACGGTGGCGCCGGCTCGATCGCGAAAGCGTTCCCGGCGAAACCCGCGCAGGTGTGTCTGGCCGCCGAGGCGCACCAGATCGACGAACGGAATCTCCGGGTAGTCGCCGACCAGAGACTCGAAGTAGCCGCGCAGGATCAGCGTGCGGTCGCCGTCGTAGATGTTGAAGTACTGCTGGAGGTCGACGCCCCAGCGGGCAAAGTTCGACGGGTCGTCGCCGAATCCGGTCTGATGGCCGACGAACAGGCGCACGAGGTTCCCCTTCGACGGCTGGGCCGGCGTTTGAAAGAAGTGCCGGTTTTTCCGGGTGTCGTACGACAGTTCCAGCTCGTTGTAGAAGCTGAAGAGATCGACGCCGAAGCCGGGAACCGCCGACACGTCGTAGACGGCCGTAGTCGCCTGTTCGTCGCCGTTCAGGTCGACGTCGTCGTCGAACTCCCGGTAGCGAAACCGGCTGTAGGCGGCGATGGACCACGTCTTGGACAGGGTGAATCTGCCGCCGACGTGCACGATGACGTCGTCGTGGCGAAAGCGAGTCTCGACGGCGGTGTCGTCGACGCGCTCGCCGTTGACGATGGGCATGATGCCCTCGACTCCGTCGCCGTCGATCTCGTCGCCGTTGCCAATGCCAAAGAACCTCGACCGCGGGTACTGCTGGTAGGACGTGAAGCCCTCGAGGGCGAGACGCCCCAGGGCAGGCCCCGTGTCGATACCGGCCGAGTAGAGCTGCCGGAACTGGCCCCCGTAGCTGGCGCGCAGACCGTAGGAGATGCCGGTATCGCCGATGCTGCTGTCGACCAGGTGAAGACCCACGTTGAGGCCGAAGCCGTTTTCGAAGAAGGCGCCGGGAAAGAACTTTCGCGTGCCGTCGGCCGAGACGAGGTAGCGCTCGTAGTACTGCTGGACCTGGTATCGGTCGAAGACCCAGAGCGTGAGCCGGGGCAGGGCGAACACGGCTTCGTAGGCCCAGCGCGGCACGAAGAGCAGCGCGCGCGCGACCTGGCGCCCGGTGCTCGGGCGTTCATCGCGCATGGCCAGGTAGCCCCCCGCATCCTCGGGGCGCGGGGCGGCCGCGATGGCGGCGTCGGTCCCGGCCTCGGCGTCGGGCTCGGCTGCGTCGTCGGGCTCGGCTGCGTCGTCCGGCTCGGCCGTGGCCTCGGCGTCGGGCTCGGCCGTTGCGTCGGGCTGGGCCGTTGCGTCGGGCTGGGCCGTTGCGTCGGGCGGGCCCGGTGGCGTTTGCTGTGCTCCCGCCGCACCGGTTGCGCCCAGCATCAAGAAAGCGGCGGCGACCCCCGCCGCGAGCGAGCCGCGCGCGTACATGCCCTTTAATGAACCACGAGTGTGCGCGGTCGGTCAGCCCGCCGCGCTAGAAACGTCCGGCCACTTGAGGCGCAGAGCCGAACACAGTTTGGCAAACACGGCGACCCAGCTGCCGGCCACGGCATCCCCGGCGGCGGCCCGGGCCCGGCGGCCTTCGAGCTCGTTGCGCAACAGTCGGTAGGCCCGGTTCTGCACCGACCAGATCTCCACCTCCGAGGGCAGGCTCACGGCGATTTCGACGATCTCGGTCACACGTTCCAGGTAGTCCAGATCGGCTGAACGTGCCGCCAGGCCGACGGCGAGGCGACCCATCGTTTGCGCCCAGGCGTACGCCAGCCGTTCCTGGTCCATGTCGACGTCGACCTCGAGGGCGGCGTCGATAGCCGACCGCAGCTCCCGCGGCTCGGGCTCGTCGCGGTCGAGGGCCCGGCGCAGGCGAATGTCGAGGACGAATCGGGCCGCGGCCGACAGTGCCTCGGGCCGGGGGATGTCCTGGCTGCGCAGGTACCTCATGAGGGGCGCGTGGTGGGAGTAGAGCCGGCGAAGCGATCCCTCGGCCTCGGCCAGGGGGACTTCGAGGATGCGGTTCAAGAAGCGCTCGCGGTCCGAGCGAAAGAGCGAGCGCAACGAGAAATTCATCTCGGCGACGTGCCGGTCGAGGCGCCGCTGAACCTCGACCAGGTCGGCGCGGTCGAAGGCCTCGACGATGGCGGCTCCCATGGCGGCGGTGTCTTCGTCGTAGGCGTACGCGCGAACGCCACCCGTGACGTTGTGGTCGCCGAAGTGCAGGGCCCCGAAGGCGTAGGTTTCGCGCTCCAGGGTAATGGTGGACTCGATATCCACCGCCCCGAGCACCAGGCGCGCCTTGCCGGCCCGCTTGCTGGTAATTCCGCGCTCGGTGATCGAGTAGCAGTAGATCTGATTGTCGGCCGGATGGGCCAGAACGCTGCTAACCGCGTAGTGGGCGACCACCTGGCGCAGGTCGACCCGCGAGGGCTCGACGTAGCGCCGGTAGATGGACGCGCCGTCGCCCTGTTCTGCGAGGTTGCTGCGCGCCTCGCCAATTCGAGCGACGAACCTGGGCTCGATCGACCGGCCGCTGGCGCGCTCGGCAAGCTCGATGGCGCGCCCGGCGTATTGCAGCACCTGCACCGCTTCGACCCCCGAGATCTCGTCGAAGAACCACCCGCAGCTCGTGTACATGAGCTGCGCGTTCCGCTGCATCTCCAGGTAATCGATGGCGGTGCGGGTCTCTCGCTCGTCCAGTCGGCGCGGGGCCACCTGGGCGACGTACTCGCGCAGGCGCTCGGGAGAGCGGTCGAGCACGCAGTCGATGTAGCCATCCCGCGCGGCCCACGGATCGGTAAACAGGCGTCCGCGCGCCTGCTCGAACAGCTCGGCGCACAGGTCGCGCAGCCAGTCGAGGCTCTCCCGCAGTGGCTTGCGCCACGCCTGGTTCCAGCCCGGATTGCCGCCGGTGGCGCAGCCGCAGTTGCTGCGCCACCGCTCGATGCCGTGGGCGCAGCTCCACGAGCTGTTTTCCGCGATTTCCACCTCCCAGGTCGGTGGAAACATCTCGAGGTACTGGCCGTAGTTGGTCAGGCGAGCCAGGCCTTCGCTCTCGATGTAGTCGAGGGCGTAGGCGAGCGCCATTTCGCCGTGGCGGTGGTGGTGGCCGTAGGTCTCGCCGTCGGTCGCGATGTGGAACAGGCCGTTTTCGATGGGGGCATCGTCGGCGACGAGGCGCTGCGCAAAGCGTTTGCCGTCGTTGAGCAGGCGCTCAAAGGCCACGGCCTGGGACTTGGGCCCGTCGTAGAAAAACAGCGCAATGCGCTTACCGGACGGCAGCTTGCACAGGTAGGAGCGGCGCGGGTCGACGCGCCCACCCGACACGTCTTGCCAATCGCCGCCGCCCTCGAGCTCGCGCACGCGGGCTGCCTGGCGTGGCGCCAGCACCGTGTACTGGATGCCCTCCGCAGCCAGGGCCTCCAGCGACGGCACGTCTACCGCGGTTTCGGCCAGCCACATCCCCTCCGGGCGGCGGCCGAAGCGGCTTTCGAAATCGCGCAGGCCCCATCGCACCTGGGTCACCCGATCGCGCTCGTTGGTGAGCGGCAGGATCAGGTGGTTGTAGGCCTGGGCCATGGCCGACCCGTGGCCGCCGAAGCGCTCCATCGACTGGCGGTCCGCGTCGAGAATGGACTGATAGACGTCGGGACCGTGGTCGGCGAGCCAGCTCAACAGGGTGGGCCCGAAATTGAAACTTATACGGCTGTAATTGTTGACGATGCGGTTGATTTGCCCGTCGCGGTCGACGATCCGGGCGGCACCGTTGGTGCGATAGCACTCCGCGAGAATCCGGGCGTTCCAGTTGGGGTACGGGTACGCCGAGTCCTGGGGCTCGATTGCCTCGAGCCACGGATTTTCTCGCGGCGGTTGGTAGAAATGCCCGTGAACGCAGACGAAGGCCGTCACGGGCGCACTGTAGCGAAATCGACCCGCGCCGTGGGCCGCGGACCTTGGTCCGGGCGAGGCGAGGTTTGGCGCCCCGCCTCGCCGACTCGTCCTACAGGGCCGGCGACACTCGTTCAGTGGTGTGTGCGCTTACCCTGAAACGACTCGTATTCTCGCCGGGCGGCGCGGAAGGCATCGCGCAGGGCAACGTCGAAGTCGCAGTGCGCCTGGTGTTTCACGGGGTCGCGGTCGGCCACGATTTCGGCGCCAGGAAGCGTCAGATCGACGCGAACGTGGAAATGGTCGCCCTTGTTGTGACTGCGGTGGGGCTGCTCGACCATCACGCGGCACGACGTGATGCGCGGGGCGATCTCCTCGAGCTTGGCGACCCGGGCGCGGATCGCGTTTTCGATGTGCTCGGTGGGCTCCATGTTGCGATACGTGATCTGGAGAGGGAGATTCATGATGCGGGTTTGCCTTTCTGCTGCACGACTTGCGCGCTCTGGGCGCCGACGCGAAAACCTTGCCGTCCGGGACGCGCCTTTCGGCGCGGAAATCCCTTGAGTGGGTGATCTCGGCGGCACCGTGGGGCGACGAGGAGCAAGCCGCGGGCCAGTCTGAAAAAAAGCTGTTGCTATTCTGTGAAGCAGGCCTCATGTTAGGGGCCGACAGACGAGGTTCCTGCTCGAGCCTTGTCTGTCGCGGCGGGATGGACGGGGCGGCAGCGATGCCGCCTCAAAGCAAGGCGGGGCCTATCGGGGCTCTGCTGGTGTCGCGCGTGGGCGCGACGCAGACAACTAGACGACGACGGGACGGAGCCTCGACCACCCCGCTGGTTGGGCGTTCGTCTGCCACGAGAAACTGCGCTGTTCGTCGGAGCGCGCCGAGACTAACGAGAGCCAGAACCATGCAGACGCCTACGATGACGACATTGCGCGAGCGGCACGACCCGCTCGTTAGCTACTTCCGCGACATGGCGGGCCACGATCTCATGGCTCCGGAGGAAGAGCTGCGCCGTGCTCGTCGCATCGAATCGCTCGATGTCGACGTGTGGGCCCAGCTCCTGGCCTACGCGCCCGCGACGGCCTACGTGCTCGACGCGGTCCAGCACCGTCTGGAGAACACGCTGCCGGAGTTCGCCACGGTGCGCCGGGCGGCGACCACGGCGCGCAAACGGCGCACGAAGACGGCGCAGCAGGCCCTCGAGCAGGGCGCTGCCAAGCTGGGTGCCCAGCTGCGCTCGCTCGACCTGGACCGACAGGTGCGAGACACCGTGGTCGCGGAGATGCGGCGCATGCCGAGCCGCGGGCGCAACGGGCTCTCGTTTTCGCCGACGTGCGCGGGCTACCGAGCCTACATCGACCGCATCCGCTCGGCGGAAGAGGCGGCGCGGCGCGAGCGTGAGGCGTTCGTCAACGCGAACCTGCGCCTCGTGGTCACCATTGCGCGGCGCTACCGCAACGTCTCCGGCATGACCCTCGGCGACCTCATTCAGGAGGGCAACCTGGGCTTGCTGCGGGCGGTGGACCGCTTCGACTACCGGCGCGGCTTTCGGTTCTCGACGTACGCGACCTGGTGGATCCGCCACATGGTCGGGCGCTCGGTCGCCGACAAGGCGCGGACTGTGCGTCTACCGGTGCACGTGCTCGACGCCAAGCAGCGGGTCGGCAAGGTTCGGCGCGAGCTGTCGTCGCAGCTCGGTCGGACTCCGACCTTCCAGGAGATCGCGGAGCAGGCCGACATGACCCCGGAGCGGGTGCGCGAGCTCGAGGAAGGGCTGCCCGAGCGGGGCTTCTCGCTCGATCAGCCCATCGGCGATGACGAAGGGCGCAGCCGCGTCGACTCGTTCGTCGATCCGAATGCGGACGTGACCACGCCGCTGGACAAGCTCACGGCCGACGCGACCAAGGGCGAGCTCACCCGGCATCTGTCCAAGCTCAAGCCGATCGAGGCCGACGTCATTCGAAACCGCTTTGGATTGGGCGGAATCGAGGAGCGAACGCTTCGAGAGATCGGTGAGAAGTACAGCCTGTCGCGCGAGCGCATTCGGCAGATCCAGGAGCAGGCTCTTACGAAGCTGCGCCGGGCGCTGTCGAGCGGGGCGTAGGGGATCGACGCGAACACTGTGCGGCCGCCCGACCGGGCGGCCGCACGATTTGCGTTTCACGATCCCGTTTTCCGGGCCGTAGGTGTCCAAAAAAACGGTCCGAAGGGACCGATATCCCTGCGGCAGGAACCCGGCCCGACGAACCGACTCGGGAACGGCCTGTCGATTGCAGTCCCGGACCCCGTGCGAGTCCTTCTTGTCGATAACGACGCTCACACCCGGGATGGCCTGGGTGAGCTGCTGCGCGAAGACGGCTTCGTCGTCGACAGCGTGCGCAGCGGCGAGGCGGCCCTCGACTTGATCGGGCGAAGCAGCTTCGATGTCGTGGTGGCCGAGGTGCGGCTGCCCGGCATGAACGGGGTCGAGCTGACCCGGGCGATTCGGGCACGCCGGCCGATTCCCGTGGTCGCTATGGCGGCGAGCGACGTGTGGAGGCAGCGTCTGTCGAGCGCGGGCGCGGCGTCGTTTCACACCAAGCCGGTGTCGTACTCGGCGCTCGTAAGTTGTCTCGACCGCATCGCGGGCCCCGGGCCGGTCGTCGCCGGGTGCCTGCACGACGACTGTCCGTGTGTGGGGGCAGGTAGCACGCAGGCCGCCCATCGCGCGGTGGTGTGCGACGCCTTGCGGCAATCGCCGCCGCTCGACGACTGATCTCCTGGCAGCGCGACTGGGCTACCATCGCGGCATGGAGAGCATCCGCAGGCGTTCACCTCGGGTTGGCGTTCGTTTGGCGGGCGCGCTCGAGATCAAGGCCACAGCCCGTCGAGTGCCTGTCACCGTGTCGGGTCTATCCCTCGAGGGCGCCGGCCTGTGCTTCGAGGATCACTCGAAGGTGCTCATCGCTCGGGGCGCCGAGGTTTCCATTTCGTTCGACGTGCACGGCTTCGCCATGGAGTTGCCCGCCCGCGTCGTCTGGTACCAGCCTTCGACCGCCGAACCCGGGCGGCTGGGGGCGCGCCTCGAGCTCGAGGGCGCCGATGCCGCGGTGCGCCGCTCCTACCAGGCCTGGATCAAGCACGCGGTGTTCGAGTCCCGGCGCGACGCGTTCGCGCGGCCTCCCACGGGCGACAACTAGCGAAGCTACTCGTCGCTGGGCGGCGCCATGACGCGACCGATGGCGTCCATCAGGTCGGGGCGCGAGACGGGCTTTTCGAGCACCGGAGACTGGGTGTGCCCCAGAAAGTCCATGGTCCGGGCCGTGACGGCACCGCCGCTCACGAAGATGACCCGCGGGCAAAGGTCCGGGGCGCGCTCGGTCATGGTCGAGTACAGGGCCGCGCCGTCGAGGTCCGGCATCATCACGTCGCACAGAACCACGTCGAAGTCGCGGTCCCGCTCCAGGATGTTGAGGGCCGCAATGCCGCCGTTGGCCTCGACCACCTCGTGGCCGGCCGAGCGCAGCAGGCGGCGAAGCGACGACCGGATGAGCGCTTCGTCGTCGACCACCAGCACGCGGCACGCCACGCGGGGCGCCACCGAGGTCGGCCGACGAGGCGCCGGAGAGCTGACCGGTCGACGTTCGTGAGGCAGGCGAATAACGAAGGTGGAGCCCCGATCGGGCTCGCTCGTCACCGTGATTCGGCCGCCGTGTTGCCGAACGATGTCCGACGAAACCGTCAGTCCGAGTCCCAGGCCGTGCTCGCTGGCGCGGGTCGTAAAGAACGGAACGAAGATGCGGTCGAGCACGTCCGGATCGATGCCGCTGCCGGTGTCGGCCACGGAGATCACCACGTCGTCGCCGTCGAGGTCGGTGGCAATGGTGACCAGGTTGTCGTGGGCGGCGCCCGCCGTAATCGACTGGCCGGCGTTGACCAGGACGTTGAGGACCGCCTGGAACAGTTTGCCGCGCACGCCGCGCACCGGGGGGACCTCGCCGAGCTCGAGCTCGATGCGGGTTCGGTGACGCAGGTCGTTGCTCGCCAGGTGCACGGCCATGCGGGCGAGCTCGTTGACGTCGACCCGAACGAGCTCTTCCTCGGGCGCGCTCGACAGGGCCTTGACGTCGCGCACGCAGGCCTGAATGCGATCGACGCCGACCGCGTTGTCGCCGTTCATGATGCGCATCTCCGAAAGGAGCTCGGCGACGCCGTGCTTCTCCAGGAGCGCCTCACCTGCCTCGCCAGCGGCCGTCGCGAGTTCTCCGATCGCCGCGCTAACGTCCTCGAGCATGTCCCCGATGACGGTCGAGTTGGCGAGAATGACGGCGGCGGGGTTGTTGATCCCGTGGGCGACGCTGGCGGTCAGCTTGCCAATGGACGACAGCTTGTCGACCTGCATGAGGCGCAGCTCGAGCTCGTTGGTTCGCACCCGGTTTCGCCAGCGAGTGTGAATGACGTCGAGGCGTCGCGCGATGTTGCCGGACGCGAGCGTTTGCCGGTCGACGAAGTCGTCGGCGCCAGCCGCGATGGCGGCGAGGGACGCGTCATCGTCCAAAGCGTCCACCACGACGATGAGCGGCTGCCGCGCGCCCGCGTCGCACAGCTCGGCGATGCGCGGGGCCGGGCTGTGCAGGTCGAGCATTACCAGATCCGGCTTTGGCGCCCGGGTAACGTCGCGCGCCTGGCTCGCCTTGAGCACCTGCACCCGATAGCCGGCGTCGCCAATCCGACGGGCGTACGCGGGTGTTGGGTCCGCGTCGTCCGAGACGATGATGGCGAGCACCCGGGTCGCGGACTCCGCGCCCGGTTCACCCAGGCTCGTCTCAGGCACCCCCATAGCGCAAAATGAGTATACCGCGAACCCGCGGCCCTGCGGGGCGCGCTACGAAGCCGCGACCGGGCGTCGCACCTTCGCGGGGCGACGGCGTTGCGGTCGTCACACCAACGCAGCCCCTGCGTCCGCGGGTCGGGACACGTAACCTTATGGAACTGCCCGGCTTCGAGGACGCTGAAGCAAGCGTCGCCGGCTGCTGCGGGCCGCCCAGCGGCGCGATGTAGGCAACTCGGTGGCGGCGTGGGCCTGTCGTCGACGCTGGAAGGCCCTTGGGCTATGTTTCGAGCCAATGTCCGGGCAGCAACAAGGACTTAGCAAGATCGCCGACATCATCGCCGCCGTTTCGCGCGGCGAGCCGGTGGTCATCGTGGACGATGAGAACCGCGAAAACGAAGGCGATATCATCATCGCCGGAGAGAAAGTCACGGAGCAGAACATCGCCTTTACGATCCGCCACACGGGCGGGGTGATCTGCCTGGCGATGCCGGACTCGCACGCCGACCACCTGGAGCTGCCGCCGATGGTGAGTCACAACACCGCGCGGCGCGGCACGGCGTACACCGTTTCCATCGAAGCCCGCGAGGGGGTCACGACCGGCATCTCGGCTCTGGACCGGGCGACCACCATTCGCGCGGCCGTCCGGCCGGGCGTGACCGCCGCCGATCTGGCCCGCCCGGGCCACGTGTTTCCGCTCCGCGCGCGGGAGGGCGGCGTCCTGCGGCGAGCCGGGCACACCGAGGCGGCCGTCGACCTGGCGCGGCTGGCGGGCCTGTTTCCCAGCGGCATCGTCAGCGAGCTCATGCACGACAACGGCACCATGATGCGGCTGCCCGCCATTCTCGAGTTCGCCAAGGAGCACGGCTTGCTCGTGGGCACGATCGCGGACCTCATCGCCTACCGTCTCGAATCGGACGGGTTCGTGAGCCACGTCGCCCAGGCGGCGCTGCCGACGGAGGGCGCCGAGTTCACGATTCACGGCTTTAAGGATGAGCTCAACGACAACGAACACGTCGCCGTCACCCTCGGCGACATCGATGGCGACGAGCCCGTGCTGGTACGCATGCACTCGGAGTGTCTCACCGGCGACGCGCTGCACTCGTTGCGCTGCGACTGCGGCGCCCAGCGCGACGCGGCGTTGGCCAAGATCGTCGAAGAGGGCCGGGGCGTGCTGGTGTACCTGCGCCAGGAGGGCCGAGGCATTGGTCTTCTAAACAAGATCTCGGCGTACGCGCTGCAAGACAAGGGCGCCGATACGGTCGAGGCCAACGAGCAGCTTGGCTTGCCCGCGGATCTGCGCGACTACGGCATCGGCGCGCAGATGCTGCATCACCTTGGCGTCAAGAAGATGCGGCTCATGACCAACAACCCGCGCAAGATCGCCGCGCTCGATGGGTACGGCCTGCAAGTCGTGGATCGCGTGCCCATCGAGGCCGGGCGCAACAAGTACAACGAAGACTACCTGCGCACCAAGGCCCAGAAGATGGGGCACCTCCTGTCGTAGGGCGCTTGTGCCCGGCCTGGCATCGCCTTTGGGCTCTGTCTGCCTTCGGATCGTCCGGCTCCGGCCTCGTGTCTGAACACTCGTGAACCGGCGCGTCCTCGATAAATACGTAGCCCGCAACGCGTTGACCGAATCGGTCTCTGCCGCCGACGCCGTGGGCGGGGCGTTCAGTCGCGCCGTCGTGGTGCCGGCCTGTGGCGAGGCCGCCGACTTCGTGGCGCCCCTGGAGCGCGCGGCGGTCGAGGCCGGCGGCCGCACACTCCTGGTACTCGTGGTCAACGCCCGGGATGCGGCGTCGCCCCGGGTCCACGAGCTCAACGAAGCCTTGCTGGACGTCGCCGAGGCCCACCGCCACGAGGCCCTCGAGCTTGTCCCCGTGGATCGCGCTCGGCCGGGCCGCCGCATGGGCGAGGGGGAGGGCGTCGGCACGGCGCGGCGCATCGGGCTCGACCTGGCGGCGACGCTGCGCCAGCGCGGCCAGGTCGACAGTCCGTGGCTGTTCAATACCGACGGCGACGCGGCAGTTCCCGCCGACTACTTTGCGGCGGTAGACGGCATACGCCGGGATGCCGTGGCGGTCGTGCTGCCGTTCGTCCACACGGCCAGTGGAGATGCGGCGGTGGATCGCGCCCACCGGCTGTACGAGATGTCGCTTCGCTACTACTGCCTCGGACTTGCCCACGCCGGTTCGTCGTACGTGCACCATTCCATGGGGAGCGCGATGGTGTTTCGGGCCGACGCCTACGCGGCGGCGCGCGGCATGCCTCGAAGGGAGGCGGCCGAAGACTTCTACATGCTCGACAAGCTCGCAAAGCTGGGGCCGGTCGCCCAGCCGCGCTGCACGGCCCTCGAGATCGCGTCGCGCCGATCGGACCGGGTGCCCTTCGGTACCGGCCGGGCCGTGTCGACCATTGCCGACGACGCGGCCGCAGGCGGTGAGTTTCGGCTCTACGACCCGCGTTGCTTCGAGGTCCTTGGCCTGGTGCAGGAGGCCATCGCCGACGGCGATGCCGAGGCGATCGCGGCCGTCGTTCGCCACCCGGACGCGGGCCCGGCTCTCGCCGCGATCGGAGCCGCGCGCGCCCTCGAGGACGCCGCCAATCGCGAACGCCAGCGCGACCGGCGGGTGCGGCGAATGCGCGAGTGGTTCGATGGCTTTCGCACCATGCGCTTCGTGCACGAGTTGCGCGACCGACGCTTTCCGTTGCTGCCCTGGCGCGAGGCCATCGCGCGCGCGCCTTTCGTTGCGTCGACTGTCGACGATTCCAAAGTGGATCCGATCGTCGAGACCAGCGACCTTTTGTGTCGGCTCGAGTGGGAGCGCCTGCGCGCCTAGCTGTGGGGCGGTTGCGCAGCCCGAGGGCCGGTCGCAGCAAACCATTGTTCGTAGGCGATGACCGGGAGTCGCAACCGCTGCGAGCGGTTCTCACTCATCGGGGCCTTTTCCCTCGATAGGTAAACATCGCACCTTCGGCGAAGTGCTTGATTCGACGACGGCGCCACGAAGTGAGCTCGTTGGCATCTTGCTTGCGATGACACGCGCGCATGAAGCGTCTGGGTTTGCTGCTGGTTCTCGCCCTGGTCGTGGGTTGCGATGGCTCCATCACCAACGTCAGCTCGGGCACGGGTGGCGATCCCGGCGACGACCTGCCGGATGACCCGGCGGACCCGACGCCGCCCGGAGACCCGACCGATCCGGGCAACCCCGATGGTCCTGGCGAACCCGACCCGCCCGGAGACCCCGATGACCCGGGCGACCCCGGCGACGACCCGGACGACCCGCCGCCGCCCCCTCCGCCGCCGCCCGCGAACGGCCTGGCCGCCGGGGCGTCGATCCGCGACGTCGTCGTCTACCAGACCGTCGCCATTTCCGTGGTCTCGCGCGGCCAGCTGGTGCCGACGTCGCAGCGCAACGCCACCGTCATTGCCGGGGCCGATGCGATCATCGGCATTGGTGTGGACGTCGAGGCCGGCTTTACCGCGCGCCAGGTCGAGGCCGTTATCACCATGGGCGGGCAGGAGTTCACCGAGACTCTGAACCTGTCGCGCAGCACGGGAAGTCTTCCTTCGGACGGATACACCATTCAGGTCGACGGCAGCGCGTTCACCGCCGGCGGCCAGTTCGCCGTCGAGCTGCGCGAGGTCAGCGACACGGCCTATCCGGGCTCCACCGACGGCGCCGAGCTCGAGGCGCAGCCGCTGGGCATCGAGAGCTCGAACGGTCCGCTGCAGCTCGTGCTGGTCCCGTTTCGCTACAACGCCGACGGCTCAGGGCGTCTGCCACCCATCGACGCGGCGACCGTCGAGGCCTACCGGGAGGATTTTCTCGCGATGTTCCCGGTGGCCGAGGTCAACGTCACGGTGCGCGATCCGGTCAACTACAACAGCGTCATCAACGGCTCCGCGGGCTGGAACGACTGGCTCGACGCCCTCACCGACCTGCGTCGGGCGGATGGTGTCGCGAGCAACGTCTACTACTACGGCATCGCCGCTCCGGCGCCGGACTTTCGCTCGTTCTGCAGTCGCAGCTGCATCCTCGGCCTCGGCTGGGTGCCGGGAGCGACCAACTCGTTCCTGTTCGCCTCGGTGGGTGCATCGTTCCCCGGTTCGCCCAACGTCGGCACCGGCCTTCACGAGGTTGGCCACACCATGGGACGACAGCACAGCCCGTGCGGCGGCGTCTCCGGCGCCGATCCGGGGTACCCGTACGCCGGCGGTCGCATCGGCGTCTGGGGCTACAACTCCGCCGACAATCAGCTGATCGACCCGTCGGTGGGCACCGACATCATGGGCTACTGCCGCGACCAGTGGATCAGCGATTACGTCTATGAGTCGCTGTTTCAGCGGGTGTCGCGAGTCAATACCCTGCGGGCCGCGCTGGCCAGCGAGGCGCGTAGCTACCGGGTTGGCCTGGTGGATGAGACCGGGGCCGTCACCTGGAAGCGCACGACCACCCTGGAGCGTGCCGCCGTGGGCAACGAGCGGGCGGTCGAGATGCTGGATGGCGCGGGGTTCTCGATGGGCTCGGTCCAGGGCCATTTCTTCGGCTACGACCACCTGCCGGGCGGCATGCTGCTCGTGCCCATCGACGTGAGCTTTGCCGGGCCCGCGGCGGTGAACGTCGAGGGACTTGGACAAATTAGCTGGTAGTCCGGCGCCGGCGGGCGTCAACTGCCCGTCTGACTCGACATAGGGCCTCCAGGCGACGTAACCACTCCGGTGGGGTGGCGTAGTTTCGCCAACAAAGGAGAGCACTGCATGTCGATGAAGAAGAGTCTTTTCGTAGGATTGGCCGCGTTGGCGCTGAGCGCGTGCGGCGGAAGTCAGCAGGGAGCCGCTGGCGGCGATCCCTGCGGCGGCGCCGATCCGTGCGGCGGCGACCCGTGCTCCGCCGACCCCTGCGGTGGCGACCCCTGCGGCGCCGCAGCGGAAGGCGTCGGTCCCCTCGGAGTGGGCGCCGGCTACGAAAGCTGGACCGCGCTGGCCACCGACAAGTGGAAGTCGAAGACCCACGGCGGTCGCATGGTGCTCACCTACGTCAACGACGTGGGCGCCGAGGCGTACAAGACCGAAGACGCGGAGATTCCCGTCGGCACCGTGATCGTCAAGCCCTCGTGGGAAAGCGACGGCGCCGCCGGGCCGGTGTTCGTGATGGAGAAGCGGGCCGACGACTACGACCCCGACAACGAGAACTGGTACTACTCGCTGTACTGGCCCGAAGTGGCCCCGAAGTGGCAGAAGCGCCTGGGCAAGGCCGTCTACTGGGAGTCGCCCTCGGACAAGGTCAACTACTGCATCAACTGCCACGAAAACTACGACCGCTACCTCGGCGGCATCCCCGACGAGGTCAAGGCCTACTAGGCCACGAAGCGCCAGCTACTGGAGGCCGAGTTCTCGACGAAGGACATCGCGCCAATAGGTAGTCAGCGGTGATTCACCTGCCGAGGCATCCAGGAGCGTCCTGGCTGCCTCGGCATGTTGTTTTCGGGCAGGGTCGCGCGGCGCGAGCGTCTGGCTGAGGCTCAAGTGGGCGCGTGCTCTTTGCCGCGCCACATAGCTGATGCCTTCGGGGAGCTGGTCGAGTGAATCTCGCGCGTAGGTTGCTGCTTCTTTGGTTTTGCCTAGACGCAGTGATGCTTCGGACATCCCAGCGAGGGCCGAACCTCGCAAGGCGGTGTCCTCGCCAGCGCCCGTGCGGGCGATCTCGAACCGATGAAATGCCGCACCGGCGTTGTTGCTCATCAGCAGGGTGTCGCCGTAGCGGAGGTTCGTCTCGGCGTAGGCGTACGTGTCGATGGCCGACTTCGGGGCCGAGGCCAGGATGGCTTCAAGCAACCCTTTGGCACGCTGCCACTCGCCGGTCTCCACGAGGTAGCGACTCCTGGCGTTTAGGCACGCGACATCGATCGTCGATAGCGTTGCGTCGAGGGCCGGCGAGGTGCCGCAGCTGCGTTCCAGGATTTTTCCGGCGCCCGCGTGGTCCCTTGAGTCCATCAACACGGTAGCCAGATCGGTGAGAGCTCCCTTGACGTCCGGGTGATCGGGTCCGAGGGCGAATTCGCGAATGCGCACCGACTCGCTGAAATGCTCGGCCGCCTTGGACGAGGCTCCTTGAATTCCGGCGATTGCGCCCAGATTCTGATGTGCGACAGCGAGCAGAGGGTGTGCTGGACCCAGGCTCTCGGTGATTGTCGTCAGCGCTTTGCCCTGGAGCGATGCGGCTTCGTCCAGATCGCCTAGCTGCATGTTGATGAAACCAAGATTGATGAGCGATTTGAGCTGGTCCGGGTGGGATGGGTTCAGCTGCGACTGTCGGATCTTCATCGCCTTGCGCATCGATTCACGGGCCGCGTCGTATTCGCCCAACCCGCTGCTCACAATGCCGACGTGGTCCCAATAGGATGCCGCCAGGCGCGGAATCTCAGGCCGCAACGCAGCTGCTTTCGCCAGCTTCCCCAGTTCGGCGGCGCGGACGGCGTCCCCTTGCAGGTAGACGGCGTGAAACAAGCGGTCCCACGCCCATCCGGCTACTGGATCATGCTTGGCTTGGCCCGCGCTCTCAAGCGCCCTGCGGTAGCCCGCGATGGCCCCGTCGAAGTCGCCAGAAACCTCCAACAACATAGCCTCTTCGAACGCGACTTCGGCGATGAGGGCACGGTCGCCGAATTGCTCGGCGTCTTTGCGAAGGCTGGCGATTCTGGCGGTTGCCCGCTCGAGGTCCGGTAGCTGGATAAGAAGTCGGGCCTCCGCAAGCCGGGCCTGCAGGGCTTGGAATTGAGTCTCTCTTTCCGGGGACATCGGAGGGCGAGCTGGCCAGGCCCGCAGAGACTTTGGATCGCGACATGAAGAGGGCGACGGAATCGTACCGAAGTTCTTCGGAGCGTTGACGACGGCACTTGCCTTCGTGCTGTCGGAGTACTCAGCCACGTAGGCCCCGAAGTCGATGTGGGCCTGTTGCAGGCAGCGAAGTCGAAGCGCCAGGTCCCCCGCGGGCTGGTCTCCCTCGTAGGTGTCGGCACAGGCGCTGGCGTGCTCCCGCAGCCAGCTGTCCGCGTATGACGAGAGGCGAGGCTGTAGCAGCTCTACGGTTGGTTGTGCGAGAGGACTTCCCGAGGCAAGCATCGAGTCGCGCCATGCGCTTTCGGTGGAAGGATTCCACGTGGCCGCGATGCGCTTCTGCGCGTTCTTGCACAGCGGTTCGACGGCTTGGTGCCGCCTTGCCGCGGTGAGCGCGGTGGCAAAGCCCGCCGCGACCGCGACGGCACCGACCCAGGCCCGTTTCCTCCATAACCACCGCGTGGCCAGCTCTAGTGGCGTGTATCGCCTGGCCCTTACGAGCTGGCCGTCTTGGAATCGGCGTACCTCCCGCGCTAGGTCCCCTGCATCCCGATAGCGATCCGATGGCTCGGGGCTGAGGGCTCGCAGCGCGATGGCGGCCAGATCCTTGGGCACACCGGGATCGGTGTCGAGAGGACTGCGCGGAGAGACGGCGTCGCCACGCCGCCTGCGTTCAAACGAGTCCGCGTCGAACGGCGGCGATCCACTTAGCAACTCGTAGAGAATGGCGCCGAGGGCGAATACGTCGCTGCGCTGATCGACGGTGCCGCCTCGTGCTTGCTCGGGAGCCATGTACGCCGGTGTTCCTACGACTGCTCCGTCGATGGTCACGTCGCCTGCAATGCTCGTGGAGGTATCGCGGGTCTCGTCTGCGGTTTCATCGATGCTCTTGGCCAGTCCCCAGTCGACGATCATGACCTCACCGAAGCCGCCGACAACGATGTTTGAAGGCTTCAAGTCACGATGGACAATGCCTCGATCGTGGGCGTACGCCATAGCGTCGGCGACCGAGACGAAGCCAGACAGATAGGACAGGCGTTCGCGGACGCCGGCGCTCTCCCGGAGCAGGTCGCGCAGAGATGAGCCATCGATGAACTTCATCTCGTAGAACAGTTCGCCGTTTGGCCAGACGCCGGCGTCGTAGACGGGAACGATACCGGGGTGCTCTAGCTGACACGTGATCGTGGCTTCGCGGATGAACCGTTCGCGCGAGACCGCGTCGTCGCGAATGAGCTCCTTTAGCGCAACCGTTCGCCCCAGTTCGACGTCGACTGCGCGCAGTACGCGGCCGATTCCTCCGCGCGCGTGTTCCGCGATGATCCGATACCTCTCCGGAGACCGGACTCGCCAGGCGTGCGGCGCGCCTGCGCGGCCAGAGGCTTCGGGGGTGGCCGTCTCGGTGGTGGTCTTCGGGGCGTTTTCAGGCGGTTCGGCAGGCATCCGGACGTGGCTACGCTAGCATCGCGCCGGTCTCGTGGAGGGACAGTAGTCACGCGCCCCGCCTAACTCCTACAATGCGGGCATGATCGCGGGGCTTGGGATCGACCTGACGGAGGTAGCTCGGATTGCGGCCATGGTCGACAAGTGGGGCGATCGCTTCACGAAAAAGATCTTTACGGCGGCGGAGCGGGCGTACGCGGCGGAGCGCGCGCACCCGGAGCAGCATCTGGCGGCCCGCTTCGCGGTGAAGGAGGCGGCCCTGAAGGCGCTGGGCGTACCGAGCGGTCTTCGCTGGCACGAGCTCGAGGTGGCCAGCCGCGACGGGGCGCCGTCTCTGCAGCTGTCGGGTGAGGCGCAAAAGGCGGCGCGCGCGCGCGGCATCGACCGGCTGCACGTGTCGATTACCCACACGGCCGATACGGCGTGCGCGGTGGTGGTCGCCGAGAGCGATGGGGGCCCGCGGTGAGGTACGCGGTCACGGCGGAGCAGATGCGCGCCTTCGACGCCGCGACCATCGGCGAGCTCGGGCTTCCCGGCGCCGTGCTCATGGAGACGGCGGGGCGCGCGGTCGTCGACGTGGTGTCGGATCTGGTGGCGCCGGGAGGGAGCGTCGCGGTCTGCTGCGGCGCCGGCAACAACGGCGGCGATGGCTACGTCATTGCCCGGGTGCTGCGCGAGCACGGGGTTGACGCGACGGTGTATCTGGCGGGCCCGCGCGACCGCGTGTCCTCAGATGCGGCATTGCATCTGGGCGCCTACGAGCGCTGCGGGGGCGTGTGCCGGACCGCGGACACCGCCGGCGCCGTCGCCGGGCTTGCGTCCGCGATCGAGCGCGCCGACGTGGTGGTCGACGCGCTCTTCGGCACGGGACTCGGACGCCCGCTCGAAGGCCACTACGCCGACCTGGTTGAAATCATCAACCGGTCCGCCGGTCTGCGGGTGGCGGTGGATGTGCCGTCGGGCCTGCACTCGGACACGGGCGCGGTGCTGGGCACCGCCGTGCGCGCGGACGCGACGGTCACCATGGCGTTCGCCAAGGTTGGCCTGGTGACGGGGCGCGGGGCTGCGTTCGCCGGTCGTCTGCACGTCGCCGAGATCGGCATTCCGCAAGCGCTGGCGCGCGACGCGGGCGTTGACGTCCGGGTGGTGGAGCGCACCGACGCCGCCCTGCATCTGCCGAGCCCGTCGGTGGCCGACTACAAAACGCGGCGCGGCGTGGTGCTGGTGGTGGCCGGCAGCCCGGGAAAACAGGGCGCCGGTCGTCTGGCGGCGCTGGCTGCGCTTCGCGCCGGCGCGGGGCTGGTGACGCTGGCCGGCGCCGACGTCGATGTCGGCGCCCCGGATCCCTTGATGACGACCACGGTCGAGACGGCCGACCAGCTGGTCGCCGCCGCCACGGGCAAGGACGTGGTTGCCATTGGGCCCGGAATGGCGACCGGGCCCGGGGGCGCCGCCCTGGTGGAGAGGGCCCTGGAGCTGGACGTCCCCCTGGTGATCGACGCCGATGGCCTCAACCACCTCGCCGCCCTGTCGACGCCGACGCTGGCGGGCGGGGCGCCGCGGGTCCTCACGCCGCATCCGGGAGAAGCCGCCCGTCTTCTCCAAACCACATCGCGCGACGTAGAGGCCGACCGGGTTGCCGCCGTTCGCGAGCTCGCGCGTCGCACCGGCGCGGTGGTGCTTCTCAAGGGAGCGGGCACCCTGGTCTGCGACGGGCCCGGCGGCGCCGTGACCGTGAACCCGACCGGCGGACCCGCGCTCGCCACCGCGGGCTCGGGCGACGTGCTCACCGGAGTGATCGCGGGCCTGCTGGGCCAGGGGGTCCCCGCCGCCGAGGCGGCGTGGGTGGGCGCCTACCTGCACGGCCTGGCCGGCGACGACTGCGCGGCGAGGCTGGGCACCGCCGGCACGATTGCCAGTGACGTGGTCGACGCCCTGCCGGCCGCATGGACGTCCCTCAGCGCGTGAGGGATCGCCGCGTCAGACTGGCAACAACGCGCGTGTCAGGGCCGCCACACTGACATTGGCGGCTCAGGAACGCTCAACGAATTCAGGCGCTTGTGAGGCAGTGCGCCTCTGGCATTGCGGTTGCTCAATACCGTGGCCATGCACGCCCACGCCGCCCCGCAGCCCGACCTGACTCCTGCCGCCGGCCGTTTCGAAGACGAGATTCTGCCGCTTCGCGACGACCTGTTCGCCTGCGCCATGCGCTACACGCGCAACCCCGCGGCGGCCGAGGACCTGGTGCAGGACACGCTCATGCGCGCGTATGGCGCGTGGCACCGGTTCGAACCCGGGTCCAACGCCCGGGCGTGGGCGTTTCGGATCCTGACGAACAGTTTCATCAACGGCTACCGGCGCACCCGCCGCCACCGCCGGTTCGAGCGCGAAAACCCCGACGACGCAGTGCGCGCGCTGTATGGCTGCTCCAGGCCGCGGGCGGCAGCGGATCCGGCCGAGGCCCTCCTGGGAGACACCTTGTCGGATGAGGTGACCAGCGCCCTCGAATCGCTGCCGTCGGACTACCGAACGGTCGTGGCGATGACCGACCTCGGCGGCGCGCGGTACCGCGACGCGGCGGAAACGCTGGGCGTTCCCATCGGCACGGTGATGTCGCGGCTGTTTCGCGCGCGGCGCATGCTCGAGAGCCGCCTGCGCGAGTTCGCGGCGTCGAACTACGGCATCGCTCGCGCGTGATGCGCCGGCACAGGCGCCCTTGCACGGCGCAAACGACCGCCGGGCAGGCGGTCAGAGTCGCGAGCCCGGAGCCCTAGTAGCGGTCGGCGGCGGCGCGCGCGAAGAACTCCGCGCTCTCGCCGACAACGAAGCGCTCTTCGATGGCTTCGCCGTTTTCGTCGGTGAACAGGGCGCGCACGATACCGTCGGCACCGGCGAAGAAGTAGGGCTCGTCGGCGACCGGCGTGTCCCCATCAACGGGGTCCACGACGAAGAACGTGCGCCACTCCAGTTCGCCGGGAGGCTCGAAGGCCTTGTTCTGGCCCCGCGTCGCGGCCTCGCGGACGCGGGGATGCGGATCGCGCGCGGCTTTTTCCAACGCCTCGGTCGCCCCGCCGGTGCGACTGAGGGCGCGGGCTGCAGCGACCCGAACGGCCGGGCTCGGGTCGCGTCCCAGCACGATGGCCAGGGGGCCGCGGGCGCTTTGTGCGCGCACGCGGCCCAGGGCGTAGGCGATGTTCAGTCGCACCAAACGGTTCTTGTGGTGCAGCAGCGGCAACATGGCGTCTACGTCGGCGGGGCGCGCCCGGTGGGCGAGGGCGGCCGCGGCGTTGACGGGGGTTGCCCACGACCGTCGGCGAACCGCGGCGACGAGCGCTTCGATGGTTTCGTTGGCGGTCGATGAATCGCTGTCGAGGGCGTGCTTGCCCAACGACCAGGCCGCCGCCGCCGCAAGACCATCGTCGGTTTCGTCGAGCAGGTCGATGAGTACGTCGTGTTGCGCGTCGCCGGCGTCGCCGAGGGCGATGGTAGCGGCTCGCCGACGGTACACATCGGTGAGTTCAGAGCTTGCCAGCCGCGCGAGCAGTTCGCCGCTGTCATCGTCTCCCAGGGCGCCAAGGCCGCGCACGGCCGCGATGCGGCCGGGTCCGGGCGCCGTCGAAAGGGCCGAGAAGTGGTCGCGCAGGTTTTCGCGCTCGCCGTCGGTTGTGAGGCTGCGCGCGAGTCCGGCGAGCGCCCGGGCCGCGTGCAGGGAAACGTCTCGCGGGGCGTCGGAGCCCGGCGCCGAGAGTTTCGTCAAGCCCGCCAACGGGGCCGTTGAGCCGATGTATACCAGGGCGTCGGCAAGGGCGCGTCGAAGCGCCGGCTCGGCGGTCGACAGCAGGGCCAAAAGAGGCATCGCGGCCCGTTCGTCGCCAATTCGCCCGAGGGACTCGATGGCGGCGCGGCGCAGCCGCAACCGCTCCTGGCTGCCGGCCAGCGCCACGAGCTTGTCGAGGGCCGATCGAGCTCGGAGATCGCCGAGGTACTCGACGGCGAGGACTCGCGTCTCGGGCTCTTCGTCGTCGACAACGCGAAGCAGTACGTCCGCGGCCCTCGGCTGAAGAAGCGGCCGCAAGGCGCGGATGGCGTGCAGGCGCACGCTGCGGTCGGGAGCGTCGAGCAGACTTAGAACCGGCACCAGGGCCTGTGAGTCGCCGCTCGCGCCGAGGGCGGCCAGCACCAGTTCCCGGCTGACGCGGCCGCGGTCGAGTTCGGCGACGAGGGTGGCGGTGGCGCGGGCCGCGCCGAAGTCGCGCAGCAGCTCCACCGCGGTGGCGGGATGGCCGTCAAGACGGCCGTCGAGGTGGCCGATCAGCGCGTCCACGGCGGCGTCGCCAATGGCCGTGAGCGCTTCGCGCGCCGCCGGTCGCAGCTTGTTGTCCGCGAGCGCGACCACCAGGGGCTCGATGGCGGCCGGGTGGCCGGCCGCGCCGATCTGGCCGAGGGCAAAGGCGACCCGAGCACGGCCTTCGCGCGAGCGACTGCGCTGCAGCTCTTCGACCAGAAGCGACGTGCTGTCCGCGGCGCGCAGCGCGCCGAGAGCGGCGACCGCGGCGAGCCTCACCTGCTCGCTGGGATCGCGCAGCAGGCGAATCAGAGCCGGGACCGCCGCGGCGTCGCCGAGGGCACCCACGGCGTTTACCGCCGCGACCTTGACCTCGACGGACGACGCGTTGAACGCGCCCACGAGGGGAATGACGGCCCGCACGTCGCCGAGCTCCGCGAGTTGCTCGATGGCGGCGCGCTTGACGTTGGCCTTGTCGTCTTCCAGGCGGCCGAGCAGCGGCACGACCACCGACGGCTCTCCGATTTTGCCCAGAGCGACGACCACGGCGTGGCGAACGTCGGGATCCTGGTCGCCGAGAGAGCGAACGAGCGGCCCCACCGCCGACCCGTCGCCCAGGTCGCCGAGAATGCGGGCGGCGTCCTGTTTGACCTTCGGGTCGGGGTCGACCAGCCAGTCGATGACCACCGGGACCGCCGCTTCGACCCGGTGGTGAGCCAGGATGCGCGCCGCGGTGACGCGCACGCGTGGATCGGGGTCGCGAAGGGCCTCGAGCAGGTGCGCTCGGGTTTGTTCGATGTCGTAGCTCGCCAGCTGGGCGAGGGCGTCGACGCGGGTCTGCGGGTCGGCATCGTCGAGGCGTTCGGCGTCGCGCGCGACTTTGCCGTACCAGTCGAAGGCGCGTGCGCTGGTCGGCGGCGCGAGGAGCGCTGCGACGAGGAGGAGCAGGGCGGGGAGGCGCTGCATGGGGGTGATTATAGCTGTCGGGGGGCGGATGGGCTTGTGTTGGTTTGCTTGGCTTGGGGGGGCGGCTGGGGCGGGGAATTCGGGGTCGGGGGCGGACTCGGACTCGGACTCGGTCTCGGACTCGGACTCGGACTCGGACTCGGACTCGGACTCGGACTCGGTCTCGGGCTCGGGTTCGGGTTCGGGCTTGGATTCGCTCTCGGGCTTGTGGCTCGGGGGCGGAGGCGTGCACGAGGCGTATTCTTCATGGGAAGAAGGACGCGTTTTTGGATCGGGTCTACGCGATGGGGGCTGGCCGTGCTCAAGCATACGGTCCGCTGATCGCTGGCGTTTGGCGCAGGGCTTCGTGCCGAGCATGGACATTCTCCCGTGCGGTCCGAACTGCGCGCGGCCAGCCCCCATCGCTTCGCCCCTTTGCTTGGTGGGCGGCGCGTGCTGCCGGGGTGGGGATTGGGGGTTACTGTCGGTGCCGGCCCTTGGGCCGGCAGATTGTTGTTAGTGGTCGCGGCTGCGGAGGGCGTCTAGCAGCGTGGGCCTCATCTTGTGGCCTGTTGGGCGTCGCGTGGTCTGGGCCTCATCGTGTGGCCTGTTGGGCGTCGCGTGGTCTTGGCCTCATCAGGTGGCCTGTTGGGCATCGAGTGACCTGGGGGTTATCGAGTGACCTGGGGGTTATCGAGTGACCTGGGGGATCGAGTGGCCTGTTGGGCGTTGAGCGGCCTGGGCGTCGGGTGGCCTGGCGTTGTTTGGTTTGGCGGCCTGGGGGGCTAGTTGGGGGGGGCGTTGGTTTCTTGGGCGATGAGTTGGAGGGCTTGTTCGACGGCCTGGCGGGTGCGGGGGGGGAGTTTTAGGTCGAGGAGGTTGCGGTAGATGGTGGTGGCGGCGGTGAATTGGCGCTCCTGGACGAGCAGGGCGGCGAGGCTGATGGCCGGGCGGGGGTCGCGGGGCGCTGCCTGCACGGAGCGTTCGAGCGCCTGGCGCGCCGCTTTGACGGCGCCGCGGCGGTGTCGCAGGAGGCCGAGATCGTGCCAGGCGCTGGCGTCCCCCGGTGCCAGCTGGGTGACGGTTTCCAGGCGCGATTCGGCCGCCTCGTATTCCCCCCACGAGATGAGCGTGCTGGCGAACCTGCGGGCCGCGAACGCCCGGCTAATGTCGTTCGGCGCCTCGCTTTCGGCGGTCTCGTACGAGCGCCGGGCCTGGTCGTGACGCCGCGCGAGCTCGTGGCGTTCGGCGAGGTCGATCTGCGCGCGCGTGGCGTTGGCGACCCGGGGCCGAGTCGGCGCCGTCGCCGGTGCGCCGCAGCCCGCGAACAGCAGGGCGGTCATGGACGCGACAGCGAGTGCCGGATACCATCTCGACACCATGACTCGCCAGGTACTCGAAGAATTGTTGGCGCAAGACGAGGCCATCTCCAAGGACGGCAAGCGGCTCATCGTCGCCGACGGCGCATCGGCTTCGCTGTACGCGTCGGTTGGTCTGGAGGCCCTGGTCATCGATCGAGTTTCGAGCATCGTACTCGAGGGCGACGCGGTGTTGATCACCACGCGTCGCGACGAGCGCTACCTGCTCGCCTACGAAGACGTCCGCGCGGCCCGCATCGCCCGCAGCGAGCGGTCGGCCGGCTACTAGCCGGCGCAGCAGCGGCTAGGAGTCGCCGCGCTTGCCGTCGTTGGGAACCGCGACTTCGTCTCGCGGGTTGCGGCGGGTGTGGGTGGCCGGCGGCGGGCCCAACACCATCATTCCGGGTTCGAGGATGCCGTCTTCGCTTTCGGAGCGGTGAACTTCGGTCTGGGCTGGCGGAACGGACTCGGCGCGGCCGTCGCCCTTCATGAGCTCGATGGTGTTGGGAGGCGGTCGTCGGCGCGGGGCGGGCGGCGGTCCCTTGTGCACGGCCACGGCCACGGCGGCGGGGGCGTCATCGCCCTGGGGCGCCTCGTCGCCATCGGGCTCGGTTTCGGGCTCCGCGCCGGGTTGTTCGTCGAGCCCCGCGTCGGGCGTGCCCGCGTGGCCGTTCGAGCCCTGGGCGAGGGTGGCCGCTTCAGCGGGCACCGCCGGCGCGGCGTCCTCGGTGACCACCGGCGGGTCGACCTCGGCTGCGGGGGCCTGCTGCTCGACGGCGCCGTTGCCGGGCGAGGCAGCGCGCTCGTCAGACTCGATGGGCGCGTCGCTCGCGGCGGCCGGGGGTGGCGGGGCGTCCTCGTCTTCTGGCGGCGGAAGCGGGCGCGCGACGACCGTGCGCACGCCGCTTTGCCCGGCCTCTGGGGCGGCGTCGGGCGAGCCGGCCCTGGGCCGCGACGAGCCCGTGTCGGTCGCTGGGTTGCGAAACGCGTCGCTGTCGGCGCGCTCGGTCGGCGCGTTGGCAAGCTTGCTTTGCTGTTGCGCGCGCCGCCAGTACGGGCGCGGGCGGTCGAGGGAGTCGAGGGGCGGCTCGTCGACCAGGCGCTGGGTCGCGAAGCGGCCGCCCGGTCGCGGCGCGTTGGCTCGCGCCGCCGCGGCCACGGCGGCCACGGGCGACTCGGCCTTGGTGGCTTTTTCGCTGCGCTGCTCCTGCTCGCGGGCCTCGCGCTCTTCCTTTTGCCACGGGTACTCGACCCGCACGTGATGGGCGTGCTTGATCGTCTCCATGAGCGAGTTCGACACCTTGCGCAGGTCCGACATGCTCATGCCGGATTGGTCCAGCTGGCCCAGGTGGAGCTTGCCGTAGACGATGCGCTGGACCAGGTTTTCGATGGCTCGCGCGTCCGGGTTCTTGAGCGTGCGGCTGGCCGCCTCGACCGCGTCGCAAATGGCGAGGATGGCGGTTTCGCGGCTTTGCGGGCGGATGCCGGGGTAGCGGAAGTCCCTCTCGGTCAAGCCCTTGGGGTTGCCCTGCTCGAGGCATTTGGACCAGAAGTACTCGAGCAGGCCATCGCCGTGATGCATGTGCATGAAGTCGATGATTCGCTCGGGCAGCCCCTCCTTGCGGCCGAGGCGAACGCCTTCGGTCACGTGGGCGAAGATGGCGTCGCACGACACCTCCGGGGGCAGGTTGTCGTGCGGGCTCGGATTGCCGCCGAGGTTTTCGATGAAGTACTTGGGCTGTAGCGACTTGCCGAGGTCGTGGTAGAGCGCGCCGACGCGCACCAGCCGGGCGTTGGCGCCAATGGCGTTAGCCGCGATCTCGGCCATGTTGGCCATGGCCAGGCTGTGCTGCCACGTGCCCGGCGACTTCTCCGAAATCTGCTTGAGCATCGGGTTCGACAGGTCGGCGAGATCCGACAGCCGACTGCGCGTGATTTCGCCGAGGAGCAGCTGGTACAGGGGCAACAGCAGGGCGCCGAAGATTCCCGCCAGCACGCCGCCCGCGAGGGACGCCACCCAGGACGACCGCAGCGGCTCGACGAGTTCGTTCATGGGCGGGATTTGATGAGAGAAGTAAAAGAAGACCGCATAGGTGACGGCCGCACCGCAGCCGGCCATCAGGCCGGCCACGATCTTGGCGCCCGTGCGCCGCGATTCGTGGAGCGACAGCACCGCCACCGCGGCCTGGGCCGCCAGCACGGCGATGGCGCCCGGATCGAAGGGCACCAGCAGGCCGATGGTCGCAGCCGCGACCAGCCCGGTCGCCAGGCCCGCGTATTCGTCGACGGCGATGGCGGCCGCCAGCGAGATCGCCGCGACCGGCACGAGCAGCACGGACATGGCGGTCGCCAGCAGCGACACCTTCACGAGCACGGCGAGAAACAGGATCACGCCCATGGACACGACCTGGGTTCGCAACCACTTGCCCCGGTGCGAACGCCGCAGGTAGCCGGTGTACAGCAGGCCGATCAAGAAGAAGGCGCCGCCGAAGGCGAGCGCGGCATTGCCCGATGGTGGGGCCTCGGCGCGCATCGTGCGCAAAAGCAGGCTCTGCTGGCGGTCAATGCGTTCGCCTCGCGCCACCAGCACGGCGCCCTGGCTCGCCGCGAGGTCGTCGATGCGACTGCGGTAGCCCGAGAACTGCGGCACGCGGATCGTGATGGGCGCCTCGGCGTCGATCACGAGGTCCGAGTCGTCGAGCAGCCACTGCTCGGCGGTCGCCAGAGGCGTGGCCAGCAGGGCAAAGCAAAGGGCGATGAGCACGCCGCCGATCGCCCCGGCTCGGGGGCGCTGCTTGATCAACCTTGTGCGTGACGCGGCCATGGAATCCGTCGAGTCGGTAGCCTCAGAAGCCGATGTCGAACTCGGCCCGGGTGCGGACACCGTTGAACTTGGGAAACTGCATCGACTTCATCGCCCTGGCAATGCAGCCGTGCAGCCCGCCGGACTGCTGCCCGTTGACCTTGACAGCCGAGACGCGCCCGGTCGAGCCTTTGACGATGAACTGAATGTTGGCCTGGCGGGATCCGCCGCTCTGCAGACAGCGGCCGAGTTTGCCGCCGTGCCGCTGAATCACCGGATTGATCTGCGAATCATCCAGGCGCTCGCTGCCGCCTCCCTCGGAGGCGTCGCCCAGGTCCATGGCGCCGTCGAAGTCGTCGAGGCCGGCTGCACCACCGCGCTGACCCTTGTTGGTCGTTCGTCGCCGGGCGCGCCGCTTCTTTTTCTCAGAGGCGCTCGGGAACGTGATGGCCATCTGCAGCTCGCTCTCCTCGAGCGAGGCCAGGGTGACGTCGTCGCTGTCCTTGGCCGTGGACAGCGCGCTCACTGCGCCGTAAACGCCGAAACACAGCGCGATCGCCCCGGCGGCGATGAACAGGTACAGGGTCGCGCCGCGACGTTTCTCGGACTTGGCGTGGGCTACCTCGGCCTGCGCCCGACGCATCTCGTCCCGATGGTGCTTGGCTTTGTCGACCAGGGGGGCGAGCAGGGGGTGCTCCTCGACGTTGCACCGGTCGCCCGTGTCCTTGTCCACGATGTCGTTGCCGGGAACGATCTCGTGGGTTTCGATCATCTGCACGATCTGGGCGAACGAAAACGGACCGTAGTCGAGGCTGCCCTTGTTGATGAGGAAGCGCTCCTCGTCGTCGGCGAGGGCGCCGTTCATCTGGGCGCTGGGCGATGTCGGCGTGACCGCGGCGAGATGAGCCTGCTGGGTGCTGCTGAGCTGATGGGCCAGGCTCGGTCGCCGCGCCGCGGTCGCCGCGGGCTCAACGGCGGCGGTTTGCGTGGACACGCCACCGCTGTTGAGTCCGAGCGCGCCCGAAAGAGCGGCCTTGAGCTCGCCGGCGCTGGCGAAGCGCTGGCCGGGGTCGGGAGCCGTGCAGCGGGCCACGACCCGGTCGACCTCGGCGGGCAGGTTCGGGTTGGCCTGGGACGGCGGCGGTGAGCCCTGGCCCGGCCGCGCGCCGGTCAACAGCTCGTAGAGGATCACACCGCAGCTGAAGATATCCGCTGGGGGCGTAACCTTGCCGCCCCCGAGGACGTCGGGCGCGATGAACACGGCGGCCGCCGAGCGGGCCAGCGTGCGCGAATAGAGGGCGCCGATGCCAAGCTCTGCCACCTTGACTCGGCCGGCCTTGGTAACGATGACGTTGCCGGTGTGGAGCGCGCCGTGGGCGCCTCGCTGGCCGTGCACGTGGTCGAGGGCGTTGCACACGTGGGCCATCACGTTGTACGCGCCCTTCGGGGAAAACGCGGTGCTAGCCTCGCGTTTGCGCGCAATCAGGTCGGCCAGCGGGTTGCCGTCGGCGTAGTCACCGACGATGAAGCGACCGGTGGTCTCCTCAAGAAGCTCCTGGGTGTGCGCCAGGTTCTTGTGCTCGATGGCGGACACGGCCTGAACGAGTTGGGCCACGCGCGCCGCGGCCGCGGCATCGGCGACGAGATCGTCGCGCAAGCGGTACAGGGTGACCGGGTCGCCGGAGGAGTCCGACGCTCGATAGACCTCGCCGAAACTCGACGAGCGCAGATGCGCTGCAATGGTGAAACGTCCGCCGGCGATCGATGTGCCCTGCGTCAACAAGGCGGGAGCGCCGGCGACCGCGGCCTGGCCGGCGGTCTCGACATCGGTTGTCATTTTTGTTGCTAATGACTCCGGGTAGTTGGGACCTAGAGAATACGGCCCCCTGAGCAAACGCGTCAATCGTTCGGGCAGCTCGCGCGCCGGCGCAGCGAGGCGGCATCGCGGCTGTCGTCGGCCTGGCGCAGGTGGTCGCAAGCGCCCGATTTGTCGCCGCTTTTCAGAAGCGCGTCGGCGATGAGCCAGTGTGCGCGCGGGTGGTTTGGTGCAAGTTCGAGTGCGGCCTGCGCCTCGGCGATCTGGCGAATGAGTTTTCGTTCGGTGCGCGCTTTGGCGGCGTTTTGCAGGTGGCGTCGGAGGCGGTCGCGACGGCCAGACGGGCGCGCCTCCCGATGGGGCGGGCGCTCGCCACCGGCGGCGTCGGTCGCGGGTTCGGTTCCGGTCGCGGGGTCGGAGTCGGTCTCGGTCTCCGGTTCGGTTCCGGTCACGGGTTCGGTTCCGGTCACGGGTTCGGTTCCGGTCGCGGGGACGGATCTGGTCTCGGGCAGGTCCACGGCTCCCGCGGCAAGGCCGCCGGCAGCGACGAGACTGGGTTCGGTCTTGTCCCGGGCGTCACGGCTGTCGCCCAGCAGCGCGGCCGCGCCAGCGATGCCGGCCAGCACGGCAATGGCGCCAGCGACGGCGATGCCCAGCCACGAGCGCGATCCGCCTGCGCCCGGCTCGGGCGTGGCGAAGGTCTCGGTCGAGTCGTTGGCGCCGCTCACCGGGCTGGCGACCGGCGGCTCGCTACCGGTCGCCGACGAAGGCGGTCGCGCGCGACCGGTCGCCCCCGGCGCGCCGACGCCGATGGCGGTGGCGCCGGGAAGCTCCTTGGCGGTCGTGACCAAATCGGTGGCGCTGCGAACGCTCGACGCCTCGAGGTCGATGGTCGCCGCGGCCGCTACCCGGCGAGACACCCTCGAAGAGCCCTCGGGCAGCGCTTCGGCGAGCTTTCGCAGGGCCTTGCCCAATTGCTCGGCACTGGCGGGCCGGTCCGCCGGACGCTTTTCCAGGCACTGCAGCACGATGGCTTCGAGGGTGGGCTCGACTTCTCGGTCGGACCGCCGCTGGCTCGGCGGCGTCGGGTCGGCGGTCACGTGCTGCGACAGGATCTCCATGAAGCTCTTGCCTTCAAACGGCAGCTCGCCGCACAGCATCTGGTACATGACCACGCCGAGCGAGTAGATGTCCGTGCGCGGGTCGAGGGGGTTGCCGCTGGCTTGTTCCGGCGACATGTACTCGGGCGTGCCGAAGACCACGCCGACCTCGGTGAGGCTGTGGAGCGACGGGTTGGTGTGGCCGCCCGGCGCGTCGGTCCGCTCGAGCAGTTTGGCGAGGCCGAAGTCGAGCACTTTGACCGAGTCGGGGTCGCGCTTGGTCGGCACGAGCATGATGTTGTCCGGCTTGAGGTCGCGATGGACGATGGCCAGGTCGTGGGCGTGCTCGAGGGCGTCGCACACTTGCGCGCCGACGTGGGCGGTGCGGCGGGACGAAAAGGGCCCGGCCTCGTGCAGCAAGTCGCCCACCGTCGAGCCTTCGAGAAACTCCATGACCAGGAACATCAGTCCGTCGTCGGCAACGCCAAAGTCGGTGGTGCGGACCGCGTGCTGGGTGTCGATGCGGCAGCTGTTCTTGGCCTCCCGGGCGAAGCGGCGCGCGGTGGCCGGATCCGAGGCAATCTCGCCGCGCAGCACCTTGATCGCCACGTTGTTGTCCAGCAGCAGATGACGGCCCCGGTACACGGCGCCCATCCCCCCGGCGCCGATGCGCTCGTCGACCCGGTATCGCTCGTCCAGCACTCGCCCGATCAGGGCGTCTGCCCCCGAGCCGGGCGCCTCGCTGGCGGGAGCGCCGGCGAGCGCGGTCCCGTCGACCGGGCAGAACCGCTGGCCCGAGGCGAAGCCTGTGCCGCAGGTTGGACAGTGGCGCACGAAAGCTACGTTACCGCGGTCGTTTCGACGTGCGGGGTGTCAGCCGCCCCGACAAGCAACGGTCAGATGCGCAGGCCGTGCTTTTTTCGGAACTCGAGCCAGTCCCAGCCCAGGTAGGCGCTGCCGGCCAGGCCGAGAATGCCCAGAACGGGTGACGAGACGAGCACGAGGGCCGCCACCGAGCTACCGAGAGCGGCCGTCGCCAGCCAACCCTTTTTCTTGGCCACCGCTTCGTTCCGCTTGATTAGCTGCGTCACGGCTTAAGGCTGCCCGACGAAGTGCCTCCAGTCAAACCCGGAGCCGTCTGCGGCGCGGTGACGGCCAGGACGACATGTCGGCGAGCATCTTGCCGAAATGACTGAGCTTGGCGGCGCGCCGAAACTACTGCGTGGCGGATCCGCATGCTACAACACCCTTTATGTCGAGGGGCCTGCTTCTCGGAACCGCCGGTGCTCTGCTCGTGGGCAGCGCCGGCATGTTGGGTGTCTACTTTGCTGCGCCAAGCCAGGCGGGGGCGACCGGTTTGCCGGCCGAAGCCGCTGGGCGCGACGCAGTCGAGCAGCCGCCGCCCATTCGCGCGTTCGACGCCAGCGCCCCGGTGACGCTTTTGCTGGGCGAGCGCGACGCGACCGTTTCGTGGGCCGAGCTAGGCGTATCGGTGTCGAACGGCCGCGTCTCGGTAGACGCCGGAGTCGCTCGGGCCAGGCTGGGCGAGCTGGCCACCAAGATGGAGACCGGTCCCGCCGACGCGCGCATGGACCTCGAAAACCGCCGCATCGTGCCCGACGTGCAGGGCACCGGGATCGACATCATTGGCTCGCTGGCCCGGTTCGAGGACGCGGCGGCCATTGGTCAGACCGAGATCTCGCTGCCGACCGTGGCGATTCCCGCGGACAAGACCGTCGAAGATTTCGCCGGCCTCGATATCTCGGCCGTCATGGGCACCTTCGAAACCAAGTTCGCGGTCAACGAGAAAAGCCGCAACCACAACCTCAAGATGGCGGCCAGCAAGCTCAACGGCCACGTGTTGCAGCCCGGCGAAGAGTTTTCGTTCAACGACGTCGTCGGCGCGCGCACGGAAAAAGAGGGCTACAAGATCGCGCACGTCATCACGGCGGGCGAGATGGTCGACGGCCTCGCCGGCGGCACTTGCCAGATCTCGACCACGCTGCACGGCGCGTCGTTCTTCGCCGGCCTCGACATCGTTCGCAGCCTGCCGCACTCCCGGCCATCGACCTACGTGCACATGGGGCTGGACGCCACCGTCGTGTACCCGTACATCGACCTCAAGCTGCGCAACCCGTACGAGTTTCCGGTGGTGATTCACTACAAGGTCGCTCGCGGCCTCGCCAAGGTCGAAATCCTCGGCAAGGAGCGGCCTTACGACAAGATCGTGTTCGAGCGCGAGGTCGTCGAAGAGCTCGAGTTCAACACGGTGACCCGCGAGTCCGACGAGTTTCCGGTTGGCACCATCGCCGTCGAGCAGGAGGGCTTTCCCGGCTACAAGCTCAAGCGCTACCGGAAGTTCTACAAGGACGGCAAGCTGGTCAAGCAGAACAAGTGGAAGCTGCAGTACCGGCCGGTAACCGAGTACGTCCGCATGGGTATCAATCCCGACCCGACGCTGCCGCCGCCGAAGCAGCCCAAGGGCCACGGCCCCAAAGCCCCTCGGGACAAGAGCTTCTCGCTGTCGCAGTAGCGGCTACTTCGCGACCAAAGGCGCCGCGCCAAGCCAGGCCATGCCGCGGCTGTCGTCGGCGTTGTCGAGCTGGGCGCCGATAAGGCGCAGGCCGAGGTCCACGTCGCCGGTCGCCCAGGCGGCGGGGACCCGAACCTTGACCACGTCGCGCACGAAGTCGCCGGCGCGCCAGCGTCCGCTGGGAAACAAGCCGTTGGCGGTGAGCTTGGCGCCGCCGTTGGCGGTTTTGCCGCCGGCGTTGCGCAGCACCCCCTGCAGGCGAAAGTCGCCGGACGGAGGTCGCAGCACTTCGAGATAGACGGTGATGGCGACCGTGTCGGAGGCGGCGAACGTCGGGTGGTCCAGGCGGTAGCCGAGGACGCGGACGGCGCCGTTGTCGAACGAGGCCGGGGGATCGAGGGGATGTTCGGGGCGCGGTCGCGACGACAGCAGGTTGAAACGCCGCTTGGCCTGGGCCTGATTGGTGCGCTCGTCGCGGGCGAACACCACGCGTTCCAGCCAGTCGTCCAGGTAGCGCTTCATGCGCTCGGCGTCCGCGCCGCCGCGCCGCCACACGTTGGTCTTTTCCCACGGGTCTTTGCGACGGTCGAAGAGCTCGAACACGTTGGCCTTCATGTTGAGGATGAGCTTGTGGTCGGCGGTAATGGCCGCGCGCTGGGGGTGGGGAAAGTTGGTCTCGGAAAAGACCACCCGGTCCAGGTCGTCGCGCCGGTAGAACAGGGGGCCGGCCAGGGACCGGCCTTCGGGCGCCAGGTCGGCGATGTCGATACCGCACAGGTCGGCGATGGTCGGCAGGACGTCGAGCGGGGTCACGGCGCCGGCAGCCATGCGCGCCGGCAGCCCGGGCACGTGCACGATGAGAGGCACGGCGATCATCTCGCGAAACAGGGCCATGCCGTGATTGATGAAGCCGTGCTCTTTGAATCCGTCGCCGTGGTCGCTGGTGACGATGATGACCGTGCGGTCGCCGCCCGGGATGCGGCGCAGCTCCGCGAGCAGTCGCCCCAGATGGCGGTCGGTAAATCGCACTTCGCCGTCGTAGAGGTCCTCTTCGGTATCGCCGAAAGACGGCTCGCCGCCGTGGGCCACGTAGCGCCCGTGCGGGTCGAGGTAGTGGGCCCACAGAAACCACTTGCGGTCGGCGTGGCGGGCCATCCAGGCGAGGGCTTTGTCGGTAACGCCGGGGGAGGTGATGGAAAACGGATCTCGCCTGGCGCCGAGCTCGTTGTCGTAGGTGTCGAAGCCTTGTTCTAGGCCCCAGTCGTTGAAGTACTCGTGGGTGAGAATGGCCCCGGTGGTGTAGCCGGCGCGTTTCATGACCTCGGCGAGCAAGACGTTGTCGTCGAGGATCTTGGGTGGCTTGGGGCGGCGCTCACCCGACAGCGCGATGCCCGAGTGGAAGAAGCGGGAGGTGAGAATGGCTGGAACCGACGCGACCGTGCCCGCGGACGGCGCGTGGGCGTCGGTGAACGCGACCGAGCGAGCTGCCAGGGCGTCGAGGTTGGGCGTGAGGTCGCGGCCCGTGCGCTCGGCAAAACCTGCGTAGCCGAGACGGTCGGCGCGCAGGGTGTCCACGGTGATGAACAGGACGTTCCAATCGCGCACGAATTCGGCCGGCACGGGCGGGGTGTTGCCGGCCGCGTAGCTCGGTAGCTTTGACGGCGAGAAATCGCGACCGTTGCAGTCTTCGTCGATGCCGTTGTCGGGCAGGTCCGCGGCGTAGGGGTGTATCGAGCCGTCGAACGGCGCGCAGTCGCCTTCGCCGAGGACCGAGCTGTAGCCGTCGCCGTCGACATCGCTGGCGACTCGAACGATGTCGATGACCCGGTCGAGGACGGGCGAGGCGGTGGTTGCCAGGTACTTGGTATCGGGATGGCCGCCCGTGAGGACGAGGGCAGCAACGACCGCGATGGGGGCCCCGAGGAGAAGCCCGCGGCGGATCCGGCCAGGGCCGGGCAGCGCGCGCGCGAGCCGGTGCCGCTGCGACATGCCGATGGCGACGGACGCCGCGGCAAGGAGCCATCGCCAGGGCACCAGCGGGGCGAGCTGCGGCGCGGCGCGCAGGGTCAGAAACGCGGCAACGGCGGCAAGGGCGGCAATGCCGGTGCCGGCGGCGACCGGGCTGCGCAAGGGGTGAACGGCGGCCGGCAAGGTTGAAACCGTGGCCCGACCCAGGCGGGCCAGGAGGCCCGAGGCGACGAACGCGACGAGCCCCCACAGCGCGACCAGGGCGACCTGGGCCATGGTCAGGGCGATCGCGGTGACCACCGGCGCTTTGAATCGCGCCGTCATGAGCAGCGTGAGCGCCGTCGACGTCGCGCCGTAGCCGGCGAGCCAGAGCGCGGCGGCCCACAGGCGCGGAGCGGTTGCCTCGGTGCGACGGCCCAGGCCGAGCCCGGGCCATTCGCGCGCTGCGGCGGGGTTGGCGGCGGCGTAGGCAAGCCGGCTGCCGACCAGGGTCGCGATCAGAGCTGCGGCTAGCAGGGCCGCGGCCACGGCGATCAGAGCGACATCGAGCAGCGCAAAGCGCAGCCCGGTCGCGAACCGCACCGACCCGGGGGCGCTCACCAGCGAGGCGACGAACTCCACCGGCGCCCAGGCGAGCGCGCCGGCGGCCGCCAGGGCAGCGCCGCGCCGGGCATCGCGCCCGCACGCCTGCCGCAGGGTCATCGGGGCCGCCTCACCCGGTGCGCAAGCAGTACCCACATCGCCTCGACGCCGTCGGTCCAGCGGACCTTCTTGCCGTCGGCCTCGTTGCGGGCGGTGTACTCGATGGGGACCTCAGCGACGCGCACGCCCCGCAGGCCGAGTTTGGCGGTCACTTCGGGGCAAAACTCGAAGCCTTCGCAGGTCAGCGACAGCGACCGGAGCAGGTCGGTGCGAAACACTTTGAAGCACGTGGCCTCGTCGGTGATTCCCAGGCCAAAGAGCGCGTTGGCCGTCCAGGTGAGGACTCGGTTGGCGACAAAGTTGGCTGGCCGCATGCCGCGCGGCCAGCGGCGGGTGAGAAAACGCGATCCGTAGACCACGTCGGCACCGCTGCGCACGGCGGCGAGGATGGCCGGGTAGTCGGCGACGTCGTACTCGAGGTCGGCGTCCTGGATGAGGGCGAAGTCGCCGGAGGCCCGCTCGAGAGCGGTGCGAATGGCCGCGCCTTTTCCGCGATTGGCGGGGTGAACGACAAGGACGACCCGATCGTCGCCGGCCGCAACGCGCTCGATTTCGCTCGCCGTTGCGTCCGTCGACCCGTCGTCGCAGACGATGATCTCTTTGGCAAAGCCGGACGACTCCGTATCGACCGACAGGACCTGCTCGAGCACCCGGGCGATCGTGCGCTCTTCCTGGTAGGCAGGAATGAGGATCGAAAGCCGCACTTCGTCCCTGCTACCACCGAAGGTCGGGCGAGGCAACCGGCCGGGCGCGCGGCTCCCACGTGCGCTCGATGAACTTCCAGGGGCGGGCCCGGGCATCGGCGGCAGGGGCAAAGCCGCGATAGGCGACCAGGGCGGCGCTCGTCAGGACCAGCGCCATGGTCAGCCCGAGCCACCGACCGCGAGCGGCGCCGGCGAGCAACCAGGCACTGAGGGCCGCGGCGGCGGCGAATACGGGCAAGAAGGCGAACACGCCCCGCAGCCCGATGGCGGTGCCCAGCGAGTGCGGCGCCATGCCGCGCCCGATCAGGCGAAACGCCACGTCGTGGATGGGGTTGGCAAAGCTGGTCGGCCAATGCGGGTACGTGTTGGCAGCCGCTACGTAGACCGCCACGCCAGTCAGCACCGCCGCCCAGGACAGCACCCGAAACGACGGGTAGCGCTCGGTCCACGCAAAACCGGCGGCGGCCAGCCAGCCGGCGAAGGGCAGGGCGCACGCAATGTAGCGCGGCCCCACGCTCCAGCCCGCCCGGCCAAACTCCGGCACCAGCGAGCCGACGAACAATACGTACAGCACGACGATGGCTCCCGCGCAGATCGCCTCGGCGCCGACGGCGGCGCGCGCGCCGGGATCGCGCGCGATGGACGCGGCCCCGAGCACCGCGACCAGTATCCAGGGCGAGACGACGAGCAGCCCGTTGTCCGGGGCGATCAAGGCCTGGTGCAGAGCGGTCGCGTTGGGGCCGACAATGCCGAGCAGGCCCGCATCGTGGGCCGGGTCGGGCGAAAACGCGTAGCCGGTGACGAACGGGCCGCCGAAGCAGGCGTTGTGATACCAGAGCAAGGCGGCCGCGAAGGGCAGCGAGCCCGCGACGGCGAGGGCACCGCAGCGCACGCGCCCGGGGGCTCGAGCCAGCAAGTAGACGCCGACGGCGGCGCCCGCGATGGCGGACTGGTAGTCGGTAAGCACCGCCAGTCCGGCCAGCGCGCCCACGCCCGCGGCGCACAGGTCGGGCCGCGAGGGTTGGCCGCGGCACAGGTGTACGGCGAGAGCGAAGGCGGACCCGGCGAAGGCGGCGGCGGGCTGGTGCGAAAAGAACAACATGCCGTAGGGCAGGGCCATGGAGCCCAGGGCGTAGGCGCACAGAGCGGTCTCCGCGGGCCGCGCTCGCTTTCTGTGTCTCTTGGGACCCTGGGGCAGGGCGGTCGCGAATCGCCGGGCGACGCCAACGAAGACCAGCAAGAAGCAAAGCGAAGGCAGGGTGACGGCGAACACGCGAAACGCCCACGTTGTCGCGGCGAGCGAGGGCTCGCCGCCGCTCACGCCGTACCAGAGCTTGAGCCCCACGTAGACCGGCACCGCGAGAAACGACAGCCCCGGGGCTTTGTTCGAATAGTGGTGTCCGTCGGGGGTGGTGGCGACGTCGAAGGTCGAGCCCAGTTCGCGCATGCGCCCGTCGATGCGAAACGTCGCGTGGTCGACCATCTCCGTGGTGAGGAAGATGCGCGGCAGCTCGTTGGCGCTGCGCAGCCCGTCGAAGTACGGGAACGAGTACAGGTACAGCAGCGCAAAGGCAGCGGCGATGACGACGCGAAAGCGCACGGCCGGCCCATCCTAGAACGGCCACCGGTTCGCTCCCATCGACTTTTCGAGTATCTGCCGCGGGTTGGCAGGCCGTGGTCGGAACCGCGGGTTGGCCGCACGCCGCCCGGGGAGCGCGGCGTGGTACACCGAGAACGTGTCCCGGACGGTCGCGGTCGTCTCGATGATAGTGGTTGCAGCGACGGTTGCAGCCGCGTGCAAGGGCGCCTCGGAGCGCCCGCCGGCGGCCGAAGCCGTGCCGGAACCACCGGCGGTCTCCGGGGGCGCGGCCGTCGCCCCGTCGGACGCTGCGGCGAGCCCGCAGGGCGAGACCGCCGAGCAAGCAGCGGATCGCCTGTCGGAAGCGTGCGACGCCGGTGCCGCTGCCGCCTGCCGAAACCTCGGCGTGCTGTACGCCGAGGGCGTGGGCGTCGAGCGAGATCCCGCCCGGGCTCGAACTTTGTTCGGCCGCGCGTGCGACGCGGGCGAAGCCAGCGCCTGCAACAACTTCGGCCTGGTCCTCACCATGGGAATCGGCGGAGACGTCGACGCGACCCGCGGGGCGGCCATGTACCAAAAGGCCTGCGACGGCGGAGATCCGCTGGGCTGCCGCAACGTGGGGATCTCGTATCTGGACGGCCGAGGCGTGCGCGCAGACCCGGGCAGGGCGGCGGGGCTGTTCGAGCGAGCGTGCTCGGACGGCAACGGCTTTGCCTGCACCAGCCTGGCGTCGCTGTATCTGGAGGGGCGCGGAGTCGAGCGCGACGACGGGCGCGCTGCCGACCTGGTCAAGAAGGCGTGCGACGCGGGCGATGGCGCCGGTTGTCGAACCCTCGGCGAGCTCTACGCCCAGGGCCGGGGCCTGCCCCAGGGCCTGGCGCCGGCGGCGGTCTGGTTCGAGCGCGGCTGCTCGGCGGGCGACGCGCCCTCGTGCCGCCACCGCGCGCTGCTCCTGATGAGCGCCAACCCGGCCGCCGACCCCGCCGAGGCGTTGACGAAAGCCAAAGCGATGCTCGTCTCGGCGTGCAACCAGGGCGACGGCCCCGCGTGCCGCCATCTAGCCGTCCTGCTCGCCCACCGTGAGAACCGCGACAAAGAAGCCCGCGACATCCTCACCCAGGCCTGCACCGCCGGCGACCAGCCCTCCTGCAACCCCGACGCCGTGCTAGCCAACAACCCCAAAAACTAACCCCCGCCAGCAAGCCCGCCGCACGAGGCCCAGGCCACTCGACGCCCAATAGGCCACTCGATGAGGCCCAGGCCACTCGATGCCCAACAGGCCACCCGATGAGGCCCACGCTGCTCGACACCCAACAGGCCACATGATGACGCCCAGGCCACACGATGCCCTACAGGCCACCCGATGAGGCCCACGCCACACGATGCCCAACAGGCCACCCGATGAGGCCACACGATGAGGCCCACGCTGCTAGACGCCCTCCGCAGCCGCGACCACTAACAACAACCTGCCGGCCCAAGGGCCGGCACCGACAGTAACCCCCAATCCCCACCCCGGCAGCACGCGCCGCCCACCAAGGCCAAGGGGCGAAGCGATGGGGGCCGGCCGCGCGCAGTTCGGACCGCACGCTCCGGACTCGACGCTCGGCACGAAGCCCTGCGCCCTACGCCAGCCATCAGCGGACCGTATGCCTGAGCACGGCCGGCCCCCATCGCGTAGCCCCGATCCAAGAACGCGTCCTTCTTCCCATGAAGAAAACGCCTCGTGCACGCCTCCGCCCCCGAGCCACAAGCCCGAGAGCGAATCCGAGACAGAACCCGAGACCGAGACAGAACCCGAGACCGAGACAGAACCCGAGACCGAGACAGAACCCGAGACCGAGACAGAACCCGAGACAGAGACAGAACCCGAGACCGACACCCGCGCGAAAGCCCCAAACCAGCGCCAACCACCCGAATGCTGCTATCGTCCTCCACGCCGATGTCCGACCACGAATCTCGAATCAAGGAACTCGAAGAGCGCGTCGCCCAGCTCGAGGCGCGCCTGGCCGAGATCGAGGCGGGCGGTCTCGGTTCGGCCGAGCAGGTGTTCAACGACATCGGACGCGCAACGGCCCGGGGCGGCCGCAAGGCGGCCAAGGCCGCGGAGGGGTTGTTGAGCAAGGGGCTCGACGCGGTTCGGCGAAACCTTCGCGACGACGAAGACGGCGACCCGTAGGCGACATGTAAGGGGAGCACCCCGCATGCGCACGTGCGCCCGTTGAAACACTCGGCGTGGTGCGTTGACACCTCGCTGGTGCGAGGCGGATACTTGCGTAGGACTTCTCGAAGCTTACGCATGTCGTCGGAGCGAGACCTCGAGTCAATGCAGCCCAGCGGTGGCGCGGTCGAGACGGCGGATCCACAGACCCTGGGGGGCGCGGATCCCGGCGATCTGGCGCGCTCGGATCCGTTCGCCGAGGACGACGGAACCGAGGACCCGATCGGCGAGCAAACGGGCGTCGACTTCCCGCCGGCGCCACCGCCGCCCGGGGAGATGACCCTCGATGATCTGGACGCGGTGGCGGCGCCCCCGCTCGATGAGCCGGGCGACCTGGCGGTGGGATTGGCGGGGGCCGACCCGATGCCGAGCCCGGGCGCGGAGCCGGGAGAGCTAGCCTCGGAGCTTGCCGATGCCCCGGTGTCGCGTCTGGACGCGCCCGGCGGCGAAGAAGAGGACGACGCCGCCGCGGACTGGGACGGCGATGAGTTCACGGTCGGCGGAGAGAGCATCGTGCTCAACGACGACGACCTCGTCGCGGAGGCCGTGGAGATAAGCGACGCCCACGCCGTCGAGGTGGACGACGTGCAAGTCGTGGAGCCCGACGCGGTCGAAGCCGTAGAGCTCGACGACGCCATGGTCGCGGACGAATCCACCGACGTCGCGATCGCGCCGCCGGAGCCGGAGCCTTCGGCGCCGAAAGCGCCGCCCCCACCGCCGCGGGCGCCGGCGGCCGCTCAGGCGGTCGGGGAGGGCGAGGCGCCTCCGCCCGGCGAAGAAACCGAGGTGGACGACGGCGTCGACGTTGTGGCGGAAGAGCCGGTCGCGGGCGCCCTCGAGCTCGAGTCGCCCACGGCCCTGGACCGCGCCACCCTCGAGGCAACCCGAGGAGACTGGCCGCGCCACGTCCGGCGACTGCGAGCGGAGATCGCCGCGGCGGACGATCCGCGTACCGAGGGCGCGCTGGCCTTCGAACTCGGCGAGGTGTACTCGCGCTTTCTCGACGACGAGGCGAGCGCCATCAAGTCGTTCGGTCGAGCGCTGTCCGCCGACCCGTCGCTTCGGGCCAACCTGTGGGCAATTCGCCGCGTGTTCTACCGGCGCGGGCTGTGGCCCAACCTGGTCAAGCTCATCGACGCCGAGCTGCAGTTTGCCCGCGACGACGCCGAGCGCGCGGATCTCGTCGCCGAAAAAGGCGTGCTCCTCGAGGACAAACTCGATGACGTGCAGGGGGCCGCCAAGGCCTTTGAGCAAGCGCTCGGTTTCGACCCATCGTGCGAGTCGGCCCTGCGCGCCCTGGAGCGGCTGGCCCTGCGCGGCGACAGCAAAGACGCGCTGGCCTCGTTGTGGCGAGGGCTCGCGAACAGCGCGCCCAACCCCTCTCGTCGCGTCTGTTACCTGCTCGACCTCTCGCGACTCGAGGTCGAACGCGGCAACACCGACGCCGCTCGGGCCATTCTCGACGAGGCCGCGCAAACCGGGGCCGAGCGCCGGCGGGTGCTCGAAGCGCGCCTGGCCCTCGCCGAGAAAGCCGACGACGCCGAGGCCATCATCGCGGCGTTGGAAACCCGGGCCTCGACCCTGGGCGAAAGCTTCGGCCCGGCCGGCTTGCCCGAGGGCTCCATGGAGGCCCGACTGCCGGGCACGCCGCTCGACGCCGAGACCGCGGTGCGCCTCGAGATCGCGGCCCTGCGCCGCCGCCAGGCCCGGTTGGCGCTGGACCGCCTCGGCGACGGCGAGCGGGCCTGGTTCTACGTGCAGAACGCCCTGGCCATCGCGCCGGGCGAGCATCTGGTTCTCGCCGACGTCGCCGAGACGGCCGAGCGGCTCGAACGATTCGACGACCTCGCGGACGTGCTTTCGCGCTGGCAAGAGAACACCGATAGTCGCGGCCGTCAGCTCGAGCTGGCGCTGCGTCGCGCCGAGGCGCTGGTGCGGGCGGGTAAACGCGAAGACGCCCGGGCCGCCATGGACGCCCTGGCCCAGCGCAACCCGGGCTACCTCCCGGTGGTCACGCTGGCCGAGCGCGATGCCATGGTGGCGGGCGACTGGCCGGCGCTGGCCGAGGCCTACGCCGCCCTGGCCGAGGCCTTGCGCGCGGGCACTGCCTTTGGCCCGGGCACCCAGACGCCGCCCGACCGCGACGGGGCCGCGGCTCTCTACACCTGCGCCGGCGACCTGCTGGCCAACTACGTGGGCGACGACGAGTCGGCGCGCAACCGCTACGGCCAGGCCCTCGAGGTCTGCCCGGGCTACGCCCCGGCCGTCGAAGCCATGGCGTCGCTGCACGAGGCCGCCGGTCGACTGGAGGAGGCCGCCGAGCTTCTCGAGCTGCAGTCCGAGGCCGGCGACGAGGCCTTTCGCCTCGACACGCTGCACCGCCTGGCCCGCCTGTACGAAGACCTCGGGCGCCCGGCCGACCAGCTGGCCGCCCTACGGCGCGCCTATGCCCTCACGCCCGACAGCGACCGGCTGCTGTGGCGAATCGAGGAGGTGCTCGGCGCCATGGGTGACAGCGCCCGGCGCACCGAGGCGCTCAGCGCCCTGGCGGAACGGGCCGAGGCGGGGCCGCAGCGCAACGCCATCTTGCTCGAGCTCGCCCGGGTCTACGACGAGGAACTCGACCAGGTCGACGACGCGGCCCGGTGCTACGCGGCCGTCATCGAAGCGGCCCCAGATGACGCCTATCCCCGGTCGGCGCGGGCCGCGTTGCTGCGCCGCGCCGGTCGCTGGCAGGCGCTCGCCGAAGCGCGACGCGGTGAAGCGGAGGCGCTGCCCGATGGGCCCGCGGCCAGCCGCGCCCTGCGCGAGGCCGCGCTCGTGTACCTCGACCGCCTCGACGAGCCGGGGCTCGCCGCCGACGTCTACGGCGAGCTGCTCGACCGCTCACCCGATGACACCCACGCGGCCCGTGGGCTGGCCGAGTCCCTGGAGCGCGCGGGTCGCAACGATCGCCTGTTCGAGGTGCTCGAGCGCGAGGTCGAAGCCCACGAGGACCCCGCGGCGCGGGCGGCGGCGCTGCTGCGCCTGGCCGATGCCCGCGAGCGGGCCGGCGAGCTCGCCGATGCCGAAGAGGCCCACCGCCACGCTCTCGAGGTGTCGGGCGGTGACTCCATCTACGCCGCCGTGAGCGCCTGGCACCTGGCCGCCCGTCGCGGCGACCTCGCCGGCGTCGTCGAGGCCATGGACGAGCTGGCGCGGGCGCGCTCGGAGCCGGCGCTGCGCGCCGAGCTCACCGAGGAACTCGGCTGGCTGGCCGCCGCGGCTCTCGAGGACGACAACCGCGCCCTGGACGCCTTCTTCGAGGCCAGTGAGCTCGAGCCGGGGCGCCTCGGAGCGGCTCTCGGCTTGCTCTACGTGCACGGGCGCGCCGGCAACTCGGCCGGGGTGACCGATGCTCTCGCCGGTCTGGCCGGTGGCGCGCCGCCGCGGCTGGCGGCCGCGCTCGGTCTGCGCGCTTCGACCGGGGCTGCGGTCGGAGGCGACCGCACGGCGGCGGCGCAGTTCGCGGCCAGCGCGCTGTCGGCCGACGCGTCGGACAGCGGCGCGGTCGTGCTGGCCTCGGAGCTGCCGGCGGCGGCCCAGATGCCGGAGCAGTGGGCCCAGCGGGCGGGGCTGCTGCAGCGCCGGGCCGAGATGGCCGTCGATGCGCCGTCGCGCGACCACTGGGAGCTCGACCGCGCCGTCGCGCTGAGCCGCGCCGGCGACCTGGCGGGTGCTGGCGAGGCGGTAAAGGCGGTGCTCGCGCGCAGCCCGGGCAATCTGCGGGCTCTCTACGCCCTGCGGCGGCTTTGCGAGCTGGCCGGCGATCGCGCCGGGCTCGCTCGCTGCAACTCCACGCTGGCCGCGGCGCTTACCGGCAGCGCCGCGCAGCTCGCGCTTCTGCGCGAGGCCGTGGCGATCTTCGACGGCGAGCTCGGCGACCCGGCGGCGGCGGTGCCCGTGTACCGCCGCATCCTCCAGCTCGACCCGGCGGCCGCCGAGTTCGACCGCGCCCGCGAGCTGTGCCGGGCGCAGGACGATACCCGCGGCGTGTACGAACTGCTCACGGAGCGCCTGATTCACCTGGGCAACGACGGGCCCGCGGCCGAACGCACGCCGCTGCTTCTCGAACGCGCTCGCCTTCGTCTCGAGCTCGGCGACAAGCGGGGCGCGGCGCGCGACCTCGAGCTGCTTCTGACCCTGGACGCCGGCGTCGCCGACGCCCTCGAGCTGCACGGTGGCCTCGTGCTCGAGCTCGGCAATCCCGCCCGGGCCGCCGAGCTGCTCGAAAGCTTCGTCGCCGTCGCCGAGGACCCGACCCGTCGGGCTGCGGCGGAGCTAACGCTGTCGCAAATCCTGGCCGAGTCGATGGGCGACACCGCCGGCGCCATCGAACAGCTCGCCCACGTGGTGCAGGAATCCCCCGACGACGTATCGGTGCGCGAGCGGCTCATCGGCTTGCTACTGCGGGCCGGTGAGGTCGAGCGCGCCATCGACGAAGTGCGGGCCCTCGAGCCCCTGCGGTCCGGCGCGGCCGAGCGCGCTCGAGACGAGCTGCGCATTGCGGGGCTTTGTCGCGATCAGCTCGGAGACCGCGCCCGGGCCCGGTCGGCCTACGAGCGCGCCCGCGAGCTAGACCCGCTCAACCTCGACGCGGTGCGCGAGCTTGCCGACCTGGTAGCCGTCGACGGCGAGCGCGTGCCGGTGCTCGAGGGCGCCGCCGGCGAGCTGCGGGCCGCCATCGCCGCGGCGCCGGGGCGCAGCGAACTCTACGAGCGGTTGGCGATCCTCATGCGCTGGCTCGGCGACGACGACGCCCGGGCGTTTGCGCTGGCCGCCGTCGCGGCCATGGGCGGCATCGACGACGAGCAGGCGGCGTTTTTCGAACAGCATCGCCGCAAGCTCCGGGCGCGACCGTTTCGCCCCAGCCGCACGCTGTCGGCAGAGGAGTGGGCAAGCCGGGTAGGGCACCCGGCCGCCAGCGGGCCGCTCGCCGAAATTTGGTCCCACGTTGCGGAGGCGGCGGCCCGGTGTCTGCCCCACGAGCCGGGACAGCTCGGCTTTGCCCGCGGGGATCGGCGCACGGGCCGCGCCCTGGCGCGCGAGTTTCCAACCGTTGCCAGCGTTGCGGACGCCCTCGGCGTGGGCGCGTTCGAAGTCTACGTAACGGACGAAAAGCGCCTGTATGCGCGGGTGGTTAGCTTGGAAAAGCCGGTGCTTTACCTGAGCGGCGACGTGGCCCTGGGCGCGGGCGCGCCGGAGCGCTTTTTGCTCGGCCGCGCGTTTGCCATGGCCCGCGACCGGTCGGGCACGCTGGCCGACCTTCGCGGCGACGACCTGGTGATGACCCTGGCCGCGGCCGTCGAGTTGGCCGAGGCGCCGGTGCCGGCGCAGTCGCTGTTTGCCCGGGTGCGCGACGCCGAGCCCGCTGCGTTCGCCGAACGCCGCAAAGCCCTGGGCAAGCAGCTGTCGCGCAAGGCGCGCAAGACCCTGGCCGCGCTGGCCGGTCAGGTGGCCGCCGTTGCCGCAGCCGACGCCGACGCGCCGGCCGACGCCGAGACCACGTCCATCGGCCGCTGGGCGCGCGGCCTGCTGGCGACGGCGTCGCGGGTCGGGGTCGTGGTGGCCGGCGACCTCGACGCCGCCCTCGAAATCCTGGACGTGGGGCGCGGCGGGCGCTCTGTCGCCGACGATCCGTGGGGGCTCGACCTGCTGAGTTGGAGCGTGGGCGACGGCCACATGGCGATGCGCCAGCAGCTTGGTCTGTCGACGGTCGCGGAGGGGGGCGCCTGACATGGCGGGCGGCAAAGATGACGACCAGGGCGTAGACGCGCTCGGCAACCTCGAGGAGCTCGACGCCGACATCGCCAAGTGGGACGAGCTGTTCGACGGTCTGCACGAGGGCTCCACCGGCAGTCGGCAGCTTTCGCCCCACGAAAAAGCCGTGCTCGGACACGGCAAGAACACGCCTGACGAGGTGGTGAGCGACCTTCTCGGGACCGGTGACGAGCTCGAGTTTCTCGGCGAGCCCACGGCACTGGGCGACATGCTCGGCCAACTGCCGCCGCCCATCGAGGCCGGTGGGGTCGTCGATGAGCCGGTCGAGCGCCGCGGCTCGGGGCCCATCGAGCCCCTGGACCTGAGCGCGGCGGGCCAGCGAGCCTCGGCCCCGACGCTGTCGCCGGCGCCCACCGACGACGAGCTGTTCGCCGACTTGCCCGACCACGTGCCGGTCGAGGAGATCAAGCCGTCGGTGGTGAGCCCGGCCAGCGACGCCACGCGAGTGGCCGACGTCGACGAGGCGCTTTTGGCCGAGCTGGTGGACGACGACGAGGCCACCGGGAACGCGGTCGACCTCGCGAGCGACGACTTCGAAAACGAGTTTGGCGACGGTCCCGAACCGACGCGCATTGCCGACATCGACAGCTCGCTGCTGGCCGCCAGTGCCGCACCGGCCCCGACGGCTCCGAGCAGCCCGCCGCGCCGCGCGACCATCGTCCGGCGCGAAGATCTGGACAAGCAGCGAGCCGAAGCCGCCGAGCGCGAAGCGTCGCTGCCCGAAAGCGACTTCGGCAACGAGTTCGACGGCCCGGAGCCGACGCGGATCGCCGCGGCCGACGTGCTGCAGGGGGTGGTCGACGAGTCGGCGCTGGTCGACGACGACCCGCCGGAGGTTGCGCTAGAGCTCGACGACGACTTCTACGGCAGCATCGAGATCGGCGACGACGATGGCGACGCGGCGGGGGCCGAAGAACCCGCGCCGCCGGCGAAGGTCGAGCGGAGGTTCGCCCACACGGTCCGCCGGGCCATGCCCGAACCCGAGGCGGCGCCCGCGGTCGAGTTCGTGGCCGAGCCCCCGTCGGAGCGTTCGCCCGCGGTCGAGCCGGCTGCCGCGCAGGCACCGACGCCGGGCCAAACGGCCGAGGCACCCGCAGACGATGATCTGTTCGCCCTCGGGCCCGCCGGGGGTGGAGAGCCGCGCCCAACCCGCGCGGCGGCGCCGGTCGACGAAGCGCGGGAGGCCGTGGCTGCCCTGGACCTCTCGTCGCTGGGCGAGACGGCGCGGCAGATCGACAAGAGCGCGGCCGAGCGCTGGGAAGCCGCCTTCGACGACGACGAGAACGCGTTCGAGTTGGCGCCCCGGGTCGTGCACGGCGGCGATCCCATGGCGGCCGAAGGCGGCCCCTCGGCGACAACGCCGCCTGCGCCCGAGCCGGCGGCGGGGCCGGCCATGGACGACGACGCGGCGGCAGAGTTCGCCGACGACATCCCGACAGCCGGTGGGAGTGAGGTTCCGCTCGAGGCCCTGGCGGCGGCGCAGACCGCGGATGCCGTGGCCGTGGCGCCCGCGGCGGTCGTTGGCGAGACCGAAGTCGTCGGCGAGGTCGAGGTCGTCGGCGAGGCCGAGGTCGTCGGCGAGGCCGAGGTCGTTGGCGAGACCGAGGTCGTCGGCGAGGTCGAGGTCGTCGGCGAGGTCGAGGTCGTCGGCGAGGCCGAGGTCGTCGGCGAGGCCGAGGTCGTCGGCGAGACCGAGGTCGTCGGCGAGGTCGAAGTCGTTGGCGAGACCGAAGTCGTTAGCGAAGCGGACGCTTTTGCGGAGGCGGATGCCGTGGTCGGCGGCTGGAGCGACAGCGACCACCAGACTCTGGGCGCCGGCCCCGACCTGGCGCCGGTGCGCCAGGCCGAGACCGAGTTCGACGTGGGCGCCGGCGACGTCCTCGGCGAGACCGACGCTTCGTTGGAGGTCGAGGCGGAAGTCTCCGGCGACCTCGACGCCGCGACCGAGTCGGAGTTCGAAGTCGGTCTCGCGGACGTGGTCGGCGAGACCGTCGTGTCGAAACAGCCCGAGCCGCCGGTCGAGCCACCGGGGGTCTCGGTGGCCACCGGGGCCATGGCCGATGCCGGCGCGGCCGACGTGTTCGGCGACGGCGGCGTTTTCGACCTGAACCAGGCCGACCTGCCCGCCGATCTGGACGATCTCGACGCGGATTTGTTCGGCGTCGATCGGGACACAAGCAAGGCTCCGGCCGTCGAGCCCGCGGCGCCGCCGGCCTTCGACCCGCGAGCTCTGCTCGACGAACCGGACGTGCCGCCGGACTTGCCGTCGGCCCGTTTCGAAGCGGCGCTGCCGCGCCTTGCCCTGGACGGCCTCGACCTGGCCGCCCTGAGCGGCCTCTCGGGCGACAGTGAACTTGCCGACGAGGCAGAGCCGCTGCTCGAAAGCTACCGAGTCGAGATTGAGTTGGTCGACGAGCCCGGCGCCCTGGCGGCGCTGCACGTCGACAGCGGGCGACTGCGCGAGCAGCTCGGCGATGCCTCGGCGGCGGCCGACCACTACCAGACGGCGATCGAGGCCGACCCGTCGTCGCTGCCCGCGACCCGGGCCCTTCGCCGCCTGGCCCAGGCCGATGGTCGCTGGGAAGAGGCCGTGCGCTACCTCGACTCGGAAGTCGGACTGTCATCGTCCGCGGAGCAGGAGGCCCTGGCGGCGGTGCGCGCCAACGTGCTGGGCGCCATGGGCGACCTGGAGCGGGCCGGGGAAGTCATGGGCGACATGACGGGCGGAGACCAGGACGACGCCCACGCCCTGGTGCTCGAGCTCGAGCTCGCCGCCACCGAAGGCGACCGCGGGCGGTTTTCCGCGGTGCTCGAGCATCTCGCGCAGGTCGTGGCCGGTTCTCCGCTGGCCGCGGCGGCCATTACCACGCGCGCCCGGCTGGCCGAAGGCGGTGAGCTCGAGGCGGCGGTCGACCTGTACCGGGCCGCCCTCGAGGCTGCGCCGGGCGATCGCGCGCCGCTGTGGGGCATCGAGCGCACGGCTCTTCGCACGGATCGCCTCAGCGACGCGGCCACGGCCGCCGAGCGCGTGATCGGCTCCGGCCTGGCCGACCTCGACGCCGACCTGGCCGCGGCGTTGGCCCGGCGTCGGGCCTTGCTGTCGGCGGGCAACCCCAAGGCGCTGGCCGACGCCCTCGAGGCCGCGGCGGAGCTGTCCGACAACGACCCCGGGCTGCTCGGCGAACTCGCGGCCGCCTACGAGGCCCGCGGCGACGCCGCCGAGGCCGTGCGCGCCTATCTTCGCCAGGCGTCGTTGGCGGCGTCGGCCGCCGACCAGGCCCACGCATTTCGCCGGGCTGCGCGCCTGCTTCTGGGCCCGGTCGCGTCGCCCCAGGACGCGGTGGAAGCCCTGCGGCGACTCAACTCCGTGGACCCGGGAGACGCCGAGGCGCTGGCCGAGTTGCGGCTTGCCCTCGCGGCCGCCGGCGACGATCAGGGCATTATCGACCTCGAGCGCCACGCCGCCGAAGCCGACCCGGAGGGCGGCGTGTTCGAGCGGGTCGAGGTTGCCAAGCGCCTGGTGGCCGCGCAGCGCCTGGAGGAGGCCGAGCTCGAACTGTCCCGGGCGCGCGAGCTCGCCCCGGACTCGTCGGTGGTTTGCGACTTGCTGGTGCGCGTGCGCGGCGTCGGCGGTCGCACCGAGCAGCGCGCGGCGCTGCTGGCCGAGCTGGCAGACGCCGATCGACCCGACCGCGAGCCGGAGGTCGCCGCGGTGCGCGCCGCCCGCGCCGCCGAGGACTTTGCCTTCGAGCTCATCAACGCCGGCTCGGCCCTCGGCGCCGCCGGCCCGGCGGCCCTCGAACGGGCGCAGGAGCGCTGGCGCAAGGTGCTCGAACGCGACCCGGAGTCGTCGCTGGCCCATGGTGCTCTGCTGCGTTTGGCCGCGCTGCGCGAGCAGCCCGACGAGCTGGCTGCCGCTCTGGCCGAGGCCCAGGGCACCGCGCGGACGCCGGCCCGCGCGGTCGGCTACGCCCTGCGCAGGCTGGCCATCGTGTTGTCTGAAGATCCGCCCGACGCCGGCGCGGCCGAGGAGCTTCTCGGCGCCGCTCGCGCGCTCGACCCATCCGAACCGCGGGCCGCCAACGCGCTGCGGGTCTTGCTGGCGTCGAGCGGGCGCTGGGCCGAGGCGGCCATGGTGTCCGAGGACCGGGGAGCCACGCTCGGGCAAACCGCCGAGGCGCTCGCGCTTCGCTACCGGGCGGCCGCCATGCTGCACGAGCGCACCGACGAATACGCGCGCGCCACGGAGCTGGTCCGCCCGGTTGTCGAAGCGGTGCCGCGGTTTGCCGCCGGCGAGTCGCTGCTCGAAAGCTGCCATCGCAAAGTCGGCGACCCGGCGCTGGTCACCGAGTCTCTCGAGCGCAAGCTGGCGGCCAGCGTGGACTCTGAAGACCCGGAGCACTTCGCGGTGCTGGTTCGCGAGGCCGAGCTGCAGGAGATGCGCCTGGGCAACCCGGCGCGCGCCGCCGATCTCTTCGGGCGGGCGCTCGAGATACGGCCGGACGATCCGCTGGCGCTGCCGGGCTATCTGCGCACGCTCGAAGCGGCGGGCCAGGTGTCGGAGCTGGGCCAGCGGTCCCTCGACGCCCTCAAGCGGGCCCAGGAGGCCGGCGACGACGAGGCCATTGCCACCGCCTACGAAGACCTGGCGCGCATCGATGGCGAGCTGCGCGGCGACAGGGACTCGGCGGTAATGGCGCTCGGTTCGGCGGCTCGTCACGCGCCGGGCCGGTACCCGGTGCTGCGCGAACTCGAAAAGGTCTACCTGCGAACCGACCGCCCGGAAGAGGTGGCTCGCATTCTCTACGCCCAGATGAAGGCCTGCGAGGGATTTTCCGACGTGGCCGGGCTGGGCATGGCGCTGGCTCGCTCGCTCGAGCAAATGGGGGCTCGAGGCGCCGACGTGCTGCGTGCCTACGGGTCGGTGCTCGACGCCAATCCCCGCGAGCGCCTCGCGCTTCTGCACCTCGAAAGCGACGCCCGGGCGCGTTCAGCGCCGGAGCTGTCGCGAGTCGAGCAGGCCGTGGCGGCGTACTTCGATACCGACCCTCGGGCCAGCGCGGCGTTTCTCACGCGGGCTGGCGAAAGCGCCCTGGCGGCCAACGACCTCGAAGAGGCGACCCAGTGCTTTAAGCAGGCAGCCGACGCCCTGCCGGGCTATCTGCCGGCACTGGCCGGCTGGCGGCGCGCCGCCATTCGCGGCGAGCTGTGGCTCGACGTCGCCGAGGCGGCCGAGGCCTACGCGGCCGCGACGCCTCACGACAAAGAGCGGGCCCGCTACCACCACCTCGCCGGCGTCACGTGCATGGACCGGGCGCTGCCGGCGGAGCGCGCCATCGAGGCTTTGACGACCGTGCTGGCCATCGAGCCCGGTCACGACGACGCCTATCTTCGGCTGCGCGCGCTCATGGAAGAGTCCGGCGACCACGCCGGGCTCGCCGAGCTGCTAGTCCGTCGGCTGCAGGTCGAGGACGAGCCCGGGCGCAAACGGCGGCTGCGTCTGGACCTGGCCAACGTGCTGCGGCGCTCGCTGGCTCGGCTCGACGATGCCAACCAGGTGTACCGCGACATGGTTGCCGATCAGCCGTCGGACCTCGAAGCGCTCGAGGGCCTGGCCGACGTGGCCTGGGAGCAGGAGCGCTGGCGCGACGCCGGCGAAGCGCTGGTCGCTCGGGCCAAGCTCGAGCAGGACCCGCAGCGGCTCAAGGAAGTGTTTCGCCGCATCGGTCGCATCTACGCCCATCACATGCCGGAGCCGCGCTGGGCCGTGCAGTCGTACCAGCGAGTTCTGCGCGTCGATCGCGACGACGACGAGGCCCTGGAGCAGCTTTCCAAGCTCGGCGGCCAGACCGGCGACTGGAAGATGGCGCTGGCGGCCTGCGAGCGGCTGCTGCAAGACACCGACAAAAGCAGCGAGGCCAAGATCGAGATCCTCCACCGGGTCGCCGACATCTACCGGCGCGGCTTTAACGACGCGAATCGCGCCGAGCGGGCTCTGCGCGCCGCCCTCGACGTGGATCCCACAAATCCGACCGCGCTCGACACGATGGTGTCGTTCTTTGTCGACCAGGGCGATACCCGAAGCCTGCGAGTGCATCTCGACACCGTGGCCCAGGCCATGCGCAAGCGACTGAACGACCATGCCCTCGACGGCGTGGCCTACCACGTCATTGCCCGGGCCATGGCCGAGCGCGAGCAGGCCGGTGCGTCCGGGTCGATCTGGGCGGCGAGGGCGGCTGCCGAGATGGCCGTGGCTCTCGACAGCGCCGACGACACGACCCGCGCGCTGGTCGCAGACGTCGGCCGGGCCCAGCCCAACGTTGCCGGGCTGGGAGCGCTGGAAATCGATGAGATGCTGTTTCACCCGCGGGTGCCCGCGGGGCTGCGCCAGGTCATGCGAGCACTCGCCGAGCGTCTGGGCAAGGCCATCGGCTTCGACCTGCGCGCCTACGGGGTCGGTCGCGGCGATCGAATCGGCCGCGGCGGCAACGCCGCCGGCGATGTGCTTCGCCAGGTCGCCGAACAGCTCGGGGTTGCCGATATCGAGATCTACGCCTGCAGCAAGATGCCGACGGCTCTCGCGGCCGAGGCGGGCCGGCCCGTTCGACTGGTGGTGGGCCGCAAGCTGCTCGAAGGCGCTCGACCGGCGCAGCTGCGCTTTTGCGCCGCGCGGGCCCTGAAGCTGGCGCTGTCGTCCATGTCGGTGCCGGGCCGCATGACCGCCGACGAATTCACGGCGGTGCTCGTCGCGCTGTTGCGTTCGTTCCGGCCCGACTTTGCGCCGCCGGGCGTGGACGAGCGCGCGGTGGGCACCGAGCAACAGCGACTCCGCAAGGTCGTCTCGGGCGCCCTGCTGCAGCAGCTCGGGCCCTACGCCATGGAAATGCTCGGTGGCCAGTTCGACGCGGCCGGCATTTGGGCCGCCGTCATGCACACGGGCAACCGCGCCGGCATGCTCGCCGCCGGCAGCGTCCAGGAGAGTATCGGCGCTCTCACCACCCTCGGCGGCCACGGCTCGTTTGCCCTGGCCATCAAGGATCCGATGGTGCTGGAGCTGCTGCGGTTCGCGGTGTCCGAAGACCACGTCGCCCTGCGCAGCGTGCTGGGCCGTCGCTAGCCTCGCAGCCGCCGCGCCAGACGATCAGTTCGTTGCTTTCTGGGGCACCGGAAAGCCGCGGTCTCGCATGAGGGCGTCGATGACCGCGTCGCGGCCCCGGAACTTGCGGTAGGCCTCGGCCGGGTCGATGGCGTTGCGGGGCGCGAACAAGAACTCGACCAGCTTGCCCGCCCACGTCGGGTCGTAGAAGCCACCGGGTGACGAGCGAAAGGCCTCGGCGGCGTCCGACGTCAGCACGTCCGCCCACAGGTAGCCGTAGTAACCGGCCGAGTAGCCCTCGCCGGAGAACACGTGGCCAAAGTGGGGCGAGCGGTGGCGCATCACGATGGAGCGAGGCAGGCCCATCGCCTTCAGGGTCTCGCGTTCGAACTTGTCGGGGTCGAGTCCCGCGGGGTCGATGGTGTGATACTTCATGTCGAGAATTGCCGAGGCCAGGTACTCGGTGGTCGAAAATCCCTGGTTGAACGTGGCCGCCTTGCGCAGTTTGGCGACGAGCTCTTTGGGCATCGGCTTGCCGGTCTCGGCGTGCACCAGGTAGGTGTCGATGACGCGATCGGTGAGCACCCAGCGCTCGAGGAGCTGCGATTGGAACTCGGTGTAGTCGCGCACGCCGCCGTTGAGGGTCGGGTACTCGACGTTCGAGGACAGCGAGTGCAGGGCGTGTCCGAACTCGTGAAAGAAGGTCTGGGCGTCGTCCCAGGATACGAGCACCGGCTCGTTCGGGGCGCCCTTGACGAAGTTGGAGTTGTTCGACGCGAGGACCGTTTTGGGGCCGTCGTAGGTGGTGTGGCCGCGGTAGCTGGTGGCCCAGGCGCCCGAGCGCTTGCCGGGGCGCGCGAAGGGGTCGAGGTACCACAGGCCTACGTGTTTGCCGCTGGCCTTGTCGGTGACCTCCCAGACTTTGACGTCGGGATGGAAGACCGGGACGTCGCCCTCGGCCAGCGGCCTGAAGCGAAACCCGAAAAGCTCTCCGGCGACCATGAACATGGCCTCGCGGAGCTTGTCGAGCTGCAGGTACTTTTTGACCTCGTTCGAGTCCAGTTCGTACTTTGCGAGCCGCACCTTGTCCATGTAGTAGCGGTAGTCCCACGGCTCGATCTCGATCTTGTCGCCGAGCTTGCGGGCGATCGCCTGCATGTCTTTGACCTCTTCGGCCACGCGCGCGATGGCCGCGGGCCACACGGCCATCATGAGATCCATGGCCCGCTCTGGCGTCTTGGCCATGCGGTTCTCCAGGCGCCAGGAGGCGTAGTTGTCGTAGCCGAGTAGCTGCACCCGCTCGTGGCGCAGCGTCAGGATCTCGGTGATGAGCGCGTTGTTGTCGTGCTCGTCGCCGTTGTCTCCGCGGCTGTAGTAGCTGGTCCACACGCGCTTTCGCAAATCTCGCTCGGTCGAATAGGTCAGGAACGGATCCATCGAGGAGCGCGTGTTGGTGATGGCGTATTTGCCCTCCTGACCCCGGTCGGTTGCCGCCTGCGCCGCCGCCGCGACGAACGCCTCGGGCAGACCGCCCAGCTGGTCTTTGGTGAGATAGAGGACGTAGCCTTCCTCGTCGGCGAGCACGTTGTTGGCGAACTGGGTGTGCAGCTCGGCCAGCCGGGCATTGATCGCGGCATAGCGCTCCTTGGCCTCGCCGCTCAGGGTCGCACCGTTGCGGGCGAAGCCGTCGTACACGAGCTGCACCAGTCGTTGGCGCTCGGGCGTCAGGGCCCGGGTGGCCTTGTCCTCGTAGACCGCCTTGACGCGAGCGAAGAGCTTTTCATTGCCGCGAATCGCGCTTTGGTGCGCGGCGAGCTCGGGGGCGAGCTCGGTCTGGATCTCTCGGAACTCGGGCGTGGACACGTTGCTCGACCAGATACCGAAGTAGGTAAAGAGTCGGTTGAGCGGTTGGCCGGCGCGCTCGAGGGCGACAATGGTGTTTTCGAAGCTTGGCGCCTCGGGAGCCGCGACAATCTCGTCGATCTCGGCGAGGTGCATCTTCATGCCCGCGCGCACGTCGTCGGCGAGCGCCGAGAGGTCCATTTTGTCGAAGGCCGGGACGCCCCCAAAGGAGCCGGTCCACTCGGCGAGCAGGGGATTGGACATGGTTTCCTTCGCGGCATCCCCGGGCGGGGCGACGTCCTCGACCGGGCGCTCGGGGTTGTCCGCCGGTTTGGACTTGCAGCCGGCGCTCAGCAGGACCAGCGCGGCGACGCCGGCGAAAGAGAGCAGGGGACCAACGTGGGGGCGTGAGTACGTCATCGTGAAACCTCATCGCGGCCCCGGATCGCGCCGGCGCCAGCGGAGTCGCGGAGCATATAGCAACGAGTCCGCAAGGTCAGCGAGGGCGCCACGGCCGGTCAGCCGGGCGCATCGGTCGTTCGCGGGGGTATGCGAACCCAGGACTGCGTGGGGCCGAGACGCAAGGGCCGCTGCGACGCACAGCGTCAGCGCGGCAGTTCTCGGAGGCGCCCTAGCGCAGCCGGAGGTCGTCGGGCAGGCGGGTGGCCGGAGCCGCGCGGCCGTCCTCGGCGGCGGGCGCCGGACAAACCGTGTACTCGATGCGCAAGGTGCCGTCGGCGCCGTCGTGAAACACAGGTTCGCCGCAGGCAGCAGGCTGGGTCGGCATGGGCGCCGGCGGCGCAGTCGCGGCCGGGGCAACGGGGGGCGCGACGACCGGCTTGTGGGCTACCGCGCAGTTGGCGCGGGCGCGCAGCACCATCGACGACCCGAGCAAGGCCATGAACACCGCGGCCGACGAAACCACGAGAACGCTCAGGCCGTTGTCGTAGCGCTGCGGAGTCTGTACTTCTTTGACCAGCCTTGGCGCGCCTTTAGCCATACTTAAATAGTAGCAGAGAGCCAGGCTCGCCCGGCGGCGAAAATTGGTACCCGAGAGCACTCCCGGGAGGGCGGGCTGCTCGCCTATCCTCCGGCCGTGCCGTCTCCCCCCGACGTTCGCCCCCTGGTCTACGGCGTCCTCGACGTCGCGCTGTTCGCCGTGTACGCGTACGTGTTCGCCGCCGTCATCCCGAGCTCCAGCGCCTGGGTGACCGGCATCCAGATCGCCGTGCCGGCGGCGGCCCTGGCGGCCGCCGTGGGGACTCTGTCGAGGAGGCCCGCGGGCCGGCGTGCCGCGGTCATCGGCTGCGCTGCGCTTCTGGGGCTGGCAGCGGTGCTGCTGGTGTGCGTCGCTGCGTCCGGCGCGTTTCTCGCCGGGGTATACGGTGCCTACGGCCGAGCGTCGGTCGTCCTGAGCGTGCTCGTTAGCGCGCTCATCGTGCAGTTCGTGGCCCTGGTCCCGGCGCTGCAGCTCAAGTACCTGCTCACGCGTGCCGGCCGCGCGGCGTTTGCGACCGCTCCGTGACCCGGCGCACGAAACTCGCCGTCGTGTGGACGGCGCCGCCGCTCGTCGTGCTCGCAGTCTGCTGGGCCGTCTACGCTCGTTTTCACATCGCGGCCCCCGAGCGCCTCGACGCCGCCGCTCGCGACGCGCTGGCCGTTCGAGTGCGCGCGGCGCTCGAATCGAAAATTTCGACGGCGGGCGAGCTCGATCCGGCCCCGGCTAGCCTGGCTCGGCCCATTCCCGGCGGCGGGCCCCTGATCGCGACGGTCTGGACGTCGGGGCGCGAGCGCGCCCGCGGGGTCGGCCGGGGCGCGACCCTGGCCGTCGCGGTGGACGCCGCCATCGATTCGCTGCTCGAACATCCCCGGGTCAAGCGGCGCCGGGTCGGCCAGTACCGGGCGGCGCGGGTCCAGTTCGACCTCGTCGTTGGGCGCGCGCCCCTGGCCGCGAAACCCTTCGAGGCGCTGTCGCTCAACCCGGGGGTCGAAGGGCTGGGCGTCGAGGTCGCCGGAGCGGAGCATTTCATGCTGCCCGGCGACCTGGTGCGCCGCCGGGCCCTGAACGCGGCGACGCCGCTGTCCTTCGCCCGGGACGTCCGCTTCGGCCTCGACGTCGGCCGGGCCGACCGCTGGCTGCGGCGCCGGGCAGCCCTGTCGAGCGACGAATGGGACGCAGCGCCGCGGCGCTATTTTCGATTTTTGACCGACAGCTTTGTCGAGCTGCCCGAGCGCCTGCGGCGCGATCCCGGTCCCGATACGGTGGCGCTGTGGCGCGGGCGGCCGCCGGCCCCCGAGCCCACGGCCGACACCCTGCGCGCGGCGGCCCTTTCAGGCGCCCAGTATCTGGTTCGCCACCTCAACGAGGCCGGCCGCTACATCTACGAGACCAACCTGGCGACCGGAAAGTCCACCAACCCCGACAAAGGCCCCTACAGTCTGCCGCGGCACGCGGGCACGACCTATTTCCTCGCCGAAGTGTTGCGCGTGACTGGCGACGACGACTTTCGCGAGCCCACCGAGCGCGCCATCGGCCACCTGGCCGAACTCGTCTCCGAGGGCGGCTGCAAGGGGCGCACGGCCGACGGCCGCGAGTTCGCGTGCGTTGTCGACCGCGGGCGTCCCACCGCCAGCCTGGGCTCGTCGGCCCTGGCGGTGGTGGCCCTCGCCGAGTACCAGCGCGCCACGGGCGACGCGCGCCACGCGGCTTTGGCGGCCAGGCTCGGCGAGTGGATCCTGTCCATGCAGCGGCCCGACGGTTCGTTTCGCCACCGCTACGACGTCGCCAGCGGCCGCCCGGACGAGGACGCCATGCTGCTCTACTTCTCGGGCGAAGCCGCGTTGGCGCTCGCGCGCATGCACGCGGTGACGGGCGACCGGCGGTACCTGGACGCGGCCGAGCGAGGGCTCGACTGGCTGGTGAGCTGGTACGACTTTTTCGCGGGCAGCTTCTTCTTTGGCGAGGAGCACTGGACGTGCATCGCCGCCGCGGCGGCACTGCCGCACCTGGACCACGAGCGCTACCGGGCCTTTTGCGAGCGCTTTGCCGAGTTCTCCCGGCGCACCCAGCAGCACGACGGCGAGATTCTCGGGCGACAGGCCGACCTGGACGGCGCGTACGGCTTCACGCCGTTTTGGATTCCCATCAACGGCGCGGCGGGTTCGCGCACAGAGGCGATGATTTCGACCCTCGAGCTCCAGGCGCACCACGGGCGTGAGGACCCGGCTCTGCGCGAGCAGATCCTGGCCAGCCTGCACTTCGCCATGCGGCAACAGATTCGACCGGAGAGCGACTGGAACGTGCCGGTGCGGGCCCGGGGGCTCGGCGGCATCTCGGCCACGGCCATCGACCCGGTATCGCGCATCGACAACGTTCAGCACGTCGGCAGCGCCATGCTGCGCATGGCCGAGCTACTCGGCGAGCCGGGAGCAAAACCGAAGCCCGAGACTCAGCCGGCGGGGACAAAGGCGCCAGGCGGTGACCCGACGGCGCCCCCGGGCCTGCAGGCGGTGCCGAACCCGCAGCCCTGACTCAGATTCGGTGCCGGCGGCGGGCGGCGGAGATCGCAATCCAGGGCCGGGCCCGGGCACTGCTATGTGCGCGGATGTGTCTAGCGCTACAGAAAGAGCCCCAAGAGAAGTAGCCGGGGCGGGCGGCGAAGATGCTACGATTTTGGGGTAGTGGGGGGCTTGGACGACCAGGGCAAAAAGGGCGGAACTCGGGCATTCGGAACGGTAGACCCGTCCCAATCCGTCGATCCGGCGGCGCCCGCCGCTCCGCTGGCCGGGGCCGGCACCAGCAAGACCGTCGCTGCCCCCGGGGGCGCCCCGGTGGCCGCCGCCATGGGCGCTGGACCGCCGCCGGCGGCCGGCACGGGCGCGCCCACCGACGGCGGAGCCAACCCGCCGTCCGACGGCAGCCCGGGCGATGATCCCCTGGTCGGCCAAACGCTGGTCGGCCGCTACTTCATCGAACGGAAGCTGGGGGAAGGCGGCATGGGCGCCGTCTACCTGGCGACCCACGTGGCGCTCGAAAAGCGCGTGGCGCTCAAGGTTCTCCACGGCGAGTTTGCCCGCAAACAGGACCTCATCGAGCGGTTCCTGCAGGAAGCCAAGGCGGCCTCCCGCATTCGCCACGACAACGTCATCGATATCACCGACTTCGGCCAGACCGAGGACGGCTGGGTGTTCTTCGCCATGGAGCTGCTGGACGGCAGCGACCTGTCCGAAGTCCTCAACCACGCCATCCTGGCCGGCGAAGTGTTTCCCTGGGCGCGGACCAAGCCCATCTTCTTGCAGGTTTGCTCGGCGCTGTCCGCCGCTCATAGCCAGGGCATCATTCACCGCGACCTCAAGCCGGAAAACATCTACCTGGTCGAGCGTTACGGCCAGACCGACTTCGTCAAGCTGCTCGACTTCGGCATCGCCAAGCTCACCGAGGTATCGGAAGAGGGCAAGAAGCTCACGCGCACCGGCATGCTGTTCGGAACGCCCGAGTACATGTCGCCGGAGCAGGCCCGCGGCGAGAAGGTCGACCTTCGCGTCGACGTGTACGCGATGGGCTGCATTCTGTTTCAGATGGTGGTGGGGCGGGTCCCGTTCGAAGCCGACAACTTCATGGGAATCCTGACCAAGCACCTGACCGAGGCAACCCCGACCATGGGCGAAGCCCTGGGCCGAGCGGGAGCGCCCGCCGAAATCGAGGCGATTGTGCAAAAGGCGCTCGCCAAGGAGCGCGACGACCGCTGGGCGACCATCGACGAGATGGCCGACGCCATCGCGTCGCTCAACGATGGCGTCGAGGTCAACCTCGCGCGGCCGACCACCGCAACGGCTGCTGCGGCGCCGGCGGCCAGCACCGCCGCGCCGGTGGGGCAAGCTCGAACCCAGTGGACCGGCTCGGTGCGCCTCGACGCCGACGCCGACCCCGGCGCGGCCCAGAAGAAGTCCGGTCCGCCGGTCGCGGTCATCGCCGGGGGCGCTCTGGTCGCGGTCATCGTTGCCGTCGTGTTGGCGATGGGCGGCGGTGGCGACGACGCGCAGGTCGAAGATTCGGGCGCGCCGGCGGCGGCCGCCGCGCCGGACGTCGCTCCGCCGCCGCAGACCACTCCGGAAACCGTGGTCGAGAAAACGCCCGACCCGGCGCCCGAGGCTCCGGCCATGGTCGTCGTTTCGATCACCTCGGAGCCCGCGGGGGCCGACGTGATCGATGCCAGCGGCCAGGTCATCGGCAAGACTCCCCATGAGATGACCGTGGAAAAAAGCGACCAGCCGCTAACCTTCAGCGTGCAGAAGCGCGGCTTCGAAGACCAGCAGATCGTCGTCGTGCCCAGCGAACCCAGCAACGCAAAAGAAGCGAGCCTGGTCCGCAAACGCCGAACCGGCCGTCGGGGCGACGACAAGCCCGACGACAAGCCCGACGACGGCCTCAAAAACCCCTTCGACAACTAGCCGCTGAGCGAGCTAGCAGCGCCGCGCGGGCCGACTCCGGCGCCCCTGCGCCGCACTGACGCGGCCCAAGGTAGCGGCGCGGCCCGGCGCCGCCGGGCGCGCCCGGCCCGACGCCCCCGGCGCCGCTCCGACGCGGCTCGGGAAAAACGAGCGAGGAGGAGCGGCTGCAAGGCGGTGCGCGAACCGGAGCGGAGCGTACTCATGTACGCGAGCACCGGAAGCGCAGCACCAACGCCGCAGACGCTCCCCGCAGCCGTTTTTCCCTAGCGTTTGGCGCGTTCGCAGACGAGCTCGCGCCCGCCGAAGCTTTTGCCTTCGGAAGCGGCGATGACTTTGTCGACCACTTCCTCCTCGACGCGAACATAACAGTGGGTGTTGCGCACCTGGATACGGCCAATCGCGTCGGCGCCCTCGTCGAGGCCCTCGGCGAGCAGGTTGCGAACGTCGTCCGCGCTGGCTTCTTCGCGTCGGCCAATGTTCACGTACAGGCGAACACCGCTGCCGACGTCATCGCGAGCGCCGTCGTCGGACGCCGCTTTTTCGTCGCCGGCGGCGTCGTTGCTGCCGTCGCCGTCCTCGTCGGACGAGTCTTTCTCGTCGGCCCACGTTTCCCAGAAGTCCGTGGTCTCGGTGCCCTTGGCCTTGGGGCCGTCGGCTTTGCCGTTGCGTCGCCGTCGGCGACGGCGGCGCTTGGGCTTGTCGTCGCCGTCCTCGTTGGGGGCGTCGGCCCTGGTCGGCGCTGCGCCGTCAGCGTCCTGGTCGGCTTTGGCGTCTGCGGGCTTGGCGTCTGCCGGCTTGGCGTCTGCGGGCTTGGCCTCCGCGTCGGTCTTCTTCGCGCGGGGCTCCGCGTCGCGATCGCCGTCGCGCTTGTCGCCGTCGCGCCTATCGTCGTCCCGGTCGCGTCGCGATCGCCGCTTGTCGTCGCGATCGCGGCGGGGCCGGCGCCTGTCGTCGTCCCGGTCGTCCCGGTCGCGTCGTCGGCGCCGGCGTCGGCGTCCGTCGCGCTCTTCGTCTTTGTCGCCGTCGTCGTCGCCATCGCCGCTGTCGGCGCGCGGGGTGCGCTTTTCGACGTCGCGGACCTCGATCGGCTTTTCGAGGGCGCGCTTGATGAGGGACGCCACGACCCGAAGTCCATCGTTGGACTCCCACAGGCGGCGGGCGAGGGATTCGTAGCTGTCACCGGGCGTGTCGGTGACGCGAGCCAGAAGCTTCTTGAGCTTCTCGGCTTCGCGCAGCGTGTCGAGCTGGGCAGATGAAGGCATGTCTCGTTCTTCGGGACGAATCTTGTAGATGAGCTTGAGGTAGTAGAACGCACCGATCTCGCGGGGGCCGACCAGCGAAATCGCCACGCCCCCTTTGCCGGCGCGCCCGGTGCGTCCCGTGCGGTGGACGTAAACCTCGGGCGACTCGGGAAAGGTGTAGTTGATGACGTGCGACAGGTCGCTGATGTCGATGCCGCGCGCCGCCACGTCGGTCGCGACCAAAAAGCGCAGGTTCTTGTCGCGCATGCGTCCCATGACGCGCTCGCGGTCCTTCTGCGACAGGTCGCTCGAAATCGCCTCGGCGTCGTAGCCGTGGCGGGTCAGGTAGCGCGCGACGACATTGGTGTCCTCGCGCGTATTGCAAAAGATGATGGCCGACTTGGGATCCTCGACCTGCAGGACCTTGAGAAGGTCGCGCGTGCGCGCCATCCCGCTGACCACGTAGTAGAAGTGGTCGATCTGATCGACGCCGACCGAGTCGGACGAAAGCGAGATCATGTCCGGCTCGACCATGTGCCGCTTGCCGATCCGCTCGATGTCGCTGGGAATGGTCGCCGAGAACAGCAGGGTTTGCCGCTCTTCGCGCTTGGGCAAGAAGCTGATGATCTTCTCGATCTCTTCCTGAAAGCCCATCGACAGCATCTCGTCGCACTCGTCGAGCACCAGCATTCGAATCTTGCTGGGGTCGAGAGTTCCGCGACCGATGTGGTCGAGCACGCGGCCCGGGGTGCCGGCCACGATCTGGCCGCCCGCCTGGAGGGCATCGATCTGGCGCTTGATGGGAGCGCCGCCGTACACGGGCACGATCTCGACGCTCTTGTATTTGGCGATGTTTTGAAACTCGCGGGCGACCTGCAGCGCCAGCTCGCGGGTTGGCGCCAGCACCAGGGACTGCACGGCGGCCAGCTCCGGGTCCGTCATCTCGATGAGCGGAATGCCGAACGCGGCGGTTTTGCCGGAGCCGGTGTGTGACTGGACCATCAGGTCCTTTTTGGCCCGCACGTGCTCGTGCACGGCAATTTGCACCTTCATCGGCTCGACGTAGCCCATGTCCTCGAGGGCGCGGAGCACCTCGGGCTGGAGGTCGAAGTCCTGAAAGGTGACCGGCGCCGAGCCGGCCGGCGCGTCGTCGGCGCCTTCTGCGTTGGCGCCTTCTGCGTTGGCGTCGTCTGAGTCGGCACCGTCTGAGTCGGCGGCCTCGGCGGGGCTCGCGTCGGCGGCTGCCGGGTGGGTCTCGTCGTCCGCCGCCTTCGAGTCGTCAGGCTGGGCGGGTGCCGGTGCGGCCGCCGGGGCGTCCGGTGTGGCCGTCGGGCTGTTTTCTTCGCTCATGGAGGTTCCTTGCTGTGCCGAACGTGCGCATCCTGGCTACCTCGCCGCGGGAATGCGCTTCTTCAGCGCTCTGTGAGACTTGTCGAGGGCTTGCCGCATGGCGCTCAGTTCCTGGGCCTGTTCTTCCTCAAATCGGATCAACATGGCCTGGTACTTGAGCCGCATGGCATCGAGGTCCTCGTGCACCTGAGTCATGCGTTCGAACGCGATGCCCAGGTTGCTGTCCGCGAGTTCGGAGAATCGGCACTCGCTGTCGGTTGCGTACCACCGTCGCTGCCAACTCACCGTAAATCCCCGCCACTGCGAGCCCAGCTCCTGCTCGCCGGTTTCGGCGGGCACGGACAACAGCTGGCCCGCGGTCTCTCCGAGCTCGTCGAGCAAGTCGCGCACGGCCTGGTTGCAGGCCAGCAGATGCTCGGGGCTCGGGTTGGCGGGAATCGGGGAATTGGGCCGAGCTTGACCGGCCCGCGCGGGCGAAATCAGCTCGGTGAAAACAGAGGCCAAAAGCAGCAGGCCTCCGAGTCCAGCAACGGCGAGATACAGCGCCGTCAACACTTGCCGGTACCGCTTGAACTCCGCGGACTTTTTCGGGTCTCCTGTCAAACGTAACCGCGAAGATAGGGGTCCGGATGCGCGGGGTCAAGTAACCTCGCTGTGAACCGAACGTGCCAACGGAAACGTTTTTGTTTCAGGTTGTTAGGGCCGGGGCAGGCTGATCGCAATGCGGCCATCGGCCCGGGCCGTTGCCACCGCGCGGATTCGGGCCGGCGCGATGCAGTTATCGCCGGCGCCGGCGCAGGTCGACTCGGTGGCGTCGACTTCGTAGACCGTGACCACGGCCCCTTCGACCGGTTCGCCCTCGGGCGTGGTGACAAACCCCCGGGCAAACGAAGCCTCCGGCAGCTCGATGTCTCCGAGGTCCGCCAGTCCCTGACGGTCAGTCGTTGCGCCGATACCGTCCACGGTCCAGCGCGGCGCCCTCGACGACGACGCGGGGACGACCTCGACGCTGTACTCCGTCGTTAACTCGAAGAGTTCGGCGTCGAGCCACAGCACGAAGCGGCCCTCGGCATCGCTCGTGGTCACGGGCAGCGCCATGGCGTCGACCAGGGCCCGTTGTTCGTCGGACAGGCGGTCGCGAAAGCCCGGGCTCGCCTGCGCGGACACCGAGGCGCCTTCGATGGGCAGGCCCGCCGAGGTCACCAGGCGCCCGGTCACCGGGGTGCGAAAACGAAGATCGACGGACTCCAGCACCCTGGCTTCGGAGTTCGGCGGGATCTCGATGGCCCGGTCGAAGACGGCGCCGTGCTCCTCGCTAGCCCGGGGCTGAGCGCTTGCGACGTACACGCGATTGGTGGCGCCGCCGGGGATCAGGTCGAACGTGACGTTGCCTTCGGCGTCGCTCACGCCCGTGGCCTGGAACCAGGCGTCGACGTTCTCATCGTTGCTTTCGAGCTCGGTGCGCAGCGACAGCTCGACGCCGGCAATCGGCAAAAGACCGCCGACCGTGTCTGGCGCGCGCACCGGAATGACGTAACGCGCGGCGGTCGGAAAGCTCGGCATGGTCATGGTGGTAATGGCCGCCGGGCTCGTGGTCTCCGGATCCGGGTCGGGGACGTCGATGCCGCGAACGGTCAGGGTCGGGGCGATGGTGCCCGGGGCGGGCCGCGCCGTCAGCACGAACTGGTTGAGCATGCCGACGGGCACCAGCAGCGAGAACTGCCCGTCGTCGTCGGTCGTCGTGATGGTGGATGCGCGCTCCAGCGGTGCGGCCTGGCTCCAGCGACCGGCTGCGGTCACCCGCATTCCCGCGATGCCGCGACCGGCCGCGTCCTCGACGCGGCCCTCGATGGTTTTGAGTCGGTCCGGGGCGCCCAGCACCCAGGTCTCCCCGATCGTGTCGATATCGCCGCGCACCGCGACACGCGCCGGAGGTGCCAGCTCGGCGGGAAAGCTCGTGTCCGTATCGGCGCCCTCCGACAGGGTGCCGTCATCGGGAATCAGCGTGACTTCGTAGGGCGCGTCCAGAGTGCCGAAGCGCGGCAGCTGAAGCGAAAACGACGGCTCGCCTTCGACCGTGTTGGCGCGCGCAATGGCCGAGCGCTGGTACAGCGGGGCGCCGGGGATGCGCGAGACTCGGCGAATGCGCACTTGCGCCGTGACCGAGCCCTGGCTGGCGTCGCCGATGACCACGCGGCCCGAAAGCGTGACGCTGTCGCGGAACTCGAGTCCGCGAATCGTGCCGTCGTCGGCGACCGAGAACTCGGCGATCTCGCTGAGGGCCAGGTCGTCGCGGCCCTCCGGCGGCGTGATGACCGCGGCGAGGACCACGCCCTCGGGCGGGGCGCCCCAACAAATGCCCTCGTCGCACACTTGCCCGGCCCGGGGGCAATCGCTGTCGATTTCGCACATCGGAGCGGGGGCATCGTCGGGCTCGTCGAGTTCGTTGAGGCAGCCCGAAAGAGGCAGCGCCAGCGAAAGGGCGATGAGGGCGGCGAAGGCGCCACCCCGTCGGTGGGGCGGGTACAGCATGGTTACGGCGTCTGGCAGCTAATCAGCCACGCCCGGGTAGACGTCTGCGCGTCCGGAGGCACGGCCTGAAAGAGGGGCTCGCCCTCGTCGAGGAACTTGCGGTCGGATACCACCGCGGACAGCCGATGCAACGACGTGTCCGTCGGCGGCAGGCCGGCGCACCAGCCGGTGGTCATGAACGACCCCGTGCGGGTGCGACGCTCGGCGTCGTCGAGGGCTGCATCCGCCGGTGCGATCTCCCCACGCCCCAGGGGCGGGGTCGGCGCCTCCAGGGTGTAGTCCCGGTAGAACTGGACCTGCAGTTCGTCTTCGAGGTCGGCGTCGGAGATCTCGAGCAGCACCGAAATCGGCTGAGTCGGGTCGAGGGTTAAGGGCCCGGGAAAAGCGAGTTCTGGCGGCGCTGCGCTCAAAATCACCGGCACGGCATTGGGCGCGCCGGCGTCCGGGCCCACGGTCTCACCGGGGGCTGGAAATACGCAGGCGCAGCACAAAGCCGCCGCGGCGATGAAGAGGGCAAACGTCACCGACTCTGCGTTAAGCAGGCCCCGTGCCAGCCGGCCGCCGTTGCGTGATTTTCGATGCTTACGGTCTTCGAACGGGCGGCGCTGCGGGCGCAACCGGGACATTTCGGTCGCGGTCAGACGTGCGGCCGTGGCGCGTTGCGTGGCCTCTATCCCCTTGAATTTCATCCCGTCCACCATGGACTCCACCGCTCCTAGTTGGGCTTGGTCTCTTCCTTTTCGAGGTGGCGGAAGATGGTTCGAGGGTCGACGCCGAGGTCCCTGGCTGTCTTGGTTCGGTTGCCGTTGTTGAGGGCCAGGACCTGGTTGATGTAGTCGCGTTGGAACCGGTCCTTCGCTTCGGTGAGGGGCAGGATGGTCGGCAGGGTATCGGCGTCGAGGCCGAGGTCGTCCGGCCCGATCACCGTGCCCTCTGCCAGCACGAGCGCTTTTTTGATCCGGTTTTCCATCTCGCGGATGTTGCCCGGCCACCGGTACTTGCGAATTGCCACGGAGGCGTTTGGCGAAAAGCCTTTGATCTTGGTTTCGTATTCGCGGGCGTAGCGCGACAGCAGGTAGCGGGCGATGACCAGCACATCGTCGCCGCGGTCGCGCAAGGGCGGCAGGTGCAGGTTGACGACGTTGAGCCGGTAGTAGAGGTCTTCGCGGAACGCCCCGTTCTTGATTTCGTCCTCGAGCTCGCGGTTGGTCGCGGCGAGGATTCGGATGTCCACGGCTTCGGGGCGCGTGTCGCCGACGCGGACCACGATCTTTTCCTGGATGGCCCGCAGGATCTTCACCTGGAGCGCCAGAGGCATTTCGCCGATTTCGTCGAGAAACAGCGTTCCGCCGTCGGCCGCGTGAAACTTGCCCTGCTTGTTGGCCGTGGCCCCGGTAAACGCGCCGCGCACGTGGCCAAAAAGCTCCGACTCGAGGAGGTTCTCGGGAATCGCGCCGCAGTTGATCGTGATGAACGGTTTGTGAGCCCGCGGCGACCGCTGGTGGATTTCCCTCGCGATGAGCTCTTTGCCGGTGCCGGTCTCGCCGGTGACGAGCACGGAAATGTCGGTACCGGCGACCTTGTCGATTTTGCGAAAAACTTCCTGCATCGCCGGGCTCGTGCCGACGATTTCGCCGAACCGGATGCGGTCCAGGGCTTCCGACAGCTCGGCGTTGTCGTGCTTGAGCATGTCGAGGAGCAGGGCGTTCGCGATGATGAGAGACGCTTGCGCGGAGAAAATGGTCAGTGCGTTGAGGGTGTCGGACGTGAACAGGTCGATGACCGAGCTATTGCCGACGTAGATCAGGCCGATGAGGTTGCCGCGGTCGAGCAGGGGGGCGCAGATCACCGACGACAGCTTCAGATTCATCACCGACCGCGCGCTGCCAAACTCGTCGTCGTTCATGGCGTCGGAAATGATCACCGGGCGCTTCGTTTTGACGACCTTGGCGACGATCGAGTCGGACAGCTGGGTGATGGCGTCGGCGATGTTCTCCTGCTTGAGATTGCGCGCCACCTTGACGTCGAGATGGTCGCCGTCCATCAAGATCAAAAAGCCCTTGTCGGCGTTGGTGATCTCGATGATCGCGTCCATCAGCTCGTCGAGCAGCTCCGTGAGCTGGTGCTTGTCCATCAGCCGGGCGGAAAACTCGTGGAGCTTGCGATAGGCGTCCACGTCGGTGACGGTGGGCGCGGCCTCCTGCTCTTCGGCGGGCTCGTCCTCGAGCGAAAACACCAGCTCCACGTTGCCGATGACGAGCTTGTCCTGGTGGCCGAGCTTGTGCTTCTTGCGTTTCTTGCCGTTGACCACGGCCGTGTTCTTGCGCTCGATGGTCGCGAAGTTGTAGTTGCGGCCGTCGTGATGGATGTGCGCGAAGCTCTCGGCGACGAGCGGGTCCGGCAAGACGATGTCGTTTTCACCCGCCGAGCCGATCGACGTGATCTTCTTGTACAGGTGGTAAACCGTGGGCTTTTGCCCGGGCGCAGAGACTCGCAGCGATGGCATGGGTCGTAGTTCCGGTGAAGTGTTTCGGTAGGGGCGGCGCCCTAGAACTCGAACGACAGCGAAGCCCCGGCCCAGCCGGGGCCCGCGGTCGGCACGAGTCGAAGCGATGCCTCGGGTTCGCTGCGCAATAGTTCCTTCGACAGGTCGATCTGGGTGACCTTGGTCGGCTCCCAGTGAACCAGGGCGTCTACCACGCCCCAGATGGCAACGGCCAGGAACAAACCGCCTGTCGTGATCTGCGCGACCTGCATGGCGCGCACGCGGCTCGCGTCTTCTTCGGGGACTTCCAGGGGAAAGCCGAATTCGATGAGCTGGGCGGCAAACAGCGACACCGACGCGCCGCCGAGCGCGACCTCGGACACCAGGAAGAACGTGCCCTTGGTGTTCTGCTTGTTCTGAAACTGCCCGGCGCCAAAGGGGACGAAGTTGATGAAGTAGGGGCGCCGCTCGACCAGCCGCGCGTTTTTGAGCGCCGCCATGAGCTGCTCGTTTTGCTCGGCGAGCTTGCGCTGCTCCTCGGCCGCGCGCAGCTCTTCCTGGATGCGTCGCTTTTTGTCGTCGAAGAACTCGCGCACGTCCTCGCTGTAGAAAAGCGGGTCGAGGGTGAGTTCGGAGTCGATGAAGAGCGCCTCTTCGAACTCGAGTGCCGCGCGCTCGCGCTGGCCGAGCTTGAAGTACGACACGCCCACGAGCACGTGCGCTTCGATGATTTCGGCGGGGCTGCCAAAGCGCCGGTCGGGGTAGAGGTTGGGCGTCAGAAGGACAATGGTCTCCTTGAAATCGCCCAGCTGAAACGCCGCGCGGGCGGCGGTGAGATCCTCGCGCGGCGTCGCCCCGGCCGGCCGCGGCATCAGCAGGACGAGCACCAGTGCCAGCGGGCAAGCCCGGATGGCTAATCGCATTCCACCGTCTCCGTTGTTCCCGGCGAGACGGTGACCTTGGCTTCTTTGAATACGCGCTGGGAGTTGTAGAAGGCCACGGACACGGACCGCGTCGTAATGGTGCCGGGAAAGAACACCTGATGCTTTTTGCCGAGCCGGGCAGGGCGGCCGTCGATCACCACGGTGGCGCCGGCGCGGCGGCACGTCGGTACCACGCTCGCCGGCAGCAGTTCCAGGTTGGCGACGACATCTCCCGCTTCGCGGTCGGGGCCGATCGTGAGCTTGTCGGGGGCGCAGCACGACTTGTTTCGATACGACACCACCAGGGACTCGCCGGCCGGCACTTCGAAGCTGACCGAGCGCCCGGGGTACGGGGTCCAGGGGCCGCTGCCGAGTCGATAGTCGCTGCCCATGGCCGGCATGAGCTTGAGGGAAAACGCTCTCGCGACGACGGCTTCCGGTTCCTCGGCGTCGCGGCCTGCGGAGCCGCTGGGCCGGTCGGGGCGCCGCGAGGGGCGTCGGTCCCGCCGGTCGGTGGCCGGGGCGGCGCGGCCCGCCTGCTCATCGCCGGTGGCGCCGGCGGTCGGGGCGCTTGCGCCGCCGTCGCCATGGCCGGTGTCGGTCGACGGCTCGGCGCCGTCGCTGCCGGTGCCCGCGGCTGTCGCTCGAAGCGGCGTTTCGCGCGGCGCGACGTCGGTCGCCGGCGCAACCGCCGTGGGGCCCGCTCCGATTGCCAGGCCGGGGGGCGCCGGCGCCAGCCAAAGCTTGACGGCGACCGCGCAGGCCCCCGCCACGGCGACCGCGGCGAACAGCGCGGCTGTACGCAGGCCCCGGCGGCGGCGGCCGAGCCGGTCGATCTCCGCCAGGACCTCGGCGTTGTCGGGCTCGAGAGTCAGCACCCGGTTAAAGAGCGCCAGGGCCCGGGCCCGGTTGTCGTGCAGCTGCTCGCGGCCCCGGGCAACCAGGGTCGGAATCAGCCGCTCGCGCAGCGCCATCTCGTAGCTCGGTGGCGCCGCGAAGAAGCGCTGCAGCTCGCCCGCGTAGTCGTCGAGGCCGCTGGTGTGCAGGAACTCCTCCAGCGCGTTGAGCATGTGGACCGTGTCCGAAAACCGGTCGTCTTTGTCGCGCGCCATGGCGCGCAAAATGATGCGCGCGAGGCCGTCCGAGACGCGGGGGTTCTTCGTCCGCGGGTCCTCGAACTCGCAGTCGGCGATGCGCTTGAGGATCTCGTGGGGGTTGCGGCCGTTGAACGGCAGCTCGTTCGTGACCAGCTGGTAGAGCACGATGCCGACGGCGAACACGTCGGTGCGAAAGTCGAGCTGGCCGCCCTCGATGTGCTCCGGCGACATATATGCCGGCGAGCCGAGCAGCTGGCCGGTCACCGTGAGCCGGTGCGAGTCGACCATCTGGGCGATGCCGAAGTCGGTGAGCTTCACGACTCCGTCCGAGCGGATCATGATGTTCTCGGGCTTCACGTCGCGGTGCAGCACGCCAAAGCTGTGGGCGTGGGCGAGCGCGCGGCACACCTGAGCGCAGATCATGGCGCCGACCTCGGGGTAACCGATGCGGTGGTCGGTAATGAACTCTTTGAGGGTCTGGCCGTCGATGAACTCGGTGACGATGAAGGACTCGCTCGAGTCCGGGCCCGAATAGTCGAAGATCTCGAGGATGTTCTCGTGACGCAGCTTCGCCACGGCCTGGGCCTCGCGTTCGAAGCGCTCGCGCGACTCGGCGTGTTCGGCAAGGTGATCGTGCAGCACCTTCACCGCCACCTGGCGTTTGAGCGACCGGTCGAGACCCCGGTAGACCACGGCCATGCCTCCCTGGCCGACCTTTTCGATCAGCTCGTATTTGTCGAGGATCTGGCCTGTCTCGATCACGCGGGCGTACCGTTCACCATGACGTCGGTGTCATGCCCGACGTCCCGTCCAGGTTAGTCGTCCGGGGGCCGTTCGGGGTTCGCTAACTCGTTCATTTTACGCGGAGAGTTCCCGACACGGCAACTACGCCGTGGGATCCGAGTGTCAGGCTCGGCCCACAATTGGCTAGTCAATCGAGGCATCGGTCCCGGGTACTCGGTCTCGGAACCCGGGACTCGAAAGGTACCTGCGCGAAATCACCCGGCCGCGGCTTGACACCGACGGGCCCAGCCGTTAACTACATCGCCCTGGAAATCAGACCACAGGTGCGTAGCTCAGTGGGAGAGCACTACCTTGACACGGTAGGGGTCGGCAGTTCAATCCTGCCCGCACCTACGAGCGGAAGCCGCGGCGCCGACTCCGGCGTCGCGGCTTTTCTCTTTCCAGCAGGTTAAGGTAAACCCCCATGTCGGACGTGCAGGAGCTCGACGAGCTCGCCAACGAATTCGTCGCCAGCGAAAGCGGCGCCCCCCAGCTTTCACCGCTGCAGACGATGCGCCACAGCACGGCGCACGTCATGGCTGCGGCGGTCCAGAAGTTGTTCCCGGGCACGAAAGTGACCATCGGGCCGGCCATCGAAACCGGCTTCTTCTACGACTTCGACACCGAGAAACCGTTCACCGAGGACCACCTCGAGAAGATCGAAGCCGAGATGACGAAGATCATCTCCGGCAAGCACGACTTCGTGCGCGAGGAGGTGTCGCGGGCCCGCGCCCTCGAGCTATTCGGAGAACTCGGCGAGACCTACAAAGTCGAGATCATCGAGGGGCTGCCCGAGGACGCCACCATTACCCTCTACCGCACCGGCGACTGGTTCGACCTCTGCGCCGGGCCTCACGTCGAAAACACCAAGCAGATTAAGGCCTTTAAGCTGCTTTCCGTGGCTGGTGCCTACTGGCGCGGCGACGAGCGCAACAAGATGCTGCAGCGCATCTACGGCACGGCGTTCACCGACAAAAAGCAGCTGCGCCTGTACCTGAACCAGATCGAAGAAGCCAAAAAGCGCGACCACCGCAAGGTCGGCAAGGCCCTCGACCTGTTCTCGATCGACGATTCGATCGGCGGCGGTCTGGTGCTGTGGCACCCGAAGGGCGCCCGGGTGCGCTACCTGCTCGAGGAGTTCTGGCGCCAGCGGCACTTTGCCGCCGGGTACGAGATGGTGTCATCGCCCCACGTCGCCAAGGACGACCTCTGGAAGACCTCCGGGCACCTCGAGTTCTACAAAGAGAACATGTACTCGGGCATGGACGTCGACGGCAAAGACTACCTGGTCAAGCCGATGAACTGCCCGTTCCACGTCACGATCTTCAATAACGGGCTGCACAGCTACCGCGACCTGCCGCACCGGTGGGCCGAGCTGGGCACGGTGTATCGCTACGAGCGTTCGGGCGTGCTGCACGGGCTGCTGCGAGTGCGCGGCTTTACCCAGGACGATGCCCACCTGTTCATGACCCGCGAACAGCTCCCCGGAGAGCTGGAGAGGGTCGTGCACTTCTGCCTCGACATGCTGCGGGCGTTCGGCTTCGAGGACTTCAAGCTCTACCTGGCGACCCGCCCGGACAAGTTCGTGGGCGACCCGGCCATCTGGGAGGAAGCCGAAGCCGCCATTCGCGAGGTGCTGGACAAGACGGGCCTCGGCTACGAGGTCGATCCCGGCGGCGGTGCCTTCTACGGGCCGAAGATCGACCTCAAGCTGCGCGACTCCATCGGCCGGGAGTGGCAGTGCTCGACGATCCAGGTCGACTTCAACCTCCCCGAGCGATTCGACCTCAACTACGTCGGGTCCGACGGCAACAAGCACCGGGTGGTCATGCTCCACCGAGCGCTTCTCGGCTCAATCGAGCGTTTTTTCGCCATCTTGGTCGAGCATTACGCGGGCGCCTTCCCGTTCTGGCTGGCCCCGCTGCAGGCCCGGGTCATTACGATCTCCGAAAAGCAGGATGCCTGGGCCCTCGAGGCCGAGAAAACCCTGGCCGAAGCCGGATTCCGGGTCGACTCCGATCTGTCCGCCGACAAGCTGGGCGCCAAGATCCGCCGGGCTCAGCTCGAGAAAGTTCCCTACATGCTGGTCTGCGGTGACCGCGAGGTCGAGGCCAAGGCGGTCGCGCCCCGCACGCGGGAGGGCAAGAAGATGGATGCCATGACGTTGCCCGATCTGCTCGACCACTTTCGAGAAATCGCTAAGATACCCGGGCCGCTGGGCGGTGACCCCCCGCGCTAGCGGTCCATTGTCCCAACAGCAACCCGCGAGCTCCCCGGACCGCACGACGCTTCGGCGCTCGCTAGAAAGAGACAATCTCTGCAGCAACAACCTTTAGACGGAGCCAGGAACCATTCGTAGAGGACCTAGAGCGAGGGGACGCCCTCGCGAGCAACACCGAGTTAATCGACGGATTCGCGTACCCGAAGTGCGCGTCATCGGCGCCGACGGCAGCCAGCTTGGCGTGCTTCCCACCCAGGAAGCGTTCGAGATGGCGCAGGAGCAAGGTCTCGACCTTGTGGAGATCGCCGCTTCTTCTCGTCCACCGGTCTGCAAGATCATGGACTACGGCCGCTTTAAGTACGAGCAGTCGAAAAAGAAGCAGGCCGCGCGTCGCCACGCGTCGTCGATTGAGGTCAAAGAGGTCAAGTTCCGACCCAAGACCGACAAACACGACGAGGAGTTCAAGGTCAAACACGCGCGCCGCTTCCTCGAGGAGGGCAACAAGGTCCGCCTGGTGGTGACCTTTCGCGGCCGCGAGATCACCCACCCGGAGACCGGGCGCGTGGTCCTGGACCGCGTGGTCGAAGCCACGGCCGACATCGGCCAGGTCGAGAACCAGCCGACCATGGAAGGCCGGCGAATGGTCATGGTGCTTGGGCCCCGCGCTGGCGTGGTCAAGAAGGCCGAGCGCCCGCCGGCGCCGACCAAGGGCAAGCCCGCCTCCGCGGACGAACCCTCGGAGGGTGCCGCCGCGGCCGAGTCCGACGAAGCTCCCGCCGCGCAGTAGTCTCAGAGACTTAGAGAACGCCCGTCGCAGTCGCGGCGGGCGTTTTTGCGTTGGAAATCCCTTGCCTTTTGCCCCCGGGTCAGCAAAATACCGCTCTCCGTCGGGTCAGAGCAGCTAACCCCGCCAGACAAGACGGCTTCGAGGTCACGATCATGCCCAAGATGAAATCGAAATCCGGCGCCAAGAAGCGCTTTCGCGCCACGGCCAGCGGCAAGCTTCGCCGCAACCGAAAGAACAAGCGCCACATCCTTACGAAGAAGGCCCCGAAGCGCAAACGTCAGCTGCGCCGCGACGCCTACGTCCACGAGACCAACGAGCAGCAGGTTCGCCTGATGCTGCCGTACGCGTAAGCGCCGGCTCGCACCCAAGCTCGTACCAGAGACTGTAGAGGCTACGACTCATGCCCCGCGCCAAAAAAGGTTTTAAAGCTCGCCGCCGTCGCAATCGCGTCCTGAAAGCCGCCAAAGGTTTTCGCGGCAAGCGCCACAGCTGCTACGCCATCGCTTCCGAGGCGGTGCACCACGCGTGGATGCACGCGTACCGCAACCGCAAGGAGCGCAAGCGCGAATTCCGCGGTCTGTGGATTCAGCGCATCAACGCCGCCGTGCGGCCCCTTGGCACCAGCTACTCGCGGTTCATTGGCGGCCTCAAGAAGAACGACATCGAGCTCAACCGCAAGATGTTGTCCGAGATCGCCATCAGCGATCCCGCGGCGATGAAGATCATCTCCGACAGCATCAGCGCCTAGCGGCGCCTGTCGGACAGCGAACGCCAACCGCCGCGCCCAGAGCGCGGCGCCAAGAGCGCCCTGCGAGGGCGAGCGAGGAGCCCCGATGGCTCAGGAGTTGCCCACTGAGTTGATCCAGCAGCTCGAGGCGCTCGGCAGCGAGTTTGCCGACGCCGTCGAACCGCTGGTCGACGAGCAGTCCATTCGCGACACCCAGGCGCAGTACCTTGGCAAAAAGGGCAAGGTGTCGGCGCTCATGAAGCGCATGGGCAAGTTGGCGCCGCCCGACCGCAAGGCGGTGGGCCAGGTCGCCAACAAGGTCAAGGCGGCCATCGCCGACGCCGTGGCTGCAAAGCTAGACGGGCTGGTGCAGGCCGCGCGCGCTGCGGACCTGGCACGAACGGTCGACGTGACCCTGCCGGGGCGACCGCGCACTCAGGGCCACGCCCATATTCTGTGGCAGGTGCGCGACGAGACCGAGCGCATCTTTGCCGAACTCGGTTTCGAAGTGGCCGAAGGCCCACAGATCGAAACCGACTTCAACAACTTCGAAGCGCTCGCCATGCCGGCCGATCACCCGGCTCGCGACGAGCAAGACACCTTCTTCATTTCCGACAGCGTGGTGCTGCGTACCCACACCAGCCCGGTGCAGGTGCGCACGATGCTGGAGCGCGAGCCGCCCGTGAAGATCATCGCGCCCGGGGTGGTTTACCGGCGCGACGACGACCCGACCCACAGTCCGCAGTTCGTTCAGGTCGAAGGCCTTGTCGTGGACGAGGGCATTCGCTTCTCGGACCTGAAGGGCGTGCTGCTCCACTGGGTCCGGCGGCTGTTCGACAAGGACCTCGATATTCGGTTTCGCCCCAGCTACTTCCCCTTCGTTGAGCCGGGCGCCGAGATGGACGTGGAGTGCGCCTTTTGCACGCCGGAGACCAGCTCGACGTGCCGGGTCTGCAAGGGCACCCGGTGGCTGGAGATCGGCGGCTGCGGAATGGTTGATCCCGACGTGTTCGCCCACGTGAACTACGACAGCGAAAAATACACCGGCTTCGCTTTCGGCTTCGGAATCGACCGCATGGCCATGCTCAAGCACGGCATCTCGGACATTAAACACCTCTACGACGGCGACGTTCGCTTCCTGGAGCAATTCTAGTGTTGGTCGTATGGAGCTGGTTGCGCGAGCTCGTTGAGCTGCCGGACGACGTAGGCCCCGACGACGCGGCACGCGCGCTCACTGGCGCCGGGCTCGAAGTCGAAGAGGTGCGCGAGATCGGCGGCGACTTCAGCGGAGTCGTCATCGCCGAGGTCGTTGGCAAAAAGAAGCACCCAAAGGCCGACAAGCTGACGCTGGTCGACGTGATCACGGAGCCGGGTGGGGCGCCGACGCAGGTCGTTTGCGGCGCGCAAAACGTGCCCGAGCCGGGCGGACGCGTGCTGTGGGCACCGCCGGGGGCCACCCTGCCGGGGGGCTTCACCCTCGCGCCGAAGGAGATCAAAGGCGTGGTCTCGCCGGGCATGCTGTGCGCGGAAGATGAGCTGGGCCTGTCGGAAGACCACGAGGGCATCGCCGTGCTCGAGGCGCACGAGCTCGAGGCGCCGCTCGGCAGCGACCCCGCCGAAACCCTGGGGCTGCGCGACTTCGTATTCGATGTCGGCGTGCCCGCCAACCGGCCGGACTGCTTTGGCCACTTCGGCCTCGCCCGCGAGCTGGCGGCTTTGTGCAACGGACGCCTTCGCGAGGTCGATGCCGACCTCGAGTCGGTGACCAACGCCAAGCTCGACGCGGGCAGCCTCTGCAGCGTCGAGATTCACGCCGAGGCGCGCTGCGCGCGCTACGTCGCGCGCGTGATCGACGACCTGTCGGTCGCGCCGTCCCCCCGCTGGATGCGGCAGCGGCTGAATGCTGTGGGCGTGCGCCCCATTTCGAATCTGGTCGACGTCACCAACTACGTGATGTTCGAGCTGGGCCAGCCGCTGCACGCTTTCGACGCCGCTCACGTAAAGGACGGCGCACTGGGGGTCCGGCTGGCGAACAAGGGCGAGAAGATCACGACCCTCGACGACGTCGAGCGCGAGCTTTCGCCCGACGACCTGCTCATCATCGACCCCACCGGGCCTATCGCCATCGCCGGCGTGATGGGCGGGGCGACCAGCGAGGTCAGCGGCTCGACCCGGCGCATCTTGCTCGAGAGCGCCCACTTCGGCGCCGCCGGCACCCGCCGGACCTCAAAGAAACTGAACCTGCGGTCCGAGGCGTCGCATCGTTTCGAGCGCGGCGTCGACCCCAACGGGGCCGACCTGGCGTCCCGGCGCGCGGCCCTGCTGTTGGCCCGTCTCGGCGGCGGGTCGGTTGCCTCCGGGGCGGTCGATGCATACCCGGTCGAAGTGCCCCGGCGCGTGGTCAGCATTCGGCCCGCGCGCACCAGCCTGCTCACCGGGATCGAGTTCTCCGCCACGCAGGTGCGCGACATCTTGCGGTCGCTCTCTCTCGAGGTCGACGAGCCGACCGGGGCGGGGGCCGACGCGTCTTTGGCCGTCACCATTCCCACCTCACGGCCCGACCTGCAGCGCGAGGTGGACCTCATCGAAGAGGTCATCCGCATGTACGGCTTCGACGAGGTGCCCGCCACGCTGCCCACGAGCGACGTGCCGCCGCGGGCCGTGCTCGATCGCCGCGAGCGCGTCGCCGCCCGGGCGCTTGCCCAAGCTGGCCTTCGCGAGCTCGTCAACTTCGCGTTCACCGGACCGCAGCGGCTCGCCGCTCTGCGTTTGGCCGACGACGACCCGCGCGCGACCCCGATTCCCATCAAGAATCCGCTCAAGGTCGACGACTCGCTGATGCGCACGACCCTGCTGCCGAACCTGCTGGGCGCCGCGGAGCGAAATCTCAAGCGCGGCAACGCCAACCTCGGTTTGTTCGAGGTCGGCGCGGTTTTCCTGCCGCCGACCGACGAAGATCAGCGGAGACAAGGTCTGGCCTACGAGCCCCGCCACGCGGCTGGACTGCTGTGCGGCGACCGTCCAGGCTGGTTGGCGCCTCCGGCGGCGGTGGATTTCTTCGACGCCAAGCAGGTGGTCGAGCGCCTGTTGTCCGCCTTGCTCGGGCCGGCGGCTGCGGCGGTTCGCTACGAGCTGGATGCCGGTGAATCCTACCTGCACCCGGGAGTGAGCGCGCGGATCTTCGCCCCCACGGCCGAGGGAGCCTCTGCCCAGGTTGGCGTGGTTGGCGAGGTGCATCCGGACAGTCGCGACGCCCTGGACATTCCGGTGCCCGTGTTCGCCTTCGAGATCGACCTCGAGAGCCTCCCGCCGGTGCCGGTGGCCCAGCTCCAGCCCATTTCGCGCTTTCCGTCGACCAGCCGCGACGTGTCGATGTTCGTGGACGAAACGCTGCCCGCGGCTCGGGTGCGCGCGATCATCTCGGCGTGCGACGAGCCGCTGGTCGAGGATGTCGCGGTGCTGGAGGACTACCGCGATCCCGCCCACGTGCCCGCGGGCAAAAAGGGCATGCTGTGGTCGATCTCCTATCGGGCCGACGACCGCACGTTGACCGATGCCGAGGTCGACAAGGTTCACGAAGGCATGGTCGCTCGGCTGTTGTCCGAGCTGCCGGCCGAACGAAGATAACGTTCGGCCTCCGCGGCGGTCCGGCACCCTTTGCCGCGGGGTTTCGGGCACTTCCATTCGTCTTGTTGATCCTGTGCTGTATAGTGCGGAACGTCGACAGGAGTTGCATTCATGACCAAATCCGACATCGTCGAGCGCATCTACGAGCGAGTCGGCGGTCTCTCCAAGAAAGAGGCCTCCGAGGTCGTCGATTCGGTGTTCGACGCCATGAAAGACACGCTGAGCCGGGGCGACAAGCTCAAGATCTCGGGCTTTGGCAACTTCATCGTGCGAGACAAGGCCGCTCGCGTGGGGCGCAACCCGCAGACCGGTGAGCAGATCACCATCGGGGCTCGCCGCGTGCTCACCTTCAAGCCCAGCCAGGTGCTCAAATCGGCTCTCAACGCCGAAGGCGGTGCCGACAGCGCCGACGGGGCCGCCGCTGAGCCGGCCGAGAGCCCCTCGTAAATGCCCGGCGCCTCAGCCGATCCCCGAATCCCCGACAAGAAGTACTTTCGCATCGGCGAGGTTGCGGCCATCGCCGACGTGGAAACTCACGTCCTGCGCTTCTGGGAGACCGAGTTTTCGACCCTGAAGCCGGCCAAGAGCAAGTCGGGCCAGCGAACCTACGCCCGCAAGGACGTGCTCCTTGTGCTCCGCATTCGCGATCTTCTGTACGAGGACGGCTACACCATCGCGGGCGCCCGCAAGCGCCTGCGACGCAGGCCAGATCCGGCCGAAGACCCCCTGGCACACCCCAGAGTGCGGGGGCTTGCGGACCGAATCCGCAAAGAAGTCGAAGACCTCTTGCAGCTGGTGGAGGATTGAAGTAATTACCTCGGACCCTTTTTTGTCGGGGCGTAGCGCAGTCTGGTAGCGCACTTGACTGGGGGTCAAGGGGCCGCAGGTTCAAATCCTGTCGCCCCGACCAAGGGTCTGAAAGCCGGCGCCGAACACGCGCCGGCTTTCTTTGTTTCGGGTTTCGGAGCGCGGCCGCCAGGCGCGGCTCGAGCGAGCCGTGGCAGACTGGCGCTCATGACGGCCCGGCCGCTGGTTCTGGTCTCCAACGACGACGGTATCGACTCCCCCGGCATGGCGGCGGTGGCGCGTGCGCTCGAGTCCATCGCCGACGTTTTGGTGTGCGTGCCCGAGCGCGAGCGCTCGGCGGCGTCCCACGCGATTACGCTTCACAAGCCGCTGCGCGCCGAAGAGCGGCAGCCCGGCTGGTACGCCATCAGCGGAACGCCGGTCGACTGCGTGTACATCGGCATTCTGCGGCTGGCGCAGCGCAAGCCCGACCTCATCGTGTCGGGCATCAATCACGGCTTCAACCTCGGCTCCGACGTGTTCTACTCGGGCACCGTGGCCGCCGCCGCCGAGGGCGCGTTGCGCGGGGTGCCGGCGCTGGCCCTGTCTCAGGCGCCTGGTGGCGACGTCGAGGCCGCCGCGGCTTTTGGCCTCGCGCTGGCCAAGGCCATGCTCGAGTACCGTTTGCCGGACCGGACGGTGCTCAACGTCAACTTGCCCGAAGACGTGACCGAACGATTCCGCTGGACGCGCCTGGGCGAGCGCATCTATCGCGACCTGGCCGAGGACCGCGAAGACCCTCGCGGCCGCAAGTACTACTGGATCGGCGGTCCCCCGGTGGGGGTGGCGGACGTGGCCGGCTCCGACGGCGAGGCCGTTCGGGATGGCCTGACGTCGGTCACGCCGCTGCGCCTCGACCTCACCGCCTACGACTTGCTTGACCCACCGCCGGACTGGTCGCTCGAAGGCTTTACGGCCGTGGGCGCGGGCGCCTCGTAGTATCAACCGCGTACCGCTTGCGAAGTGGCGCCCGGTCGTGGTGCGATCGCCGGGCCAATGGGAGGCAAGATCAGACGTCCCCAGCGCGAGGTCGACCTCATCGCCTCGCACATTCGCGATGTTCCCAACTTTCCGCTGCCGGGCATCGTTTTCAAGGACATCACGCCGCTGCTCGCCCAGCCCCGAGCCCTGCGCGAGGCGATCAATCTCATGGCCGAGGCGGCCCACGGTTACGAGGTGGATGCCGTTATCGCCATCGAGTCGCGCGGCTTTATCTTTGGCGCGCCCATGGCGCGGCGCCTGAACCTCCCGCTGCAGCTGGTGCGCAAGCCCGGCAAGCTTCCCTACAAGACCGCGGGCGTGGACTACCAGCTCGAGTACGGCACCGACCGCGTCGAGATTCACGTGGACGCCGTCGAGCGCGGCAAGAACTACATGATCGTCGACGACCTGCTCGCCACCGGGGGCACGGCCGAGGCGGCGGCGCGGCTCATCGAGCAGCAGGGCGGGCACGTGGCCTGTCTGAGCTTCCTCATCGAGCTCGGGTTCCTCGAGGGGCGACACCGCCTGGCCGGGCGTCCGGTGCACGCGGTGCTCGAGTACTAGTGCTCCGTCCGGCGAATTCAGCGCGACGCAGCGCGACGCTCGCTCCGCGCCAGTGACCTGGAACAGCGGGGCGTAGCGCTCGCGGCACTCGCCCGGCCGCCGGGGCCTCGCCTGCCGGGGTTTGCGGTACAGTCGCCGCCATGAAACTCGCCCACTGGCTTGTTGCCGCGCTGATCGCGACCGCGTCCTGCGGCGGGTCGCAGAAGGTCGAGCCGGCCGCCGAGCCGCCGCCGCCGCCCGAGGAGCCGGTCGAACCCGAGCCCGTCGAGGCCGGCCCGACGCAGCAGGAGGTGTGTGAATCGCTCTGCGACCGGGTGACCCAGTGCGCGACCGAGCTCAACCCGGAGACGCCGGCCGAGGAAGAGGTCGCCCAGTACCGCAGTGACTGCCTGGCCGACGTGTGCGAACGCGCCGAGCTGACCCGGGAGCAGGCGTGCCTCGACACCGATGGCGCCCAGTGCGCTACGTTCTTTCAGTGCCTGCAAGAGATCGACACCGAGCCCGACCCCGATACCGACGCGGAGGACGAGGCGTGAGCGGCTGGAGTACGCGCTGGACGCGTGGCGCCGGCGTGCTTGCGGCCTTGGTGCTGTCGGCAGCGTGCGGGGGCAGCAGCAGTGCGCCGGCGGCCGATCCCGTCGAGCCCGCGCCCGCGCCCAACGTCGAGAGCGCCGAAGAACGCCACGCCGAGCGCACCGAGACCGCGGTGTTCGGCCTGTGCTCGCTGCTTACGCGGTGCGCGGTGCTGCAGGGCGAGGCCATGGGCGACCAGCTCAGCGACGAGGATCGCAAGGCCCTCGCCGACGAGCGGGTGCTCGAGGCCAACACGACCGCGTGCGTGGACGAGCAAATGAGCCGCTCGGAACTGTCGCCGCGGCAGGTTGCGGTGATTGAAGGATGCGTCGAGCAGTTCGCCGACCTGACCTTTGAGCAGTGCCAGGGCGAGCTGTTCGAGTGCGTGGCCAAGGCCGATAAGCAGGACTAGCAGGCCTTCGTCACCACGGAGCGCGGTCGATGAGGCGCTGGGTGCGCGTGGCTTCGCGGTACACGCGAAAGCCTCGGCGACGGTAACTCGGCAAGGCGGCCGGCGAGTCGAGGGAGCACGTGTGTAGCCACAGTCGGGTGGCCCCCGCGTCCCACGCGGTGCGGGCCGCGCGGTAGAGCAGGGCGCCGCCAATCCCGCGCCCGGCCCAGCCCGGCAACAGGCCGAAGTAGCCGACCTCGATGTCGGTGCCGGCTTCGGCTTCGGCTTCGGTTTCGGTTTCGGTTTCGGTTTCGGCGTCCGAGCCGGGCACGAGCAGGGCGAAGCCCGCCGGAGCCCCGCCGACGCTGGCGGTCAGCAAGCGCACGCCGTCGCGCTCGAGTTCGTTGCGCCACTGGGACTCGGTCCAGGTCAAGCGGTCGTTCCACGCATAGTCCTGGCCGACCGCGGCGTAGAAGAAGCGCACATAGGCCGGCGACGGCCGCGCCACCTCGGCGATCGACAGCTCAGCGGGAGCGGGCCGGGACGGCGCGACGAGCTGGTCGGCCGAGGTCATCTCGAGAAACCAGACGACGGTGGTGACGGTTTGCTCGCTCACCGACAGTTCCATACCACGCCGCGACGGCGTGGCCATCGCCCTGTGCCATCATGCCCGGGCCGTGCGCGTCTCCAAGCGAGTCTGGCAGGTTCCTCTGGCGCTTCTCGGCGTGTTGCTCGCCGTGCTGGTCGCCCGCACGCTGCTCGCGGGAACGCGCGCCAAGGCGACCGACGGACAGGCGAAACAGCTGGGAATCGACGAGGCCGCTGTGTCGCAGCGCCTGGCGGGGGCCATTCGCATTCCCACGGTGTCGGTGACCCAGGGCGAGCCGGGGCGAGCCGATGCCGTGGCGCGCCTGGTGCAGCTGCACGCTTACCTGGCCGACCAGTTTCCGCTCGTGCATCGCAGACTGACGCGCGAGGTGGTTGGCGAACACAGCTTGCTCTTCGAATGGGCCGGACAGGGCGACGGCGGCCGGCCTCCCATCCTGCTGCTGGCGCACCTCGATGTCGTGCCGGCGCCGGCCGCCGCCGACTGGACCGTGCCGCCGTTCGAGGGGCGCATCGACGACGAGTTCATCTGGGGCCGCGGCGCTCTCGACGACAAAGTGTCGGTTCTGGGCATTCTCGAGGCTGTCGAGCATTTGCTCGCCCAGGGCTTTGAGCCAACTCGCGACATCTACCTCGCGTTTGGCGGTGACGAAGAGATCAGCGGGCTCGAAGGGGCGCGCGTCATGGCCGACCGGTTTGCCGACCAGGGGCTGCGCTTCGAATTCATCGTCGATGAAGGCCTGTTCATTCGCGATGGCGGCATTCCCGGGGTCAGCGAGGCCGTCGCTCTGGTCGGCACCGGCAGCAAGGGGTACCTGACCCTCGAGCTCACCGCTCGAGGCCAGCCCGGCCACTCGTCGATTCCGCCCCGCGACTCGGCCGTGGCCGTGCTTGCCCGGGCGATCGACCGGCTGCAGCAGCGGCCCATGCCAGCGGCGCTGCAGCCGCCGGCGTCCGACATGCTCGACGCCCTGACCCCCAACATGGGGTTCGGCATGCGGTTGGCCATGAGCAACCGCTGGCTCTTTGGCCCGGTGATTACCGGCATCTTCGAAGCCGAGCCCGACAGCAACGCCATGGTGCGGACCACCGCGGCGCCCACCGTGTTGCGGGCGGGCGAGCTCGACAACGTCATGCCTGCCACCGCCACGGCGCTGGTCAACTTTCGCATTCACCCCAGCGACCGCATCGCGGACGTGGTCGCCCACGTCCGAGCCGCCATCGATGACGAGCGCGTGCAGATTGCGAGCCGAGAGGGCGCCGCTGAGCCGTTCGGGCCCACGTCGCCGGAAACCAGCGGCTACAAAGTCATCGAGCAGGCGCTGGGTGACATCTATCCCGAGGTCTTGGTGGCGCCGGCGCTGTTCGTGGCGGCAGCCGACATTCGCCACTACGCCGCCTTGAGCGACCAGCTGTTTCTGTTTCACCCGTTGTGGCTGGCGCGAGAGGACGGCTCGCGCATTCACGGCATCGACGAGCGCATTGGCCGCGACCATTACCGGCGCTACATCGAGTACTACGTGCGCCTGATGCAGATTGCGGCGGGGCCCGCCCGGTAGCCGGGCGGCCGGAACCGGGGGGGCGGTGAGGGCGGCCGTTCGGCGGCGCTGCGGCGATTTGGGCTTGTCCAGCAGCCGGGCCCGGGCCAAGCCACCGCGTATCGCGCCGGCTGTTTGCACCTCGGCGTTCAAACTGTCGAGCGGGACACGCCGCCCAGGATGTGGGCTAGCCAGGGGGCTGCGGCGACTTGGGCTTGTCGAGCAGCCGGGCCTGGGGCAAGCCGCCGCGCACCGCGCCGGCCGTTTGCACCTCGGCGTTCAACGTCTTCACGCGGGATACGCCGCCCAGCACGTGGGCTAGCCAGGGGGCTGCGGCGACTTGGGCTTGTCCAGCAGCCGGGCCTGGGGCAAGCCGCCGCGCACCGCGCCGGCTGTTTGCACCTCGGCGTTCAAACTGTCGCGCGGGACACGCCGCCCAGGATGTGGGCTAGCCAGGGGGCTGCGGCGACTTGGGCTTGTCCAGCAGCCGGGCCTGGGGCAAGCCGCCGCGCACCGCGCCGGCCGTTTGCACCTCGGCGTTCAACGTCTTTACGCGGGACACGCCGCCCAGCATGTCGGCCGCAATCGCGGCAGCCGCCAGTCCGAAAAACGCAAGGTTTCCCTTGAGCGCCATGGCGACAGCGAACAGCTGCACGCCCGCGAGCAGTAGCCCGCGCTGAAACGCCCCCGTGTAGAAGTGGGCGCAGCCCAGGGACGGAATCACGGCTAGCGTCATCGCCGTGGTCGGCGACCGCAGCATCGCCGTCTCGGCCGTGTCGCCTTCGCCCGCGTCCTCAGGCCAAACGCCGCCGTCCGGGTGTGCCGCCGCCAGCGCCTGAGCCTCGAGATCATCCACCGGCCCCGCCTCTCGAAAGGCGGCGAGCAACGCCGTCGCCTCGTCGAACCGAGCGGTTGGCACCATCACCTCGAAGCCGATGGCGGCCCCGAAAGAGCCCAGCATCGACGCGTGCTGTTCGCCCTTCACGAAGCATTGAATCCCGTGGGCCTCCAGGAACTCGCGCAGAGCCCCGGCCTCCATCACGTTGCCGGCGTCCGTGAGCCGTCGAAACTCGGGCTGCGTCACGCCCGGACTATGACACGCCAGGCGCCCAAGTCCCGCATCGCCCACACCGCCCGTCGCCAACCAATCCGCCGGTTGACCCCCGCTCGCCAGTCCCGTAAAAACAACCGGTTCGCCAGGTCCCATAGCTCAGTTGGATAGAGCAACGGTTTCCTAAACCGTAGGCCGCTGGTTCGAGCCCAGCTGGGATCACCAACATGACGAGAGGTTAGGCCGCCCTTTGGGGCGGCTTTGTTCGTCTGGGCTCCATTTGGGCTCCGCCTCGTGCGCCGTCGCGACAGCCTTCTCGAGCGCTGCTTGGCGCCGCGCTTCGCCGACGGCCTCGAAGCACCGTTTCGCCGGTCGGACCAGACCGAGGGTGTTTTCTGCGGTAGGTGCCCGCAACCTCGAGCGCGATAGGCCGATACCTCGCTTTCGCTATCGGTCGGAGACTCACCGCACTCGGTGGGTTTTCCGCGGCGGGCCTCGCAACTCGCGGGACGTGGGCCCGATACCGGTCGGGCATGTCGAAGGCTCGACAGATCCTGGCCGGTCGGACGTACATGGTAACGCGGCGGACGACGCAGCGACTGTTCCTTCTCCGCCCCAGCAGAGAGGTCAACGGCGCCGTGCGCTACTGCCTGGCGCTGGCGGCCGAGCGGACAGGGATAGAACTTCACGTGGTGGTGGTTCTCTCGAACCACTATCACTTGGTGCTGTCCGACCCACGGGCTCGTCTGCCCGAGTTCACGGAGTGTCTGAACGGGCTCTTGGCTCGGTGCCTCAACTGTCATCACGGCCGGTGGGAAGGATTCTGGGCTGCGGGACAGCAAACCAGCTACGTGACGCTCGAGGATGAGCAGGCTGTCCTTGCCAAGAGTGTCTACGCTCTGCTGAATCCTGTATCGGCTGGCCTGGTCAAGGACTTTCGCCAGTGGCCGGGTGAGCTGCTGGTGCAGCCGGGCAGCTACAAGGCGGTCAAGCCAGCCTTCTTTTTTCGTTCTGAGAAAGGCGGGGGCGCGTTGCCCGACAGCACGACGCTTGCGATTAGTGCGCCACCGGTCGCTGCGAAAACAGCTGAGCGAATGCCGCTTCTATACGACGTTGCCAAGGCGTATATGGCGCAGGTCGTTGCGGAACGGAAACGGCGCGGGCTTGGCTTTCTTGGCGCCGCCGCGGTGCGGCGGCAGAGCATCGACGATGCTCCGACGTCCCGGGCTGCTCGCCGCGGCGTCAGCCCGAGGGTTGCGTCGCGCAACAAGTGGACGCGCGTAGAGTCAGTGCAGCGCAACCAGGCGTTTGTCGCCGCCCATAGTGAATGTCGGCGGCGCTGGCTCGCCGACGAGCGCGACCTGACGTGGCCCGTGGGCACGTACCAGATGTGTCGCGTTCACAACGTGCGGTGCGCACTGGCCTCGGGCCCGTAGATACGAGTGCATCTAGCTGTCGGGCCTGCCATGCGAAAGCACGGCGGGGCTTCGTGCGTCCGGAGCTCTGCAGGCCGCCTCAGCGGTATCGTTGATGGCAAGGCGGCATACGCTCGCACAGCGAAAAGTGCTCGCAGTACCGCTCGCCTCCCTCGCGACACGGCCTGTGTCCCTAGCCTCTCGCAACCCATCGCAGCCCAACCCTGGGTCGGGTTTGCGGGGGAGGCCTGGGGGGGCGGGGTAGCTCAAACTGGGCCAAAGGCATTCCGTGGTCGGCCCGGCCTGGGCGAATTCCGTCGACGGGGAGGCGGAGAGTGCGCGACGGTGTCGTCCATCATGCTGCAACGTTCGGTCCTCACCCACGACAACGAACAGCTGGAGTTGCCGAAGCGGGTGCGCGACTACCTGAACACAGGCGGTCGCGCTCCGTCTCCGGAGGGGCAGCCGGGGCGCGTTCGCACGGCGACGATCGTCTTGGCGGTTGCGTTCGCTGTTTCAGTCGCCATCGCGGCCCTGGCGAGTGGTGGCCTTGCCGTGCTCGGGGGCTTCCTCGCAACGGTCCTGTTCATTGCGGCGCTAGTAGCGCTTTCTCGAGATCTGCGGATCCCCGCACCGCGGGACCGGTCCACGCCTCGCAAGGCCGCCAGTTGCTGGGCCAAGGCCCTGCGCTTTGGCCAGTACGGAAAAGCGTTTCACTGTCACCATCCGGACCTGCTGCCCGAGGAGCTTTGGACCGACGCGATGCCGACGCTATTCGTCGGCGCCAAGCAACACTCGCTGGTCACCTTCGCCGGCTTCAAGGCGATGTGGAAATCGTTCTTCGGCCCCACGGGCAGCACCAACCGGGTCGTTCGAAATGTCTTCGTCGGTGACCCGGTGGTGCAGGACGACGTCGCCGAGTGCCAGGTCATGATCGAAGTGGTGCGCTACAGCTCGTGGGTGTACGCGGGACTCCTAGGCGGGGTGCTGCCGGTGTTGCTCTTGTACCTCGTGAATCGCCGCATCGGTGTTGTCGGTGTGAACCTCCAGCTGTTTCGACACGGCAGCCAGTGGTGGGTGGTGCCGCCGATTCCCGAAGAAACCACGCAGGCGCGCCCCGCACCGCGCGTGCCCGTCGCCCGCGTGCAGTAGCGGCGCGCACGCCGCCGTCGGGCGCGCTGTGCGCGCGAACGTTCCGGGCGTGGCGATGGCGGCGGCATACTGCGTAGCCCCGTAGCCCGAGATTCCGCGGGTGGTGGGCCGTGGGTTCGAGCCCGACCGGGACCTCGGCGCGCTCGCGACTCGCGCGCAGACATCGTGCGGGCGAGGGCCATATGCGGACGCTCAGCGGTCGGCCGGGGCCCGTCGGGCAAGTGCGGCGATGGCGTCGGCGATGGCGTCGGGTTGCTCTTCCTGAAAAAAGTGGCGGCCCGGCACGAGAGTGGCCTCGGCGCCACAGATTTCCTCGGCCAGCCGGCCGTAGTGGCGGTACTTGAGCGCCGGGTCGTGTTCGCTCCACACGATCTGGGTCGGATAACGGTCTGAGCCCGCAACGCCTCGATAGAGAGCAGCCTTGTCGGCGGTGGTCTCAAAGGAGCGCATGATGCGAAGGAACGCCCGGCCGTTGTCGTCACCAAAGAGCAGGTCGACGTACGCGTTGAGCTCGGCGGGCGAGACCTTGGTCCGGTCCTTCACGCCTTCGATGTACATCAGCGCGCGAAACAGCGCGCGCACCTTCATCGACGTTAGCCACACTCGATTGACGCCGGGGATCTCGAAGGGGCGCATGGGCCACGGCTTGGTAAACGAGTCGACGGCGATCAGCGTGTTCAACACCGTGAGCGACGCGATTCGATCCGGCAGGGCGGCAGCGACTTCGAAGCCGACCGGTCCCCCGATGTCGTGTACGACAAGATGGAAGCGTTCGAGGCCAAGCTCCTGCACCGCGGCGGTCGCAAAGGCGCCCAGTCCGGTCCACGAATAGTCGAAGTCTTCGGGGCGATCGGCGAGACCCAACCCGGGCAGGTCGAAGGCGACACCGCGCAGACCGCGCGCGGCGAGCGCCGCCACGACCTTGCGATATAGAAAGCACGACGCCGGCACACCGTGCATCAGGACGACCGCGTCGCCGTCGCCCTGTTCAAGCCGAAAGCTCTGAACGCCCGCTGCTTCGAAGAACTGTCCGGCCGCTCGGTGGGCCTGTACGACGTTGCTCATGGTTTGGTCCTTGTTCGAAGCGTCGGGAGTATCATGCCCGGCAACTCCCCGCTGTCATCGCGCCGAGTTGGTTGGACTTGCGCGGCGACGCGGGGCGCCCCGTCTGGGATCACGAACAGATAGCGCCACGTCGATTTCGGTACACCCGCGCGACCGTGCGTTGCGGCGGGGCATTCTCGGCGCAGACTCGCGAGGTCCCTGGCGTGCGGTCACCAGTCGCCGGAGCTCTCTTCTCAAGCACCGGGGCGCGCCGCGCCTAGAGGCCGCGGGGCCATCAGCGCGGCAGCGAGTCAATCCAGGCGCTGATGGTCTCGAGGCCGTCAGTGTCGATGATTTCGCGCCCGAGGCGGGGCATTTGAACGGAGTCGAAGGTGTCCATGCGCAGGACCACGGCGCTGGTGGCAGCGCTGCCCGGCTCGATAAGGGCGGAGGCGCCCGGCACGTCGCGCAGCTGGGGCTGGCCAACGGAGGTGACGTACGTGCTGGTGGTTTCGACGGCATCGAGACCGTCGACGGTGAGCCAAAGACGCATGTCGACCTTGTCCTGCACGTCCGAGTACGCGTTGTGGCAACTGCCGCAGTTGCTGTGCAGGTAGCCGAGCGCGGAGCGGGCGCTGGCGTCGCCGGGCACCACCGGGAGCTCGGCGGGCGGCTCGGACAGCACGCCGGCGCTCACGAGCTCCGCGAGGGTTAAGCCAGGCCCGTCGTGGCTGAGCTGCACGGCCGAAACGCCAAGCCCGACATCCGGCACCCGATCGTGGCATTTGCGACAGTCGCGCTGACGGGGAATGTCGTGCTGGGTGCCGAGGACATCATCCGCGCCGTCGGGCACGGCGGTCGCTTCGCGTTGGTCTTCGCTCCAGGCGTAGGCGACCATGTACCAGTCGGCTGTTGTGGGGCCGTGCTTGAACAACAGCCGCGTCTCGACCCGAACGCCGTCCCGCGTGAACTCCTTCCACAGCTTGGTGCCTTCGGGAAAGACCCAGAAGTCCATGTCGCTCGTATCGATCTGGCTGTTGGGCGGCAGGTAGATCCAGCGCCGCTTGGTCGCTCCATCGGTCCACAGGGCGAACTGAGGCTGGAACTCCCGCACGTCGTCGGCGATGGTTTGGGCGGCGAAGTCCGAGTACAGGCCGGTGTCGCTGAGCGTATCGGGCAGCTCCGGCGGCTCCGGCTCGTTGGGCGGCTCCGGCTCGTCGGGCGGCTCCGGCTCGTCGGGCGGGTCGTCGCGGGGCGGGCTCGGTTCCTCGGGCGGGGCGGGCTGGTCGCTCGGTGGGCCGGGCTCGTCCATTGCGTCGCCGCCGCCGCTCTCGATCGGCGCCTCCGACTCGCACGCGAGTACCCCGGCGGCCAGCAGTGCCGCCAGTACCGATAAGCTCACACTGGTCGTTCGCGGCGTCACAACCTAGTCGTCGTTGCGCAGGATGTACACGTAGTCGTCGAGCTCGTCGATGAGACCCAGGTCAACATCGCCGTCGTTGTCCATGTCGACGATCAGAGCGCACGAGGCGGCGCGAGTCGCCTCGAACTCGCGCACCACCGACATCGTGCCGCTGCCGTCGTTGCGCAGCCAGCGCCAGTCGCCGCCAAAGCTCGAGAGCACCCAGTCGGCGTCCCCGTCGCCGTCGAGATCGCCAATGTCGGTCGCGTACACGCGTGGGTCGACCTCGTACGTGGTCGCCGCGCCGAGGCGACCGCTGCCGTCATTGAGCAAGATGGCCCCGTTGTTGGTGTCGCCATTCGCGATCGCGACATCGGGAGCCCCGTCGCCGTTCAGGTCGCCCACGTTGAGCATCCACGGCGCTCCGCCGGCGTCGATGGAATGCACCACGGTAAAGGATCCATCGCCGTTGCCTCTCGCGACGTGCACGTCCTGGCTCTGGCTCGCGCCCACAACGAGATCGAGAATGCCGTCGCTGTCCATATCGCCCGCGGCCAGGGCCCAGCCGCCGGTGCCGCCGGCGTCAAAGCTGCCGCCCTTCGTAAACACGCCGCTGCCGTCGTTGATCAGCACCACCAGGGTGCCGTCCCTGACGTTGGTGTTGACGATGTCGATGTCGCCGTCGCCGTCGACATCGAGTACCGCGATGCCGCGGGAGATGCGGCCCGTCTGGATTTCCTGCTGCGGACGGAACGTGCCGTCGCCGTTGCCGAGCAGGATCGACACCGAACCACCGCCGATGTTCGCCACGCAGATGTCGGTGAATCCATCGCGATTAAAGTCGCTGGGCTCGGACGGGCTGGCGCGAATCCCTACCTCGGGCATGGGCGTCATGCGAGGCCGCAGCTGGCCCGAGCCATCCGCCGTGTTCATCAGCACCGCGAGGTTCTCGGTGAACTCGTTGACCACGGTGATGTCCATCCAGCCGTCGTTGTCGAGGTCGGAGGCAATGCCGCCGTAGGCCTGGCTAAAGTCGTCGCGGTCGACGCGGGTCGACTGTTCGTCAATCACCGTGAACTCGGCGCTGGCGGGGGCAGAGCGGACGCCGAACTGAAACGAGTAGCCGGCGCGCCGCAGCGCCAGGCCATCCACCGACGCCAGATCGTGGGACAAAACCACCGTGACCGACTCGCCGGCCGAGAGCGCGTCGTCGGGGGTCAGGGTGACCGTCTTGCCGTCTTCGCTCACGCTCAGGTCGCCCTCGACTGCGCCGCTCCAGCGCGCGAACGCCCACATCGAGGCGGACGACACGGTCTCTGGATCGACTGGCTCGTCGAACTGGACCTCGATGGTCGTATCGGCGGCGGCCATCTCATTGGCACCGGGACTGACGGAGACCACTTCGAGCGCCGGGCCCGGCGGCTGCGGCGGGGGCGGCGGAGCGGGGGTGTTCGGTTCGTCGCCGGACCCTGTATCCGTTGCGGGGGCGTCGCCGTCATCGGCGGGCGCCTCGGGCGTGGAACTCTGACACCCCATCGAAACGAACGCCAAGAGCAACGCTGCCGCAAGGTGGTTCATGCGCGGCACCCTAACGGCTGGTCGCGCGGCCGCGCAACAGGGGATTTTCGCGACGACGTCGCTAGCGAGCCGAAACTAGCGAAGTGAGGGGCCGCAGCGGCGTGAACGTTTCCGGTTCGTGAAGAGACCAAGTCTCGACCGGGCTCTGCGGGCCCGAGGTGGGCGACCCACCTGTCGTTCTTTCAGGCACCCGGACCGATGCGGTCGGCAACGCTGGTTTCGGTGCTGCTGGAGACATTCAACCGGGGCAACGACCGTTTGCCGTTCTGCCCGGCGTGTTCTGTCGAACTCGCGCTGGTTGGCCCCGGTATTCGTGGGGCGCGTCGCCGCGGTGAGCGGCCCACGCCGCGAGCAGTGGTAGCCTGGTAGAGATGCGGCTCCACTGGCTGTTGGTTGGCTTGGCTTTCGGCCTGGTAGGGTGTCGAGGGGAGGGCGAAGGCGCGGCAGCCGAAGCGTCCGCGGCCGCCGCACCCGCCGCTGCCAGCGACGCCCGGGCGAGGGCCGAGACCGCTCCCACCCAGGCGGTCGCCCGACCTTCGGTGGTCCGGGTGGCCGCGGTGAACACCACCCTGTCGAGCGGGCTTCTCCAGGAGCTCGCGTCGGAGTTCTCGGAGTCTTCTGGACTGCAGGTGGAGTTTTTCGGTGTCGAGCAAGCCAATCAAAAAAAGAAGGGGCGTGGCAACAAGCTGTTCGAGGCCGCCCGGGCCGGAAAGATTGACTTGATGGTCACGCACTACGGCAAGCCACCCCTCGAAGCCTTCGTCATGGAAGGCCTTGGCGAGTATCCCCGGCTCGTCTTTGCCAATCAGGCCGCCATCATCGGCCCGGCCACCGACCCGGCGGGCATCGCCGGCATGTCCGATGCCGCCGCGGCGTTTCGCAAAATCGCCGCCTCGGGCAGCCCCTACGTGGTCAACAACCTCGAGGGGCTCAAGTACCTGTCGGGGCTGCTTTGGCGGGCCGCCGGCGAACCCGACAAGAATACGTGGTGGATGGAGCCCGACCAGGCGAAGTCCCGGGCCGTCATCGCCGCCGACGAAATCGACGGGTACGTCCTGTTCGGCGTGCAGCCGTTCCTTCACTTTAAGAACAAGCACGGGAGCACCATGCGCATCCTGGTCTCCGACGACCCGCTTCTCCAGCGAACCATGGCGTCCGTCGTCGTCAATCCGGCTCGCGTACCCGGCGTAAATCACGCGGGGGCGCGGGCGTTCCAGCGGTATCTGACCAGCGCCACAGCGCAGATTCGCGTGCGGGACTTTCGGACCCAGGGCAGCGACCAGCAGTTCTGGTGGCCCATGGCCCGCAGCAACGACCCGGCCGACCTCGCTCCGTAGCAACGCGCGGCGGGCAAACGCGTTCGCGCGCGGGCGACGAGCGTGGCGGCGGGCCGCGCTTAGCGGTCGTTCCAGCCTTTGCCGGCGAGGATTTTGGGGGCGCATTTGGTGATGCGCCGCTCGCGGGCAGCGGAGCTTTTGGGGGCGTTGAAGAAGATGAGGTAGCCGCGCTGGCGGCCCGGGGTGAGGGCGGCAAAGGCGGCCGCGAGGGCCGGCGCTTCGGAAAAGCGCGCGTCGAGCTCGGCGGGGCGGGCGAGGGTGTCGGGACTCGGACGCGGGACGCTGCGGCCGGCTTTTTCGATTTGGATTGCCTGGCCGACGAAGTTCTCGATGGCGTCGCGGGCGCCGGTGACCTCAGCAGCCGAGGTGAACTCGAAGCGGCGGCCGACGTGGGAGTCTTTGCCCGGCTTGCGCAGCAGGCCTTTGGGGTCTTCGAGCAGGGCGCCTTTGAAGAACATCAGGGCCAGATGCGCTTTCATTTCCTGAATGATGGCGATGTTCTTGCCGTCGCGCGCATAGCACAGGGTCCGCCACTTGATGACCTCGTCGAGGCCGCACCCGTGAAGTAGTGGACGCAACGTATCGACCTCGGTTTGCCATCGGTCGGAGATCCACTCGAGGGGCCTGCCTGGGGGGAGGCGGCGAGGTTTTGCGCCCATGGCCTACGCTCGCAGGCCGCGGGGGCGTCGCGCAAGCGCTGACGGGAAGCTGGGGCGGCGTCTGGTTCGCGTTCCCGCGCCGCAATCTTGCGACGCCGGGGCCGGCGAAAAGGGGCCGGAGCGGGCCGGGTGGTAGCGTTGCCCCCATGCGCAGGGGCATGGCGTGGTGCGTGGCGGGGCTGGTCTGGCTGTCGTGTGGGGGGCAACCGACGCCCCCGGTTGAGGCGCCGACCGAGACGTCGCCGCCCCCGGTCGACGCCGATCGCCGGGGCGCGAGGATGATCGGGCGCGGCGTCGTGTCGACCGAGGCGGTGGAGTTCGCCTGGTCGGAGTCGCCGGATGGCCGGGAGGCGTACTTCAACCGCGCGCCCCCGGACCGGTCGTCGTTTGCGATTTACGTAACCCGTCGCGATGGCGACACCTGGTCCGCACCGGTGGTCGCGCCGTTCTCGGGCACGTACCTCGACGCGGATCCGTTCGTGACGGCGGACGGCGAGCGACTGTTCTTCAGCTCGAACCGCCCCGATACCCCAGGGGGGGAGGCCGGTGACTTCAATCTGTGGGTGGTGCGTCGGGCCGGCGACGCGTGGGGCGAGCCCGAGCGCCTGCCGGACCCCATCAACGGCGAGGGCACCGAGATTTACTCGACCCTCACGACCGACGGCACGCTGTACTTCAACTCCGACCGCTCGGGCGAGCGCCTCGTGTATCGCGCGGCGGCCAGCGGCGATGGGTTTGCGACCCCGGAGCTGGTGGCGATTCCGGGGCCCCACGGCAAGCGGCCGAGCAACCCGGCCATCGCCCCCGACGGCCAATCGCTGGTGTTCGTGGACACCTTTGACGGCAACGCGACCAGCGGCGACCTGTTCGTGACCCGGCGCACCGGTACTGGATGGGCCGATCCGGAACGGCTCAGCGGCGACTTCAACAGCACGCAGAGCGACTTTGCGCCCTGCTACTCGGCCGACGGCGCGCGGTTGACGTTCACCAGTGAGCGCCCGGGAGTGGTGGGCGCTCGGCCCGCGGGCGAGCGCCCACCGGGCGACCTGTACGAGCTGCCGGCTCCGTAGCGACTAGAAGCGGGAGAAATCGGGGGCGCGTTTTTGCGCAAAGGCGGCAAATGCTTCCGCGGCCTCGGGCGAGGCAAGCTGCTTGCCGAACACGTCGAACTCGCGCTCCAGCGTCGCCTCGATTTCGGCGCGGGCCGGCGCCTTGAGCAATCGCTTGGCCGCCTGGAGCGCGCCCGGCGGGCGCGACGCGAGCTGCGCCGTGGCGTCGTCGACCACCGGAGCCAGCTGGTCGCGCGCGACCACGTCGTTGGCGATTCCGAGCTCGCGGGCTCGTGCCGGGGTGAATTCGCCGGCGATGGTAAACAGCTCGAAGGCGCGCTGGTGGCCGACCAGGTTCGGCAGAAGCAACGACGATGCGGCTTCGGGCACCAGGCCGAGGTCGACGAACGGAAGGCGAAAGCGGGCCTTGTCGGTCACGTAGACCAGGTCGCAATGAAGCAGCAGGGTCGTGCCGATCCCGATGGCAATGCCGTCCACGGCCGCGACCAGCGGCTTGTCGAACCCAACCAACGCGCGAAGAAAGCGCCCGGGCGCCGTCAGGTCGCCGGTTTGCTGGGCCGCCATGAAGTCGCTGATGTCGTTGCCGCTGCAAAAGCAATCGGGGATGCCGCGAAAGGCCACCACGCGAATGGCGCCGTCGGTGTTGGCGGCCGTGAGCGCTTCTGTCATGGCGTCGTACATCGCAATGGACAGGGCGTTCTTTTTGGCGGGGCGGTTGAGCTCGATGGTGAGTACTCGGTCGCGGGTCTCGAAGTTCACGTCAGTCATGCGGGTCCTCGAATCTATCGGCCACGGCAGTAAGGAACCGGGCCACGGTTTCCATGTCGGCGGCGGTAAAGCCGCTGGTGAGTTCGTCGTTGAGCGAGCGCACCAGAGGGCGCCCTGCATCCGCGGCGGCCTGGCCGCGGGGGGTGACGTGCAGCGCCAGGGCTCGCCCATCGTCGGCGGCCGAGCGCCGCTCGACAATGCCGGCCTCGACCATCCGGCTGACCAGCTTGCTGGCCGCGGCCTTGTTGATGCCGAGCTCGCGTCCAACGTCGCCCTGAACGCATCCGGGATGCCCGGCGACAAAGAACAGCGCGCCCATTTGCGCCCCGGACACGCCGAGCTGGTCCTGGGTGCGGCGCGCCACCGCGCGGGACAGGGCGCGCTGGGCCCGCGAAAGCAACAGAACGAGTCTTGGCTTTCGCGCTGCCACGAGAGGGTTCTACTCGATTTTGGTTTCCATGGAAACTAGATAACGAAGGTCTCCTTCGAGTCCTCGCCGAGGCATTCCACGGCAGGGAAACGTCAAAAACGTCTTTTGCGGTCGCCATCGTCGTCATTGCATGACCATACCTGTCGGTTTTTTCTGGGATCTTGCCTGGCGGCGAGTACTCTAGAGCGCGGGGACAGGGGCAGCGCGTCAGGGGACACGCTGAGGGGGAATTGGGCGAACACGGAACCGCAAAGGCGTCCGACGCGACATCCGGTCGCGGTGCGGAGCTCAAGGTGTTGCTGGTCGAGGACAGCCCGGCCGACGCTCTTTTGGCAAAGCGGGAGTTGGGTCAGGTCCCGTGGGCCGATGTTCGAGTCGCGCACGTCGAGACACTGGCCGCGGCTCTCGAACACCTGTCCCGTCACCTGACCGACGTGGTCGTCACTGACCTGGGGCTCACTGACTCTCGGGGGCTCGACACGGTCCGAGCGCTGGCCGAGTCGCACGATGTCCCCGTACTTGTCTTCAGCGGGTGGCACGAGTCGGAGGTGTTGTTTCAGGCGATAGAGAACGGCGCCGACGACTACGTGCAAAAGGCGTTGCGTCGCGACTCGCTGTCGCGGGCTCTGCGCGCGACTGTCGCGCGGGACCGGATGCGGCGAAGTGCTCGGGTCATCGTGGAGTCTTGTGCCGACGCAATGGTAGTGTTTGACGAGGACGGCGTCGTCCTGTTCGCGAACCCGGCCGCCCAGCTGCTGTTCGGCGCCAGCGCCGACTCGGGCGCCACGTTTCCGTTCGCAGCCACCGACATCAGCGCGGCGGAGATCGAGCTTCCGCGCGACGGTGGGGCGCGCATGGCCGAAATGCGCGTGCGCACACTGGATTGGGATGGACGTCCCTGTTTTCTCGCCGCGGTTCGCGACATCACCGACCGCAAGCGCGCTGAGGAGTACGAGCGTCAGCTTGCTCACGCTGATCGGCTGTCGTCCATTGGCCAGCTCGCCGCCGGCGCTGCCCACGAGATCAACAATCCGGCGTCGTTCATCTCTGCCAACCTGCAGGTGCTTCGCGCCCATCTCGACGCCCTGGAACGGGCGGCCGTTTTTGGAAAACGGCCGGACGACGAACTCACGTTGGAAGAGCTTTGGGCCGAAGCGCGCGAAATGCTCGAAGACTGTCAAGTCGGCGTCAAGCGCATCGCTTCCACGGTGCGCGACCTCAGCTCCTTTGCGCGCATCGAGCGCGATGAGGTCGAGACCATCGCCGTTGGCGACCTCGTCGATGTCGCGGTTTCTATGACGAGAAACGAAATCCGGCACCGTGCTGAACTGCAGACCGATGTCGCCGCGGATCTTGCTCCGGTGGTAGGCGACCGCGCGAAGCTGTCGCAGGTCCTGGTCAACCTTCTGCTCAACGCCGCTCAGGCGATGGAGGGTGACAACGACGAGGCAAACCGAATCTCGGTCGACGGCTACGCCGATGGAGACAGCGTCGTGATCGCCGTTGAGGATTCGGGAACCGGGATTGCCCCGCACGCGCTTCGCTCGGTTTTCGAGCCGTTCTACACCACCAAGGAGCGAGGCCAGGGCACCGGTCTTGGCCTTGCGATCTGCGCGGAGACGATTCGCAAGCACGGTGGTGAAATCACCGTGACCAGCGACCTTGGCAGGGGGGCTCGCTTCGAGGTGCGGTTGCCGGCAAAGCCGGGCGATGCGGCGGACACGCGCCGCGCCTTCAAACGCACTTCGAGCCCGAGGTCGCGGCTGTTGACCACGCCCGGACGCATTCTAATCGTGGACGACGAACGGCACCTGCGCATGGCGCTGCGTCGCCTGCTGCGGAACTTCGAGGTTGTCGAGTGCAGTGAAGCCGAGGGGGCGCTCCAGCTCCTCGAATCCGATCGAAGCTTCGACATCATTTTGTGCGACTTGATGATGCCCGGGGCCGACGGGGTTGACCTTTACGAGGCCTTGCGGATCTCCGAACCCGCGTTGCTCGAGAAGGTGATCTTCATGACTGGGGGTGCCTTCACCGGTCGCGCCAAGGAGTTCATCGCCAACGCCGCGCGGCCGGTACTCGAAAAACCCATCAGCCAGGACGATCTGATCGGGGCAGTTACGGATGTTCTTCGTCGGGCATCCGAGGGGGCTGAGTAGCCGCCGCCCTGGCGTCGGAACCGGGTGGAGCGACGGTTTGGTGGGGCTTTCCGGCGGCCGCCGAGCACAAGGGGCCGCCGGAGTACTGGTTCGTGCCGGCGCAGCAGCCGATAGAGCCAAAATCGCAAGGATTGCTGTAGAGTGCCGCGGTCATGGCCCGCGAGGAGTTTCAGCCGGTCGATGTCGAGCTTGGGCTCGATGACGTAGATGATCCGCAAGCGCTGGCGCGCGCGGTGGCCCGGCGGTTGCGCCGTCCCGTCGATGGGCTTCCCGCCCTTGAGATTCGGCGCCGGTCGCTGGACGCGCGGCGCGGGTCAGTGCGGTTTCGGCTTACGGTGGGGGCGGCGCCGACGGAGCCGGCGAAGCTAGGTCGTCCTCGGCCGAGAGAAGTTGATCCGACTCGACCGGTCGTCATCGTGGGCGGCGGACCGGCGGGGCTGTTTTGCAGCTACGAGCTCGCGCGCCACGGCATTGGTTCGATTGTCGTCGAGCGCGGCAAGCCGGTGCAGCCTCGGCGTCACGACCTCAAGAAGCTCAATCGCGGCGGCGTGGTGGACCCCGACAGCAACTATTGCTTCGGCGAGGGCGGGGCGGGAACGTACAGCGACGGCAAGCTGTACACGCGCGCCACCAAGCGCGGCGACGTGCGCGACGTTATCGAGGTGCTGGTCGACTGCGGCGCGCCGGCCGACATCCTGGTCGACGCGCGCCCGCATATCGGTTCGAACAAGCTGCCCAAGGTGGTCACGGCCATGCGCGAGCGCCTCGAGGCCGCCGGCGTGCAGTTTCGCTTCGGAACGCGCGTCACGGATCTCGACGTGGCGCCGGACGGCCGCGCGCGCGGGGTGCACACGTCGGACGGCCCGGACATCGGCGGTGGCGAAGTCGTGGTGGCCACCGGTCACTCGGCTCGCGACGTGTTCGAGTGGCTGCAGCGCGCGGGGGTGACCCTCGAGGCCAAACCCTTTGCCCTCGGGGTGCGCATCGAGCATCCCCAGCCGCTTATCAACTCGATCCAGTACGGCCGGTCGGCCGGACATCAACGGCTGCCGGCCGCGAGCTACCGGCTGGCGACCCAGGTCGACGAACGCGGCGTGTTTTCGTTCTGTATGTGCCCCGGCGGCTGGATCGTCCCGGCGGCCACCGAAGCCGACGGCCTGGTTGTCAACGGCATGAGCCTCAAGCGCCGGGACTCGCCTTACGCCAACTCCGGCATGGTGGTGGCCGTCGAGCTCGACGATTTGGAGGCGGCCGGGTATCGCGGGCCGCTCGCGGGAATCGATCTTCAGCGCCGTATCGAGCAGAGCGCGTTTCGCGCGGGCGGCGGCACCCAGGCCGCGCCCGCCACGCGACTCACCGACTTTCTCGCCGGGCGAGGATCGACCATGGTGGGGGACACGAGCTACCTGCCGGGCCTGGTGGCCGGCGACCTCGCCGAGGTCCTCGACGGCGCCGGGCTGTCGATTGCCCGCCGTTTGGCCGGGGGACTCGAAGCCTTCGGGCGCCGGCTGCGCGGTTACCGCTCGGACGAGGCGCTGCTGGTGGGCGTCGAGACGCGAACGAGCTGCCCCGTGCGGGTGCCGCGCGGCAAAGAGTCGCTCGCGAGTCCCGACATCGACAACCTCTATCCGTGCGGCGAAGGCGCCGGCTACGCCGGGGGCATCGTGAGCGCCGCCCTCGACGGCGTTCGCGTGGCCCGGGCCATCGCACGCGAGCGCGGCGCGGGCTAGTAATTACGCCTCTGGGTCCGGCGCCAGTTCCCGACGGTCGGGCAACAGCGAGTCCCAGAAGTCGCAGTACACGGCGTTGCGGGCCAGGACCTGGCCGATGTCGAGGGTCTTGGAAACGAAGGCGCTGGCCGCGTGCTCGTAGGCGAGGCTCGCGTCCTGGGGCGACGACGACCCGGTTAGGACCACCACCGGGACGCTGGCCATGCGCGGCAGGGCGCGAATCGAGTCGAGCAGCTCGACCCCGGACATGCCGGGCAGGTTCCAGTCCATGAGAATCAGGTCGTAGGTGCGCTCGGGCGACTCGAGCCGTTCCAGGGCTTCTTCGCCGGTTTCCACCCGCTCCATCTCGACGTTGGGCGCGTGCTTTTCGACCTGAATCTCGATGTACCGGGCATCGCTTTCCACGTCTTCGATGAGGATGCAGTGGACGGGTTCGCGAATCACTCGATGGCTCCCGGGGACAGAGGTGGGCTGGCGGCGTCGAGGACGGCCACGAGCATTCGGCAACCGGTCAGGGTACTGGCGCGAGCGTGCAGCTCAATGGTCATGGGCTCGCCGCGAAACTCGATGGGGCGCTCCTGCGGCCCGCTTTTCGATACTTCGGCGAACACGCGCTGCAGGGTTCGGCGGCTCGACAGAAACCACAGGCCGAGGCTTTGCGCGGCTTGCCCCGCGCCGTCGCCCCGCAGGCCCAGCACCTCGCGCGCCGGCTTCGACGCGTTGATTTCGCCGCTGTCGACGTCGACCAGGACCACGCTGGCCTTCTCGGTGAGCTCGATGGCCGAGCTCATGCGGTCGAGGCCGCGAAAGCTCCACTGCTGCAGATGGGTAATGTCGGTGAGCGACAGGATGACCCCGGCGAACTCGCCGCGCTCGGTGAACCGGCGAATCGACACGGTCCAGACGTGGCCTTCGTCGCTTACCAGGTGCAGCTCGACTCGTTCACCGCCGTCGACCACGTGCTGTATGCCCTCGTAGACATCGGTGTTGTGGCTCTTGATCGCGATGTCGGTCAGCGGGCGGCCGACGTCGCGCTCCATGAGCGAAAAAAGTCGGGTGGCGCCGGCGTTGAATCGCCGGATGCGCAGGTCGCGGCTCAGGATGACCACGCCGGCGCGGGTGGACGAAAGCACGTGCTCGAGGTCTGCGTTGACGCGCTCGAGCTCGTCAATTTTCTGCTGGTACTCGGTGTTGACCGTGTACAGCTCTTCGTTGACCGACTGCAGCTCCTCGTTGGTGCTTTGCAGCTCTTCATTGGCCGCGACGAGCTCCTCGTTGGTTGCCTGCAGCTCTTCGTTGACGGTTTCCTGATCCTGTATGGAACTCGCCAGGTTCTGGCGCATTTCCTGGGCTTCGCGCTCGAGCTCGCGAATGCGGGTTGCGGTCTCTTCTTCGAGGCGAACCGGGACCGACGTGTTGTTGGGCGGTGTCTCTTTGCCGCTGTCGCGCCGCTCGAAGAACACCAGCAGCACGCCCTTGTCGCGAGGAATCACGCGAATGATGTGGGGCGGTTCATCGGTACCTGTGTCGAGGGCGACGTTGGAGAGCTCGACTTCACCCCCTTCGCGTCGCGCTCGGCGGGCGCAGGAACTCACCATGGCGGCGGTCGTTTCGGGAAGCAACTGGAGCAGGTTGAGCCCGGCGCGACCCGAGCGAAACTGCAGGTAGTCGCCCGCGTTGCCGAAGATGTGCAGAACCTGAAAGTCCTCGTCCACTGCGACGCCGGGCGGTGCGTATCGGTCGATCACGTCCTGGTAGATTTGCTCGTTCGGCTTGCTCGGGGCCGCAGCGCTCTTTTGCTGCGACTGTCGCAGGCCCGCGCCGCCGAAGTAACGGCGCCTCTCGTTCGGCTGATTCGTTCGGCTGAAGATCTTCCACTTCGCGTCTACCGGCGCGAACACGCGGGTGGCGGTGGCCGCCGACTCGCTGGGGCCGAGAAACAGAAAGCCACCGGGGGAAAGCGAAAACGCGAACCGATCGAGGGCGGCTTCCTGGGCCTCGGGGTTGAGGTAGATGAGCATGTTGCGGCAGCTCAGAAGCTGCAGCTTGGTGAACGGCGGGTCGGCCAGCACGTTGTGGACCGCGAACGTCAAGTGGTTGCGGATGTGGCTGGAGACGACAAAGAACTCGCCATCGGGCTTGGTGTAGCGCTCGGCCAGCGCCGACGGAATCGCGTCGCGTTCGACCAGGGGGAAGGCCCCGGAGCTGGCGCGAGAAATGGCCCGGGCGTCGATGTCGGTGGCAAAGATGCGAAAGTCGCGGCCGTCGCCGCGGCGCTCCAACTCGTCGGCGAGCAAAAACGCCAGGCTGTAGGCTTCCTGGCCACTGCTGCAACCCGGTACCCAAACGCGAATTGCCGACTTGGTCGGCGCCGAGTGGATCAGCGGACGAATGCATCGCTCGGTGAGCTCCGACCAGGCCTCCGGGTCGCGCATGAAGCGAGTGACGCCAATGAAGATCTCGTCGCGCAGCCGGTCGCGTTCACCGGGGTCGTCGCTAATGATGTCGAGATACCCCGACATCTTGCTGCAGTCGAGAGCGTGCATGCGCCGCTCCATGCGTCGGCGCACGCTGGCGGGCTTGTAGCGCGAGAAGTCGACCCCGCAGTGGGCCAGCATGATGGCGAAGATCTTGTCGACCCACTCGCCGTCGTCGGGGGTGGATTGCCGCGTTGGCAGGCCGGCGGCCTGGCGGCGGGCGTAGCGTTGCACCGCCACCGCCAGCTCGCCCGGAGGCGCGACGATGTCCGGGTTGACGTGCGAGATGGCGCTGGTCGCCATGCCGTCGAACTGAGCGGTGGCCGGCGACTGAACCAGGGCAAACCCGCCGGCGGCCTTAATGGTGGCAAGTCCGCGCGAGCCGTCGCTGCCGCTGCCGCTGAGAATCACGCCGCCGCTGAGGTCGCCTTGCTCGAGAGCCAACGACGTAAAGAACTTGTCGACCGGCAGCGTCAGGCTGCGCCCGCGGGGGCGCTCGCTCGCGACCAGCTTGCCGCCCTGGAGCACCAGCTCACGCCGCGGCGGCAGCAAGTACACGTGGTCGGGCGCCACGGTCATCTCGGTATTGACCTCGACAACCGGCATCGACGTATGCCGACGCAAAAGGTCCGGCATCATTGATTTGAAGTCGGGGGACAGGTGCTGGATGACCACGTAGGCGACGTGACCGCGGGGTTCGACGTGCTCGAAGAAGGCGTTGAGGGCCTCGAGACCGCCGGCGGACGCGCCAACGCCCACCACCAAAAACGGCAGCGCCGCGTCGGAGATTCCGTCTTCGCTGCCGTTTTCTGTGTCCGAGTCGCTCACTCCGCGTTACCTCACCCTCGCCCACGCCACCCGATGCAGCTTGGCTGGACTATCGTGCGTAAGCGGACCGGCCGCAACCCTGGCGCGAGCTTCGTTGCTTACGAGCGCTGTGATTTGAGCATTCGCGTGATTTCGTCGGCGGACACCGGTCGACCAAACAAATAGCCCTGCAGCAGGGAACAGCCCTTGTCGACCAAGTAGTCGCGCTGCTCGGCGCGTTCGACACCTTCGACGACTAGCTGGACGTCGAGTCCGCGGGCGAGAATGAACACCGCGTCGGTGACCGCTACGTCGGCGGCCACCCCCGGCAAGCCTTCGACGAAGCTTCGGTCGAGCTTCACACCGGCGATCGGCAGCTCGCGGACGTAGCGCAGATTCGAATAGCCGACGCCAAAGTCGTCAATGATGAGGCGAACGCCCATCTTGTCGAGAGCCGATATCGTCTGTTTGGCGGTCTCAAAGTCTCGAACGAGCGCCGTTTCGGTGAGCTCGATTTCGAGGAACTGGGGCGGAAACTCGGCTCGGCGCAGGGTTCGCTGAACGCTCTTGAGCGTGTCGGGCGAGCCCAGTTCCACGCCGGACATGTTCACGGCCAGGCGGACCTTGGCGCCCATCTGGTGCCACATCGACAGCTGGGTGCAGGCGTTGCGCAAGACCCAGGCTCCGACCTCGCGAATGAGCCCGGTCGACTCGAGGACCGGAAGAAACTCACCCGGAGATTGGGTGACGCCGTTGGGACCAGTCCAGCGCAGCAGCGCCTCGACGGATTCGACGCGCCCGGTCTCGGGGTTGACCTGCGGCTGATACACCAGCCGGTATTCGTCGCGCTTGAGCGCGCCCGCCAGCTGGGTTTCGATGGCGTGGGATCGGCGGCGGGCGAGGGCGCGCGTCGGCTCGTAGACACGAACGGTGTCTTTGCCCTGGGCCTTGGCCCAGTACATGGCCAGATCGGCGCAGCGGATGAGCTCGTCGGCCGTCGACGCGTGCAGCGGCGAGTAGGCGATGCCGACGCTGGCCCGCGGTTTGAGCAAGCTGTCGTTGATGCGCAGGGGCTCGGAGATGTTGGCGCAAATCCTCGCGGCGACTCGGATGGCTTCGCTGGGCGCGCGAAGATCGTCGGCGAGCACGGCGAACTCGTCGCCGCCCATGCGGGCAACGATGTCGACCTCGCGGACGGTTTTGCGGATCCGCTCCGCGACTTCCTGCAAAAACAGGTCGCCGGTTTCGTGGCCAAACGTGTCGTTGATGCTTTTGAAACCGTCGAGGTCGATGAACAGCAAGCCGTGCAGCTTGTTGGTTCGGCGCGACTGAGCCACGCAATGCTCGAGGTTTTGCAGAAACCGGCGTCGGTTGACCAGGCCCGTAAGCGCATCGCGATACGCGAGCTCGCTCAGCTCTGCCTCGAGATGGCGGCGGACCTGCGCCTCCTTGACGAGATCGACCAGCGCGCTGTCGTCGTCGGGAAGCCGATCAACGCACTCGTGAGCCCCGGACAGCAGCGCCTCCCGACGACGGGAGGCCGAGTCCTCGCCAATCACGGCGATGAGGGCCGACTTCGGCGACCGGTCGCGCAGTCGGCGCAGCCAGCCGCGCTCGATGGGGCCGAGGGCCTCCACGACGCAAACGTATAAATCGGCCTCGCCCTCAGGACCGCGAAGGTCCCGCGGCGTCGCGTGAAGGGTGGCCGGGGCGCCCAGGGCCGACTCGAGGCGTCGCTGGGTACCTGCCGGAGGGCTTCCGATCAGCGCGATGTTGGCGACGCCCATGTCGCTCGGGACTCCGGCCTTGGCCTGCTGCTCGTCTTCCTGCACGCGCAGCAGGGCCGAGACGGAATCCACGAGGGTCGCCGGCGGGAGCGGCTTGCCAAAGCGGGCGTCCCAGGCGCCGTTGGCCGTCGGCGTGTCGGCGTCGACCACGTGATGGCCCGACACCAGGACGTAGACGGCCTGCGGGGCCACCTTGCGCAGCATGTGGGCCAGCTCTTCGCCGTTGGTGCCCGGTAAGATGTAGTCGAGCACGATGGCGTCGAAGTGCCCGTTGCGAGCCGCTTGAACCGCCATCATGCCGTCGGAGGCGACGTCGACTTCGTACCCCGCGTGGCGAAAGCTGCGCGCAAAAGTCTGCCGAACCTCGAGGTCGTCGTCGCAAATCAAAACGCGACGTCGCGAAAGCCCGCGGGACCGAGGAAACAACGGCGGACCCTCGCTCACTGGCAGAACTGTGTTTGCGAATCCCTCTCCGCCCAACTCTAACCCCCAGTGTGGCGAGATTATCACGACGAACCCTTCGTAATCATGTACCGCAGGCCACGAAGTGAGTGAGGATTATGCAATTCGGTCGGCGAGGCGATTTAGGCGATCTTGGGGTTCTATAGTCGGGGGCACGATGGGGTGGAATCGATGGGAATGGCTGGAAGGGCTCAAGCCAGAGACGTTGGTCGAAGCCGCCGTGCGCCAGCTCGCGTCGATGATTGCCGACGCCTTGGCCGATTGGCCGCCGGAAGTGGAGCTGCAGGCGGGCGGTGGCGGCAGTCGGTTCGCAGCCTTGTTCGAGCCAGGAGCGCCGCGCCCGGAGCCGGAGGCGTTTCGCGAGGCGGTCAAACGAGCGCGATGGGAGCTCGAGCGCGACTTCGATGCCATCGACTACTACGAGCGCAACCGGTTGCTCGAGCGGGAGTGCGCCCACGAGCGCGACCGGCTCGCCGCCGAGTTCGTTGGGCACTACATTCTCGAGTCGCTCTACTTTTTGCGCGAGAGAACGGACTACCGGGTCAAGCGACCTGACCTGCTTCGCGGCCTGGAGCTGCTCGAGCAGCGGCTCATGGCGCGACTGGTCGCCAACTAGCGAAACGGCTGGCGCTCGAGCGCGATAATGGTGCGTCACGAGGCGCAGTCGCAGGGGCGCCCCGGGGTAGGGTCGGGCCATGGGATGGAAGCCGCGAACGGGCGCAGCCGCCAACTGGGCCGTGTTCTTGCGGGCGGTCAACGTCGGCGGGCGCAAGCCACTGCCCATGGCCCGGTTGCGCGAGCTTCTGGCGGACGTCGGCGCGCGCGACGCAGCGACGTACATTCAGAGCGGCAACGCGGTGTTTGCCGCGTCGAGCAACGACGGCGACGCCATTCGGTCGGCGCTCGAAGAAGCTCTCGAGCGGGAGCTCGGCTTCGAGGTGCCGGTGGTGCTGCGTGGCGTCGATGACTTGAAGGCGGTGCTCGCGGCCAATCCCTTTGCCGACAGCGGCACCCCGGACAATTGGGTTCACGTGCTCCTGTCGCGAGATGAGCCCACAGGCCCGCTCGAGCTCGAGTCGGAGAGATTCGCGCCCGACGAATGCCGCCTGGTCGGGCGCGACGTTTTCGTTCGCTACCCCAACGGCGTGGCGCGCAGCAAGCTCACCGGCGCCACCGTAAGCCGCGCCCTCGGCGGCACCGTGCTCACCGGCCGCAACGTGCGCACCCTCGCCCGAGTCATCGAGCTAGCCGGCCAATAGTCCAAGCGCCCCGACCCCAACCCCAACCCCAACCTCGGATTCGGACTCGGATTCGGACTCGGACTCGGATTCGGACTCGGATTCGGACTCGGATTCGGACTCGGATTCGGTCTCGGATTCGGTCTCGGATTCGGTCTCGGATTCGGCCTACGGCCTACGGCTGCCCCGCGCCGAACACGATGTCCAGGCTCGAGAACGTGGTGCCGAAGGTCTTGACCAGCTGCGCTACCTGCCGCGACGCGCTGTCGAACTGTTCTTTGGTGGTCGGCGACAGCGGGTGCGTGTACACGGCCCACACCGCATCCTGATAGATGCTGTACTTCGCATCCAGCGCACGGTCGAAGTTGGCCTGCAGCATCGCGATCAGCACGGCCTGATCCAGGTCCTTGGCCTCGACCACCGGCGAAATGATGCGCATGCGGTCGGCGCGCTCGTCGGTAATGACCATTAGCTCGACGCCGTCGACCTTAAACGTCCACGACCCCGGTCGGCCCTGGTAGCGGGCGTCCTTGGCCTTGATATAGGTCTCGAGAATGTCGTTGGTGGCGCGCACGGTGTCCCTGTTGAGTCGCTTGAGCTTGCTGGTCTTGCCCCGCTTGGGCGGCAAGGCTGCCTTCGGCGTCGCCGCGGGCTTGGGCCGGGCGGGCCGTTCGGCCCGGGGCCTGGCCGATTGGGCGTTCGCGTACGGGGCGCCGGCTGCGCCGAACAGAGCAAAGGATGCGACACACGCGGCGAGACGGAGCATGCATCAAAGGCTGTCACGACCCGCCGGGGGCCCGCCACGCCCAGTCGCCGCGGCCTCCAAAAAGGCATTGCCCGCGCTGGCCTCCTCGGGGCTACCCGTTGAGCGGGAGCCGTCGCACGGGCGCCCCGCGCAGCTGCCTGACCGCGTTGCTGACCGCAGCCGCCAGGGGCGGCAGGCCGGGCTCACCGGCGCCCCCGGGCTCCTCGCCGCTATCGACGAGATGCGTTTCGATAACGGGCGACTCGGGAAAGCGGAGCACCCGGTAGTCGTGAAAATTGCTTTGTTGAGCGCGGCCGCGCTCGATGCGGACCTGGCCGAAAAGGGCTGCGGACAGCCCGTAGAGAATCGCGCCCTCCATTTGGGCCACCACCGTATCCGGGTGGATTACCTGCCCGCAGTCCGCGGCGCACACTACCTTGTGGACAACGACACGGCCGCGTTCATCGAGGGAAACCTCGGCGACCTCGGCGACGTAGGAGCCAAAGCACCCGTGCACGGCGACGCCCCGGGCGCGGCCGCCGGCCGGGGGCGTGCCCCAGCCAGCCTTGTCCGCGGCGAGCTCGAGGACGCGCCGGTAGCGCGGCTGGTTGGCGAGCAGGCGCATGCGAAGCTCGACGGGGTCCTTGCCGCCCGCGGCGGCTAGTTCGTCGACAAAGCACTCGTTGACCCAACCGTGGATCGAGTGGCTCACGGACCGCCAGGGGCGGGTCGAAATGGCCGAGGGTTGGTGGGCGCCGCGCACGCGCACGTTGGCGATGTCGTACGGCAGCTCGACCGCGCCTTCGGCCTGCAGGGTTGCCGACGGCGTCGCGAACGCGTGGCTCCAGGCAACGGGCCAGCCGTCGGCGTCGACCGCGCCGGCGAGCTGGCACACGGCGGCGGGCCGGTACTGGCCGCCGCCAATGCCGTCTTCTCGCGACCACACGACCTTGACCGGCGCGCCGGCGGCCCGAGACGCGTGCACCGCGTCGAGCACGAAGTCCTGGGCGCCGCGCCGGCCGAAGCCGCCGCCGAGCAGCGTGGTGTTGACGGTCACGTTGCCCTCGGGAATGCCGAGGGCGGCGGCGGTCTCTTCCCGGGCGCCAATCGGAGACTGAGAGGGAACCCACAGCTCGCAGGAGTCGCCGCGCACGTGGGCGGTGCAGTTGAGGGGCTCCATGGGCGCGTGGGCGAGGTAGGGCGCGGCAAAGGTCGCCTCGATCCGAGTTTCGGCCCCGGCCATGGCGCTGTCGGCATCGCCGTCGTCGCGCAGGGTTTTGCCGCGGGTAAGCAGCTTCGACAGAGAGCTTTCGATGGTTTTCGAGTCGAGCCGAGCGCCGTTGCCTTCGTTCCAGGTGACGCGCAGGGCGCGTCGCCCTTGCTGCGCCGCCCAGAAGTGGTCGGCAATCACCGCGACCCCGCCGGGAATCTGGACGACGCTGCGGACCCCGGCAACCGCGGTTGCCGCGCTGTCGTCCACCGAAGCCACCGCGGCGCCGAAAACCGGCGGTCGCACGACCTGCGCCACCAGCATGTCTGGCACCGCAACGTCGATGCCGAACACGGCGCTGCCATCGACTTTGGCCGGCAGGTCCAGCCGCGCCACTGACGTGCCGATGAGGCGAAAGTCCTTCGGGTCCTTGAGGGCCGGTTCGTCCGGGACCGGCTGCAGGGCGGCCGCCGCGCTGAGCTCGCCGTAGCGCAGGGACCGACCGCTGGACGCGTGGACCACGGCGCCGCCGGCGGTGGTGCATTCGGCGGCGGGCACTCCCCACTGGCTGGCGGCTGCGCCCACCAGCATGTGCCGCGCGGCGGCGCCTGCGCGCCGCAGCTTGCGGTAGCCGCGGCGAACGCTGGAGCTGCTGGCGGTCCACTGGTTGCCGAAGCGAGCGGGATCGGTGGGCGCCAGTTCGTAGGTCACGCGGGACCAGTCCGCGTCCATTTCCTCGGCGAGGATCATGGGCAACGCCGTGGTTACGCCCTGCCCCATCTCGCTTTCGTCGACCGACAGGACGATGGTGTCGTCGGCGTTGACGCGCACGTAGGCGTCTGGCCGAGGCGTGTCGTTGCGGCGACCGCGCTGTCGCCACAAGTAAAACCCGAGGGCGAGGCCGCCGCCGGCGGCGCCGCCGGCAACCAGGAACGTGCGGCGACTAATCGGCATCGGGCTCGGTCGGCGCGACGGGCGTTGCGGTTGGTGGGCCGGCGTCGGCGGCGGGCGCGGCGGCCGCCATGGCCTTCGCCGCCCGGTGGATTGCCTTGCGAATGCGCGGGTAGCTGCCGCAGCGGCAGATGTTGCCCCACATGGCCTCGTCGATGTCCTCGTCGCTCGGCCGCGGCTGTCGGGCCAGCAGCGCGGCTGCCGACATGATCTGGCCCGGCTGGCAGTAGCCGCACTGAGGCACTTGTTCGTCGAGCCAGGCGACTTGCAGCGGGTGCGACCGATCGTCGGACAGGCCCTCGATGGTCGTGATCGACTTGTCGTTCGCATCGCCGATACGGACCTGACACGCGAACGCGGGCTCGCCGTCGATGTGAATCGTGCACGCGCGGCACTGCGCGATGCCGCAGCCGAACTTGGTGCCGCGCAGGTCGAGAAGATCGCGCAAGACCCACAGCAGAGGCATGTCGTCGGGGGCGTCGACCGTGCGCGCCCGACCGTTGACGGTTAGGCGATGTTTCGAGGGCATCGGTGTGAGCTATGTAGCACGGACTACCAGCGCACACCGCTTTGTCCTCGCGCCGGCAACCACGACCGGCGCGCCGATGTACTATGCGCGCCTGCTGGATGGGGTTGGGTGTCAACGACGTGCACGTGTGGACGGCAGTACCGGAGGACATCGCGGCGCCCGCCGCGGCGTCCCTGGGCGGCTCGTGGCTGTCGGACGCCGAACGCGCGCGCGCCGCGCGGTTTCACTTCGAGACCGACCGACACAACTATTTGGTCGCCCACGCCCTGGTGCGCCGGGCGCTGTCGGACTACGCGCCCGTGGCCCCGCAGGCCTGGGCGTTCGACGTTGGCGAACACGGCCGGCCGGAAGTTCGCGCTGGTCTTACCGACGTTCCGCTTCGCTTTAACCTGTCGCATACGCGCGGCCTCGTGGCCGTGGGCGTTTGCCTGGATCTCGATATCGGGGTCGACGTCGAGCACGTGCGGCCGCGCAGTTTCACCCTCGAGGTTGCCGACCACTACTTCTCGGCGCCCGAGGTCTCGGCCCTGCGCGCGCTGCCCGTCGAGGCTCGACGAGATCGCTTCTTCACCTATTGGACGCTCAAGGAGTCGTACATCAAGGGGCGCGGCCTGGGACTGGCCATCCCTCTCGACCAGTTTGGATTCGACATCGCGGGTGCCGATGAAGGCGCGGGCCCTCGGGATCGGGTCGCCCTGTGGACGGACGAGGGGCTCGGCGACGACGCCTCGACCTGGTGGTTTTGCGCCGACCGGCTTGGAGCCGACCACCGGCTGGCTGTGGCCGTGCGCACGGGGACGTCGGTCCCGGACTTGCAAATCCACCGGGGCGAACCCTCTCTCACGGCGGAAATCGGCACGTGAATCCTGCGCGCGGACGCGGCGGTCGGCGGGAGTGAGGGTGATTCCTGTAGCGCCCGTTACGAGGGTCCCCCGGTGGCCCGAGCGGCCGCGTAAGTGACTGCAAATCGGCCAGAATCAGAGCTTTACACACGACACGCATGTCTGTACACACGGCAAAACGGCTGTGCCCCCACTGACCAAAAAAATGCCCAACATCAACTTTCGCTGCTACCTCGCCGGCGCCGAGTCCCTGCTCATCCATTGTGCCGACACACTGCTCGACCGCGGGCACACCATTTGTGGCGTCGTCACGGCGGCCCCCCAAATTGAAGAGTGGGCGCGCTCGCGGGACCTGCCGGTCTTGGCCCCGGGCAAAGACCTCGCCAGCCGCCTGACCGAGCCGTTCGACTACTTCTTCTCCATCACCAACCTGTCGATCATTCCCGGGGAGGTGCTGGCCAAGGCCGAGCGCGGGGGCATCAACTTTCACGACGGTCCGCTGCCCGCCTACGCGGGGCTGTACGTAACCGCCTGGGCCATCGCAAACCGGCAGGAGTCGCACGGGGTCACGTGGCACGTCATGACCGACGCGGTCGACGAGGGCGACATTCTCGAGCAGCAGCTGTTCGACCTTCGCGGTGACGAAACCTCGTTTGCGCTCAATACGCGCTGCTACGAGGCGGGCATGGCTAGCTTTGCCCAGCTGGTCGACAACATTGGTGCCGGCACGGTCGAGCCCCGGCCTCAGCCGACCGAGGGCCGCAGCTACTTTGGCCTCGTCGATCGCCCCCGCGCCGCGGCCACCCTCGACTTTTCGCGCCCGGCAATCGAGCTAGACGCCCTGGTTCGAGCCCTGAACTTCGGCCCGGTGGAAAACCCGCTGGCGGTGGCCAAGTTCGCCGTGGGCGGCGAGATCGTAGCCGTCCTCGAGTCCGAGGTCGTCGACGAGAGCGGGGCCCCGGGAACCGTGCTCCGAGTGGGCGACGGCGAACTGGTGGTCGCAACGGGGGAGGGCGCCATCGCTTTGCGAGGCCTTCACTGCCAGCTCGGAGTGCCCGTCGAAGTCGCGGCGCTCGAGAGCCGCCATGGCGTGCGAGCCGGCAGCGCGCTGCCCGCGCTGCCCGACGAGCTCGCGGACCGGGTGAGCGAGCTGCACAAAGAGGTTTGTCGCTACGAGCGCTTTTGGTCCCGTCGGCTCGAGGCATTGGCGCCTCCCGAGGTTCCCTACGCGAACCGCAGCGCCGAGGCGGCGCCGGCCCCGGCGAGCGCGCCCGTGACGGTTCCGGAGGCCGCCGCGGGGCTGTCGGCCGACGAGTGGGTGGCGGCCGCCAGCGCGTATCTGGGGCGCATCTGCAACGTCGACACCTTCGACGTCGCGTTCGGCGACCCGCAGCTTTCCCAGCGCGTCGCCGGTGTCGAAAGCTACTTTGCCGCGCGCGTGCCGCTGCGTGTTGAGCTGGCCATGGACGAGGGGTTCGACGCGGCCGTGGCCAAGGTGGGCGCGGAGCTGGAAAAGGTGCGAAAGCGCGGCACCTACGCGGCGGATCTCGTCGCGCGACAGCCGGGCCTTCGAGCGCGGCCGTCGATGGTGGGCAGCGACCGCTTTCGCGTGTGCATTGACATCGCAGCCGACCTGGCCGACTACCGGCCGCCCGCCGGCGCCGAACTGGCCATTGCCGTCGCCGGCGATGGAGCCGGGTGCGTGTGGCACTACGACGCAAACGCGCTCACGGGCGAGGTCGTCGCGGCCATGCAGCGGCAGTTTGCGACCCTGGCGGCCGGCGCGGCTCTCGACCGGGCCCGGGCGCTCGCCGAGCAGCCCATCCTGTCGGAAGAAGAGCGCCGCAAGGTGCTCGTCGAGTGGAACGACACCCAGGTTGAGTACCCGCAAGACGCCTGCGTGCACACGCTGTTCGAACAGCAGGTCGCAAAAACTCCCAATGCCGTCGCGGTGGCGTTTCTCGACGAGACCGTGACGTATGCGGAGCTCGACGCGCGCGCCAATCGCCTGGCGCACCACCTGCGCGGACTGGGCGTGGGAGTCGATACGCTGGTTGGCGTTTGCGTCGAGCGGTCCATCGAAATGATGGTCGCTACCCTCGGCGTCATGAAGGCCGGCGGCGCCTACGTGCCCATGGACCCGGGCTATCCGGCCGAGCGCATCGCGCTGATGGTCGAGGATTCGAAGGTGCCGGTGGTCATTGCGACGCGGGCCGTGTCCGGCCGACTGCCCAACCACGACGGCAAGACCGTGTTTATCGACTCGGACTGGCCGACCATCGCGGCCCACGCGCCGGCGGCGCCCAGCGCCGACGTCGGGCCGGCCAACCTCGCCTACGCCATCTACACGTCGGGGTCGACCGGGCGGCCCAAGGGCGTCATGGTCGAGCACCGCAACGTCGTCAACTTCTTCGTCGGCATGGACGACCGTCTCGAGTACCGCGACGGCGAAGCCGGTGTGTGGCTGGCGGTGACGAGTCTGTCGTTCGACATTTCGGTGCTCGAGCTGTTTTGGACCCTGGCGCGCGGGTTCAAGATCGTTTTGCACTCGGACAAAGCCGACGACGCGGCCCTGGCCCGGGCGCGGCAGCAGCACGCCGACAAGCCCATCACGTTCAGCCTGATGTACTTCGCCAGCGACGAGGGCGAAAACGAGTCGTCGGCCGACAAGTACAAGCTGCTGCTGGAGGGGGCGCGCTTCGCCGACGAGAACGGCTTCATCGCCGTCTGGACCCCGGAACGGCACTTTCACGCCTTCGGTGGCCTGTATCCGAACCCGTCGGTGGCGGCCGCCGCCCTGGCGACCATCACCAAGAACATCGGCCTGCGGGCGGCGTCTGTGGTGGCGCCTCTGCATCACCCCATTCGCATGGCCGAGGAGTGGGCCCTGGTCGACAACCTGTCGAACGGCCGCGTGGGCATCTCGTTCGCTTCGGGCTGGCAGCCCAACGACTTCATCATTCGCGAGCCCGAGAAGTTTCAGGATCGCAAGCAGGTGATGCTCGACCACATCGACACCGTCAGAAGGCTGTGGCGCGGCGAGACCTACAAAGCCACCAATCCGCTCGGCAAGGAAATCGAGGTCACCACGCTGCCGCGGCCGGTGCAAAAGGAGCTGCCGTTTTGGGTGACGGCGGCCGGCAACCCGGAGACGTTTCGGGCCGCCGGCGAAACCGGCGCCAACGTGCTGACGCACCTGCTCGGCCAGTCGGTCGAGGAGGTCGGCGAAAAGATCCGCATCTACCGCGAGGCGCGGGCCAAGGCCGGTCACGAGGGGCCGGGCAACGTCACGGTGATGCTGCACACCTTCGTAGGCACCGACGAAGACGCGGTCAAGGAGACCGTGCGCGAGCCGATGAAATCGTACCTGCGCAGCTCGGTGCAGCTCATTAAGCAGGCCGCCTGGACCTTTCCGACGTTTAAGCAAAAGGCCGACGCAACCGGCAAAACGCCGGCCGAGATCTTCGAAGAGGAAGACCTGTCGCCGGAAGACCTCGACGCCGTCCTCGACCACGCGTTCAATCGGTACTACGAGACCAGCGGGCTTTTCGGCACCCCGGCCAGCTGCCTGGCCATGATCGACAGGCTCAAGGGCATCGGCGTCGATGACGTCGGCTGCCTGCTCGACTACGGCGTTCCGTCGGCCAAAGTGCTGGCCCACCTCAAGTACCTGGGCGAGCTGCGCGACCTGGCCACGCAGACCTCGGGCGACGCGGCGAGCGACTACTCGCTGGCCGCCCAGGTGGCCCGCCACGAGGTGACGCACATGCAGTGCACGCCGTCGCAAATGACCATGGTGCTGGCCGGCGGCGATACCCGCGAGGCGCTTCGCGGCATGAAGAAGGTCATGGTTGGCGGCGAGGCGTTTCCGACGCAGCTGGCGGTGGACCTGTGCGCGGCCACCGACGGCGACGTCGTCAACATGTACGGCCCGACCGAAACCACGATCTGGTCATCGACCCAGGCCGTGAGCGGTGACGGCCAGCCGGTGTCCATCGGTCGCCCCATCGCCAACACCCAGATCTACCTGCTCGACCAGCGCGAGCAGCCCGTGCCCATTGGCGCGGCCGGCGAGCTGTGGATTGCCGGCGATGGTGTGGTTCGCGGCTACTACGAGCGGCCCGAGCTCACGGACGAGCGCTTTCGCCCGGACCCGTTTTCGAAGCGGTCGGGGGCGCGCATGTACCGCACCGGCGATCTGGCGCGGTATCGGGCCGACGGCAGCCTCGAGTTCCTCGGCCGGGTCGATTTTCAGGTCAAGCTGCGCGGCTATCGCATCGAGCTGGGCGAAATTGAGGCCGCCCTGGGCCAGGACGACGCGGTTCGGGAGGCGGTGGTCGTGGCCAGGGAGGACGTGCCGGGCGACAAGCGCCTCGTGGCCTACCTTGTGGCCCAGCCCAAGGCGACCATCGATGTCGATGCCGCGCGAGCGCGTCTTCGCGACACGTTGCCCGACTACATGGTGCCGTCGAACTTTGTCGTGCTCGACAAGTTCCCGCTCACCCCGAATGCGAAAGTCGACCGCAAGGCTCTGCCGGCGCCCGACAGGGTCGCGGCGCGAGCCACCGCCGAGTACGTGGCGCCCGACGGCGAGCTCGAAAGCCAGATTGCCGAGGTTTGGACGTCGATTCTCAACGTCGACAAGGTGGGTATGGACGACAATTTCTTCGACCTGGGCGGGCACTCGCTGCTCACGGTGCAGATGCATCGCCAGCTCAAGGACATTGTCGATAAGCCGCTGGCGTTGACCGACCTGTTCCGCTTTCCCACCATTCGGGCCTTGGTGGACTTTCTGCAAAGCGACGGCGGCTCGGACGTGCTCGAAAAGAGTAAGGATCGCGCCGAAGCCCGCAAGGCGGCTCGCGAGCGGCGCGCCGCCCAGCGCAATCGCCGCCGGCGCTAGGGCCCTTCCCGCCGCCCATCTGCCGTACAGCCCCCTTCGACAACGACAAAAAGACGCACGACACCATGAGTGACGCGACCTCTTTCGACGAAGCCTCCGCCATTGCCATCGTCGGCATGGCCGGGCGATTTCCCAAGGCCGCCGACGTTGAGACCTTTTGGGCCAACGTCCGCGACGGCAAAGAGTGCCTGACTACGTTTATCGACGCGGAACTCGAGGACGCCGGGGAAGATCCGGTCACCCAGCGCCAGCCGAACTACGTCAAGGTCGGCGGGCCGCTCGAGGGCATGGAAGACTTCGACGCCGGCTTCTTCGGGTTTTCGCCGCGCGACGCGTCGATCATGGATCCCCAGCACCGGCACATTCTCGAGTGCGCGTGGGAGGCGCTCGAGGACGCGGCCATCGATCCGGACGCGTTCGACGGCGCCATTGGCGTGTTTGCCGGGTCGGGGCACAACGCGTACATGCCCTACAACCTGCTGACGAACCCGTCGCTGGTCGACTCGGTGGGGTTCTTTCTGCTGCGGCACACGGGCAACGACAAAGACTTTCTGGCCACCCGCATTTCGTACTGCCTGAAGCTCACGGGGCCGAGTCTCAACATTCAGACCGCGTGCTCGACATCGCTGGTGGCGACCCACATGGCGTGCCAGAGCCTGCTCAACAGCGAATGCGACCTGGCCCTGGCGGGCGGCGTCACCATCGAGCTGCCGCACCGGCGCGGTTACCTGTACGAAGAGGGCGAAATCCTGTCTCCGGACGGTCACTGCCGCGCGTTCGACGCGGCGTCGAAGGGCACGCTGTTTGGCAGCGCCGCCGGGGTCGTCGCCCTGCGGCGCTACACCGACGCGGTCGAAGACGGCGACGTGATCCACGCGGTCATTCGAGGCAGCGCCATCAACAACGACGGCGCCAACAAGGTCGGCTACCTGGCGCCGAGCGTCGAGGGCCAGGCGGCCTGCATCGGAGAAGCCCTGGCGCTGTCGGACACCGACCCGGCCACGGTGAGCTACGTCGAGTGCCACGGCACCGGCACGCCGGTTGGCGACCCCATCGAGGTCGCTGCGCTGACACAGGCGTTTCGCGAGGAAACCGATGAGACAGGCTTTTGCGGCATCGGTTCGGTCAAGACCAACATCGGCCACACCGATACCGCGGCCGGCGTGGCAAGCCTGATCAAGGTGGTCAAGGCCCTCGAAGCCCGGCAGCTGCCGCCGAGTCTGCACTTCGACAAGCCCAACCCGTCGATTGATTTCGAGTCGAGTCCGTTCTACGTGAACGCGAAGCTCCAGCCGTGGGAAACCCCGGGGCACCCGCGCCGGGCGGGGATCAACTCTCTCGGCGTGGGTGGCACCAACGCATTCGTCGTCGTCGAAGAGGCGCCGGAGCGCGAGGCCTCGGGGCCGTCGCGCGGCCGTCAGCTGCTCACGCTGAGCGCGCGTAGCGCCGAGGCCGCATCGAAGGCCGCGGAGCGACTTGGCGCGTACCTGCAGGCCCACCCCGACGTGTCGCTGGCGGACGTGGCGTACACGCTCGCGGTCGGGCGCCGCGACTTCGGCCACCGGGCCACGCTGGTGGCGTCCGATACGGCCGACGCTGCGCGGGCCCTGGTCGACAACGAACCCGGCCGCCTGCTCGCCGGGCGGGCCCTCGACGACAGCTCCGCGGCGTTTTTGTTTCCCGGCGGCGGCGCTCAATACCCAAACATGGGGCGCGAGCTGTACGAGACCGAGGCGGTCTACAAAGAGCAGATCGATGTCTGCCTCGAGCTTTTGGGCGGCATGGTCGACTGGGACCTGCGAGCGCTGCTGTTTCCGGCCGCGGGGGACGAAACGCGCGCCGCCGAGGAGCTGCAGAGCGGTTCGCGCACTCTCACCTCCCTGTTCATCACCGAGTACTCGCTGGCGCGCCTGCTCATGTCGTGGGGCATCGAGCCGGCGGCGCTGCTGGGTCACAGCATGGGCGAATACGTTGCGGCCTGTCTCGCGGGCGTCTTCTCGGTCGAAGACGGCCTGCGGATGGTGCTCAAGCGCGGCCAGCTATTCGAGCAGGTCGAGGCGGGCGCCATGATCAGCGTGCCGATGTCGGCCGACGCCCTGCGCGCCGCGATGAACGAGCGCGGCGACGACCTGGACATCGCCGTGGTCAACACGCCCGAGATGGCCGTGGCCTCCGGGCCCGTCGCGGCCATCGACGCCCTGTACGAGTACCTGCAGGGCCGGGATATCGACGCCCGGCGCATCAAGATCAACGTGGCGGCGCACTCGCGCATGCTCGATCCGATCTTGCCCGAGTTCGCGGCCCTCACGAAGACGATCAAGTTCTCCGCGCCCGAGATTCCGTTCCTGTCGAACGTGACCGGTACCTGGATCACCGAGGCGGAAGCGACCGACCCGGACTACTGGGTGCGGCACCTACGGGGCACGGTGCAGTTTTCGCAGAACCTCGACGAGCTGCTGGCCGAGCCCGGCCGAGTCGTTCTCGAGGTTGCTCCCGGGCGAACCCTGTCGAGCCTGGCCAAGGCTCATCCGGCAGCCGGGGTGGGGCGGCCCATCTTCAACACGCTGCGGCACCCATCCGAGGAGGTGTCGGACGTGGACTTTTTGCTGGGCGTGGTCGGCAAAGCCTGGTCCGCCGGCGTCGCCGTCGACTGGCCAAAGTACTTCGAGGCCGAGCAGCGGCAGCGGCTGTCGCTGCCGACGTATCCCTTCGAGCACCAGCGCTACTGGATCGAACCCGGCAAGGCTCAGGCCGCCGCGGCGTCGCGCAGCCTGCGCAAAAAGCCCGATGTGGCCGACTGGTTCTACCAGCCTTCCTGGAAGCGACAGCTGTTGCCGTCGGAGCCGTCGGTGCAGGTTGCCGCCGGGACCAACGGTGACTCTCGGCCGTGGCTGGTGTTCACCGACGACTGCGGCGTGAGCAGTGAGCTCGTGAGCCGCCTGCGCGACGCCGGCCAGAAGGTCGTCGAGGTCGCCGCGGGCCAGCGCTTCGACACGCGAGGCGAGTACGGCTACGCGCTGCGGCCGGACAGCGCATCCGACTACGAGGCGCTGTGGGGCGTGCTCGAAAAACGCGGCCTGGTGCCCCGGCGCATCTTGCACCTGTGGACCGTGGCCGAGCCCGACACGCCGACGGGCCTGGACCGCTACGAGGCCGAGCAGGCGCTCGGGTTCTACAGCATGCTGTTTTTGGCCCAGGCCATTGGCAAGGCCGGGTTGGCCGAGCCCCTCGACATCGCGGTGGTCTCGAACCGCATGCAGCAGGTGGCCGGCGAACCGGTCCACTGCCCGGAGCGCGCGACGGTGCTCGGCCCGTGCAAAGTCATGATGCAGGAGCTGCCGGGGGTCGCCTGTCGCAGCATCGACATCGAGTTGCCCAGGGCCGGGTCGTGGCAGATGGACCTGCTCGTCGATCGATTGCCCCACGAGGTGCTGGTACCCAGCAGTGACCACGTGATCGCCTATCGCGGCCACGACCGCTTCGTTCAGGTGTTCGAACCCGTTCGACTGCCCGAGGCGAGCAAAAGCGCCAGCCGTCTGCGCGACGGTGGCGTCTACCTGGTAACAGGCGGCCTGGGCGGCCTCGGTTTGGTGTTGGCCCGGCATCTGGCCAGCGCTCACCGGGCAAAGCTGGTGTTGTTGGGGCGCAGCCCGTTGCCGCCGCGAGACGAGTGGGACGCCCACGTGGCCGAGCATGGCCGCGACGACAAGGTAAGCGCACGCATCGCCGAGATCCGAAGCCTCGAGGCCAGCGGGGCCGAGGTGTTGGTGCTGGCTGCCGACGTGGTCTCTGTGGAGGACGTCGACGCCGCGGTGGCGGCCGCGCGCGAGCGCTTTGGCCCCATCAACGGCGTGTTTCACACGGCCGGTGTGCTCGATGACGGCATCATTCAGCTCAAGGAGAAGGACCGCGCGGCGGCCGTGCTGGAGCCCAAGGTGCGAGGCACCATGGTGCTCGACCGGGCGCTTGCCGACGAGCCCCTGGACTTCATGGTGCTGTACTCGTCGGTCAGCGCCTTCACGGGACTGACCGGTCAGGTCGACTATGCGGCGGCCAACGCGTTTTTGGATGCGTTCGCCCACGCGCGCACCGAGCGCGACGGCACCCTGTGCGTGGCAATCAACTGGAACGCGTGGCAGCACGTCGGCATGGCGGCCGAGTTGGCCCGGGAACTCGGGCTTGGCGGCGACGGCGCCGCCAGCCGGCCCGCCGCCCACCCGCTGCTCGACGACTGCGTGCGCGAGACGTCGCACTATCGCGAGTACCGCACAGCGCTAGGTACGGACACCCACTGGCTGGTCGACGAGCACCGCATCAAGGGCGGCGCGGCGATCGTTCCCGGCACGGGCTACGTCGAGCTTTTGCGCGGCGCCCTGGCCGAGAGCTCCATTGCCAACAAGGTTCCGCAGATCGAGGAGCTGATGTTCCTGGCGCCGTTCGTGGTGGCCGACGGCGACCGGCGCGAGCTTCGGGTGGTCCTCGAGCGCAGCGGTGCCAGCGATCGCTGGTCCGCACAGGTGGTCGATGCCGCAGGCGCGGTGCACGCCAGCGCCTCGCTGTCGTTCGTGGCCGCGGACGCCCCGGCTGCGGCCGACCTGGCGTCGCTCCGCGAGCGGTGCTCGGCGCGCGAGTTGCGGTACGACTCGGCGGCCGACGAGCATCTCGACTTCGGGCCCCGCTGGAACAACCGCGACGTGGTGCGCTTTGGCGACGGTGAAGCGCTCGTCGAGCTGGCGCTGCCCGACGAGTTCGCCGGCGACTCGCCGGACTTCGGCCTGCACCCCGCCCTGATGGACTTTGCCACCGCCGGAGCCCAGTCGCTTATCCCCGGTTTCGATACCGAGTCGGACTTCTACGTACCGCTGTCCTACGGGCGGCTGCGGGCGTTCGCTGCGCTGCCCGCCCGGGTGGTCAGTCACGTGCGCCTGCGCGAGGGCGCTGGCGACGTCGCGACCTACGACGTAACGCTGTACGACCAGGCGGGTACGCCGCTGTGCGACATCGAGGAATTCGTGATGCGCAAGGTCGAAGACCGCGCGATCATGAGCGAGGTCGCGACGGCGGCGTCTGCGGGCTCGGTCGAAGCGCGGCCCGACGACGCCGGTGCAGCGGTGAACCGGGGCGGCGCAGCGACCGGAAACCCGATTTTGGAGCTGGGCCTGGAGCAGGGCATCGCGCCCGACGAGGGCATGGAGGCCGTGGAGCGCGTGCTCGCGGGCCCCATTGCGGCGCAACTGGTGGTTTCGTCTCAAGACCTGGACGCACTCATCGAGTCCACCCGACCGGCCGAGCCCTGGGAGGCCGACGGCGAGGCCGCCGACGACGGCGGGGCCGTTAAGGTGCCGCGGCCCAACCTGGCGACCCCGTACGCGGAACCCGCCACCGACCTGCAGCGCTCCGTGGTCAGGGTGTGGGAGGAGATCCTCGGGGTCGAAGGCATCGGCATCGACGACGACTTTTTCGATCTGGGCGGGCACTCGCTTCTGCTCACCCAGGTGCTGTCGCGGGTGCGCAAACAGGTCGACGCCGATATTTCCTTGCGGGCGCTTTTCGAAAAGCGCACAGTTTCGGGTATCGCTGAGGAGATCGAGGCGGCGTCGGAAAGCGGGGGCGACGCGGGACCGGATCTTGTACGCGTCGACCGCGACGCCTACCGCGACGCCTCGGGCGACGTGGCGGTGCCGGCGTCGTTCATGCAGCAGCGGCTGTGGTTCCTGGATCAGCTCGAGAGCGGCCGGGCGGTCTACAACATTCCACAGGCCTTTCGCCTCCAGGGGGCCGTCGACGTCGATGCGCTGCGCGCCTCGGTGGCCGAGGTCGTCGAGCGCCACGAGTCGCTGCGGACCCGCTTCGACACCCGGGACGGTGCACCGGTTCAGATCATTGCCGACGATGCCGTCGAGGTCGAGGTCGTGGACCTGGGCGACGTCGCCGAGGGCGAGCGTCTGGCGGCGGCGCAAAGCCGCGCCGACGCGATGGCGCGGGAGGCCTTTGACCTCACGCGCGGGCCGCTTTTGCGGGTGGCTTTGCTGCGCCTGGCCGAGGCCGACCACGTTCTGCTGCTCAACGTGCACCACATCGTGTGCGACGGCTGGTCGCTGGCGCTCTTGTTCGCCGAGCTGTCCGCGGTCTACGCCGCGCGCGTGGCGGGCAAACCGTCTTCGTTGGCGCCGCAGCACGTGCAATACGCCGACTACTCGGTCTGGCAACAGGCCTATTTCGCCGGCGACGGGGCCGACGGCCGCGCCGATGAGGACCTGGACTTCTGGAAAGAGTACCTGGGGGGCGAGCTGCCCCAGCTGGCGCTGCCCTTCGACCGCAACCGCCCGCCGGAGGCCAGTCTCAACGGCAAGCTCGCGCGTTTCGGTGTGAGCGCCGAGCTCACCGATGCGGTCAACGCTCTGGCGCGCGAGGAAAAGACGTCGCTGTTCATGACGCTCATGGCGGCGTTTCAAACGTTTTTGTGGCGCATCAGCGGAAGCACCGACGTGACCGTTGGATCGCCGATCGCGAATCGCGACCGAGACGAGGTGCGCGAGGGCATTGGCTTTTTCACCAACACGGTCGTCTTTCGCGGCGACCTGGCCGGGGCGCCCACCTTTCGCGAACTGCTGCAGGCCACCCGCGAAAACTCGCTCCGCGTGCTCGCGCACCAGGAGGTGCCGCTCGAGCGCGTGGTCGAGGCCGTCAATCCCGACCGACGCAGCGGCGACAATCCGCTGTTCCAGGTGATGTTCGCCGTGCAAAAAGCGCCGGAGTCGGCGCTGGCGCTGCCGGGGGTCGACGTCACCGGGGTGGACGTGCACAGCGCCACGTCGAAGTTCGACCTGCTGCTCGAGATGCAGGAGCTCGAGTCGGGCATGCAGTGCTTTTTCGAGTACGCGACCGACCTGTTCGACGAGGCCACGGCCGACCGGCTCGTCGGGCACTTCACCTTCCTGCTCGGCGAGCTCATCGGCAACCCGGATCGCTCGATTGCCGACGCTCCCATTCTGACCGACGAGCAGCGCGAGCAGATTTTGGCGGGCTGGAACCAGACCGAGGCCGACATCGACCGGGGCGCGCGCCTGCACGACCGGGTCGCGCAAACGGTTGCTCAGCGGCCCGATGAAACGGCCGTGGTCGCCGGCGACACATCGCTCACGTACCGGGAGCTCGACGAGCGCTCGTCGCGGCTGGCGCGACACCTTCAGGGGCTTGGCGTCGGCCCAGACTCGATGGTTGGCGTGTACACCGAGCGCGGTGTGGACATGGTGGTTGCGCTGCTGGCGGCGCTCAAGTCGGGTGGGGCGTATCTGCCGCTCGATCCCTCGTTCCCCGAGGACCGCATCGCCTACATGATCGCCGACTCGAAAGCGCCGGTGATCCTGACCCAGGACGAGCTGGTCGAGGAGTTGCCCGATCACGAAGCGACGGTGTTTCGCCTCGACGCGGATTGGGACCAGGTCGCCGAGCTGTCGAGCGACGCACCGGACAGCGCATCGACGGCGTCCGACAACCTGGCGTACATGATCTACACCTCGGGCTCGACCGGAAAACCCAAGGGCGTGCAGATTCCGCATGGGGCGGTGGTCAATTTTCTCGCGAGCATGGCGAAGACGCCGGGCTTTGGGCCCGACGACAAGCTTCTCGCGGTGACCACCCTGTCGTTCGACATCTCGGTGCTCGAGGTGTTTCTGCCGCTCGTGTCGGGCGGCACGGTGGTGGTCGCCACCCGCGACCAGGCGGTCGACGGCCACGAACTCATGGACCTCATCGACGACACCGGGGCCACGGTGATGCAGGCAACCCCGGCAACCTGGCGCCTGATGATGGAGGCCGGCTGGGAGGGCTCGAAGACCCTGCAGAAGGTGCTGTGCGGCGGCGAAGCCTGGCCGGCGGGGCTGGCGCGTGAGCTCATCGCTCGCGCCGAGCAGGTCTGGAACATGTACGGGCCCACCGAAACCACCATTTGGTCGACGTGCGCGCGGATCACCGACCCGGACGACATGACCATCGGCACGCCCATCGACAACACCCAGGTGTACGTTCTCGACAAGCATCTGGCGCCGGTACCCGTGGGCGTGGCTGGCGAGCTGCACATCGGCGGCGATGGACTGGCGCGCGGCTATCACAACCGCGCCGAACTGACTGCCGAGAAGTTCATCGACAACCCCGTTGCCGGCGCACCGGCGGGCAGTCGCCTGTACAAGACCGGCGACATGGTGAAGTTCCGGGCCGACGGAACGCTGCAATACCTCGACCGCATCGACAACCAGGTCAAGGTGCGCGGCTATCGCATCGAACTGGGCGAGATCGAGGCCGTGCTCGAAAAGCACCCGTCGGTGGTTCAGCCGGTGGTCATCGTTTGGGACAGCGGCGGGGGCGACAAGCGCCTGGCGGCCTACGTGGTCTACGAGTCCGGCACGGCGCCCACCGGCAGCGAGCTGCGCTCGTACCTTCGCGGCGAGCTGCCCGACTACATGATTCCGCACCTGTTCGTCGAAATGGACGCGCTGCCGCTGACCGCCAACGGCAAAGTGAACCGCCGGGCGCTGCCGGATCCGCTCAAGCAGGGCCAGGCCGACGAGCGAGAGTTTGTCGAGCCGCGGACCGACAACGAAAAGCTGGTGGCGGAGCTGTGGACGTCGACGCTGCAGGTGGAAAAGGTCGGTCTGTACGACAACTTCTTCGACCTTGGCGGCCACTCGCTGCTGTCGGCGCAGGTGACGTTCAAACTCGAAAAGGCGACCGGCTACCGCGTGAGTCCGCGGGCAATGGTGTTCCAGAATCTCGAGCAGATCGCCGCCGAGCTGCCGGTCGCGGCGCCCGCCACGACCGGGCCTGCGCCCGCGACGCCGGGGCAACCGCTGCCCGCGGCGACACCGCCGCCGGCAGCGCCCGCGCCCGACGCCGGTCGCCCGGCACGCCAGCTCGCCCGCAAGCTGTTCGACAAGCTTCGCGACCGACTGCGCTAGCCGTACGGGCGCGGTTGGCGGGGCGGCCGTCTAGCGAAAGCTCTTCGACGCCCAGCGCACGATCGCGTCGTTGAGAGCGCGCTGGTTGGCCAACTCGGTGAACGTGTGGTTGGAGTCGCCGAAGTAGGCGTGGTCGACCGTGCCCTTGAAGTCCACGGGCTTGAACATGTCGAAGAACTGGGTCTCGTAGTTGTAGTAGAGCTGGGTGCCGGCCGTGTAGACCCACAGCGTGCGAACGCCGCGGTCGCACAGGGTCTGGAACTTCTTGCACACGACGTCGCGCGGCTCGAAGTCGCGCACGTAGTCGGGCACCGCCGGCGGCGGCGGTGGCGGCTCGTCCGAGGGGGGTGGCGCCTCGTCGGCGCCGCGTCCGAGGGCGCTGTCGATTCGGCGTCGAGCGATCTTCGCGGCGCGTTTGCCGAGGCTGACCCAGGCGCTGGGGCGGGTGACCTTCTCGCGATATTGCTCGACGTAGTAGCGGGGCGTTCGGTAGGCAATGCCGTCGAGCAGGGCGGCACCCACGACTCGCTCGTCTTCGAGAGCGGCGTAGAAGCTGTTGTCGGCCCCGGAGCACAACCCCATCAGAACGAACCGGTCGGCGTTCAGGCGCTTGCTCAGGTCGTCGCACAGCTCGCGAATGTCGGCGCGGGCGCCGGCTTCAAAGCCCAGAGAGTCGCGCCGGGCGGCGCTGTCTCCGATTCCGGATAGGTCGACGCGCAGGACGCGAAAGCCGGCCGCGGCCAGGGCCCGGCACAAGGCCACCGAGTTGCGGTGCGGGCCGACCCGGTGGACGATTCCGGCGTTGAGCACCACCACGGTCGGGCGACGGTTGACGTCCGTCTCGCCGCCGGTGGCGGGCTCCGTGGCGATGGCCAGCATGGACTCGTTGGGGCCGAGCAGGTAAGGGCGTTCTCTCACGATTCGTTCCGTTGCCGGGCGGCTCAGCTGAGGCCGGCGATGATGGCGTTGATGGCTTCGGTGGGAACCAGTGACGATTCCATGGCGGCGTCGGAGTTCCAGTTGACGCCCACCGGTACGTACTCGTTGCCGGCGTCGAGTCCACGCTCGGCCAACGAGGCGACGAGGCCGGCGGTCTCGTCGGACTTGGTCGACGAAACCACGAGAGCTTTTTTGAGCTTGCCGACCTCGAGCTTGCTCAGGTCGATGGACTCGATGGCCGCCCGCAGGTCGGTGGGCACTGGAAAGCCCATGAGCTCGCTGCCGGCGAGCCTTTCGAACCGCGGCAGGTCCGCGCCGTACTCGCTGCGCAGGTACGACAGGTGCGCCTGGCGCAAAAACTCGAAGTAGGCCCGGCCGCGGACGACCGGATCCCACAGGGCCACGCGGTCGACATCGCGTCGCGTCCCCGCGGCCTGGAGCGCCAGCGACGCGCCGAGCCGCAGGCCGACCAGCGATACGCGCCGGACGCCGGCCGCGTCCTTGAGCTCGTCCACGGCCACGCCAATGTCGGCGACCCACTGGGCGAAGCTGGCCTCGCTGCCGTCGCCGGCGGAGTCGCCGGTGGCGAAGTAGTCGAACCTCAGTACGTGAAACCGCTCGGCCGCGAGTCGATTGGCCAGCTCGCGCAGAGCGCGGTGGGCTTTGAGCGCTTCGTCGCCGAAGGGGTTGCACACGACCACGCCGCGGCTGCGCGCGGGCTCGGCGGAGGGCGCGTGATAGATGCCGAAGAGGGCCTTGTCCGACGGGCCAAAGATCAGTGGGTTCATGGCGAAACGGCCGTGAGCTGCTCGCTCACCTCCCACAGCCTGCGGGCGGTTTCGGTATCGTACGATTGTTTGGAGCTCGGCGATTCGCCGTCGGGCCGAAAATATTTGCCGCTCGTGCCTTCCAGGGCCGGGTCGGTCGCAAGGCGGATGGACGTTTGAGCGCCGGTTTCGGGCCCGGGGTGCTTGAGGCGGTTGACCCGGCTCATGAGCCTTGGTCGGCCCATGTAGTCGCACAGCAGGTTGGTGGCGATCACGCCGGGGTGCAGGCAGTTGACGGTTACGTCGGTGTCCTTGAGGCGGCGCGCGAGTTCATACGTGAAGAGCACGTTGGCCAGCTTGGACCGGTCGTAGGCGGTGAGCGGCACGTAGCGCTGGCGCTCGAGCTGCAGATCGTCGAAGTCGATGCGCCCTCGGGACTCGACCTGGGAGGCGACGACGACGATGCGCGCTGGCGCCGAGGCAACGACCCGGTCCAGCAGCCGCTGGGTCAGTAGGAACGGCGCCAGGTGATTGATGGCGAGGGTGGCCTCCACGCCGTCGACAGTCAGTCGCCGCGTGGGCATGACCACGCCCGCGTTGTGGAGCAGGACGTGGATCGATTCGAGGCGCTCGAGCAGCTGGTCGCCGAGGCGGCGCACCTCGGCTTGCATCGACAGGTCGGCCACGAACACATCGACCCTGGAAGAGCCCGCCCGCCGGCACTCGTCGGCGGCCGCCGCGGTGCGTTTCGGATCGCGGCCCAAAAGGGCGAGTCGGGCCCCCTGGCGCGCCAGGCCGAGGGCCGTGTGCTTGCCGATGCCCGAGCTGGCGCCCGTGACGACGCAGGTCTTGTCCCGCACGCTCCACATGGAGGCCGAACGATATCCGAAAATCCGCCGCCTTTCGGGGGCGAGGACCCGTTCGATGCGCACCGGGAGATAAGGCGAAAAAATGCCCCGGGCCCGTTCGAAAACGGGCGCCGGGGCGTGCGGTCAGTGGCGGCCGAAACGCCGCCCGGTCACGCGACCTCGGTCACGAAACCGGCGCCGATGGTTTTGCCGCCCTCGCGGATGGCAAAGCGCATGCCGGGCTCGACGCCAACGGCTCGATCGAGCTCGAACGCCGCCTCGACCCGGCTGCCCGGAGGGGCGCCCTCAGCGCCGACCTGCAGGGTGCCGGTGACATCCGTGGTGCCGAAGAAGAACTGCGGCCGGTAGCCGGAGAAGAACGGCCGGTGGCGACCGCCTTCGTCAGCGCCCAGGATGTACAGCTCGGCGGCGCCCCGCCGGTGCGGCAGCACGGTGCCGGGTCGGGACACGACCTGGCCGCGGGCGACCTCGTTGCGCTTGACCCCGCGGAGCAGCAGGCCGACGCTCTGGCCGGCCCGCGCCTCGGGCTGGTCGCGATGAAAGGCCTGGATGCCCGTCACGACCAGCTGGCGAGGCTTATCCTCGGTGCCGAGGCCGACGATCTCCACGGTCGCGCCGCGCTCGAGCACGCCGCGCTGGACGCGCCCGGTGACCACGGTGCCGCGCCCCTCGATGGTGTGCACGTCCTCGATCGGCATGAGGAACGGCGCGTCGAAGTCGCGCTCGGGAGCCGGCAGGTGCCGGTCGAGAGCGGCAACGAGCTCGCGAATGCACTGCACCCGCGGGTCGTCGACGCCGCCGTCCTCCAGACCGGCGAGGGCCTGCAGGGCCGAGCCGCGAACGACCGGCGAGCCGCCGTAGCCATGCTTGCTCAGGATGTCGTCGAGCTCGAGCTCGACGAGCTCGAGAAGCTCGGGATCGGCGATGTCGGTCTTGTTCACGAACACGACCAGCTGCTCGACGCCCACCTGGCTGGCCAGGAGCACGTGCTCGGCGGTCTGCTGCTGGGGCCCCTGAGAGCCGTCGACGAGCAGAATGGCGCCATCCATCTGCGACGCGCCGGTGATCATGTTCTTCACGAAGTCGGCGTGTCCCGGGCAGTCCACGTGAGCGTAGTGTCGGGTGTCCGACTCGTACTCGACGTGGGCCAGGTTGATGGTGATGCCCCGGACGCGCTCCTCCGGCGCCCGGTCGATCTGCTCGAGCTCGAAGCCCTTGCCGCCGTGCAGCGCAGCCATGGTCTTGGTGATCGCGGCGGTCAGGGTGGTCTTGCCGTGATCGACGTGGCCGATGGTGCCGACGTTGAGGTGCTGCTTGGTCATGGTTCTGTCGTTCCTCTGGGTGGTGGGTTGTGGCTCCGAAAACGCAAAAAAGCCCCTCCGGCAAAACGCCGAAGGGGCCCAAGTACGTGATTCGAAGCGGTTGTTCGCTAGTTCACTCGGTCCTCACGGCGCACGGCGACACGCGACGACTCGAGTGAGTCGCCGGCGAGCGCTGCTGACGTGAGGGCGAAGAGCCGCATGCCCGGCATAGTGTGTATCCAAACCGTCGCTGTCAAGCGTGGATTTCCCGACGCGGCGGCGCTTGAAAGCCTCGAACCATTATGTCATGTTTGGCTGACATGTTGGGCACAGGCGACGAGGCGGTGTGGAAGGCGCTGGCGGATGGCCGGCGGCGAGCCATCGTCGACGAGCTAGCCAAGGGGCCCAAGACCACGGGCGAGCTGGTCGACGCGTTCGACGACCTGTGTCGCACGGCGGTCATGCGCCATCTCGACGTGCTCGAGCACGCGGGGCTCCTGCGCGTCGAGCGAGAGGGCCGTACGCGCTGGAACCATCTCGATCCAGTGCCGATTGTGCGCGTGTGCGACCGGTGGATTTCGCGCCATGTTCAGCGGCGAGCGTCGCAGCTGGGGCGCCTCAAACGAGCGGCCGAGAGCGCCGCGAAGCGGGAGAAGAAGAAATGAGCGACAACGACAACACGGCAGGTGAGGGAATCGTTCGGGGCGACGCGGGCTACGCGACGTTCCGCCTGGAAGTAACGGTCAACGCGCCGAAGGACACGGTGTGGAAGACCTTTACCGACGGCATCGACGATTGGTGGTTGCCCTCGTTTCACATGATGGGCGAGGGCTCGACCCTGAACTTCGACGTTCGCGCCGGCGGCCAGCTCGTCGAGACCCAGGCGGGCGGCGGCAGCTTGCTGTGGGGCACGGTGCAGATGGTCACGCCCGGAAGCTCGATCTACCTGACGGGTTACTCCGCGCCCGAGTGGGGCGGCCCGCACATGACGCTGCTCTCGTTCGCGTTTTCCGAAGTGGACGGCGCCACCGTCGTGGCCTTGACCGACTCCATCGTGGGGCGGGTCGACGAGGCAAATCTCGCGAGTCTGCGCGAGGGCTGGACAGAGTTGCTCGAAAACGGTCTCAAAAAGCACGTAGAAGCAGCGGCCTGACGCGGGCAGCGTCGTCGTTCGCTCGGGAGAGCCGGGCGGCGGCGCGCGCGGCTGCTACCCTGCGGCCATGGTGACATCGCGGGCCCTCGTTTTCCTTCTCGCTGCGTCGTGCGCGCTCTTGCTGTCCCCGTCCGCTCGCGCCGAGGAGCCGTTCACGACTATCTCGTTTGCGTCGAAGGACGGTCTGTCGATCACCGCGGATCTGTACGCGCCGCATCCGGCCACGGCGCCCATGATCGTCTTGTTTCATCAGGCCGGCTGGAGTCGGGGCGAATACCGCGAGATTGCGCCCAAGCTCAACAAGATGGGCTTCAACTGCCTTGCCGTGGATCAGCGGTCGGGCAAAGGCATCAACGGCGTGCCGAACCAGACCGCCAGGCGCGCGGCGGCCGCGAATATGAAGACCACGTACGTGGATGCGCTGCCCGATATGCGCGCCGCCCTCGAGCTCGCCCGCACGAAGACGTCGGGCAAGGTGATCGCCTGGGGGAGCTCCTATTCCTCCGCGCTGGTCCTGCGCCTGGCCGGTGAGTCGCCGACTCTCGCCGACGCGGTGCTGTCGTTCGCGCCGGGCGAGTACTTTGCGCGGTTCGGCAAGACCAAAACCTGGATCCGGGCGGCCGCCGCCAAGATCAAAGCGCCGGTGTTCATTACCTCAGCAAAGGACGAGTACAAGAACTGGAAGGCGATCTACGCGGCCATTCCGAGCCCGAAAAAGCAGATGTACCGGCCCGCGACCCGCGGCAATCACGGGTCGCGTGCCTTGTGGGCGAAGTTTTCCGACAGCCCCGGATACTGGAAGGCCGTGTCGGCCTTCCTCGCCGAGCACGGCAAGTAATCCGGTGGCCGCCGCGGTCGGCAGACCGCCGGGCGGCTAGGGTCTAGGGGAAAACGCCCTGGTCCGGGTCGGCGAATACGTCGGTACCGCTGATGCCCGGCGTGCCGGCTTCGATGCGGGACCGGGCGACGTCGATGACCGCCGAGTCGGCATCGGTGACGTCGAGGACTCCCTTGAAGGTCGCTTGCATTCCGGCGTCGTCGGCGTCGCACAGCACGTAGCCGCGCACCGCGCCCTCGTGGAACTTGATGTGCGGGTTGCCCGCCAACGTGGCTTGCTTGATGCCGATGCGCGTGGCCGGGTCGTCGATGAACGACGACGAGATCGAGGTGCCGATAATCTCGGCGGCCACGACGGTGCTCGGATCCGAGAAGTCCTGGAGCACGTCGGCGGCGAACGACGAGTGGATGTCGCCGGTAAGCACAACCGGGTTGTTGGGGCGCTCGTGCGCGAGAAAGTCGGTAATCGCCTGGCGATTGGCGCGGTAGCCGTCCCAGGCATCCAGGTTGATGAAGTCGACCGGGGACTCGACGAGCAGCCGCAAGTCCCACCGGGTGAGCATGGTCTGCTGGGCCAGCACGTTCCAGGTCGCGCGGGACCGGCTCAAATTGCGGAAGAGCTGGCGCTGCTGCTTGCTGCCCAGCATGGTGGCTTCGGGGTCGTCGACCTCGTCGCAGGTAGCGCCGAAGCCGTCGCCGCAGGGCTGGTCGGTGCGGAACTGCCGCGTGTCGAGCACGTGAATGTCGGCGAGGCGGCCGAAGCGCAGGCGGCGCGCGAGCGAAAAGCGGCCGCCGTCGGCCGTCGGCACGTACCGGTTGAAGGGCCGCAGCGGCATGAGCTCGCTGTACACCCGGTAGGCGGCGTTGCGGCGGGCGAGGAAGTCCTCTCCGACGGCCGGTGCGCCGTCTTCGGCGATGGTGTTGGCGTAGTTGTTGTCGACCTCGTGGTCGTCCCACGTCACGATGAACGGGAACGCCGCGTGCGCCGCCTTGAGATTTTCGTCGAGGCGGTACTGCGAGTAGCGGTTGCGGTAGTCCTCTACCGTGAGGATTTCGCCCTCGGGACCGCTGCCGGGAACGTGCTGGCGCAGGTCCTCGGGCGACGACCCGTTTTCGTACAGGTAGTCGCCGGTGTGTACGACGAAGTCGAGGTCTTGCTCGGCCATGTCGCGGTACGCGGCCCACTGGCCGGCGCGGTAATCCTGGCAGGAGGCCAGGGCAAACCGCATGTCGCCGCGGCCTTTGCCGAAGCGGCTGGGAAACGTGCGCGTGCGGCCAATGCGGCTTTGCTCGCCCATGGCCGAGAACCGGTAGTAGTACCAGTTGTCGGGTCGCAGCCCGACGACGAAAAGCGAGACGCTGTGGCCGTGGTACGGGATCGCCAGCGCGACGCCGCGGCGAACGACTCGCACCATGCCCGGGTCGGTGGCCACTTCCCACTTGACGAGCACCGGGCGTTGAAGCCCGCCGCCAGTCAGCGGTTCGGGCGCGAGGCGCGTACCGATAACCACGGAAAAGGGGCCGGGGTCGCCCGACCAAACGCCGAGCGAAAATAGCTCTGAGTCGTCGCGTTCCGCGCGGGCGCTGCGCAGGAACGCGGGCGCGGCGAGGACGCCGGCGCCGGCGGCAAGGCCGCCGATGAATCCGCGGCGCGAGATCGCGTTCTTGGTGAGCGTGTGCTTCTTGGTGTCGTTGGCCATCGGAGAGAATCCCCGGCGCGAGCGGGACGCGCCGCAGTCCAGGGAAACGGTGCCACCGCCGGTCGACGCTCGAGTCGTCCGGCGGTTGCGCCCTGGTGACATCGTCCCGACGGCGCGATTCCCGGCCGGGAGTGCCGATCTCTCGCTGGAAAAACTGCGTGGTCGATTGCTCCGTTTCCAGCCCGGTAGCGTGGGGGTGTAGTCGCCTCTGCGCCAGCGTAGGTCTGGTCGGTTGACCCCACGTGCGGCGGCACGCCCCACCAGGTTTGCGGCATCGCCCCGCACTTTTGTTGCGAGGGCCCCGGCCAGCGCGTAAGACCACGGCGTCGCCTCGGGAGTGAGGGCCCGGGCCACCGGGTACGAGCCTTGCTTCTTCGTCGATGCTCTCCGCGGAGCCCTCGTGCGTCACCCCACCTCCTCCAACACCGACTCGCGCGCTGCAGCCGAGCCGCCCGGCACCGTCATTGCAGACCGTTACGAGATCGTCGAGCTCCTCGGCGAAGGCATGAGCGGCCGCGTCTATCGCGCCCGGCAAATCGGCCTCGACCGCGACATTGCTGTCAAGGTGCTGCACCCGCACCGGTCACAAGACACGCGCTTCGTCGAGCGGTTCCGCGCCGAGGCCAAGATCGCGAGTAGGCTTCAGACCCCGCACTCCGCGGCCATCTACGACTACGGGCAGCACAACGAGTCGCTGTATCTGGCGATGCAGCTTATCGACGGTCGGCTGCTCGAAGACGTTCTGGGCGAGGGGGCCCAATCCGTGGCCCGCGCGTGCAACCTGGCCGCGCAGATCGCGACGGGTCTCGCGGCGATTCACAAGGTCAGCATCGTGCACGCGGACCTCAAGCCCGGCAACGCCGTGCTGGTCGACGACCCCGATACCGGTCAGGAGCGCGTGGTGTTGATCGACTTCGGCATTGCCCGCTCCGAGGATGCCGAGCACGCTCCGGTTGTCGACGAAGAGGGCCGGGAGATCGTGTCTGGAACGCCGGGCTACGTCGCGCCCGAGGTGATTCGCGGCGGCGCTCCGGTGGCCGCGTCCGACGTGTACGCGTGCGGCGTGCTCCTGTACGAGCTTCTCGTCGGCGAGCCGCCGTTCGACGGCGAGTCGCTCGAGGTCGTGCGACGGCACGCGTTCGATGCGCGACCGATTCCCTCGGAGCACGCGCCCGGTTTGCCCGACGAACTCGACGAAATCTGCACGGCCGCCATGGCGATCGCGCCCGAGGACCGACCGACTGCGCGCGCGCTGCGCGACCAGCTTTACGAAGTACTGCGCGGGCTCTCGGTGGTGGTGGCCAACCCGCTTCTCATCGCGCGGCCGATCCCGGAGATTCAAACCGTCGAACCCGAACCCGTCGGGCACGACCGGGCGGTGAGCGCGCTCGTCGAGGTTCTGAGCGGTCGCGCCGAGCCTGGCGCCAGCCTGGTTGGCATTGCCGGCAGTGGCCGCACCGCGGCGGTTCGGCGAGCCTGCGAGCGTCTGCCCGACGGAGGCGCGCGGGTGCTTTGGATCGACGGCCACCCGAGCGGGGAGCCGGTGCCGCTGGCGCCGATTCGCTCCCTGCTGTCGTGGCTTACCCGCGGCGCCACCCTCGGCGACCCGGGAATCGCCCACGACGAACTTGCGGCGCTGTTGGCGAAGTCCATCGGCGATGCCGGCAGCCTGGTCGGCCTGCTCGACCTTCTCGATGCCGACGAGCTTCTGCCGGGCCTGGACGACGCCGAACGGCATGCGATCCAGGCGCGGTCGGTGAGCGCCGCGCTCAACGGACTTGCCGGTCGCTACGACGCCGTCGTGTTCGACAACGTCGAAACCTATGACGATACGACGCGCCGCGTGCTGCACACGATTGCCCGCCGCGACCTGGCGCGGCTTCGATTGCTGTTCGTGACCCATCCAGCCGACGACGTCGCGCCCAACTGGCGCCGAGTCGAGCTCGAGCCTCTGGCGGCCGCCGACGTAAGCGCTCTGGTGGCGGGAGTCACCGGCAGCCTCGCCGAGGCCGATACCGTGGTCGCGCTGGCAGAGTTTTCCCGCGGCAATCCGTCGCGACTGATTCAGGCGGCAACCCACTTTGCGGAGACCGGCGCGGTGCCCGCGAGCGAGGACGCCGTGCTGTCCCACCGGCTCGAGTCGCTGTCCCCGGATGGCCGCGCCCTCGTGGGCCTCATGGCGGTGAGCGGCCCGCGCGTTCGCAGCGAGTGGCTCGAAGCGGTCGCCGTGGCCCACGACTCGTTCGGGTCGCGGGTCGATGAGCTGGTGCTGGCGGGCCTGATTCGGCGCGAGCGCGACTGGCTTGCGTTCGTCGATCGCGCTGTGCGCGACGCCGTGTATCGACAGCTCGACCCAGGCGAGGCAGCGGCGCTGCACGGTCACGTGGCCAGCGTTGATGACGACCAGCCCGACCTCGTTCGCGGAAGGCACTTTGCGCGCGCGGGACGCGCGGACCAGGCGGCTCGCCTTCTGTGCCGCGCCGGCATCGAGGCGGCTGTGCGAGGCGAGGGCGGGGCGATTTCGATCCTCGAGCAGGCGCTGCAGCAGGCCGCGGCGTTGCGGGCTCAGGGCCTGGCGGACGAAGCCCGTGCAGTGGCCGTGTCTGGCGGAGCCGAGCTCGTGTGCGCCTTGTGCCAGGCGGGCAACGTGGAGCGCGCGCGGGCGGCCTTGACGACCCTGCGAACGCGCTTTGGCGTGGGCACGCCGGGCACGCCGGTGTCGACGCGCATGGTGCAGGCCTGGGCTCTGGTTACCGACGCCAACGGCGACTCAGATCGCGCGATCGCGGTCGTCGACCGCCACCTCCGCGCATTGGCCGGGACCGACCGCGCCGACGACTATCTGCGTCAGGCCTTGCTGTGCGCCCGGCTTCGGCGGGTCGCCGATGGCCCGTCGGCGGCGGCCCGAGAGCTGCACCGCCGGGCGACGGCCGTCGCGGGCAATCCGAGCATGCTGGCCGCGAGCTGCGCCTTGCGCATCCGGGCGAGCCGGTGCGCGCTGGCCGCCGGCAACGCGGCGTTTGCGGTGCGCGAAGCCGAGAGCGCCTGCGCCGCCGCGGCCGGAGCGGGCAATGCGGGGTTGTCGTGGGCCAGTCGGCGAGCGCTGTCGCTGGCGCTCGAGCACAGCGGGGAGAACGCGGCCGCCGAACGGCAATCGGGTCGCGCCGCCGCCGCCCTGGCGGACGTTGCGGCCAGTTCCACCGACCGCCGCGCCTAGGGGCTGTCCCTCGTGTCGCGGAAGTGGGGTTGACGCGAATTCGCGGGTGAATCCCGGCCGCTCGACACTATACAGGGGGCATGAGCTGGAAGCCCGCCTCCGAACCGGTCTGCGAGAGTCAGGACCACGAGCACATCGAGCACGTCATCGACGGCAGCGCGCGCGACATTGGCGCGTTCTCGGTTCGACGCATGCTGCCAACGGCGCGGCGCCGCATGGTTGGTCCCTACATCTTCTTCGACGAGATGGGGCCGGCGCGCATTGCCCCGGGCACCGGCATGGACGTGCGGCCGCACCCGCACGTCAACCTGGCGACCGTGACGTACCTGTTCGAAGGCGAGATTCAGCACAAAGACAGCCTTGGGTCCGACCAGACCATACGCCCCGGGGCGATCAACTGGATGACCGCGGGGCGCGGCATCGTTCACTCAGAGCGAACGCCGGCCGCCTTGCGCAAAAGCGGCTTCGACATTCACGGCATTCAGCTCTGGGTGGCACTGCCCACGGATCAGCAAGAAGTCGCTGCCGAGTTCGTTCACTACCCCGCCGAATCGATTCCGGACGTCGAGCGAGACGGCGCGGCTTTGCGGGTTTTGATCGGCTAGGCCTACGGGGTGACCTCCCCGGTGAAGACACTGCCGGTGATGTTCTACGTGGATGCGAAAGTGTCCGCGGGTGCGTCGCTGCCGCTGCCCGAGCGCTACTCCGAGCGAGCGATGTACGTCGTCTCGGGTCGCGTTCGCTGCGGAGGCAGCGAGTTCGCTCGCGGTCAGATGGTCGTGTTCGCGGCCGGACACCAGCCCAACCTCGAAGCGCTCGAGGATGCTCGGCTGATGTTGCTGGGCGGCGAGCCGGTCGGCGAGCGATTCATCTGGTGGAACTTCGTGTCGAGCTCGAAAGAACGCCTCGAACAGGCCAAGGCCGACTGGAAAAAGGGGCCGGGAAACACGGACGCCTTTCCGGTGGTTCCCGGCGACGAGGCCGAGTTCATTCCGCTGCCCGAGTAGCCGGCCGAAGCGTTCGCGTGCGCGCACGACCGGCGCCGGTGGACGAATGTTGGGGTCCGCGCGTTCGCACTTCGTTCAGACGAAGCGCACCCGTGGCCGTGAATACGGAAGTAATTGGTAATACCAACCGGTAAGGCGTGGTGAGCGCGGCGCGCCGAGCGATGTTCTTTCTGCGCCTTCCACATTGATACGTTGACTCCCGCACACGGCCCGGAGGCCGTGGATGTGAACAGGGAGGGACGATGAAGCGATTGTCGATGCTGTTGCTTTGTGCGCTGGCGACGGCGTGCGGGGCCGAGTCTGAACCGGGGCCCGACCCGGGAACCGCAACGGCGGGCGACGGCGACACGTCGGGCGATCCTGCCAACCCGGACGCGCCCGACGACCGGCCCGATGATCCGGACGACCCCATGGGCGACGACATTCCGCCGCCACCGCCCGGAGGTGTCCAGATGGTCACGCCCGAGTTCGCGATCCCGCCGGCGACGGAGATGTTCGTGTGCATGCGCGTGCCGTTCGAGGTCACCGAGGACATGTTCGTACAGAGCAGCGCGATTTATCAGCGCGATGCCGGCCATCACACGCTCCTGTTCTACAGCGAGAACGGCAACCCGGGTGTCGACCCGTTGCCCCACGAATGCTCGGGCGCCGACATGACCGACGTGCGCATCGTGACCGCGGGAGCCGCCATGGGCTCTGGGTTGTCCATGCCGGACGGCGTCGTTCTCAAGCTACCGAAGGGGGCCGAGCTTTGGGTCCAGTCGCACTACATCAACGCGACCGACAACGAGCGGGTTGTGCAGGATGTGATCAACTTGGAACTCATCCCCGAATCGGAGGTGCGCGAGGTCGCCAGTACCTTTGCCCACGTCGACCTGACGTTTGCCCTGCCGCCCAAGCAGGAGTCGACGCGGGTCATCGAGTGCAAGTTGCCCCGGCGCATGACTGTGCCCTGGCTGTTGCCGCACATGCACGAATGGGGCAAGAGCTTCAAGATCGAGATCTTTGATGACGAACGGACGATCTTCGAATGGGAGGGCGACTGGTTCGACGGGGCGCGCAACGACTTTCCGGTGCAGGAACTCGACGTGCCCCTCGAGCTGGGTCCCGAGCACACGATTCGCACGACCTGCAACTGGCTCAACACGGAAGAGACCCCGCTTCTGTGGCCGCAGGAGATGTGCGTGACGTTCTTCCCGTTTTACCCGGGCGACGGCACGCTGATGGCGTGCGACGCGTCGGGAGAGGTGTTCGAACCATGAGGGGCGCACGGGCGTCGAGAATCGGAGCGCTGCTGGTCGCGGCGCTGTTGCTCGTGTGGGCGTGCGGCGACGACGGCGGCACGTCGGACGATCCGGCCCTGCCCACGTCTGACACCACGGGCGGCGACGGCGACGGCGACACGACCACCGGCGGCGATGGGGACGGCGATGGCGACACGACCACCGGCGGCGACGGCGACGGCGACAGCGACACGACCACCGGCGGGGACGGCGACAGCGATACGACCACCGGCGGCGATGGCGACGGCGACACGACCACCGGCGGCGATGGCGACGGCGACGGCGACACGACCACCGGCGGCGATGGCGATGGCGATGGCGACGGCGACGGCGACGGAGACGGAGACGGAGAAACGTGCGAGGGTGAGGTCGGCTGCAACGGTCCCTGCGAACTCGGCAACGAGCTCGGCGTAGGCCGGTTCTGCACGCCGGGGGGCGGCGAGTGCGTCGGGTTGCCGGCGCTGTTTTGCACCGCCGACTTCAACGACGACGCGGATGCGTTCTGCACCCGGCCGTGCGACCCCAACGGGGATCCGGTCGCCCAGTGCGGAGAGGAGGCCGAGTGCCGCACCAACGGCGGAAGCGGTCCCGCTGGCTGCGTGCCGATGTTTTGTCTGGAGTAGCCTCGACCAGAGCGACATCGCCTGTCGCCTGAGCATCCAGAACGGAAGTCGGGGCGCCGGCCCGGTTCGCCCTTTGCGACCGGGTCGGCGCCAGCTTTTGCCCGACCTGGTGATAACCGGCGCGCCGCCGACGGGGTAACGTGACCGCGTGACGTCTTCGCTGGTCGAGGCTATCGCCAGGGCCGTGCTGGCCCACCGCCGGCGTGTGCTGTTGGCGCTGTTGGCCGTGACCGCCGTGGCCGCCGCGATGTTGCCGCGGCTGGACGCCGACTTCAGCCCTACCGAAATGTTCGCCCAGCTGGGCGACGAGCAGCGGGTGGGCGCGACGTTTCGCGCCGAGCTGGGTGTGACCGACAACGTGCTGGTCGTACTCGTCGAGGCCGACGATGTCCTGGAGCCTGACCCGCTGCGGGTGATTCACGATGCCAGCGCTGCCATGGTGGACATCGACGGCGTCGCCGCCGTGATGTCGGTGACCACGGTGCCGATTCCGCGGCGCACCGCCCCGGCAGCGCCGGTGAACCCGGGCGACTCCCTCGCGGCGCGCACGTTTGCTGACCTGGCGGCCGGGCGGCTGGTGGTGGCGCCGGCCGTGTCGGCGCCCATCGACGAGGACGACAGCGCTCGACTGCGATCGGAGCTGCCGAACGCCCCCCTGGTTGAGGGGCGCCTGATCGCCGAGGACCGCTCCGCCGCGATCGTCGCGGTGACCGTCGAGGGCGATCGCTCGGCGGTGGAAGAGCTCACGCCGGTGGTCGAGGCCGTCGAGGCATTCGTCGCCGGCTACCCGGCGCCCGAGGGCGTTCGCATCTCCGGCGGCGGCTTGCCCGTGGTGCGCGTCGAGCTGGTGCGCAAGCTCAACGCCGATCAGACCGTGTTGCTGCCCGCGGCCTTCGCGATCTGCTTGCTCATCCTGCTGGTGACGTTTCGCTGGTGGCCCGCGGTGGTCCTGCCGGTGTTCGCGGTGGGCGTCACCGCGGCGGTGTTGGTGGGCGGCATGGCGGCGGTGGGCGAAGACCTCAACATCATCAACAACATCGTTCCGCTGCTGGTGATCATCATCGGCATCTCGGACTCGATTCACCTGCTCGCCCGGTACGGCGAGAGGCTGGGCGAAGGGGAGGAACAGGCCGTGGCCTGCGGCAAGGCGCTGCGCGGAATGCTGGTCGCGTGTTTTTTGACGTCGTTCACCACCGCGGTCGGCTTTGGCTCGCTGGTGGTTTCGAACACGGCGATCCTGCGCAGCTTTGGGCTCACCGCGGCCATCGGCGTGCTGCTGGCGTACGTGGTCACGATGACGCTGGTGCCCGTGTTGCTTACCTACGTGGCGACCCCGCGGCGGCTGGCGCGCGCGGCGCGCGAGGGAGCGCTCGAGCGCCATGCGGAGCAGGCCATGGGGTGGGTGCTCGGGCGCGGGCGCCTGGTTTTGCTGGGGGCCGCCCTGCTGGCCGGGGCGTCGGTGTGGAGCGCGACCCGTCTGGAGGTCGATAGCGCGCTTCTCGACCAGTTTGACGAAGGCGGCGAGGTGCACCGAGTCGTAACCGCGCTCGAGACCAAGCTCAACGGGGTGCGCCCCTTCGAGGTCTTGCTCGAAACCACCGACGCCGCGGTGTTTACCGACCCGGGCTTTATCGAGGCCCTCGAGTCCATCGAAGCGTGGGCCGAAACCCAGACGGGGGTTATCAGCGCCACGTCGTACATCGCATTTTTGCGCGAGGGACTGTACGTGGCAACCGGGGCGCCCGACGCCCGGCGGCGGCCGTTCGATTCCCGCGATCAGGTCGAGGAGTTGGCGGGGCTCATTGGCTCGCAGCCCAAAGCGCCGCTGTCCCAGTACCTGACCGGCGATCGCCGGTACGCGCGGGTCAACATCCAGTTTGCCGACGTCGGCTCGGAGGCGGGCTACGCCTTCGCCGAGGCCCTGCGGCCGCGACTGGCATCCCTGGCCGCAGTCGAAGCGGGAACCGTGACCTTTGCTTTCACCGGGCAGGCGTTTCTCGACGCCCGCGGCGAGCGCGCGCTGACCCGCGACCTGCTCACCAGCCTTGCCGTGGCGCTGGTGATCATCTTTGGCTTCATCACCCTGGTGCTTCGCGACCTGCGCCTCGGCCTTCTGAGCGTGCCGCCCAACGTGCTGCCGCTGCTGGTGACCATGGGCTACATGGACCTGCGCGGTCTGCCGCTCAACGTCGCCAACGTCATCATCTTTTCCATCTCGATCGGCATGGCGGTGGACGCCAGCATTCACCTGCTGGCGCGCTTTATCGAAGAGGTGCGCGCCGGGGCGACCACCGAAGGAGCCCTGCAGCGCGCCGCCCGAGGCACCGGCAAGGCCGTGCTGGTTACCTGCGCCACGCTCATGATCGGCTTTTCGTCGCTGCAGCTGTCTGAGTTCTTGCCGGTGCGGCGCTTCGGCGAGCTTCTCGCGGTGACCCTGGGCGGCTGTCTGGTGGCAACGCTGCTCATCTTGCCGCCACTCATTCAGGCGTTCTGGCGCCCCCGCCGCGGGCCGGTCCGCTCCGAATAGATCCTTTGCAGCCGGCGCCCGTTTTCACCCGTGTACCCAGCCAACACGGAGTGGACGATGCCGAGCCAACAGGTCAACAAAGCGATAACCAAAGGAATTCTCGGGCTTGGTGGGGCCGTTGCCGCCGCCGCCCTGTTTCTCACCGCCGCCCCGGGCGACGACAGTGTCATACCCGAGCCGCCGCCGGCGCCCGCGCCGGCGCCCGTGACGGCGGTGGCCCCGGTGCCGGGGGCGGGCGCGGTGCCCGCCGAGCCGCTGCCCGCCATTGAGCCGTCGGTGCCGGCCACGCCGGCGCCCGAGCCGGTCAAGGTCCAGCGGCCGCGCATCGACGTGGTGTTCGCCCTGGACACCACCGGCAGCATGTCGGGGCTCATTCAGGGAGCGAAGATGAAGATCTGGTCGCTCGCCAACGAGATTTCGTCCGGGCAGCCCAAGCCGATCGTTCGCTTCGGCCTGGTCGGTTACCGCGACCGCAGCGACGCGTACGTCACCAAGTCGGTTCCGCTGACCCGAGACATGGATGAGCTCTACGATCACCTCATGGCGTTTAGCGCGGGCGGGGGCGGCGACACGCCGGAGCATGTCAACGAGGCCCTGCGCGTGGCCATCGACGACATGAAGTGGAGCCGCAACCAAAACACCCTCAAGCTCATCTTCCTGGTCGGCGACGCGCCGCCCCACGACGACTACGACGACGGCCTGACCTCGCGCAAGATGGCTCGAAAGGCCCGGGCGCGCGGCATCATCGTCAACACCATTCGCGCCGGTCGCGCCGACGACACCCGCGTCGCCTGGCAGCGAATCTCGCGCATCGCCGGCGGTGAGTACGCCAGCATCGCCCAGTCCGGCGGCGTCGTGGCCACGACCACGCCGTACGACGGCGAGCTCGAGCGGCTCAATCGCGAGCTGGCCTCGACCGGGATTGCCTACGGTCATCGCTCGAAGCGCAGCCGGATGCGCAAGAAAGTCGCTAACCGCATGGCCATGAAGGGCGAAGTTGCGGCCTCGGCGGCCGGCTATGGAGCCAAGAACGGCGCTTCGCTCGGTGACGGCGACCTGGTCGGCGACATGGTGAGCGGCAGCCTCGCCTTCGACGACCTCGAGGAGGACAAGTTGCCGGAAGATCTGCGCAAGATGTCGAAGGAAGAGCAGAAAGCTCACATCGAGCAGAACGTCGAAAAGCGCAAGAAGCTACGCCGGCAGCTGGCCGACGTGTCCCGCAAGCGCGACGCGTACCTCAAAAAGGCGCGCAAGGCCAAGCCGAGCAAGGACAGCTTCGACCGCAAGGTCATGGGCTCGGTCGCCGAGCAGGCCGCCAGCGTGGGCGTTCACTTCGACTGAGCGGACCGGATAGCCGCCAGGATCACGACGGTTCGACCATTCCGCCGCGCCGAAGACGGCTTTTGGGCCCACAGCCAGCAATCTGGTTGTGGGCCTTTCGTTCGTTGCGCCGCGATGCGTCAAAGTGCCTGCGATCGCTTGCGATTTCCGGTTGGCAGACCTGCGGGAACAACCCTGGACGGGAGGGGTTTTTTTGATAGTTTTGCCCGGCCGTGTCCGACCTTCAGGATCTTTCTTCCCCCGCTCCTCAGGCCCCCGTCCCGCCGTTTCAGACCGAAGACGCCTCGGTGCCCGAACTCTCTCCCGACGAGCTGCGGTTCGCGTACCGCGCCGCGGTCGCATCGCGCGCCCTCGAGGAGATCATCGTGCGCATGGCAAGCCGCGGCGAGATCAAGTTCGCCACGTGGGGCACCGGCGAAGAGGTGCACGGCGTCGCCACCGCGCTGGCCCTGTCCAAGGCCGTAAACCCCGACAACTTCGCGTTCTGCCCCCACTACCGGTCGGGGCCCATGATGAACGCCTGGTGCCACCTGCGCGGCGTCGACAACTTTCACCAGCAGCTGGTGCGCCAGCAGCTCACCCGCGCCACGGACGGACAGACCGGCGGTCGGCAGATGCCGTACCACATGGCGCTGCCCGAGGTCGGCATTCTGCCGGTGCAGAGCCCGGTGGGAATGCAGCTCGGCAAGGCCGCCGGCTACGCCAAAGGCTTTCATCTCAAGGGGATCGACGACGGCGTGACCATGGCCATCGTCGGCGATGGCACGACCGCTGAGGGCGATTTGCACGATGCGATGAACGCCGCCAGCGTGTGGCAGCTGCCTCTCATCGTGCTCGTCACCGACAACGGCGTGGCCATTAGCACCCGGCCCAACGACGGTCGCGGCATCAAGGATTTCAAGAAGTACGCCGAGGCCTTCGGTCTGCGTCACTTCGAGTGCGACGGTCGCGACTTCGACGACGTCTACGAGACGACCTACCAGGCGGCCCGGCACGCCCGGACCACCCAGACCGGCGTGGTGCTGCACGCGCGCTACCTGCCGCGGCTCAACGGCCACAGCTCGGCAGCGGACATGACCTTTGACCTTTCCCAGCCGGATCCGCTTTTGGGCTTTGGCGAGGCGCTGGTCGAAAAGGGGCTGCTCGATCGAGCCGACGTGGTTCGCCGCCTCACGGGCACCGAGGGTCGCGACTACTTCACCCACCACGACCTCGGTCGCGTCATGCAGGCCGAGTTCGACAAGGTCTCGGTGCTGCTGGAGCGCACCCGCACCGAGCCGGAGCCCGATCCGGCCGGCCTCGAAGACCACATTTACGCGCCGTTCCCCCAGGTCGAAGAGCCCGATGTCGACCCGGACAGCAAGACCTGCGTGTCGTACGCCGGCGCGATTCGCGCGGCGCTGGACCACATCATCGGCCACCAGGGCGGCGTGCTTTGGGGCGAGGATGTTGGCAACCTCGGCGGCGTGATGCAGGCGACGGCGGGCCTGGCCCGACGTCACCCGGAGCGGGTCATCGACTCGCCGCTTAACGAGCCACTCATCGTGGGCACGGCATGCGGCGCTGGCTTGCACGACGGGGTCGTCGCGCTGCCGGAGATTCAGTTCGGCGACTACTCGCTAAACGCCATGCACTGGCTGGTCTATCTCGGCAACATGCACTGGTCGACCATGGGCCAGGCGAGCAGCAGCCTGGTGCTGCGCATGCCGACCGACCCGTTTGGCGGCGGCGCGCTGTACCACTCGATGAGTGTGGACGGCTACTTCACGCCGATCCCCGGCCTGGTCATCATTATGCCTTCGACCAGCTGGGACGCGTACGGCCTGCTGCGCACGGCCGGCGACTACAACGGCCCGACGGTCTGCCTCGAGCCCAAGTGGATGTACCGCCAGTCGCTGGGCCCGGCGTTTCCCGGTGAACCCACCGACGCGGCGGAGGTCGCAGCGCTCAAAAAGAGCATCATGCGCGGCGAGGTGCCCGACATCGTCGACATGCGGGTTCCGTTTTCCAAGGCGGCGTTCCGGCGCCGGGGCACCGACGTCACCATCGTGGCCTGGGGCCGCGCGGTCTGGACGTCGCTGGCGGCGGCCCACGAGCTCGAGCGCCAGGGCCTTTCGGCCGAGGTCATCGACCTGCGGACCCTGGTGCCGCCCGACATGGACACCGTGGTCAACAGCGTTCGGCGCACCGGGTCGCTGGTGGTAGCCGCGGAAGACCGGGCGTTTGCGGGCTTTGGCCGGACGATTCAGGGACTCGTAGCCGAGGCCGTGCCGGGGGCGCCGACGCGCACGGTCGGGCAGAAGAACCTGCCGGGCATCGCTCAGGCACCGGCTCTGGAAAAGGCCAGCGTGCTGTCTCAGGCGGACGTGGTGTCGGCGGCGAAGGCGGTTACGGAGATTGATGCGGATCGGCCGGGCTGGAACTGGGTGCCGGGGCGGTACTCGTAGGTTGCTGCTGGTAGTTGGTTCGCGGTCTTTATGACGCTTGGCCCCCTGGCTTTTGGTCAGGGGGCTTTTTTGTGAGGGAGGCGGGGAGTCGTGCAGGTGCGGGTGCAGGTGTGGGTAGAAGAACTCGTTGGGCTGAGCGGGGCTACGCGATGGGGGCTGGCCGTGCTCAAGCATACGGTCCGCTGTCGATCGGGGGTGGCGCGTGAAGCTTCGTGCCGAGCGTCGAGTCCGGAGCGTGCGGTCCGAACTGCGCGCGGCCAGCCCCCATCGCTTCGCCCCTAGGCCTTGGTGGGGTGGCGCGCCCGGCCACCGGGGGGAATGGGGGATTACTGTTGGTGCCGGCCCTTGGGCCGGCAGATTGTTGTTAGTGGTCGCGGCTGCGGAGGGCGTCTAGCAGCCTGGTGGTTGTCGTGTGGCCCTGGGGCGGGCTTGCTCGGGATCGGGGGCGGACTCGGGGGCGGACTCGGGGTTGGATTCGGGGTTGGATTCGAGGTCGGATTCGGGATCGGAGTCGGGTTCGGGTTCGGGGTCGGGGTCGGGTTCCGGGGGGGGGCCGAAATGAAAAAAGCGGTGACCGTCCGAGAAGGCAGGGAGACGGTCACCGCGAGGGAAGTGTCGAACGTCCGGAGGTTTGAGGAACCGGACGATCCGGGCGTTCGACGGGAACGATGGCTTATTCGGGGATGAGGACGGTGTCGATCACGTGGATGACGCCGTTGCTGGCCTCGATGTCGGTCTTGACGACGGTGGCGCCGCCGATTTTCACGCCGTCGCTGGTGTCGATGGAAAGGGCGCCGCCCTGAACGGTCTTGGCCTCTTTGAGGCCGCCCACGTCGGCGGCCATGACCTTGCCCGGCACCACGTGGTAGGTGAGCACCGCGGTGAGCTTCTCTTTGTCTTCGAGGAGAGCCTTGAGGGTCTCCGGGGGCACCTTCGCGAAGGCCTCGTCGGTCGGGGCGAAGACGGTGAACGGGCCCTCGCCCTTGAGCGTGTCGACGAGCTCGGCGGCTTTGACCGCGGTGACCAGGGTGCTGAACGAACCCGCGGCGACGGCGGTGTCGACGATGTCGGGTTTGGCTTCCGGGGCCGGCGCCTCGGCGGTTTCGCCCGGAGCTTCAGCGGGCTTGGCAGCCGGCTCCTCGGCGGTCTCGGCGGCCGGTTCAGCGGCCGGGGCCTCTTCTTTCTTGCCGCCGCAGGCGGCGAGGATGAGGGCAGCGAATAGGGCGAGTTTCTTCATCGGTGTTGTTTCCTCTCGGTGAGAAGCGCCATCGATACCGTCGGCGCCCTCCATGGCTGTCTGGACGATTTCTCGTCGATGTCCAGGTTTCTTTCGGGTGAATGGCCGTTTCGGCGGCGTCAGGCGGCTTTTTCGCGCGTGGAAAGACGCGAAAGCGACCGCAACGCTCACCCTTTCGCCGGTGCCATGCGGCCGGATGTGGGGCCGCTGGTTTTTTTGGGAGTCAGCGGCGCGGGCGGGAAAGCGCCCGGGTCGCGCTCAGCCAGCGACGCGGCGCGCGTCCGGCCGACGACAGTCCGTAGCGCACGAAGCTGCCGCCGGCGAAGGCCGCCAGCGAGTCGTAAAAGGCCCGCCACATGGGCTCGCCTTCGGGATAGGCGAGGTGCACCGGAGACCAGCGGTCGGGCAAGAGCTTCGACTTAAAGCGCACCAATCCCTCGAAGTCGTAGAGCCACGAGGTGTTGTCGCGAATGCGCCGCAGCCAGGCGTGGGGCGTATTCGACAGCGGTGCAAGGCCATACGTAACGTCGCGGGCGCCGTCGTCGGCAACCGCCCGCATGGCGTGGTCGAACATGAGCTCGACGGTGCCATTGGGTGCTTGCGGCGCCCGCAGGACGTCTTCGAAGAACCACCCGCCGCGGGCGTACACCGGCACGGCGGCGAGCACGCCGACGGTGCGTTCCTCGACTTCGGCGACCCAGACCCGGCGCTCCCCCGGCGCCGTGTACAGCTCGACCGAGACGGCGAACTGCATGGGCGCCATGGGCTTGCGGCTCAGCCACTCGATAACGACCCGGTCGAGCTTGCGCCGATCGGGGCTGTCCGGGTCCGCCAGGTCGGCGCTTTGAATGGCGCGCACGGCCACGCCTTTGGCCCGGGCGCGGCGCAGCTGTTCGCGCAGGCTCTTTTTCTTGCGCAGGCGGTCGGGCCACCGCGCTGGTTCCCAGTGGGGCTGCTCGCCAATGTGGGCCATGTCCCAGCCGGGCAGGGGGCCAGCGTCCGGCTCGACGCCGAAGAAGCGAACTCGCCGGCCGGCATCGCGCGCGGCCGCGGCAAACTCGTGAGCGGTCGCCGGCCGGTCGGCGACGGAACACACGGGCCCGCCAACGCCGACCCACGCGGCGCCGGTGTCGGCGAACGCCACGCACGCCTGATCGCCCGGGCGAAACCAGTGCGCCAATCCCGGTTCCAGGGTTTGAAACGACATGGTCTCGCGCCCGTGCCGAGCCACGATCGCCAACGCGCGGTCGACGTCGGGCGTATGGACGCCGATCTTCACGCCGGGCAAGGGGCCCTAGAGGTAACCGAGCGCCTCGAGTTTTTTGCGCAGCACGGGGTCGATCTCGGCGTCTCGCGCCGGCAGCTTGCGCACCCGCGCAACGTTTTGCAGGCGCGAGCGCTTGTCGGGCACCGCCAGCCCCTCGGCCAGGTACACCTCGGCGAGCCGCCCGGCCAGCACGGCGGCCTTGCGCAGGTCTTTGGTTTCGCCCGGGTCGTCGACCACGTCGTACAGCCCGCGCCAGTCCTTGTCGTCGTCGGTGATGAGCTTGTAGCGGCCCACGCGGATCGACCGCTCGCGTTTTCGCGACGAGGCGACGCTGTAGAGCGGCCGTATCTGGCTGGGCGCGGCGCCCGTGGCGACGTCGAGAAAGGACGTGCCTTCGATGTCCTTCATCGGCGGAGCGCCGACCGCTGCCAGGATGGTCGGCGCGAGATCCACGTGCTCGACGATGTCGGTGATGACCCGGCCGGGCTTGAACATGCGCGGGTAGCGAATGACCAGGGGCGCCCGAATCATCTCGTCATACAGGGTCCAGCCGTGCCCCATATGCTTGTGCTCGAACAGTTCTTCGCCGTGGTCGTTGGTCACGATCACCATGGTGTCGTCGGCCACGCCGAGCTCGTCGAGCTTGTCGAGCAGGACGCCGAGCTGTTCGTCCTGATACGTTACTTCTCCCCAGTAGAGCGCTCGAACCCAGGACAGATCGCGGTCGTCGAGGCGCAGCGCCCACCGGTCGACCTCGACCTGCTCATCGCGGTCGAAGCTATTGCCGAGCTTGCCCCGATAGGCGCCGTCGAAATAGAGCGAGGTGTAGTCCTCGGGGACGTCGTAGGTGATGTGCGGGTCGACGCTCTGAACGTAGACGAAGAACGGGCGGTCTTTGTCGGCTCGCTCGTCGAGCCACCGAGCCGCTCGGCGGTACAGGTAGTAGCCGTTGCCTTCCTTGGCGTCGTCGGACAGGTTGTTGAACGAATCCCATCCGCGGTTGAAGCCGAATTTTGCGTTGAACACCGCGTTGGCCGAGAACGCCGCGGTCTCGAACCCCTTGGCCTGCAGGTTTTCGGTGAAGAAACGCACTTCGTCGGGCAGGTGCGCTACCGCCGTGCGCGCGGTGTGCGTCGTCGGGTAAAGCCCCGAGAACATCGTCGCCACCGACGGCTTGGTCCAGTTCTCGTTGTTGTAAGCGTTCGCGAAGGCCGTCGATTGGGCGGCCAGCTTGTCGAACACCGGGGTCTTGATGGCGTTGTTGGGGTAGTGCGGGGTGAAGGCGTCGGCGCGGGTCGTATCCATGACCACGAACACGACGTTCTTGGGCGGCTTTGCGCCCAGCGGTGCAGCCGTTTGTGCTTCCTTCGCCGTGTAGATGGTGGGTTCGCCCCAGCCCGCGGCGGTGAGCTCGCCGCCGGACGTCGTGAAGTCGAGGCGAATGGCCCGCCCGGCGAACGAGGCCAGATCGACGGCTTGCTCGGTCCACGCGCCCGGGGTTGCCGCGCCCGAGTACAGGTCGTGGGCATCGCCGTCGTCGACGTCGTACGCGGTCACGGCGAACTTGACCGGCGTCTTTGCGCCCACGTCGAACACCAGCGACGCCTTGGCGGGAACGTGCAGATAAAACGAATAGGTTCGGTTTGTGGGCGCCGCCAGGGCGCGGCGCACCTTGCCGCCAATGTTGATGGGAACCATGCGCGGCACGGGGGCCGCGGCGTCGAGGCCGGACTCGTCGGCCAGCTTGACCCAATCGACGCGCAGCTCACCGTCGGCCTTCGAGCGCTCGAGGTCCAGCACGAGACGTCCCGGCGCCACGTTGTTCAGCGGTGCCCGAATCTCGGTCCACTCGCCGGTGACGGCGAAGTTGGCGGCGGCCTTGCCGTTGGCCTTCACGGCCACCCGATGGTCGCCGCCGGTCGCCCGCGCTCGCAGCACGAGTTCCTTGGCCGGGCCGTCTGCAACGAAGTGAAGCTGGGCTTTCTGCCCTGAAACGACCGAAAACGGGGAGGTGCCGTCAGGTTCCCCCGACGGCGATGCCGACCACCCGGTGGCCCAGCCGCCCCGGGTGTACTTGCGTTCGTCGCTGGTTCCGAAGTCGACCACGATGCCGCCCGAGCGCAGTTCGGCGCGAGCGACCTCCTCGAGCAGCGGGCGGTGTGGCGTCAGACCCGCCCGGGCCGAGGGCGGCGGCTTGTCGGCGGCGCCGGACTCGCCGGCGGCGGCGCCGGGCGCGTCGGGCGCCTCGGCCTTGTCGGATTTGCACCCGCCCGCGGCGACGAAGACTATCGCCGCGGACAGAAGGGCCTGTTGTATGCGCGTCGCGAGCGTCATCGACCGTCCATGTTGCGTTGCTTGCGGCGCCGAAGCGGGCTTTCCCAGGGGCCGCTGGTTCGATCCTTAACGCAAAGCGCGCCCCCGGCGGGAAAAAACGAGCGAACGTGATTCGGCGTTCGTGGGCCCCGTTTGCCCAGGGGGGCGGGGCCTGGAGCGTCTTTCGCGGCCCTATCCGAGCTGTGGCGGCTGGCGGATCTGCCGTTCGCACCCGGCTGCGGGCGGGCTCGGCGGCCGCGGGCGAGATCCCTCGGGAATCACCGCAGGGCGAGGGCCCGCGGGTCTCCTAGGCGCGGTTTGCCACGAGGAGGCGAACGACCAGTCGGCACCGATAGCTTCCGTCGTTGTTTTGCGCCGCGCGCCGGGCAACTGCCTGTTGCAACTCGCCGAGTCGCTGCGCCGCCAGGCTGGCGGCCTCGTAGGTCATCGACACGGCGTACCAGACCTGGTCGAAGGTTCCATCGCAAACCAGCTCCACGCGCCGTTCGCTGACCCCGGAGCAGAAGCTCGGGGGCAAAAGCTCCTGCAGGCCGGCGGCGGTCCGGCAGCGTGGGTCGCCGAGGCGCGGTGGTGGATCTTTGAGCGCCGCAAAGTCGTCGCGCGCCAGGTGGGCAAACAAGGCCAGCGCATCGGGCGGTTCCGCACCGGCGCCCGGCACAGGCTCGACCGGCCCCCCGCCCACGACCGTGGCGAACACACCGCCCGGTCGCAGAACCCGAGCGACCTCGTCGAGGGTCTGGTGCGGCTCCGAAAAGAGCATGAACGCCAGGTGCGATGCGACGACGTCAACCGAGCTCGCGGCGAGCGAGGTCCGTTCGCCGCGCTCGCAGCGCAGGTCGACGCCGTCTATCTCGGGGCGGCGGCGGGCCCGGTCGAGTTCGGCGGCCGAGGCGTCGACTCCCACCAGCGCCGCGGCCGGGTGGCCCCGTCGACGCAGAAGCGCCAGCAGGGGGCCGTCGCCGCAGCCGAGGTCGAGCACCCGCTGTCCGGGCTGGACGAGGTCGGCGAGCAGCTCGTAGGACGTCGTTCCGTCCCCGGTCACGCCGCGCTCGAACACGTCGGCGGTCGCGCCCGGGTGCCGCGCGTGAAAAGCCTGCAGGTACTGGTCGCGGGGGTCGGTCACAGGGGCGCCGAGCGTAGCGCCAACGGCGCGGTATCCGCAGCCCGAAGCGCGACCGACGGATCGGACGGCCGTCTAGTGCCTGGAACAGGTGTTGTTGGGAAATGTCCGCGTCCCATCCGCGTGATGGCGAGGCGCGAGGAGGGAGTTTGGTGGGCCCAAGTGACCGAAGAGCAACGATGCTAGCGCGTGGAGGGGCCCGGAGAGTTATCCGACGAATACCTGTTCCAGGTCACTAGGGCAACCACTAGTTCGCCGCCGGCGCGGGCCGGCCCTGGGCGCGAAGCAAGTGGGATAGACGGGCGCGATACCTGGACGAATTCTCGGCCGCCGCCGCCACCGCGCGCCGCTGCAGGCCGATGGCCTCGGCCATGTTTCCCTGCTCCTCCCGGATTTTCGACAGCACCTCGATCGGTTGCGGCTCGGACCAGTCGCGTCCGCTGCAGGCCAGCGCGCCGGCGTAGTAGGCGACGTCGAGGTCGCGCCGCGGCACGCCGGGAGCCGCGAAGATGTGATAGGCGAGGCCGGCGAGGTAGTCGGGCTGGTCGCGAAGAAGATCGGCGAGCAGCGCGTCGATGAGATCGTAGGCCCGGGCGGGGTTGGAGCTGAGCAGGTCGACGGAACGACGGGAATAGCGGGCCGCCAGGCGCTCCCGCCGGGCCCGCGTTCGCTCGGCGGCTGCGTTCCAGTCGCCCCGCAGCACGGCGGCGGCGACGTTTTCGAGCCGGCTCGGTCGGCCAACCCACGCAATGGAGCCATCGCGGTCGACTACGAAGGACGCGGGCAGCCCGGGAAAGCCGGCCGCGTCAACCCAGTCGCGCTTGCTCGCCCCGGACCCGTCGAGCCCGACGCGGTAGCGCATGGCAGCGCGGTTTTGGTCGACGAAGGCTCTGACTGCTGCGTCGTTGTCTTGCTCGATGTTGACGGCGACGACCGTCAAGCCGTCGCGGCGGTGCGCGTCCGCGAGCGCCGACAGCGAGGGGATCGAGTCGATGCAGGGCTTGCACCACGTGGCCCAGTTTTCGACCGCGTACACCTGGCCGCGCTTCATCGACACCGGGGCGCCCAGGAGCCATGTTTTTACGGACAGCGCCGGCGCGGGCGCGCCGACGTGAAGCGCCGGCTCCTGATCGGCAATGCCCTCTCGGTCGAGCACGCGCTTTGCCTGGCGTGCGGACATGGGCCGAGGAGCCGGCGGGACGAGGGCGTCCACGCCCGACCCGCGACCCGGGCCGGCGGACTCGCTCGTGCACGAGCCCGCCAGCACCAGCGCGACAACCGCAATGATGGTCGTGCGTGCCACGGCCTTACTCGGCGATGACGACCTTGCGGTCCTCGACGAACGGCAGGCCCGCGGCCATGGGTTTGAGCTGGTCGTCGAGGGGCGTGCGGGCCAGCTGGTTGGCGAAGTTCGACATGACCTTGGCGGACACGTTTGCGACGACGTCGAGGGCCTGCTGGCGCGTGTAGCCGGCCTGGAGGAAGGATGCGAGCTGGCCGTCGGTCACGCGTCCCTGGCTTTCGTAGACCTGCAGGGCAAAGTCGCGAAGCGCGTTGAGTTTGGGCTCCGGCAGATCCGCCTTCTGGCGCAGGGCCTCGAGCTGCTCGTCGGGGCTCTTGAAGAAGACCTTGCCCGCCATGGTGTGTCCGGCGGTGCAGTACTGGCACCGGTTTTCGACCGCGATGGACATCTGAACGATGTTGTCCTCGGGCGGCGACAGCGAGCCGATGGCCTGCAGGTTGCTCTGAAGCGCAAAGTAGGACTTGAGAAGCGCCGGCGACTCGGCCATCACACCGGCCAGATTGGGAACGAACTGAAAGGTGTCGACGTAGAACTTCATTTCCTCGGCCACCGTGGGCGGCGCCGATTTCAGCGTGTGAATGACGAAGCCGCGCTCGGTGAGGGCCGTGCCGGCCTGCACGTCGGTTGGAGACGGCAGGGCGGGCGTCGCGCCCGGGGCGGTTGGGGAGTCGGTTTCGGCGGGCTTGGGCGCCGGGTCGGCGTTCGACGCTTCGGGGGCTGATTTCGAGCAGCCGAAAGCGACGGCGGCGGCGGCGAGAACGGCGGCGATTCGAGTAGCGGTGTGCATGTTGGTTTCTCCTGTCTCGGGGCCCGCTTGTCGGGCGCACGGACACGCTAGCGGACCCGGCCCTCGGCTTCCGGTTCGCTTTTGCACGCCCCGTTTCCGCGAATGCACAGGGGCGGGGCTGGACCGGGGGACAGGCGGTTCCAGATCGCTGCCGTTGGCTGTGAAGACCGGCCGAGGCGAAAGACGCGCGCGCCGCCGTGGTATGCCTTTGCAATGACCGGGGTGCGCGACTCGAGGCCGGTGTGAACTGGGACGACCTGCGTATGTTTTTGGCGCTGGCGCGCTGCGGCACGCTCAAAGCGGCCGCGACCGAGCTGGGGGTGAGCCACTCGACCGTGTCGCGTCGGCTCGACGCCCTGTCGGAGGCGACCGGCGCAACGCTGTTCGACAAGACCCCCGAGGGCTTCGTGCTGACCGCCGCGGGCGAGCAAGTCCAGGCCCTGGCCGAGGAGATGGAGAGCCGCGCGCTTTCCCTGGAGCGCATGCTCGTGGGCAGCGACGCGCGCCTGTCCGGGCAGCTTCGGGTGACCACGGTCGATGTTCTCGTGCCGCAGCTAGCGGGCGTGGTCGGCGAGTTCGTCCAGCGCTACCCGGACGTCGACATAACGCTGCAGACGGAAAATCGCCTGGCCGACCTGTCGCGTCGCGAAGCCGACGTTTCCATTCGCCTGCACTCGAATCCGTCGGACCACCTCGTGGGGCGGCGGGTGGCTCGGGTCGACTGGGCGCCGTACGCCTCAACGGAGCTCGTCGAGCGCATGGGAATCGACACGCCGCTGTCGGAGTGGCCGTGGCTGGTCGCCTACGACGAGCGCGGCGTCACCATGATCGAGAAGTGGGTCGCCAGCGCCACCGGCGATCGAAAGCCGGTCGCCCGGGTGGACTCCGGCCAAACGGCTCTGGCCCTGGCAGGACGGGGGCAGGGCGCGATCATCGCCTCGCCTTTCTTTGCCGAGCCGGCAGGCCTCGTTCGCATCGGGCCGGCCTTTCCCGACATGGCCAACTACATCTGGATCTTGACGCATCCCGACCTGCGTCAGACGGCTCGGGTGCGGGCCTTCATGGACGTGTTCGCCGAATGCACGGCCGACTTGCCCGACCTCGCCGCCTGCTCCGACAACGGCTGAGGGCGCGCGTGAGGGCCGCATTTCGGCCCCGGCCGACCTCTACTCGACGACTTCGACGCGCACTTCGACGGTGAGCTTTTCGCCCCGGCCGCCGGCGAAGATCGTGCCGGACGTCGGAGTCGCGTCGCGGTAGTTTCGCCCCGCGGCAATGCGCACGTGGTCGAGGCCGGCGCGAATGCCGTTGGTCGGGTCGAAGCCAACCCAGCCAACCCAGGGCAGGTAGAGCTCGGTCCAGGCGTGGCTGGCTTCGGACTGGATCGTGTTGTCGTAGTTGGCGCCGGTGTGGATGTAGCCAACCCGGTAGCGAGCGGGCACGCCGAGCAAGCGCGCCATGCAGATGAACAGGTTGGCAAAGTCCTGGCACACGCCGCGGCGGTTGACGTAGACGTCGAACGGCGTGGTCGCCAGAGTCGTCGAGCCAGACACGTAACTGCAGTCGCGGTAGATGGTCTGGTTCATGTCGAGGAGCGTATCGACCAGGTTGAAGTCCTGGCGCTCGGCAAAGCTCATGGCGAACTCGGACAGTTCGCGCAGCTGGGACTCGGGCAGCTCGGGCGGCAGCAAAAAGGGCGTCATCATTTGCCGCTGCCACGGCATCCAGACCAGGGGAATGGTCGAGCGTCGGGCCGGCGACGACAGCGGCGCTCGCGGGTGAACGCGAACCCTGGATCGGGCCACGAGCCGGAGCTCGGTATACGGGCTCTCGATCTTGAAGCGCTTGGCCCGGTTGCCGAAAACGTCTTCGAAGTTGCGGCTGCGCCGGTCGGGCGTGATCTCGAAGGAGTAGTCGAGCACCTGCTGGCGGTGGTCGTGCACGGGCTCGAGGCGAAACAGGTGGGTCGACCGCTGGACCGGCTCTTCGTAGGTGTAGCGGGTCTCGTGGTAGACGGTCATGACCCGGCCGTTGGACGACACGTGGACCGCGGGTGGCTCGGGCGACTCGTCGAGTGGGTCGATCTGGTTGCGCGTGGCCGGGCGCGACGCCGCCATGGGCAGCAGGCCGTCGTCGGTGTCTTCGGCCGCAGACGGCTGTCCCAAAACGGCCGCGTTTTGCTCGACCACCTCGGAGTAGCCGGGCTGATCGGGGCTCAGGCCTTCGGCGGGGGCTCCTCCGGGCATCGGCTGCGGCGTCAGTTCCGACCGGACGGCGGCCGGGGCCTGGGCCGGCGGCACGCCTTCGGCATCGTTGCGCACCGGAATGGGTTCGCGCGGCGAGCTCGCCCAGGCAAGGGCGCCGCGGCGGGCCACCACCATGTGGCCAGGCGGAAGCTCGATCCACTCTTCCTCCGACAGCGGGACGCTCGAGAAAATGACCATCGAGCGATTCAGGTCGAGGGGGTGGTTGAGCTCCAGGCGCACGTCGCTGGCAGCGAGGGTCGTCTCCCGGTGCGGTGGAATGCGGCGAATGTAGTGGAGCGGCTTGTCGCCTCGCTGCCCGCGGTACGCGACCACGTCGAGACCGTCCGACAGAAGCATGTTCACGGCACCAACCCCGTCGATCTCGCGGAGCAGGGCGTGGACCTCGCGCCAGCCGACGTCGCCCAGGGCCCGGGCCTGGCGATAGCGCAGCTCGTGGAGCAGCCAGCAAAATCCGTACTCGCTGTCGGTTCGGCCGACCGGTTCGAACACCGGCAGGTCAGGCAGGCGCAGCTTCTCGGAGTAGCCAATGTCGAGGGAGCCCGACTGGGCGAACAACCAGTCTCGACCGGCGTGGCTGCGGGAAAACGGGTGGGTGTCTTGCTGGGTCGCCCGCTGCGCGGCCCCGCGCAGGTGGCACACGAACGCCGTGCTGCGAAAGCGGTCCCAGTCGCGCAGAAGCCGAGTCATCGCGGTGGCTTCGCCGGTCGGCATGGGGTCTTTGATGACCACGGCGCCGAAGTCGTCGACCGGGTACCAGGCAAAGCCCCAGCCGGAAAACTGCGCGTCGTGCTCCATGCCTTCGTCGCCCGAGAGCTTGATGGTCGGGGACGAAGCGCTGTCGAACGACATCGCGAGAAGATGACTCACGCCGGACATGATCGAGGACCCTTCACCTGTGAGTACTCGATCTACCATGGGCGGGCCTTCAGGCGGCGCCGTTGGCCAGGCGAGGGTCGAAGTAATCGTCGTGAATTACCTGGCAAAGCTCCGCGACGCTGTTGACGATGTGCGTCAACTCCTCGTGAACAGGAACGAAATCGTCCTCGAACGAAGCGTTGTCGAGGCGCGCGCGCAGCTGGCGCAGGCATGTCGCCGAGCGCTTGCCAATGTCATCCGATCCCCGCTGCCGAATGCGCTCGAGGCATCCCGCCGCGCGGCCGAGCGAGTACGCCACCGAGCGGGGGAGCGCCGGCTCTTTGACCAGGAACCGAACCACGCGCCGGTGCCGGGGCGTGCGCCGCACGCGCTTGAGGTACGGCTCGTTGGCCGAACACGAGCGGAGCAGGGCGCCGCAGTGGGCAGCCTCGACGATGAGGCGCACGCTGTCGGGCAAACCCGCGCTGGCCGTCTCGAGCATGTGGTGCTTCACGTCCACCAGCCGGGCGGTTCCGTTGGCCCGCTCGAGCAGGGTGCCCAGGCGAATGAACTCGGTCGGTTCCTCGTGGAGCATGGTGTCCCGGGTAACGCCGTGCAGGGCGGCGGTTCGAAACAGTAGCTCGCTGTAAAAACCGTCGCGATCGCTGGCGTACTCGGAGCGGCCGGACCCATCGCGCATCCAGTGCCACAGGTCGTTGATGGCCTCCCACATCTCGAGGCTGATGGTCTCTCGAATGGTGCGAGCGTTTTCGCGGGCCCAGTCGACCGAGCTGCGAATGGACACCGGGTTGCGGTCGTCCCACGTCAGGTATTCCTGGACTGCGTTGCCGTCGTTGACGGCCTCTTCCGGGTACAGGGTGGGAAAGCGCTCCTGCTCGCCGGACACGACAATGACCGGGTGCCAGCGCTGGGCCGGCGGCAGCTTGACGTCGAGGACGAAGGCGCGGTTGACCCGCAGCAGGCGGGCGATGTTGTCGGCGCGCTCGACGTAGCGGGCCAGCCAGAAGCAGTTTTCGGCGACGCGGGAAATCATGGTCAGGCCTCCAGGACCCAGGTGTCCTTGGAACCCCCGCCCTGGCTCGAGTTGACGACATAGGAACCGGCGACCAGAGCCACGCGGGTGAGCCCGCCGGGCAGCACCCAGGGCGTCTTGCCCGTGATGATGTACGGCCGCAGGTCGACCCGACGCGGACCGATGGTGCCGTCGACCCACGTCGGCACCGTGGACAGCTCGACCAGAGGTTGCGCGATGTACTTGGTGGGCTTGTCGCGTATCTTGCTGTCGAATTCGTCGAGCTGAGCGCGGCTGGCTTTCGGGCCAATGAGCATGCCGTAGCCGCCCGAGGCGTCGACTTCCTTGACGACCATGCGGCTGAGGTCACCGAGAACGCGCTTGCGATGCTCGTCGCGGGCGCACACGAGGGTGTCGACCTGGCCGAGAATGGGCTTCTCCGACAGGTAGAACTCAATGAGTGCTGGCAGGTACGGGTAGATGGCCTTGTCGTCGGCGACGCCGTTGCCGATGGCGTTGGCCAGGGTGACGTTGCCGGCCGCGTACGCGCTCACGATGCCGGGCACGCCGAGGAGGCTGTCTTCTCGAAACACCTTCGGGTCGAGAAAGTCGTCGTCGATGCGGCGGTAGATGACGTGGACCTGCTGGGCGCCCTGGGTGGTCTTCATGTAGACCCGCTCGCGATGAACGAACAGGTCGTTGGGCTGGACCAGTTCGATGCCCATTCGGCGAGCCAGGAACGTGTGCTCGAAATACGCGGAGTTGAAGGGGCCGGGGGTGAGGACCACCGCGACGGTGTCCTCGTCGCTCACCGGCGACAGCTCGCCGAGAGTATCGGTGAGCCGGGTCGGGTACTCGTCGACCGACCGCACCTGCGACTCGGTAAAGACGCGAGGAAGAACTCGCTTCATGATCGCCCGGTTTTCGAGCACGTACGAGACCCCGGACGGCGTGCGGACGTTGTCTTCCAAGACGATGAATCTGCCGTCCGGTCCACGGACCAGGTCGATGCCGCTGATGACGGTGTAGACGCCGCCCGGGGGCTTGATGCCGCGCATCTTGGGCAGGTAGCCGTCGCAGCGCTCGAGCACCGGCCGCGGCAGCACGCCTTCGTCGATGCAGCGTTGGTCGCCATAGATATCGGCGAGAAACAGGTTCAGTGCGGTGACCCGTTGAACCAGGCCGCGCTCGACGACTTCCCAGTCATCGGCGGTGACCAGGCGCGGAACGAGGTCGAAGGGAAAGATCCGCTCCACGCCCCGGGCTTCGTCGGAATAAACGTTGAACGTGATACCGCCCTTGAGAAACGCAACGTCGGCGAGGTGCTGGCGGCGCACGTAGTCATCTCGCCCGATCCCGTCGAGCAATCCGACGATGCTCTCGACGCCGGGACGCGGGCTGCCGGCGCTCGTAAACACTTCGTCGTAGGCGCCGTCGATGGGTTTGTAGCCGTCGAACAGAGGGGCCTTCGCCGCCCCATCGCCGTTGCCTGGCGGTGGCGAAGATGATTGTTGTTCTTGTTTCCCGCTCGTCACGTTGCCACTGCTTCCTCGTCTACTATAGCCGCCACGCCATGCGCCTTCGTATCAAACACGTAACAGAGTATCTCTACGAAACGCCGGCGGCGCTGGGCCCGCAGATCGTGCGACTGCGCCCGGCGGGGCACACCCGGGCCAACGTGTTCTCGTACAACCTCGACGTATCCCCGGAGTCGACCGTGCGCTGGCAGCACGACCCGTGGGCCAATCGCATTGCCCGCGTTACGTTCGACGCGGGCACCAAGGTCGACAAGCTGCGCCTGGAGATCGATGTCGGCGTCGAGGTTCGCCCGGTCAATCCATTCGACTTCTTCATCGACGATCGGTGCGAGGAGCTGCCGTTCCAATACCCCGACGGCCTCGAACACGAGCTGGCCCCGTACCTCGAAAAGCCGGCCATGACGCCGCATCTGGCGCATTTTCTCGAGGACCAGCCGGCGCGCGGGCACATCGTCGATTTTCTGGTCGGGATCAACCAGAAGGTCGCCAACACGGTCGACTACATCATTCGCATGGAGCCCGGGCTGCAAACCGCGGAGGAAACCCTCGAAATCGGCAGCGGCAGCTGTCGGGACAGTGCCGCGCTGCTCGTCGATGCGCTGCGCGCCCGAGGCATTGCCGCGCGTTTTTGCAGCGGCTACCTCGTGCAGCTTACGGACGAGGGCAACATTCCGGACATGGCGAAGGGGGTCGCCAACGATGTCGTCGACCTGCATGCGTGGGCCGAAGCCTACGTCCCGGGAGCGGGATGGATCGGCCTGGACGGCACCAGCGGACTGCTGTGCGGCGAAGGCCATATTCCGCTCGCGGCGACGGTGAGCCCGCAGCTCGCGGCCCCCATCTCCGGCACCTCGTCGGAGCCGGCCACGGGGTTCAACTTCGAGATGTCGGTGCACCGCCTTGGCCACGAGCCGCGGCCGCGCAAGCCGTACACCGACGAGACGTGGGCCGCCATCGTTGGCGCCGGCGACGTGGTCGACGCGACCTTGCAGAGCCGCGGGCTCAACCTGACCATCGGTGGCGAACCGACGTGGACCTCGCGCGAGCACCCCGCCGACGACGAGTGGAACACCGAGGCTCTGGGCCAGACCAAGTGGGTCCAGGGCGTGAGCATGGCGCACCAGCTGCGCCAGCGCTTTGGCGTCGGGACTCTCGCCATGCGGCGCATGGGCAAGCTCTACCCGGGCGAGAGCCTGCCGCGCTGGGCCCTGCACTTGATCTGGCGCGAGGACAACGTTCCGGTCTGGCGCGACCCGGCGCGCCTCGCGTTCGTCGACGACCTGGAGGCCGAAGTTGGCCCCCAGGACCCGGAGTGGCACGCCTGGGCGACGGAGACATCGCAGCAGGTCGCCCGTCGCCTCGCCGACGCGCTGTCGATTCACCCGCGGGTCGTGCCCGGTTTCGAGGACCCCTGGGCGCTGATGAAGGAAGAGTTCGACCTGCCGACGGACGTCGATCCGTATGCGTCGGATCTCGACGACCCGGAAGTCCGTCGGCGCGTGGCGCGCATTCTCACCCGCGGCGTCAAACGCGAGGTCGGGTTCGCGCTGCCGCTGGCCGTGGACGACCTCGGCCGCTGGGCCACGAGCGAGTGGTCATTTCGGCGGGACCGAATGTTCCTGATACCGGGCGACAGCCCCATGGGCCTGCGGCTACCGCTCAAGTCCATTGGCGGCGTGCCGGTCGAGTACCCCACGGCCGACCCGTCCCGCGAGCTGGGGCCTCTCGAGTTTCAGCCGCGGCGCCTGCGCGAGCTGCGGGCCAGCGAGCAGGGCGCTGCCGCGGGCGCGGGTGACCAGCAGGCCGCCGCCGCGGCGTTTCCCAAGGACGGCGTGGCGCGGACCGCACTGGTGGTGGAGCCTCGCGCCGGCGCCATTCACGTGTTTTTGCCGCCGGTGCCGGACGTCGAGCGATTTCTCGAACTCGTCGCCACGGTGGAAGACGTCGCCAGCGACATGGACATTCAGCTCGGAGTCGAGGGCTACCCACCGCCGGCCGACCCGCGCCTGCAGTCGTGTCTCGTGACGCCCGACCCCGGGGTCATCGAGGTCAACATTCCTCCGGCGAGGAGCTTTCGCGAGTACGCCGAGACCGTGGCCAAGTGCAACGACGCGGCAAACCACGCCGGCCTCACCACCGAGAAGTATCAACTCGATGGTCGCGAAGCGGGCTCCGGCGGCGGCAACCACATCACCATGGGCGGGCCAACCCCCGCCCAGAGCCCGTTTCTGAACGACCCGGCGCTGTTGTCGAGCTTTCTGCGGTTCGTGCAGAACCACCCCTCGCTGTCGTACGTGTTCTCGGGGCTGTTCGTCGGGCCGACGTCCCAGGCGCCGAGAGTCGACGAAGCCCGCAACGATGCCCTGTACGAGCTCGAGTTGGCGCTTCGCCGCGTCAGCGACGGCGGCGAAAAGCCGTACCCGTGGTTTGTCGATCGCCTGCTGCGAAACCTGCTGACGGATCTTTCCGGCAACACGCACCGGGCCGAGATTTCGATCGACAAGCTCTACGACCCCAACAGCCCTTCGGGACGCCAGGGGCTGGTGGAGATGCGCGCGTTTGAGATGCCGCCGCACGAGCACATGGCGGCCGTGCAGGCCTTGGTCGCGCGGGCTCTGGTCGCCCGGTGCGCCGTCGAAGCGTACGAAAACCCGCTGGTGCGCTGGGGGTCGCAGCTGCACGACCGATTCATGCTGCCGCACTACCTCGAGCGTGACCTGGGGGATGTGTGCGACGATTTTCAGCGCCACGGCCTGCCGGTCGACGGCGACTGGTTCGTGCCGTTTCTCGACTATCGGTTTCCGGTGTTTGGCCGCCAGCAGCTCGGCGACGTCGAGCTCGAAATTCGCGGCGCGCTCGAGCCGTGGCACACCCTCGGGGAGCAGCCCGAGGGGCCGGTCGTTGCGCGCTACGTCGACTCGTCGCTCGAGCGAGTGCAGGTCAAGGTGCGCGGTCTCACCGAGGGGCGCCACGCGGTCCTGGTTAACGGTCGCCACCTGCCGATGCGCAGTACCGGGGTCGCGAGCGAAAAGGTCGCCGGGGTTCGCTTTCGCGCCTGGCAGCCGCCGCACTGCCTGCAGCCGCACGTGCCGGTTCACCACCCGCTGCGCTTCGACGTCGTCGACACGTGGTCGAAGCGGTCCATGGGAGCGAGCTCGTATCACGTCACGCCGCCGGGCGACCGCGGGTTTAACGAGCCGCCCCTCACGGCGTTCGAAGCGGCCGCTCGGCGCGCCCAGCGATTTACCACCGAGGGGCACGCGCCGTATCCGGTGATTCCCGAGCCCAGGGCCGAAGAGCCCGAGCAGCCGTTTACCCTCGATTTGCGCCAGCCCTAGGGCGGTCAGCATGGACGACAGGAGCGGTGCCATCGAGGCGGCCATTGCGGGCCACGACCGGGAAGTCGCGGAGCGCGGGCTGGTGCTGTGGCTCGGCGGCGAGCCGACGTTTACGGACCGGCAGTCCACCGCCGCCGAGTGGACGACGGCGGCGCTCGGTGACGACAAGCGTCGCCGGGCCGAGTCGCTTGCCGCCCGGCTTCTGCGGCCGGGCGGCGTTTTGCTGCGAACGTTGGGCCGGCAATACCCGGACGAAGAAGTGCCGCGGTGGAGTTTCGGCCTTTACGAGTGGCGCGACGGCACCGCGATGTGGAACGGGCCGCGCGACCCCATGCAGCGTGCCCCGGCCGACGTGCCCCCGACCGAGGAGTCGATGCTGGAGGCCGCCGCGCGTCTGCGAGACGGCCTGGCGCTGGCGCTGGGGGGGCGTTCTTTCGATGTGCCCGACGCGGACCTGCCGCTTCGGGTGGTGGTCGGCGCCGCCGACCCCGACGCCGCCGATGGTGGGGCGGCTCTGCGTCGCGGGCGACTCGACCTGCAGAAGATCGCCGAGGACGGTCCGCTCGACGCCCTGGCTCGAGACGGCAGCCAGCTGTTTTGCATTGGCTGCGACAGCGTGGGCGTCGACGACCGGGCGGTCGTTCTCGAGCTTCCGGGGGTGGCCGAGGTCGACGCGTTTTCCGCGCTGCTCGGCACCGTCGCCCGGGTCGCCGCGGAGAGCGGCTGTCGAGAGCTGGTGCTCGGCGGTTACGGGCCGCCCGTGGACTCGAGGGTGTCGTGGACGACCGTGACCCCCGATCCGGCGGTCGTCGAGGTCAACATGGCGCCGTGCGCGTCGGTGGCCGAGTACGCTGCCGAATCTCGCCGCATTCACGAGGCCGCCGGTGAGCTGGGCCTTTCGTCGCACCGGCTGTACTTCAACGGTGACGAGGCCGACAGCGGCGGGGGAGGGCACTTGACCTTCGGCGGCGCCAGCCCCGAGCACAGCCCGTTTTTCGCCTTTCCCATGCTCGTGCCCCGCATGGTGGCGTACTTCAACCGGCACCCGTCGCTGTCGTACTTGTTCGCCGTCGACAGCCTGGGCAGCTCGAGCCAGTCGCCGCGCGCCGACGAGAGCACGCGCGAGTCGTTCGGCGAGCTGGGGGTCGCGCTCGACCTGCTGGCAAAAGACCCGCAGCCGGGTCCCGAGCGCATCTGGGAAGCGCTGGCGCCGTTTCTCACCGACCGATTCGGCAACACCCACCGCTGCGAAATCAACGTCGAGAAACTCTGGAACCCTTACTTTCCCAGCCGCGGAAAGCTCGGCGTCGTCGAGCTGCGCGCCTTTCGCATGGCGCTCGACTGGCAGCGGGCATCGGCGGTCGCGGCGCTCATGCGGGCGATCGTGGCTCGGCTCGCCGCCACCGAGGTGTCGATGGAGCTGGTCGATTGGGGGGGCCGGCTGCACGACGAGTTTTCGCTGCCGTCGTTTCTGCGCCGCGACCTCGGTCTGGTGCTCGACGACCTGCGCCGCGACGGGCTGGGGCTAGATGATGTGCTGATCGCCGAGCTCGAGCGCGCTACCGACCGCACGATCGCTCGTCTGACGCTGGCGGACGACTGCACGCTGACCGTCGAGCGGGCTCTCGAGTTTTGGCCCCTGGTGGGTGATTTGAGCCAGCAGAACAACACGTCTCGTCTGGTCGATCCCAGCTGCGCTCGGCTCGAGGTGCGGCTGTCGGGGCTCGGCGCGCCGGACTGGGCGTTGTTTGCCGGCGAGTACCGCCTGCCTGTGCACAACCTGGAGGTCGACGGCGAACGTCTGCGCCTGCTCGGCCTGCGCTACCGAGCGTTTCGCCCCGGAATTGGCCTTCATCCATCGCTGCCCGACCAGAGCCCCATCTCGTTCTGCGCAAGCGGTCCCCGCGGCGAGGTCAAGCGAGTGTCCGTGCACTCGTGGCACCCGTTGGGCGGCGCCTACGAAGGCCTGCCCGAAAACCGAGCCGAGGCCGCCCAACGCCGAGCGGAAAGGGTTGTCGTCGAAGACGCCGAGGAACCACCCGACCTGCACCCCGTCCCCGGCCGAGCCCGCTCCGCCTTCTGCGTAGACCTCCGCCGAATCCTCTAGCCCCGACTCCGAGCCCGACCCCGAGCCCACACAGGCAAGAGATCGCCGGTTCGCTCCCAGGCACGCTGGACTGTTGCCCCGCCGGGCGTAGCCGTGGGCTGGCGGCGGCTTCCGCTTCTCGAAAACGTCTCTCGAGAGCGGACGGTTTGGACATCTCTCGGCCTAGCAATGCGTTGGAGCAGCTCGAGCCCACAACGGACGCGCCGAATGAGACGTCGGGCAACATATTCTGGAGCCTCGGCAAACTTCGAATCGGCGTAGATGTGTTGCACTCAGGGGCGATGCTCACGCTCCTCACAGGGAAGCCGCTAGCCTGGAAGGCAAGCTCGCTCTCGATCTGCGGTTTGAACGTCGGCTTTGTGGCCTGTCAGGTGGGGGCTGCGAACGCTGACGCGTTCACGTCGCTGATAGGTGATCTCGCAGGCGCGTTCTCGGTTGCGCTAGCGTTTGTGTTGATTTAGGCAGTACGACCCGCGGTCAAAAACGCGCGCTGGTACCGGACTCACTCTTGGTACTCGGGCGGGCAGATTCGACAACGCGAGTCAATGCCCCCCAAGTTCCGGGTATCAGCGCCATTCCAATGGGGTGATGGAGTTCCGATGCAGGCAGGTAGTGATCTTCTGTTCTCGCAGGTTGCAACAGTCAACGCACGCGCGGTCTGCGTTGGCGAGCGCATTGACGTGCGCCGCCTTGGTGACAGGCTCGCGGATGGACCATCAATGGTCGCCTGTGGGGGCGGATACGTGGCAGTTTTCCGCTACGGAGCAGCGGTGTTCTTCGATGTGGATGACCACGACCGACAGGCATTTCTGACCAAGGTACGCGACCTGGTTCACGAGCCCTTTGAAACACCCGAGCACGAGTCTGTCGACATCCGGTTTGATTCGACTTCCCACGAGGGAGCTGCGAATGATCGTCTTTTGCTCGCTAGCGCCAGTGTTGAGCGTCTCCAGCTGGTGGCAGGGGTGCTCGCCAAGAGCGTCGCACTCGCTCAATACGAAGAGGCGATGGCGTCGAGGTTTGCCCGGGTAGAGCCGCTCGCTCTTGAGTTGCGCCAAGGCCGCACCCCCGCTCGGTCGCGCGCACTCCTGCGCCACATTGCCGACGCGCTCCTGATTCAGCACAAGATGGTCGGCCGAGCTGAGATTACCGAGAAGCCCGAACTATCTTGGGACAACGTTGAGCTTGACCGCCTCTACGTCAAGCTTGCGGAGGAGTACGAGCTGCAGGACCGACACCACGCGCTTGAGGCTAAACTCGGCGTCATTAGCGACACCGCCAAGACTCTCCTCGAGCTGGTCCAGGCTCGGCGCTCGCTACGTGTAGAGTGGTACATCGTGTTGCTGATTGTCTTCGAAATCGGCCTGACACTTTACGAGATGTTCTCGAGCCACTAGTAGACCCTGTACCGATACCGACACGGCGCAACAGGATTATGGGGGCACGTCGCGAGCTGCCGTGAAGTGCGCTAGTTGTGGGATATCGTCGGATGGAGAGCCCTTCTCGAACGTGGCGCGTCGCTAACACGAGCGCGTAGACGATACGATTCTCGCTTCTTCGAGCAATCATCTCGTCTCCTGCGGGCTCGAGCATAGCCGGGGCGGGGCTGACGGGAGCAAGCAGAGACTATGGGTGCAGACGAGGCGGAAACTGAGTTCGTGTTGACAAGCACCGATCCGCTCAGTGCTTTCATTTCGCTGCTTGACCTGCAGCGCCTTCTCCTATGGGATTTTGAGCTGGGCGCCCCTTGGCGGGTCCGGCACTCTGAGCCCGTCCAGCCCACTATGCACTACCTCAGGGAGGGAGGGTTCGTCACGTCTTTGCCGACGGGCGAGGTCGAACTCGCGCGCGGCGATGCGCTCTTCTTTCCGCGCGGCAGACGCTACGAGCTAGCTGACTCAGCGGACAGCCGCCCTCCCTTTGTCGATGGCCCGGATCGCCCAACCGGGCGTTGTTCCGTACGCGCTGGCGGAACAGGTGCGCAGACCAACTTTATTTGCTGTGGCTTTTTGTTCGCCCCTTCAGCAGTGCCTCTGCTGCGGCTACTCCCAGACGTGGTCCTGTGTCGGGCGTCCCAGACAACGATGATCGAGCGCAGACTCGAGGAGCTCCTCGCAGCGACCTCGTGCGATCGTGTTCAAGGGCAACAGGGTGTCGTTCTTCGTTTGGCGGAACTGCTGTTCCTCGAGATACTGCGCAGCGAGACTTCCGGCGATGAGGATCTCAAGCCGAACTTGCTGCGCGCTCTTGCGGAACCGCAGCTGGGCAGAGCTCTCGGCCGGTTCCACCAAAGATTGGGGGGAGACTGGACGGTCGCCAAACTTTCCGCGAGCGCGGGAATGTCGCGCGCTCGGTTTTCTCAGCTGTTTCTCGAGCGGTTAGGGGAATCTCCTATGCGCTACGTGCAGAGGTCGCGACTGCTGGAAGCAGCGCGACTTCTGCGGTCGTCGACACTCAATCTCGCCGACATAGCCGAGCGCGTCGGATACACCGATCCAACTTCTTTCTCGCGAGCGTTCAAGCGCGAGTACGGGCAATCGCCGCGGGAGTATCGGCGAGAATGGCTCGCGACCGACGGGTGAATTTGGTGGCCGGGCTATGTTGAGTCGGCCCAGCGCGAGTGTCGAGGTCTCGACTTGAGACACTTGGCAAGGTTCTCTGGAGCACCAGCACATACGAAATCGGCCGGGACGTGTTCCAGTCGAACCATCAGGGGCCACGGATTGCTCGACTCGAAACCGGTCTGACGTGACTGCCCTCGTCAGGCAGCCTCGGGTTCGCTCGTCTGGCCTGGGCGTTTCGCTCACGCGGTCAGCCAACTGCCCCCCCGACACGGAGCCATCGCAGATTGTCTGATGAAATCAAGGGCTGGAAGTGGACGATGAGCGCGGGCTTTGTCCCGCTCACTGCCGGCGTGTTTACTCTCTTGACGGGGAAGATCTCGATACTCAACGCATACTCAGATTGGTCGTTCTGGATCTACAGTTTGAGTTTCGGCTTCGGGGATATTCAAGCCGTTGATCCGCAAGCCGGCGCCTTTGTCGCATTGCTCACCGATGTCGCGGGCGTGAATATCGTCTCAGCGGCTCTAGCGGTGGTGTTGATCTCACGCTTTGCGCTTCCCCGGGGGCACAAGTGGGCGTGGTGGTACTTGCTGTTCGCCTTTGTATGGGTCGGGATCAGCGATGCGTACGGTGCGACGCAGTTCTATCTGGAGACTGGCGCGCCGATGTTGATCATGCCCTGGACGTTCTGCGTGCTGATGGCAGTGGGATTGCTCAAGACGCGCGCGCAAGTATTTGAGTCGTGACCAGTGCGCTCTTCCTGTAGCAGAGAGCCGCAGGTCCAACCCTGACGCGGCGGTCGGGCGCCGCCGTCGTGACGGCGGGTCTCGCGTCGCCCGCACAAAGGAACAATGCATGTCGATGAAGAAGAGTCTTATCGCCGGGTTCACTGCGTTGGCGTTTAGTTCGTGTATCGGAAGTCGGCAAGGCGCTGGCGGGGCCGAGTCTCACAGCGGAGTCGACCCCTGCCTGGGGGACCCGTGCGGTTCCGCAGCCGAGGGCATCGGTCCCCTGGGAGTGGGCGCGGGCTACGAAAACTGGACCGCGCTGACCACGGATAAGTGGCGCTCGGAGACTCATGGAGGTCGCATGGTGCTCACCTACGTCAACGACGTGGGCGTCGAAGCCTACAAGAACGAGGACACAGAGATTCCGGTCGGCACCGTTATCGTCAAGCCCTCGTGGGAACGTGACGGCGCCACCGGTCCGGTTTTCGTAATGGAGAAGCGTGCGGCAGGCTACGCTCCTGATAACGACAACTGGTACTACGCTCTGTACTGGCCCGAGATCGCCGCGAAGTGGCAAAAGAAGTTCGACAAACCGGTGTACTGGGAGTCGCCGTCGAGCAAGGTCAACTACTGCGTCAACTGCCACGAAAACTACGAACGAGAACTGGGTGGCATCCCAGATGAAGTCAAGTCGTTCTAGCCAACCTCGTGATTCCCGGCAAGGACCTGTTCGGGGATCGATCGACGCCAGCGTTCGTGATCCGGCGCCCGCCAAGGAAAGCCCGAGCCCGTACCCCCTCTCAGGTCAACGACGAGCGCCGACCCAGGCCACATGACGCTCCACAGGCTGCCTGAGCCCTCTGCAACCCCTCTCAGGCCTGACGACGAGCGCGCCGACCCAGGCCACACAATGCTCAACAGGCTGCTCGATGCCCTTCGCAGCCGCGATCACTAACAACAATCTGCCGGCCCAAGGGCCGGCACCTACAGTAACCCCACCCATCCCCCCGGTGGCCAGGCACGCCGCCCCACCAAGGCCAAGGGGCGAAGCGATGGGGGCTGGCCGCGCGCAGTTCGGACCGCACGGGAGAAGGTCCATGCTCGGCACAACGCCCTGCGCCAGACGCCAGCGATCAGCGGACCGTATGCTTGAGCACGGCCAGCCCCCATCGCGTAGCCCCGATCCACGAACGCGTCTCTCTCTCCCCCGCAAGCACCGGCCCGCAAGCCGCAAGCCGCAAGCCGCTTGCTCGATCCATGAACTACCAAACCCGACCGCCCCACCCACCAAAGACCGCCCACAAAACCGACCACCGGCCCCACCTCTAGCCCAACTGATACCCCAGGTTCTCGGTCCAGGCATCGCGTGTGAGCCAGCGAAAGCGGGCCGCCCGTGCGCCGCTGACCGGTCGCGCAGTAGACCCCGAGTTATGTTCCGAACGACTGCTCTGGTCACGACTCTACTGGCGTCGCTGTTGCTCGTCGGCTGCGGAGACGACTCGTCGTCGCCGGCTCCCCCGGCAACCACCACGGGCGGCGACGAGGACCCCACCGATCCGCCGCCCGACGATCCCGGCGACCCCGGTGACGACACCACCGGCGACGATCCCGGCGATCCTGACGATCCGGGCGACGAACCGGACGACCCGCCGGCGGGCGCGTTTGCCGTGCGTGGAGCGGTTGCCGGCCAGGCCTTTAGCGTGCTGGACAGCGACGTAAACGACCCGTCGGCGCCGTTTTCGTCGAACAACACCCCGGCCACCGCCCAGGTCGCCACGGTTCCGTTCACGGCCGGCGGCTACCTGAATGTTCCGGGCGCGGGCCCGGACGGCCGCAGCAAGTCGGGCGGTGACGTGGTCGACCTTTACCGGGTCACCCTGTCGCGCGACGACCTGGTCATGCTGTCGTTCGATCCCCAGGATCCGGTTGGCACGCCCGAGGCGGCCAACGCCCTGCAGCTGTGGCTGCTCGATACGTCGGGCAATCCGGTGATCAGCAACCGCGCACCGGTCGAGGGCCGCAGCCGCGAGGAGAGCGTGCGGTTCTTCTTCGTTCCGCGTGCCGGCACGTTCCTCATCATGGTCGAGGCGGCTCGCGGCGCGACGAACTACCAGCTGGTCGTCGACAGCTACCGGGGCGAAAACCTCGCGCTCGAAAACCCGGCCTATGCCCCGGGCGAGGTGGTGGCGCGCCTTCGCGGAAACGCCGCCTCCCTGGCTCCGGGCCAGTCGTACCGAGGCCTGCAGGTCGCCGCTGGCGGGCCCGGTCGGGCGTCGCTTTTGCGCTTCGATCCGAACCGACCCGAGGAAGCGGTTGCAGCCCTCGGCGCGACGCACCTTTTGCCACCGGCGGCTGGCGTCGTCGGCGGGGAGCCTGAGCTTCGCGGGCCTATCACCGCGCGCACCATCGCGACCCTGCTCGCGTCGGATCCGGATGTAGAGACCGCCGGGCCAAACTACAAGGTGTACCCGCACGCGGTGCCGAATGACCCGCGCCTCGACGAGCAGTGGGCCTGGGACAACATCGATGCGTTCAACGCCTGGGACGAGGCCGACGGCAGCGGCGTTACGGTGGCTGTGATCGACACCGGCGTGTACCTGCAGCACCCGGATCTGGCGGCCAACCTGGTGGATGGCTACGATTTCGTGCGCAGCTTCGCCGGCAACGACAACGACCGGACCCCCGGCATCGATCCCGACCCGTCGCCCGACGGCGCCGGTTCCCACGGCACCCACGTCTCGGGCACCGTGGCCGCGGTCACCGACAACCGCGTGGGCGTGGCCGGCACCGCGAGCGGCGCTCGCATCATGCCGCTTCGGGCGCTGGGCGCCGAGTTCGGTTTCGAGTACGACGTGGCCCAGGCGATTCGATTCGCTGCCGGGCTCGACAACGACTCGGGCACGGTTCCCGCGGAACGCGCCGACGTCATCAACATGAGCCTCGGCGGGTCCGAGGTGAGCGACTGGATGCAGCGCACCATCTACGACGCGGTTCGCGCGGGGACGGTTGTGGTCGCCTCGGCCGGCAACGACAACAGCGCCGGTCCGACGTACCCGGCCTGGTACCAGAACGTCATCTCGGTCGCCTCGACGACGTCGAGCAACGGCCGGTCGGGATTCTCCAACCGAGGACCCATGCTCGACGTCGCCGCTCCCGGCAGCGGAATCATGAGCACCTGGAGCACGAGCTCCTACCGGTCCATTAGCGGCACGTCCATGGCCGCGCCCCACGTCGCCGGCTGGGTCGCCCTCATGCTGAGCGTCAACCCGGACCTGACGCCGGTGGACATCGACGACATCATTGCGAACGAGGACGTGTTTACCGACCTGGGGTCTCGCGGGCGCGACGACTCGTACGGATTTGGTCTCATCGACGCGACCAAGGCCATCCGCGTGGCGCGCAGCTACACCGGCGGAAAGCCGGCCGTGATTCCCGAGCTCGGACTCACGCCCGACCTGGTGGTGGTCGGCCCCAATCAGAGCTCGGTGTTCGTCACGGGGCAGAACATTGGCGATGCGACCCTGTCGGTCGGCCAGATCCGAGACGACGCTGCCTGGCTGCAGACCCGGGGCTTTACCTCCACCGGTTCGGACATCGAGTTCACGGTAGACGTCGATCGCTCGTCGTTCGGCGGTGACGGCATCTACGAAGCGAACGTCATCATCGAGACCGACGTGGGTACCCACGTGATGCCGGTCTTCGTGATTCAGCGCGAAGCGGGAGGCTCGGCCGACATCGGTCCTCGGTACGCCGTGCTGGTCGACGACAGCGGCGACGTCGCCGCGAGTGTCGCAGCCGGCGACGGCGGCTCCTTCGAGATGCTCGACGTCGCGGTGGGCGACTACACCCTCTACGCGGGCACCGATCTCGACAACGACGGCGACCTTTGCGACGCCGGCGAGGCCTGCGGCGCGTTCTCCAGCCTGGATGACGTGCAGACGGTCTCGGTGGTGGACGCCGACGTCGAGGGCGCCGACGTAACCGCCGACTGGGTGTTCTCGGCCGCCGGCGAGTTTGAGCGCTAAACCTCACAAGGCGTAGATCGAATCGGAGCCTCGCGCGTAGGGATCCCCATGGGATTCCTGCGCGCGAGTTTTTTTGTGTTTGTTTTCAGCGGCTTGGCGGCACCAGCCGCGGCCCAGCGGGGGCCCGTGAAGGCGCCGGCCGACAAGGCGTCGGCCCCGGCGCCGCGGCCGGCGAAGACCTACGTGTTCTCGGGCGACGAGCTCGAGGGCGAGCTACAGGCGCCCAGCGGGGACGAGCTGACCGCGCGCACCGGAGCCGGCTTTGGCAGCCTGATTCGGGTGCGCACCACGTTTCTGCCGGAAATCGCGCGGTCGGCCGAAGACGTGCGCCGATAGTCCCCGCGCTCAGTTCAGCGACACGATGGCCGCGTTGAGGGCGGTGGCGAAGCCCGCCCACGCCAGGTACGGCGCCATGAGCCCGCCCGCGAGGCGGCTTTGGCGAAAGAACAGCCAGGTCGTTCGACCGAGCACGACCACCAGCACGGCGATCTCGATCAGGGCCAGGTCGGGGCGGCGCAGGCCAAAGAACAGCGCCGACCAGGTTACGTTGAGCACCAGCTGCGCTCCGTACCAGGCGAGCGCGCGCCGATGACCGTCGCCCTGGCGTCGCCAGACGTCCCAGGCAGCCACGGCCATGGCGACGAAGAGCGCCGTCCAAACGATCGGGAACGCGATGTTGGGAGGGTTCCACGATGGCCGGGATAGCTCCTGGTACCAGGTGTCCACGCTCGACGCGGTAAACGCCCCGCCGACCGAGCTGGCGGCGAGGGATGCGAGAAGTGCAACGACCAGTCCGACCACCTTGCGCCTCGGCGACATGAACTCACTGTAGTTCGCGTGGGTGCCGGTGCCCAGCTATCGCCCCGCGTCCCACCCCACGAGCCGACGAAACGCCGGGCGCCATCGGTTCCGGTTCTAGTACGGCCACGGCGCAGGTACACTGGGCCCGATGGGCACCTGCAGTATTCGTTTCGCTCGCACGTTTCGTTCGCTGGCCGTCGCGGCGTCCCTGGCGCTGGCCGGGTGCAGCGGCACCGTCGACATGCAGGACGATGGCGGAGGTGGAGGCGGGGACGGCGCCGGGACCGGCGGAGATCCGGGCGCCGCCGATGACCTGTCGACCGCCGAGCTCGAGCTCATCGATCTCATCAACGAGGAGCGGGCCGCCCGGGACCTCGACCCCGTGCTGCTTCGCACGGATCTCAACTGCGCTGCCGAGCGCCACAGCGATGACATTGGCGAAAGCCGCAGCTGCTCCCACGACGGCTCCGACGGGTCAACTCCCTCAAGTCGAGTGAACGACTGCGGTGGCCCCGGCTGGAGCGGGGAGATCGTGGCCTGCGGCCAGGGGACGCCCAGGGCGGCCGTGGACGCCTGGATCGGCAGTCCCGGGCACAACCAGATCATGTTCACGCCCGGCCAGAAAACCATCGGCGTAGCCGTGCACAACAACTTCTGGACGGCCATTTTCGACCAGCGGTAGGTGTAACGCCCACTTGCCGGGCGTTTTGGTGCGCGGGAGTGCGGTCGTCCGTCGCATTGCCGCTCGTGCCGGGGGCGTTGTAACATCTCGGACTGTCGTGACTACGGGGGTCGTCATTCAGGTCGGCGCCAGGGGGAGCGGGGGGATTCGTGAGCGATGACGTCGTAACGAATCTCCGCGCCCAAATGGCCCGCCTGGCCGATGCAAACGCGTTTCAGGCGCTTGGACTCGCCTATGACGCCGACGGTGCGGCCGTTCGCGAAGCGTTCCTGTCGGCGACGAAGAAGTACCACCCGAGTCGTTTCGCCCGAATGGACCGCGAGATCGTCCGGCTGGCGAACGAAGTCTTTTTGCTGCTCAAAGACGCCTACACGCTTCTGCGCGACGACGCGAAGCGGGCCGCCCTGAGCGAAAAATACGCGCCCGCGGCGAGCCCGGCTCCGCGCGGGCGCACCGAGTCGGGCGCTGGCTCAGGCGCCAGCAGTCGCACGGGCGGGCGAAGCATCCGCCAGAAGGCCGTTTCGAATCGCGGAGCGCCGACGTCGGGCCGAGGGCGCCGCGCCCGGACGGTGCCGGGTGCGGGCGAAGGGTCGTCGCGGTCGCGTCCCAGCGTCGGCGCGCGCGCCGTGCACGCCAGCTCTCGTCGCGCGCAAACGTCCAGCCCCACCGTGCGCGGGGTAGGGGGCAGCCGAATTCCCCGGCCCACGCCGGCGTCGGGCCGACGCGACGGCGAGCCGATTAGCGACCGCGAACTGGCGGAGTTTTCCGAGGCGGCGCACCGGACCGGCAAGCAGCACGTCGAGGCGGTCAAGGCCAAGGTCACGGACACGATTCGCCAGCGCAACGAAAAGTTCGAGACGGCCCTCCGGCTCAATCACGCCGGCAAGCACGAAGAGGCTCGCAAGCTTTTGCAGCAGGTGGCCGTCGAGGAGCCGAAGGAGAAGAAGTACCGGGTCTACCTTCACTACGTTTGGGCAACGGAGCATGAGGCAGCCGAGCGCTATGAAGACGCTCGTGCCGAGTATCGCCGGGCCCTCAACATCGACCCGGGTTTCAAGCGCGCGCACGAGGCTCTCGGCCGCCTGGAAACCGACAAGAAGGGTTTCTTCAAAAAGCTGTTCTCGCGCTAACCAACCATGCCAGACCGCATTATCGGGATCGATCTCGGGACGACGAACAGCTGTGTTGCCCTGCTCGAAGCGGGCGAACCCGTCGTGATTCACAACCAGGAGGGCGGTCGTACGACCCCGTCCATGGTTTCTTGGAACCAGGAAGGCGAGTGCGTCGTCGGCGCGCCCTCGAAACGCCAGATGGTGACCAACCCGCACCGCACGGTGTTCGGGTGCAAGCGTCTCATCGGCAAGACGTTCGACTCCGAGGACGTCGCCCGCATGCGGGAGACGGCGCCGTTTTCGATCGTGCGCGCGCCCAACGGCGACGCGTGGGTCGAGATCGACAGCAAGCAGCTTTCCCCTCAGGAGATTTCGGCGCGCATCCTCGAAAAGATGCGCAAGGTCGCCGAGGACTACGTCAGCGAGCCCATCGGGGAGGCGATCATCACCGTCCCGGCGTACTTCGACGACGTGCAGCGGCAGGCGACCAAAGACGCCGGGGCCATCGCCGGCATCAACGTGCGCGCCATTCTCAACGAGCCAACCGCCGCCGCGCTGGCCTACGGCGCGCACCAGGGCAAAGACCAGCGGCTGGCCGTCTTCGACCTCGGCGGCGGCACGTTCGACATATCGATCCTGGCCATCGAGTCCGGGGTGTTCGAGGTGCTGTCGACCTGCGGCGATACCGCCCTGGGCGGCGACGACTTCGACCGGCGCCTCATCGAGCTGCTGGCGAAGGAGTTCAGGGAACAAACCGACATCGATGCCCTGGGCGACCCGGTGGCGCTGCAGCGGCTCAAGGAGGCCGCCGAGCGGGCCAAAATCGAGCTCTCGTCGGCCATGGTCACCGACGTAAACCTGCCGTTTTTGGCGGCGGGGCCCTCGGGACCGGTGCACCTGCAGCGCGAGGTGTCGCGCGGGGAGTTCGAGGGCATCTGCAAGCAGCTGCTCGATGCGTTGGCCGGCCCCTGTGAGGACGCCCTGCGAAAAGCCCACGTAACCGCGGCCGACATCGACCAGGTGCTGCTGGTCGGCGGCATGAGCCGCATGCCGGCCGTGCAGCACCGCGTCGTCGAGATCTTCGGCAAAGAGCCCAGCAAGGGCGTCAACCCGGACGAGATCGTCGCCATGGGCGCGGCGATTCAGAGCGGCATCATGGGCGGCGAGCTTCAGGAAGTCATCCTGCTGGACGTTACGCCGCACTCGCTGGGCATTCGCGCCAAGGGCGACCGCATGTCGGTGATCATTCCGTCCCAAACCACGATTCCGACCCGCGAGCGCAAGGTCTTTGCGACCACGGAGGACAATCAGGACTTCGTGGCCATCAACGTGTTTCAGGGCGAAAGTCAGGTCGCGTCCGAGAACCGGTTCCTGGGGCGATTCATGCTGAGCGACTTGCCGCAGGGGCCCGCGGGGCGGGTGCGGGTCGAGGTCTCGTTCTCCATGGACGCCGACGGCATTCTCGAAGTCACGGCGGTCGAAACGTCGTCCAACCGCGAGACGCAGGTAACGATCGAAGCGGCCAGTGGTCTTTCGCGGGAGGAACTCGAGCGCCTGGGGGCACTGCGGTTGTAGGGCGATGGACGACGACTTCGAAGAGGGCACGCTGGTCAAGAAGATGGCGCCGAGCCGCCCGGCCGTCGCTGGCTCCGGGGTCGCGTGCCTGATTCAGCTCTATCCCGCAGGACCCGACCTCGGTCGCCGGCAGGCTCTCGAAGCCGCCGAGTACGTGCTGGGGCGGGTGGCCGACGCGGACCTGGTGATCGACCGCGAGTCGGTATCCCGCCGCCACGCCCGCCTCACCAAGATTCAGGGCAGCTGGGTCGTGACCGACCTGGGGTCGACCAATGGCACGTTCGTCAACGATGTTCGCGTGGACTCAGAGCGACTGAGAGACGGGGACCAGCTTCGCATCGGCGACATGATCTACAAGTTCCTCAGCGGGGCGAACCTGGAGAGCGCCTACCACGAGGAAATCTACCGGATGACCATTCTCGATGGTCTCACCGGGGTGCACAACAAACGCTACTTTCTCGAGTTCCTCGACCGCGAACTCGCCCGGTCCCAGCGCCACGGTCACCCGCTATCGCTGGTGATGTTCGACATCGACCACTTCAAGCGCATCAACGACGATAGCGGGCACCTCGCCGGAGACGCGGTACTTCGCCAGCTCGCCGACCGGGTCAAGCGCCGCATCCGCAAAGAGGATTTGCTGGCGCGCTATGGCGGCGAGGAGTTCGCGGTCATCCTGTCGGTGACGAGCAAAGCGGGCGGGGTGCTGTTCGCCGAAGACGTTCGCCTGCGGGTCGCCGAGAATCCGTTTCCGTTCGAAGGCGCCGACATTCCCGTGACGGTGAGTCTGGGCGTCGCCGGGATCGAGGCCGACGACGACGAGACCACGGCCGAGCAGCTCATTGCCGCCGCCGACGCACTGCTCTACGAAGCCAAGCACGGCGGTCGCAACCGCGTCGCCAGCTAGCGGTATCGGCCAGCGCCTTTTCGATCGCGCCGGAGGCTCAGGGCAGGTCCTTCGCTGCCACTAACGGGTAGAGAGGGCGCCGGGCAGCCGGATTCGAAACGTGGTGTCGAAGTCGGTCACGGAGGCGAGGCCAATGGTCCCGCCGTGGGCCTCGACGGCGAGCCGGCAGAAGTAGAGCCCCATTCCGCGGCGCGCCTTGCCGTCCCGGCCGCGGACGTATTTGTCGAACAGCTTGTCCCGCTGAGCTTCGGGGATCTGATCGCCGGTGTTGCTGACTTCGAGAACGAGCTCGTGTTCGCGCTCCGGGTTTTCGTACGCGCGCAGGCAGATGCGGCCCTCGCTGCTGACGTAGCGCACCGCGTTGCCGAGCAGGTTGTGAATCACCCGCTCCATCAGCACCGGGTCTAGCTCGGCGAGCAGGGCAGGCGGGCAGTCCACCCCCACGCGAATGCCGCTCTGCGCGGCTCCCGGGTCGTGAACCTCGGCGGCCGTGCGCAGAAGGTCCGGCACCTGAAACGTGATCTTGCTCGGCGTGAGCGCCGCGTCCTCGAGCCGCGACACGTCGACGAAGTTGCGGACCAGGCCCGACATGCGGCGCAGAGCGCGCGTAGTCGCGCCGAAGGCATCGCGGGCTTCGCCTTTGGGGTTGCACACCTCTTCGACGAACTGCAGGTTGGCCAGGGCCACCGACAGGCCGTTGTTGAGATCGTGGGCGAGCAGCGCCGCGGCTTCGGCGGCAAACAGGCGCAGGCGGTCGGCGCGCCGGTTCGCTTCTTGCGCGGCCAGGTAGGCGCGCCGGGTGCGCTCGAACGCGTCGACGCGCCGCATGAGTTCCGGCGGATGAACCGGTTTGGCGATGAAATCGTCGGCCCCGACGTCGAAGGCGCGAACGCGGTCCTCGGGGTCGTCCATGCCGCTGAGCACCAGCACGGGCAGCGCATGGGCGTGTTCTTTCTTGAGGGCGCTTACGACCTCAAAGCCGTCTACGTGCGGCATGCGCAGATCGATGATCGCCAGATCGGGCGGGTCCTCGTCCGCGAGCTCGAGGGCCGCCGCTCCGTTATCGGCCTCGACCACGTCGAAACCGTGGCGCCGCAGGGACCGTGAAACCATGCGACGAGAGTGAGCGTCGTCGTCGGCCAGCAGGATGCGGCAGGTCGTGCGGTCGGCGACCGTGGTTTTGCGCTGGTCGTTCGCGACCTTGTGCGTCGTCGTTAGAGCGGAGGATGACACGGCGTGACCGCTGGCCGAGCGGGCGGGCATGAGAGGTGGGGCGAGTGGCTTAGCCGGCCGCTCGCATGGTTTTGATCGACGTGCGAAGGATGTTGCGCAGGTCGAAGTGATCCCAGGGCTTGAGAAGAAAGCGGTGAATGGCGCCCTCGTTGAGGGCCTGCATGGCCAGGCTCACGTCGGCGTTGCCTGTGAGCAGGACGCGCAGGGTCTGCGGCTGCAGCTCGCGAACTTCGGCGAGCACTTCGAGGCCGTTGGGGCCCGGCATGTTGAAGTCGCTCACGACCGCATCGAACTCGCGCTCCTCGAGCAGAGCGAGCGCCCGAGGCCCATCCTCGGCCTCGGTGATCTGGCACTGAGGCATGTGGAGTGAACGGCGGACCGCGGTGCGAACCTCGGCGTCGTCGTCGATGATGAGTACGTGGATGGAGTCCGACATTTGCTTATTTCGGGCCGCAGCTCGGGCCGTCAAAACTTGGATCGGTCCGAGAGCCCGCGGCTTGACCCCACCAGATTGGGTAGGGGTGTCCGTTAGCCCTTGAAATCGCTGGCGTCGATTCCGTGGCGCCCGAGAATTCGCCGAAAGTTCGAGCGATCGACGCCGGCCCGGCGCGCCGATTCCGAGATGTTGCCCTCGGTGAGGCGCAGCAAGCGCTCGAGATACTTGCGCTCGAATCGCGACGTTGCCTGCTTGCGAGCCTCCTGGAACGAGATGTCGTCGGTCCAGCTCAGGTCATCGACCATTTCGACCGGGCCGGTTCTGGCCTTGATCTGGCGAAGCTGGGGACTGTCTTCGGCGGCCAGGAGCGCGGGCGGCAGGGCCCGCACGCCAATCTCGTCGTCGCTGCTCAGAGCGAGGGCGCGCTGCACGGAGTTTTCGAGCTCGCGCACGTTTCCGGGCCACTCGTACGACGTCATCAGCGCCAGGGCCTCGCGGGAAAACGAGGGCGGCGTCTGGCGGCCTTCGCGGGCCGAGTGCTTGCCGACGAAGTGGGTGATGAGCAGCGGAATGTCGTCCGGCCGGTCGCGCAGCGGCGGCAGCGAGACGGTAACGACGTTGAGCCGGTAGTAGAGGTCGGCGCGAAACGTCTTGCGCGCGACGGCGGAGTCGAGGTCGACGAGGGTCGCGGCGATGACCCGCACGTCGACCGACTTGGCCACGTCCGAGCCCACCGGCCGCACCTCTCGCTCCTGAAGCACGCGCAGGAGCCGCAGCTGTACCGGCAGCGGAATGTCGCCAATCTCGTCGAGAAACAGCGTGCCGCCGTTGGCCTGTTCGAAGGCGCCGGGCCGCTCGCCGATAGCGCCGGTGAAGGCGCCCTTGGTGTGGCCAAAAAGCTCGCTATCGACTAGGGCCTCGGGCAGGGCCGCGCAGTTGAGCGCCACGAAGGGCTTGTCGGCGCGCTCGCTGCGGTCGTGGATCGCTCGAGCCACCAGCTCCTTGCCGGTGCCGCTTTCGCCGCGCACCAGCACGCTGACGTCGGTGCGAGCGAGTTTGTCGACGGTCGCAAAAACCTGCCGCATGGGCCGGCTCGCGCCGACGATGGTCTCGTGGCGCTCGGCCTGCTCGAGCCGCTGCTCCAGGTCCCGGGCGCGCCGGGCGAGAGCCGAGTGGTTGGCGGCGCGCGACAGGGTCAGCG